>Ga0210009_1000029_pt1 | contig 199307 bp, 174 predicted proteins | sample CryGeyCG2114_065_FD_185457 | JGI IMG/M metagenome (GOLD analysis project Ga0210009, IMG submission 185457) | Groundwater microbial communities from aquifer - Crystal Geyser CG12_big_fil_rev_8/21/14_0.65 (SPAdes) (version 2) | ecosystem: Environmental > Aquatic > Deep subsurface > Groundwater ...
CCCGCCAGTATGAAATGTGCCAGCGAGTATCTCGGGGTTAATAAAAAGATTTCGAGTTTTGTATTGCCCCTTGGTACTACTATCAATATGGACGGGACGGCTTTATACCAAGGGGTGACGGCGCTGTTTGTGGCGCAGGCCTTCGGTATTGATTTAACCTGGGTGGATTATCTTACTATTATTTTAACCGCGACTTTGGCGTCCATCGGGACGGCGGGTGTACCGGGTGCTGGCTTAGTCATGCTGACCTTAGTGCTCTCGACCGTAGGTTTACCCTTAGAAGGGGTGGCATTAATTGCGGGGATTGACCGTATTCTGGATATGGCTCGGACAGTCGTTAACGTCTCGGGGGATCTCGTGGCAACGACTGTGATTGCCAAGTCTGAAAATGAACTCGATGTCGAGCACTATAATGCCGATATGGCACAAAGCGCGGTGTTCGCCGAGCAAAATGCGGCAATCGAACATGCGGCGCTGAAGAGTACCAAAGCCTAAGTTATGATATTGGATCTAAAAAACCGCCACTGGCGGTTTTTTTTGGGTTTATACGACTTAGGCTTATTTGACTTATGTTTACTTCACTTGGCTTAACACCAGCACAGGTTTGTCGTCGCTGCTCAGTAGGGTGAGACGACCTTGCAGCAGTTTTGCTTTGGCGACGAGTGGCATGGCCTGCATGACTTTGTGCTCTTGTTGCATGAGGGCATCGACACAGGCTTTCATTGTACTCCCCGCTGGCATTAACTTAAGTTCTTGACCCTGCTGAGAGTATTGGCCGAAGAAGTTATTACAACTGTTGTTGCCATGGAGTTTACCTTCGGTGTCGAAGGTGATTTGTGCTGGGCTGTAATCGATTGCTGGCTGACCTTGAATCATCTCAATATGCCAACTGCCCTGTAGTGGAATGGTCTCATTTTGGGCGACATCGGTACTTTGGCAGGCGGGGAGTCCCAACAGTAGCGCACCTAAGAGGAATGTTTGTTTTAACATCATTGCGGTTCCTTTTTCCATGGTTATGGCCATAGTGTGACAAGTTTAGCCCGAGATCTAAAGAGGTTTATATGGCGGATCCAATTAAAAGTATTATGAATTTGTTGAAGTTTTTACATTGGTTAGGCGTATTGATGTTAGTTTGCGGGCTTGGGATCTATCTGTTGACCCAATGGAGTCTATATATCAGCGGCATGTTATTAATCTCAACGCTGATTGGTTTAGGGCTTGTACTGATGTCGCCCTATCCCGTAGTGTTGTTTATTCAATGGGCTAAGCGTCAAGATGAGCGTATCAAATAATACTCAAAGCTCTGCGGAATCGGCTGCAGGATTGTCGTATAGGCTCGAGTCGATAGTGCTTGAACTGGGCGCGATCATTTCTGTCGCGTCTGGGCGCATTGATATGAGCTGACAGCGGGCTTCTTCCATCATAGGGGCTAGTTTGGCACTCGATTCCGGGCTAAAAAAACTATAGCTGCTATCGAGTTTAAGTGCATGGTTTTGCTGTTCTAACTGTTTTTCGACTCGCTTCATAATATGCAACACATCCCGCTCATTATCCACAAATACTAATACGACAAACTGAGTCGAAGTGTAATGGGCGGCAATATCGGCGGTGCGTATCGTATCTTGGATCAAGTTACCGAGTAATCTATGGTGTTTTTCTTCAAGGTTTTTTTCTGTGTTTTTAGGGCATTGTAATTCAAAGAAAATGATCCCCGCATGGGCACCAAAGCGGCGGCCTAAATTGAGCTGTCTTGGCGCCATCATCACAAAACCATAATGGTTGAGCATACCGGTTTCTTGATCGCGCATGGAAAGGGATTCGATGCGATGGTACTGACATAACAGGGAGAGATCCTGCTGCAGCAAGATCTGAAACGGCTCCAGCATAGCGGCATTGCCTAGGGGGTCTGTCATGTGTGGATTGAGTACGCACAAGGCGCCAAACCGACTGCCATCGGGCCAAGTGATTGGACGGGAGAGAATATGCTGTATACCATCAAAATCCCGCGGTAATTCATCGAGCATAAACCGTGCGAGGTTTTGATAGTCTCCCTCCGGCTTGCTATAAACACATTGTTTAAAGAGGGGAAAGTCTGATGGATAGAGAGTGCCCGAAGTGAAGAGTGGGGTTTCGCTCATGGAGCTGACAATAATCTCAAAACCTGAGTGAATCGATTGGAGCACAAAAACGCTGCTGGCGTTATAAAAGCTTTTGATCAATTCACATTGGTGCATCCAACGTCCAAAATTGATTTGTTGATGATCACTGTCGAGCAGACTCACATTCGGATTGATAGTATCGGGCAGCATAAAGTCGCCTAGCTGTGGCTAAATATGCATTAAGTTTGGGAAACAAAAGGATAATTAGCAAATCTGTGCGGTAAAAAAGCCATAATAAATGTGCATCTATTATTGGGTTGGTATTTGTCTCCTGTATACTGGCGCGTCCCCTGTTTCGGCAAAACGAAGAGAATTGCAGTGAAGATACGACTGGCTACACTACAAGATGTTGATTTATTAGTGATACTTGAAAGAACACACCTCAATGATGAGCTAGCTTCGGCCAATATGGGGCTGCAGGGGCAGGCTTTTTCCCACAGTGAACTAACTGAGCTAGTGCAGCATCATTGGATTGTGGTGGCGCAGTTAGAGCAGCAGATAGTTGGTTATGTGATTGCTGGCCGTTGGGGATTTTTCGAGCATTGGCCAATGTACCGCACCTTACTGAATCGTTTACCCCAACTCGATTGGCATGGGCCTAAATTAACTAAGGCAAACTCTTGCCAATACGGGCCCATTTGGGTAAAGCAGGCCTACCGTGGACAAGGTGTTTTCGAGGCGTTAGTCAGTGAAATTCGCCGCCAAGTTGCTCCGCATTTTAGTTATATGTTGACCTTTATCGCCGAAGATAATGAGCGTTCCTTTGCCGCCCACTCGGGGAAAGCGCATATGCAGGTGGTGGATTTTTTCACTGTCTCAGCAAGGGATTACTATTTAATGGTGGCAAAGACTCAAGGCTAGCTGTGTGACGATAGACATTGAGGATTTAATATCTACTGGTATAAATAACGGAGATAAAGGCATGAGCGTGCAATTTATTGAGTCTCTATTAGCGGCCTACGCTGGGATCACTTTATCGGCTTGGGACAATCTGAGGCTGGTTCTATCCGAGTGTGCTCACCGTGGCGGTGAGGCGAAGGGATTCGAAGTGGAGTTTATCTCTAACTCAGGGCAAGCATTGCATTATTGGGTTCAAGTTGGGGATATTTGGCTCGATTGTGGCCGAACCAATGCCTATTCGGCGGCGATAACGCGACTGACCGATGAGCAAGCAAGCCGTGTGAACACGAAGAAGCCACTGGAGTGCGCCATTTTATCCCAAGAGCAGCTAGGTCTACTCTGCATGCAAAACGCCCATTTCGATCATTGCTAAAGCCGATTAAGACCAGAAATGCTCAGGGATAGTTAATTGTTGTTGTGGCGTCTCAGTGACAAGTGCATTTGTGGCATAGGCTGAAAATGGAATCGTTAAACCGTCACTGAAAACGATCGATGTGATAGGCAAATATACGGCTAGATTTTGTGTTGTGGTTAAGTGTGAACTTAATGCGAGCGAGCCTGAAAATTGGACTTGTACTACAGCTAGTTGACGCATACTCAACAGTATTTTTTGACAAGCAGCTGGGGATGAAAACGCATTAAAGCCGATTCTGTGTTCAGTGATGTTGGCCTCCTTTATTATCTGTTGTGCAAACAGTTGTAATCCATAGTTCGCCATTTTAGTTGCTGCTTGGGGCGGTGGAGGTGTAATCCCGGCTGCAATCGAAATGTGTAATTCATCCTCTGGGGATAATATTTGCCTAATTTCGTCACGGTATGATGCAAATGTCGCTGCCGAAATACTGGGAATTGAAAGTTCAAAGTGGAGTTCAATTGAACCTTGGCTGCCAGCAGTCAGTTGCGCATATACCTGATTATATCCTTGATAGAGTGTCCCACTTAGCGTTGAAGCCGTGATTAGCTGTTTTTCATCGGTTTTTAAACGTTTTTCGCCCGATGATGCGAGTATTAAATGATTTCGCTGAATCAGATCCTGGGGGAGTGTGACAATATACATATGAGTTATTTCTCAAAATACGCCCCAGTACATCGGACTGGGGCGATGATATTGCTACCTATACTGCTGGTCGCTACAAGGTAATAGTGCTGTTGTTATCTTTACTCGGTAATGCATTACCGTTTTGATCTTGCGCACCAGTATCGCTAGCGGGGTCGCCCGCTGACATCATATTGTAAGTATTACCAGAACTGTCCTCAATTTGCATAATCAACACATAGCCTGACGCATCGACCTGCACATTAGGATATTGGCCAGATACATAAAGGCTAACATTGGCCGCACCATCGACTTCCTGTGAGTTTGAAACTTCCTTGAAGACTTCGTGAATTTCTTCTTTATGGGTTTCCGCATTGGCCGAAATACCTAACCAGCTCCAGAACGCACTCACGCCGCCACCGATATGGTATTCCTTCTTCATCATGTCGTAGGTTTTTGAGTTATCTAAACTACGAATTTTGAACTTCATTGTACCATCTAGTTTGGCCCAAGCGCCGGCACCTGAGACCGAGACTCCCAGACCTGATTGGGTACCGCGCTTAGTTGATACTTTCCAAGAGGAAACTCCCGTACTGTTTTTTTCTGGGGCAGCAAAAGCAATTTGATTATGTGGGGCGATAAAATTCAAACTAGTCATTTTGAATATCCTTATTCGAACAGTAACTGGCTATGCCAGTATAGAGTGACATGTTTGTTTTACTTATGGGAAATAGAGTAGAGGTTGTTCTCGACTTCCCTGTCAAAGTAAAACCCGTAGTGACTGCAAAGAGATATCTCGCAGTGCCCATAAGCGTAGTTGACTGTGTTTCAAAATCAAATGTCTTTTGTCGATGTTAATTGCAGTGCTAAGTGCCTAGATTAATTGTTTTTGATTATGAATTTTATTTTATATCCAACAACTTAATTTGGAAAAGATGTTATTTGATAAGCATGAATATAATTATCTCGTCTTTATAATCGCCTGATTAATAAGAAATAGAAAATACTCAAAAAAGTGCGATTTGGGATTGGCTAAGGGTTTAAACAGGTATAAAAAAACCGCTCAATGGCGGTTTTTTATGGCGCTTAATCGTAAACCGTGAGGTGTATTAAGGCTACAGACCCGCGTCAGCGCGCAGTGCTTCGGCTTTATCCGTCGCTTCCCATGGGAACTCGTTGCGGCCAAAGTGACCGTAAGCGGCAGTTGCCTGATAAATTGGGCGAGCCAGATTTAACATTTCAGTCAGGCCATATGGGCGCAGATCGAAGTGTTGACGCACTAACTTGATCAGCACTTCTTCAGACACTTTACCCGTACCGAAGGTTTCGATGCTGATGGATGTTGGCTCTGCCACACCGATAGCGTAGGACACTTGCAATTCACAACGGTCAGCCAGACCCGCAGCAACGATGTTTTTCGCTACATAACGGGCAGCGTAAGCTGCACTACGGTCAACTTTTGATGGATCTTTACCCGAGAACGCTCCACCACCATGACGGGCCATACCGCCGTAGGTATCAACGATGATCTTACGACCGGTTAAACCACAGTCACCCATAGGTCCGCCGATAACGAAACGACCTGTTGGGTTGATAAAGTATTTAGTGTCTTTGCTTAACCACTGGGCAGGCAGAACTGGTTTGATGATGGTTTCCATCACGCCTTCGATCAAATCTGCTTGGGCAATGTCAGGGCTGTGCTGGGTTGAAAGCACGATTGCATCGATACCGACAATTTTGTTGTTTTCGTAGGCGAAGGTGACTTGGCTCTTCGCGTCGGGGCGTAGCCATGGCAGCGTGCCGTTTTTACGTACTTCCGATTGACGCTTCACTAATGCGTGGGCATAGGTGATAGGTGCAGGCATCAGAATGTCGGTTTCGTTGCTGGCATAACCGAACATTAGTCCTTGGTCGCCGGCGCCTTGCTCTTTAGGATCGGCGCGGTCAACACCTTGGTTAATGTCGGGAGACTGTTTACCAATGGCGTTTAATACGGCGCAAGAATCGGCATCAAAACCCATATCTGAATGGGTATAGCCAATTTCACGAACCGTTTTACGGGTCAGTTCTTCAATATCAACCCAGGCAGAGGTAGTGACTTCGCCACCGACTAATACCATGCCGGTTTTGACATAAGTTTCACACGCCACGCGTGCTTTGGGATCTTGGGCCAGAATTGCATCTAGCACAGCATCAGAAATCTGATCTGCAATCTTATCGGGATGACCTTCTGAGACCGACTCAGAAGTAAACAAGTGCTTTGCCATAGTAGGAAAATCTCGTCGTTAGCATTCAAACGTGTAGAAGCATCTACATCTAGACGGCTATTTTAGTGGAAATTCACTTTGATGACACCCCCTAAGCTAAATATTTGTGTGTAAAGTGAGGCGTACGCCAAATTGTGAAGGGGGCTATTCACTTGGGTATTGCATTTAATGCTTTGAATTTATTTTATTATTTTTCCTATCCCCATTTGGCATAAATCTGGACTTTCATACTCGCTTTCCAGGCGAGTCTTCAAAGTTACCTTGCCGATGGCCGGATTTGGCTTGGATAAAATGATCTTATGGAATGCTATGTAATATAAATGTTGTCGATTTGAGGTGCTTTATCGTCAGAATGCCAGCTCCATACCACTTTAAAATGTCCCAACTTAAGCCTTAGTGTGCATTTTTCGTTTGCGTCATCCCTTTATGTAGGGGAAAATATGCGTCCAAATTGCCCGCTAGACCCCACAAATTAAGCAGGAGAGAGCATGTCTTCCCGTAAAGTACTCGCCAACGCAATCCGTGCGTTAAGTATGGATGCAGTTCAAAAAGCAAACTCAGGCCACCCCGGAGCCCCAATGGGCATGGCAGACATTGCGCAAGTGCTGTGGAATGATTTCCTTAAGCACAATCCGAACAATCCAAAATGGGTAGATAGAGATCGTTTTATCCTCTCTAACGGTCACGGCTCTATGCTGATCTATTCTTTACTTCACCTGACGGGTTATGACTTGCCAATGGATGAGCTGAAGCAATTCCGTCAGTTACATTCAAAAACCCCAGGTCATCCTGAATACGGTTACACCCCAGGCGTTGAAACCACAACGGGTCCATTAGGCGCAGGTATCAGCAACGCTGTGGGTATGGCAATTGCCGAAAGAACACTAGCGGCGCAGTTTAACCGTGATGGTCACGATATCGTCGATCACTACACATACTGCTTCTTAGGCGATGGCTGTTTGATGGAAGGTATTTCCCACGAAGCCTGTTCATTAGCTGGCACTTTAGGCCTAGGCAAACTGATCGCATTTTGGGATGACAACGGTATCTCTATCGACGGCCATGTTGAAGGCTGGTTTACCGATGATACGCCAAAACGTTTCGAATCCTACGGCTGGCATGTGATTGCCAACGTTGATGGCCATGATAGCGATGCGATTCACGCGGCTATCGCAGCGGCTAAAGCGGTGACCGACAAGCCGACTATGATCTGCTGCAAAACTATTATCGGTTTTGGTTCGCCAAACAAATCAGGCAGCCACGATTGCCACGGCGCGCCATTAGGTGACGCAGAAATTGCAGCGGCCCGTGAATTCTTAGGCTGGCCACATGCACCATTCGAAATCCCAAGCGATGTTTATGCAGGCTGGGACGCCAAAGAAGCAGGCGCTGCCCGTGAAGCCGCTTGGAACGAAAAATTCGCTGCCTACGCTAAAGCCTACCCTGAACTGGCGGCAGAATATGAGCGCCGTGTACTGAAAGGCGAATTACCTGCCGATTTTGAAGAAAAAGCTCAGGCATTTATCCAGGCTTGCCAAGATAAAGCCGAAGGTATTGCGAGCCGTAAAGCGTCACAAAATGCCATCGGAGCCTTTGGTGCTATGTTACCTGAACTGCTTGGTGGCTCTGCCGACTTAGCGGGTTCTAACTTAACCCTATGGTCAGGTTCTAAGGGTATTCAAGACGATGCCGCAGGCAACTACGTGTACTACGGTGTGCGTGAGTTTGGTATGAGCGGCATTATGAACGGTGTGTCACTCCACGGTGGCTTTATCAATTACGGCGCAACTTTCATGATGTTTATGGAATACGCCCGGAACGCTGTGCGTATGTCTGCGCTGATGGGCATTCAAAACATCTTCGTTTATACCCATGACTCTATCGGTCAAGGTGAAGACGGCCCAACTCACCAACCCGTTGAGCAATTAGCTAACCTGCGTATGACGCCAAACATGGCGGTATGGCGCCCATGTGACGCGGCTGAAACCGCGGTGGCTTGGAAGGCGGCTATCGAACGTCGTCATGCACCAACATCACTGATTTTCAGCCGTCAAAACCTCAAGGCCCAAGTCCGCAGCGCCGAGCAATTAGCCAATGTGGCAAAAGGCGCTTACGTGCTTAAGGATTGCGCGGGTACGCCTGAGTACATCCTGATCGCAACTGGTAGCGAAGTACAGTTAGCGATGGAAGCTGCAGCGGCTTTGACCGAGCAAGGCAAACAGGTGCGTGTGGTTTCTATGCCATCAAACACTGAGTTTGATAAGCAAGATGCAGCGTACAAAGAAGCTGTTCTGCCACGTGCTGTGACTAAACGTATTGCTATCGAAGCGGCCCATACCGATTTCTGGTACAAGTATGTTGGTTTCGAAGGCACTGTTGTGGGCATGACCACCTTTGGTGAGTCAGCGCCTGGTAACGTACTGCTGAACCATTTTGGCTTCACCGTTGAAAATGTGCTGAATGCAGCAAAATCATTAGGCTAATAGCTTAAGGGATTAGATTAAATACAAAAGGTTAAACTTTTGAACCGTTAATCTGTATAATGCGGCCTGCAATCGTTTGCAGGCCGTTTTTGTCTATGCAGCATTATTAAGAGGAAATTGAGACCTCAATGATCCGAGTCGCAATCAATGGTTATGGTCGTATTGGCCGCTCTATTCTTCGAGCTTTATATGAGTCGGGAAAACGTCAGCAAATACAGATTGTCGCGATAAACGAATTAGCCAAGCCTGAAGCCATCATTCACTTGACCCAGTACGATACTACCCACGGTCGTTTTGCGCATAAAGTTAAGCTAGCCGACGATCATATGCTGATCGGCGATGATGCCATCAAAATCCTCCATGAAGCGGATCCCGCAAAATTGCCATGGCGCGAGATGGATATTGATATCGTCTATGAAGCCACTGGTGCAATTTTAGATCGCCAAAGCTGCGAGGCCCATATCCATGCTGGCGCTAAACGGGTGCTGATCAGTCATCCCTCGTCGGCCGATGTCGACGGCACTATTGTCTATGGTGTAAACCACGATTTACTGCGCGCCGAGCATACTGTGGTTTCTAACGCCTCCTGTACCACCAACTGTATCGTCCCAGTTATCGATGTGCTCGATAAACACTTTGGGGTGAAAAGCGGCGCCATTACCACTATCCATTCTGCGATGAACGATCAGCAAGTGATTGATGCCTATCATGATGATCTGCGTCGCACCCGCGCCGCTGGCCAATCCATTATTCCAGTCGACACTAAACTTGCTCGCGGCATCGAGCGGATTTTGCCGCACATGAAAGACAAGTTTGAGGCGATTTCGGTGCGTGTCCCCACCATCAATGTGACCGCCATCGATCTTTCGGTCACTTTAGCGAAAACAGTGGATATTGCTACCGTCAATCAAGTGTTAGAATTGGCTGCTAATGGACGATTTAACGGCATCTTGGGCTATACTGATGAGCCGCTTGTATCATGTGATTTTAACCATGATCCCCGTTCTAGTATTGTCGATGGTACCCAGACTCGAGTGAGTGCGGGCCAGTTGGTCAAATTGCTGCTGTGGTGCGATAACGAGTGGGGCTTTGCCAATCGCATGTTAGATACCAGTTTAGCTATGATTGCGGCTAAACAAAGCTGAAAAAGAATTTATACCAATGGGTTAAAGCGTGGATCGCCAATTCGACGGGATGTCGAGTGCCGAGTCGCTATCCACTCTAACCGATTGATGAAAAACCAGTTTGTTTTTTGATTATAAAAGGAAGTGTTACCATGGCAATTATCAATATGTCAGATTTAGATCTCCAAGGTAAGCGAGTGCTTATCCGTGAAGATCTTAATGTGCCGGTCAGCAATGGCGTCGTCACCAGTGATGCACGTTTGCGTGCCTCCCTCCCTACTATCGAGTTAGCCCTTGCCAAAGGTGCGGCTGTGATGGTGATGTCTCACTTAGGTCGCCCAACCGAAAGTGAGTACAACAGCGAATTCTCAATGCAACCTGTGGTCGATTACTTGGCCAAAGCCCTGTCTTGCACAGTCCGTTTAGCGACCGACTATTTAGACGGCGTTGAAGTTGCTGTAGGTGAAGTGGTTGTGTTTGAAAACGTTCGCTTTAACAAAGGCGAGAAGAAAAACGACGAAGCGTTATCTAAGAAAATGGCCGCACTATGCGACGTTTATGTGATGGATGCCTTCGGTACCGCTCACCGCGCAGAAGCCTCAACCAACGGTGTAGGTTTATACGCGCCTATCGCCTGTGCTGGCCCATTGCTGGCCCAAGAGTTAGACGCCTTAGGCAAAGCGTTAGATAACCCTGCTCGTCCATTAGTGGCGATCGTTGGCGGCTCTAAAGTGTCGACTAAGCTGACCGTATTAGAAAGCTTATCGGGCATAGTGGATCAATTAGTGGTTGGCGGTGGTATCGCCAACACCTTTATCGCTGCGGCGGGGCACAATGTCGGTAAGTCCTTGTACGAAGCTGACTTAATTGACGAAGCTAAGCGTTTAGTGGCTAACGCCCAAAGCCGCGGTGGCGATATTCCCGTGCCTACCGATGTGGTTGTGGCGGGTGAGTTTAGCCCAACGGCTGCGGCGACCTTAAAAGCGGTCAATGAGGTTGGCGATAGCGATATGATTTTTGATATCGGCCCCGACAGCGCAGAAGCCTTAGCGAAAATCATTGAATCTGCGGGCACTATCGTGTGGAACGGCCCAGTGGGGGTGTTCGAGTTTGACCAATTTGGTGAAGGCACTAAGCGTATCGCAAAGGCGATTGCGGATTCAAAAGCCTTCTCTATTGCTGGCGGTGGTGACACTTTAGCTGCGGTGGATAAATACGGTATTGCCGATAAGGTCTCTTATATTTCCACTGGCGGCGGCGCTTTCCTCGAGTTCCTCGAAGGTAAAGAATTACCCGCTGTGGCTATGCTTGAAAAGCGCGGTGCCTAAGCAAAGATGAATAACGCGGCGCATAAGACGCCGCGAATAAGCTAACTAGGCTGTTATAAAAGTAAAAGAATTATAAAAAACCGTCCGTCTCTCTAAGGAATTAGCGGGGGCGGGCATAAAAATCCATCCAAACGATAGCGACCTCGGTGACCAAGCGTTGCAGAATGTGACAGTCACCCTATTATTGGAGTTAAAAAATGGCGTTAATTTCCCTACGACAACTACTCGACCACGCGGCAGAACATGGATACGGTGTGCCAGCGTTTAACGTAAACAACTTAGAACAGATGCGTGCGATCATGCAGGCGGCGGAAGCGACCGACAGCCCAGTGATTGTGCAAGCCTCTGCGGGTGCGCGCAAATATGCCCGTCCTCAGTTCTTAAAATATCTGATGACCGCTGCCCTTGAGCAGTATCCCGATATCCCCGTCTGTATTCACCAAGACCACGGTACTGACCCTGATATCTGTCAGCGTTCTATTCAATTAGGCATGTCATCGGTGATGATGGACGGCTCGTTAATGGCGGATGGTAAAACTCCAGCGTCTTACGAGTACAACGTCGATGTGACTCGCAGAACAGTTGCCTTCGCCCATGCTTGTGGTGTGTCTGTTGAAGGTGAAATCGGCTGTTTAGGTAGCCTAGAAACGGGCCAAGCGGGTGAAGAAGATGGCATCGGTGCCGTGGGTACATTAAGCCACGACCAAATGCTGACTAGCCCAGAGGAAGCGGCGCGTTTCGTAGCCGATACCCATGTGGATGCCTTAGCCATCGCTATCGGTACCAGCCACGGTGCTTACAAGTTCAGCCGTAAACCTACGGGTGATGTACTGCGAATCGATCGCATCAAAGAAATCCATGCCCGCATTCCTAACACTCACTTAGTGATGCACGGTTCATCTTCAGTGCCGCAAGAATGGCTACAGATCATCAACCAATACGGTGGTCAAATTCCAGAAACCTACGGCGTGCCATTAGAAGAAATCGTTGAAGGCATCAAACACGGCGTGCGTAAAGTGAACATAGATACCGACCTACGTTTAGCGTCGACTGGCGCCGTGCGTAAATATTTGGCCGAACACCCAAGCGAGTTCGATCCACGTAAGTTCCTAAAAGCCTCTATGGATGCGATGGCAGATATCTGTACGATTCGTTACGAAGCCTTCGGTTGTGCAGGTCAAGCATCTAAGATTAAACCATTGTCTTTACAGGCAATGTATAAAGCTTACCAATCGGGTGCCTTAGATCCTAAGATCAACCTCTAAGCTTAATGATTGTCAGAAGAAGCCCGCTTTTTAGCGGGTTTTTTTATGCAAAAAATCGCTGAATTTTCATTTTTTAATCGTCAATGTTAATATTGCGCAGATTTTTTAGTGGATTAAACGGAACAGGAACGGATAAACATGAAGAAAGTACTGACCGCAGCGATATTAATGACTGCTCCTTTTATGGCGCATGCAGGTGCCGATTTTGTAAAAGGGGATAAGACATTTGCTGGTGAAGCTGAACTAGGTGCGACGTTAACCACAGGTAATACCGAAACCTCATCCTATAAGGGCCGTTTAAACTTGAAGCATGAGCTGGGAGATTGGGAAAACCAGTACCTATTAGAAGGTTTATACAAAGAAGATACGGGGGCTGTCACGGCTAAACGTTATTTTGCGGGCGCGCAGGGTAACTACAAGATGACGGAACGTAGCTACTTGTTTGCCAATGCTAACTATGAGGTTGATCCTTTCACTGGTTATGACTACACCTTATCGGGTGCTGCGGGTTATGGTCATAGACTCTATGACACCAGCAAGACCTTTTTAGATGTTGAAGTCGGTCCGGGTTATATCTATCAGCGCCTCGATTCGGAGCAAGCCCTGTTAGAAGGCACTGATTCGAATGACAGCGTCGTTGCCCATGGCGTGATCAACTTCGAAACAGAAATCACCGATACCTCTAAGTTTCAACAACGTTTTGTTGCCGACTATGGCGATAAATTAGATGCGCGTTCAGAAACCTCGTTAACGGCGAATATCATCGGTGCATTGGCGATGAAGTTTGCCATCATAGTGCGTTATAACAGTGAGCCATTGGACGATAAAAAGAGCACTGATACCGAAACCAACATGACACTGCTCTACGCATTCTAATGTGTAATGTACAAATGCGACTGATATAAAAATAAAAGCACCGAGAGGTGCTTTTTTATTAGCTATTTTTGGACTAAGTTGACTGTACCTGCATTGATTCTTTATTAGCGAGATCTGTAGTTATATAAAAATTAATGTTTTAAGCGTCTGTAGTTATCGGGTAATGCATAGAAAATTGCGTTTTATCAACATTTGCTATCCCTAAGCTATGGTAATTTTTGAATTGATTTTCCACCAAGAGATGAACTTTGATGAAATTACTGCAGTTGTTTAAAAACAGTGGAGTGGCTTTTTTAAGCTTGTTCTGCGTTGCAATATTGAGCGGATTCTCACCTGCAGCTTGGGCTGCAACAGAAGGAATTGAACGACTTAATTTAACCGCCGCAGCCGTTGGCTATATTGCCCTATGCGTGTTTGTTATTGCCTATTTATTGGTCATGGCGGAGGAGGCATTACACCTGCGTAAATCTAAGCCGGTGCTGGTGGCGGCGGGGATTATCTGGGGCATGATAGGTTTTGTGTATGTACAAAACGGAATGTCAGAGATTTCGGAAACGGCATTCAAACATAACTTGTTGGAATACGCCGAACTCTTACTCTTCTTGCTGGTGGCGATGACGTATATCAATGCCATGGAGGAGCGCAATCTATTCGATGCTATCCGTAGTTGGTTAATCGGACGGGGTTTTAGCCTGAGGACAGTGTTTTGGTTAACAGGGTTTATGGCCTTCTTCATCTCCCCCGTTGCGGATAACCTTACCACGGCACTGCTAATGTGCGCCGTGGTGATGAAGGTCGGCGCAGGGCAACGAAAGTTTATTACCCTAGCCTGTATTAACATTGTCGTTGCGGCAAACGCGGGCGGCGCCTTTAGTCCCTTTGGTGATATCACGACGTTAATGGTGTGGCAAAAGGGTCTAGTGCACTTTGGCGATTTCTTCCATTTGTTTATTCCTGCCCTTGTGAACTTTGTCCTGCCGGCGGCCATTATGAGTGTGTTTATCCCGCACTTTGTGCCTGAGCCTGAAAAAGAGCATGTTTACACTAAACATGGGGCGAAACGGATAGTGGCTTTATTCCTACTGACGATTGCGAGTGCGGTGTGTGCCCATTCCTTCCTTGGCATGCCACCCGTACTCGGCATGATGACAGGTCTAGGCTTCCTGCAATTCTTTGGTTTTTATCTGCGTAAAACCTTCGATCGTTCGGTTGCCCGTGAACGTGAAAAGGCCGAGTTAAGGCAAGACAAATTGCGTCTGCAGCAGCTTGGCAGTGTGGTGCCCTTCGATGTCTTTAGCCGAATTTCTCGCGCCGAGTGGGATACCCTACTGTTCTTTTACGGTGTGGTGTTGTGTGTGGGCGGCCTTGGCTTTATGGGGTATTTGAGCTTAGTGTCTGAGGCCATGTATTCGCACTGGGATGTGACCTATGCCAACATCGCCGTGGGCCTATTGTCATCGGTTATTGATAACATTCCCGTGATGTTTGCTGTGCTGACCATGAATCCCGATATGGCCTTAGGCCAATGGCTATTAGTGACATTGACTGCGGGAGTCGGGGGCAGTTTGTTGTCTATCGGCAGTGCAGCTGGGGTGGCACTGATGGGCCAAGCCCGTGGGATCTATACCTTCGGAGCACATTTACGCTGGACACCTGTCATCGCCCTAGGTTATATCGCGAGCATTTGGATCCATATGTGGATAAATTCGGCGATGTTTTAGGATTAATGGATCAAAAATAGAGGCATCCTAAGGATGCCTCTATTGATATTAAGCTCCGCTGAGCAGGGTTATTGGGGTAACACTTGGATTAAATCTAGGTCGTTACTCGCTTTAGCACCGTAGATTTGAATCGCGACCTTAACTTGGGCGACTGAGCCGCTTGGATCCTGCTGCTGCCAATCTAGGGCGGCTATTTCAAACTGATATTGACCTTCGGAAACTTCGGTTAACTTGCCACCGCATTCCTGCAGGCTATGGCATCGATAGTTTTGCGTCACATGCCAGCGTTTCCATGCCTTTGGATTGGTAGAGGTTTTATTCTTATCGGGAAAACCGAAATAGTAAATGTCATAATCTTTTGCCGCCGTGATGGCGTTTTTTTCGGCATCGGTTAATGCAAATACTAAGGTGCCCGTGTTGGGGTCAAACTGCTCCAGCGTTAGATTGATTTGCGCCGCCTCATCGATAGCCACAGTGTTTTCAACTGGGGGAGGCGGTGGTGGAGGCGTCACATCCTCGGATTGATTATCGTCGCCGCCACAGGCAGCAAGGGTCAGCGTCGCTAAGGTTAACGTGAGTAATGGGTATTTCATCACCGCCTCCTTAATTGAAATGTCCAGTATGGCAAGTCGTACATTCCATGTCCGTTTTCACGCTCGCCGCCGAACCTAAGGTGCTGGTGCTACCATGGCAAGTTTGACAATCCTGGGCCTCGGGGGAAGGTTTGCTGCCCAATAATCCCGCGATATTCTCACCCTGATAAGCGCGGTTGAGCAGATCAACGAGGTAATAGGTCATAGAGGCCGATAGGCGATAGCAGCGTTCTCCTTTGCTAGCGAAGGGCAGTCCAGATGCCTTTGACCAGTTACTGATAGAGGAATGACATAACACACTCATGGCCTTAGATGAACTGCCTACTAGGGCGGTTTTTTCTGCGGTTGAGCCGATACCGCTCACAAACTCAGGGGAGGAAAGCGGCAAAGTGGTGTTTTCATAGTAGCGGAAGGTATTTGCAATCACGGCGTTATTCTGGCCATTAATATCATCTAAGATATTGACCAACATACCGATAGCATTGAGGTTGCCGCAGAGGGTGCCCTGGCCTGTCACCCCTGCAAAACCGTAACCCGCTAATGCCGTTGGTATACTGCTAAATTTGTCGGCATCGGCACTATTAGATTGCGCTAGCATAGTGATAACGGAGTGAAACACTTGATGCATGCAGCCGCCGCCCGTTTCATAGGCGAGTTTGGCTGTGGCCATAGGATCGAGTGGTACGTATTTGAGTTTTTCACCTAGTGCGAGTTGATACTGTCCATCCGCAGTTGTGGCTGCGAAGGCCGAAGTCCCCATCAGGGTTGCGCCAGCGGCGGCGGTGCTAATACCAATAATGCGGCTAAGTGCTTGGCGTCGATTAATGCTCATTTTATCTATCCTCTCTTGGTCATTATTTTTATTTATCAAACGGTAAACTTAAGTTGATGGACTAGATTCTAGGGGGGAGGGGGATAAATATTGTGATTTGAGGCGGGGGATATACGCTTGACTGTTTGGTATCAACAAAGCGTAAAAACAATCGATTTATAGGATTAAACGATTGTCATATCAGTTATTCATGCGATTAAAGTGTGATTTATGTCCTGCAATTTATGGTATTTGTGTAGATTTATGCTCTATCTCCGTTTCCTTTAAGACCATTTATTCCTGTGAGCTTACGCAGATTTTCACTTGTTTTTAGGCTCTAGGGTGCCGCATCACGAAATTTAACTAATTGCGTCCTTGGGTTAGCAAGATCACAGTAATTATTAGTAATCTTGCATAGATTCCCATCAGTGTGTTGTCAGTTTGAGGAAAGGGATATGCAGTTGGGCGGTTGCTGGTTTGATCGTGAGCGAGGCTTGCTGACCGAACAGGCCCACAACGAGTCTTGGCACCTTCCCCGCGCCGAGTTGCAGGTGCTCAGTTTGTTAGTAGATCACCGAGGGAAACTTGTTTCAAAGCATGCGCTTAAAACTGGTGACGGCGAAAGTCCGCCCTTGACTGATACGTCATTGGCGCGGGCCGTGTTTATGATCCGCTCCTTTCTAGGTCCCCAATATGAAGGTCTTATTGAGACGGTGAAGGGGCAAGGCTATCTACTGCACAGTGCCCATGGGCAGCGGGTTAAGAGCTTTCATTATCTTGGACTGCAATCCTGGCCTTGGTGGAGTGTATTGCTCGTCTTTGGATTTATGCTGGCATTCACTGTTTTCTATCTCAACCGAATTGATCACAGTGTGCCGACCGAGCCGTTGATGTCGACTGAGTTGCCATTGGCCTCGGGTCAGCATGTGCGCCTGCACCTCTATGCCAATTCGAAGACCAATAATACCTTACTGTTTGAACTGGGTGAGCGTCTGGGTCAAGGGTTAATTGCCTGCGGTAGTAGTGATTGGTCTGAGGTTTACTCTTCTTTATCCCATGATAAACAAGTGCTTAACATTACCATGCGAGGTGATAAGCTTGGGCAGTCTGTCATTCGAAACCTCAAGATCAGTGACTTTAGACGGCCGAAGGAGTTTATCGATGTGAAGTGGCTGTTGGAGGTGGGGATCTGTGGCTAAATGGCTAAAATGGACGATTAATTTGACTATCCTATCGGCCTTAATTGCGGCCTGCGGGGTGATCTATCTACAGTCGGTTTCCAATAAGGCGGTGATCCTCAATTGCAGCTCTGAACTGTTCGACCGCCATGGACAACATGAGGACGATGGTAAATTTTATCTGTTAGTGGATGTGCTTATCTCGTCGGGTAACGCCCAGATTAACTATCGCTATTTTAACCTCGACGGTAGCAGTGCGGGCATGATCTTAATGCAGGGTGAAGTGCAGAGCATGGAGCCTAACAGTATGACCTATAATGTCTCGGTCAAGACTAAGACTGAATCAGAGGGGGTGGATAAGAAGGCTTGGCCTGAGCATATGAAGTACCTCTCATATATCAGCAGTTTACACTTTAGCAAATCTGGCAAGCACAATATGAGTATTGAAATACTCCACAGTGATACCAGCAAAGATTATGCCGTCGTCTTGTTTCAGCCAAGCAATACTGTCTGCGGCTGTCGAATCGTAAATAGCCGAATTTAATCAGTGTATTTAGGTTAGTTTCAGTTTAGATTATGTTTTATCTCCACAGTTTTACCGCTATGGATCCATTTAGTGAGGGGCGTAACAGGTTTTTGTGTCTAAGATCCGAGTAAAGCAAGAAGAATCCCTGTCGATTAAGTTCAGTCATCAGATGGAAAAGGGTGATAATCGCCAGCTCGACCTCTATTTCTTTCTGCCAAAGGAAATGGGCATAGGTTCCCATACCTTAAACGAAGAAGAATATTACTACAGCTCGATTGTCGGACGGCGTTCCTATTATTCCGAAGGTCTGCACTTGCCCTTAGTGCAAGGTCGATTTGCCAGTCTTAACCGGCGCACCGTCGAAGAGTTTAGATTGTACTTAAACTTATTTGCCTATCAGTTTGCGGTCGCGGTTGAAAACGATGTTAAGGAACTGGGCCAACTTACCGATGTAACCCACTTTTATTTCGCCCTCGATGAGCTGCGCGAGCAAATTACTCAGTTACTTAAAAAGTTTCGCCGCAATGAACCCGGCGATCCTAAGTGGAAATCCTACTTCGAAAATGCAGATAACTACCTGTCATGGTTTTGTGAGCAGCAATTGCTTAAAGTGCTCGCCTATGCGACGCGCAGCAGTGATTTCAATGATATTCAAGAGCGGGTGTTGACCCTCTGTCGGAATGAATGCGCCTATCGGGACGCGAACAATTACAACTCGGCTCAAACTAAGCAAGATCCTAATCGTATTTCGAATAAGATGTTGCTGCTACGCCGTTTGATCCAGCAAGGGGTGGTGCTGAAGGAAGAGTTAAAGCCGCTGGGCATTGGCCTTAAGAAATTCACCACGGGCTTGGCGACGGCCCTAGTGATGCTTGTCGTCTCGGCACTTATCATTGAGGCACAGGGCGCATTCAGTGGGTTTACGATCGCACTGGTGTTGACACTCGCGGTAATTTACGGTTTTAGGGAAATCTTTAAGGATGACGTACGCAATGCGATGTGGCGTTTTATCCAACGTGGTCGCCCCCGTTGGAGCCGTATTTTGCGGGATACGACCAGTCAGGCCGTTATTGCTAAGCAATTAGTATGGCTAGAATTTATGCGTCAGCAGGATTTACCCGATAAGGTCAGTGAGATCCTAAAGCACAGGCATAGCCAAAATAAGGTCGACGCCGAGATCCTGCATTATAAGATCGCCACTAAAGTGAATCAGAGTGAGTTCCAGGCGGGTTATTCGACTATTCAAGAACAAGTCAATTTCAGTTTTGTGCCCTTTGCCCGCTATCTAGAGCGGGGCAAGGCCAAAATTTATAAGGAAATAGAGGGCAAGATCAGCCATGAGTCCGTGGAGCGGCGCTATCAAGTGAACTTGATTTTAGTGCTGCGGGATGGGCGAGAGGCGCCGCAATATTTCCGCTATAAGATCACTATGAACCGTTCGACCATCATTGAAATTACCCAGAGTCAGTTGCCTGACTCGATAAATCCCTCAACCCCTAAGGATGATGACGAGTAAAGGCTTGACCGATATTTTGATCGTTATTCTGCTTCGCCCGCTTGAGCGCCACTTCGGCATTGCTAAGGTATTGCTCTAAGGTTTGGCCTTCCTGATAGCTGGCGATACCAATGCTAATGCCTTCCCCTAGGCCATTGCTGTTAAGCTTTTCCATGGTACTGAGGGCGAAGTGATGGGCTTGGATCGCATCCGTATCGGGCAATATCACAATCAACTTACCCAGTTGCCAATGCAAAATCTGGAAATGGGCGGGGATCTCGAGTAGTAGCTGAACTTCCACTTCCTGTTGGCGAGTCTCGAGTTGATCGATATCGCTCATATGGCTCAGCATTCCCTCTGGATTTATGTCCATAAGTAGTAGGCTGGAGTGATTGCGACTCTGGGCCGCAAGGGAAGTGAAGTAGCGTTCTAAATCCGGCAAATTGAGTAAAATAGTGCTGCGATGGGGGACAAAGCTGCGTTGCTCAGTGCCTCGAATTCGCTCGGCCGCTTGTTCTAGGGTACAGATGATATAGTCAATTTCACCATCGGCTGCCACATGTCCCTTGAGTGTTGCCTGCAAACAGTTGGAATGACGTAGGTTAGGTGAGCAGAGTATTTGCCCTTGCCACTGGCCTTGCATACTGATCTGCGCCGTAATTCTCGGCCATTGATTACCTAGATCGTTGGCGAGCAGTGAGGCTAAGTCATGGTTTAAGTCGCCGTTTAGCTGCATCAGTTGGTCGAATACGGGATTAATTTTGATGAGCTTTCCTGTTGCATCCGTCAGCGCCGTCGCCACAGTATTATCGCAGAGCAAGTCGCTTAAAAAGGCCTGTTGTCTACTGCTGATAAGCTCGCTGATATTTTCTAAGGTCACTAATAAATGTGGCAAGCCTCGGCTAATTCGTGGCGCTTGACGCACATGGGTTTTGAGCGTCGGAGCATCGATACTGCCGAGTGACAATTGGGCAGACCATTCGCCGTCTCTGTACACTTGATCCATCATTTGGGCATGGGTGACATCGTCCAAGTTGAGGGTGCGTTGCAGACTACGGTCAGTCAGTTCATCCAGTGGCACTAAGGTGAACTCGGCGGCTTTAGGATTGGCGCTAATAATACGCGCATGTTCATTGGCTAGAATAAAGCCCATATCGTTGTTAAATAAGCTATTGGCGACATCAATACTGTATTGACGAGAGCGGTGCTGTAGCCGGTACATATGGCTTAGTAAAACCACCCAAGCCGCAAGCATAGTGATGGTCAGGGCTGCAACTATCACAATATTTTGCCATTGGGAAAAACGTGCGGCTATGTCTCCATTACGGATATAGGACAATAAAAAGTATTCGCGATGCAGTTCAGGTTGAGTGGTTAACTCCACTTTGAGGTAGACAAAAGTGGCATTATCACCGTGGAATTGGCCAAAGTTACTCATGGACATTTCTCGCCAGAGTGCAGGATAACTCTGGCGTAAACTGGCGCCTAAGGTTTCGGGCATATGGGGAAGTGGGGCAAGGTTACTGACCCCCGCATAGAGTAATCCTTGGGTGTCGAGCACTAGCATGGGCGACTTATTACTCGAAAATGCGGGTTTTATAGCCTCCAACATTTGTACCATAGAATTGTAAGTAATGAGGTAACCCATTGAACTTTGATCGGGCTTTTCTAGCCAAGCCAGTTGGTACATATAGGGTTCGAGTATGCCCTCTAGGGGGACGAATTCTAGGGGGGATGTGTAAATTTCTTTACCACCTAAATTACGACTCGAACCTAACAGCGTCGGAGGTAAGGCATCTTTGCTAAAATTGGAGGCCGTTGAAAATTTATAATTCCCTTGGGGATCGAACAGGGCAATACCCAATAGCTCGGGGATATGTTGTACCAGTTCCTGCCAACTGTCTTGCAGCTTCTGCTGTTGTGATGAGGTTGGATTTTTGAGGTACTGTTTGAGTAACTCATCCTTAGCGAATAGCTGGGTCCTAAATTGCTGAAAAGCGACTTTATCCGTGATCAGTGTACCTATCGTTTGTAGTTCGCTATACCTCTGTGTTGCCCACTCTTCCTGTAGCCGACGTTCACCTAAGGTGATAATAAGATTTGTTAAAATGATCATGCCAATCACTAGCATCGACAACTGGCTTGCGACCGCCAACAGGCGCTGGTGGGACCAATGTAGCCCTTGAGTCAGGGAAAGCAGCGGAGCTAGGGGATGTATGCTTGATTTTTTCTTCAGCATGGGCCGATTTTGCGTTGGTGATCTGTTAATTTGGCTATGTTAACACGAATGAAATGTTACGACAGTGGCAAGTTGCTTGGGCAGCTTAGGGGCCTTAAGTTATTTTGGGAGTCAATCTAGGCTGTTCGGGCGGTTGGCTTCTACCCAAGCGTACCTAAAACTCTATGTTTAAACTCACAGCCATAGGCCAGCACTTGCTCGCGGCACAGATCGATATCGACACCTGCTAATCCTTCGATGGCCGAGACTTGCACTCTTTCAATATAGTGGGGCGCTAGGCTGATAAAGGCATTCACCGCCGCGTAGGAGTCCGCCAGTTTCGGGCGGCAATGTTGATTATAGGCCGTTTCGTTATCGGCATTGAGGGAAATCGATAAGCTGTCAACCCATTGGGCAAGTTCGGGCAGAATGTTGCGTCTATGGACTAAATTAGCTAATCCATCGGTATTCACGCGTACACGGCCGCCCCTGTGTTTAATTTCCTTCGCAACGGCGATCAGGGTTGGCAGATTCAGTGTGGGTTCGCCATAGCCACAGAAAACATATTCCTCAAAGTCGTCCGCGCTCCCCAGTAGCGGGATAATCTCCTCGGGTTTAGGTTGATGGGTCAGTGCCAGTTGATATTCATGGAGCTGTTTGCTGCCATTATGCTTTGGACAAAAAGTACAGCGCAGGGTACAACGCCCGGTGATATTGAGGTAACGACTTCTGCGGATATCGTAGACTAAGGTTTCAGTGGCGCAGGTTTCATTCGTGCACACTTCTTGGGTGATATGCCCATTGGGTAAGGTTTCAGTGGCTTTGAGCTGTGGCTCTTGCTTAGTCATGGCATAGTGTGAATTTGGCATACTGTAGGTTTTATTGCGCTGCAGGATAACTGGTAGTCAGTGTAACTAATGCCCTTTGGGATAACTGCCACCTAGATCGCACTCCGAGCTTAAGCCGTATCTGTACAGATCCCTAAGTTAAGCCGATAAAAAAGAGAGCCGAGGCTCTCTTTTTATTGGATCTAGTAATCCTGTTTGCAGTCTTGATCACTTAGGGTATTAAGTTTCACCCTTTGTCGTTACCCGGGAATGTCAGCGGGTGAGTGTAGCCAGGCTTAAACCCGGCACCAGACCTTAGGGGTTGGACCAACGTCCGGGCAGAGACAAGTCACCGGAAGCGATATCATAGACATTCACTACACACAGGAGTGGATTATGCAGGTTGGCATTGATTTTCAAGGCTGCGGTCACGCCGTCGTAGTTGAAATCCGTCGGGAAACCCACTTCTTTCAAGGGAACCCTGATGGCGACCGTGTTCTGCTTGAGGCTGAAATCATAGCCGGGTGAATCTATGTATATGGGGGCGCCAGGCCAGGTCTTGGGGACCTTGGGGGTTTCGCCTGCGGGAATATCCCTGACTTTTAGCCCTTTGGGGCCACAGGCCTCATCCGGGGTCAATACCACCCAATGGGCGTGCCAGTCATCCCCGTCATTGGTCAGATTGCCGTCGTTATTCTCATCATATAAGGGGGTGTCATCGAAGTCCGGATGGGCCGTCAGCGCCAGGGCGACTATGCCTTTCTTACCCTCGAAGCCTATGACTTCCGAGTCCAGAGCCGTAGGCCAGACGTAACTGAAGACATCGGCGGTGGCGAACTTCTTGCCATTGCTCTTGGGTTTATCGGCCCCGGCCATGCCTGTTACTATCTGTTCAAATACCAGATGGGTGCCGTCTTTGAATACCCGGGTATGCACCAGATCGAAAGCGGCCTGGGTATCAGATTTCTCGGTGTGAATACCGCCGGGACCGTGAGCCATGGCCTGTGAACTCCCTAAAGCTATGAGCATACTCAGCATAAGTTTTTTCATGGTTAACCTCGTTATTGGTGATAGGTTGGGGTGATAGATGTTTACTGCCGCGGCTGCAGCCAGAGTGTTGTCAGTGGCGCACTTGAGTCAAATACTTCAATATGTTCAATTAGTTGTAGTGGCACCTCGAGCAGGTCTCCGGCCGCATGCAATTGTAAATATTCTTCACCAGCGCCGGTGCGGGTGTTAACGGCCGTGCCGCTTATCTGGCTGCCGTCCATCCGCCGGACCCGAATCGGGTAGCGTCTCATACAGATGATCTCGACATGATCATGCAGATCACAGGCAATAATGGCTGGGGTCATATTGGCGTCTCAGTATGGCGTGAATTAACAGCCTTGCAGTTTGAGAATGAAATGCTCATCGGCATCGATGGCGGCCATTACCTCTGGGGTGGCGATTTCGTTATGGCAAAAATTGCAGCTCTGTTGCTGTATATCGGCGGCGTCTATGCCCTGTTGCTGTAAGAAGCGCTGAGCGTAGAAATTAGCCTGGGCCGCATTTTTCGGCTCCACCAGTACATCAAAATGCAAGTAGTGGCCGGCCTGGGTTTTTACATGTGTGTCAAATACCTGAACTTTCATTCCTGTCTCCTTGGATGGCTTGTCGTTTAGCTCAATTCAATTTTGTTTCGATTCGATACTAATTCTTTGGTGGTCGAGATAATAGTTTCGTATCGACACTATGTCAATGTATACTGCAAGAAATAGCGATAACTTTGATGAGCTGGAAATGACGCCGACTTTTTTTGATTATGTGGAACGGCTCAACAGCCTGTTACGCAGTTGGCAAAGAGATGATCTCCAAGTGTCTACCGTGCCTGCGGTGCAACTGAGTGCGCTGCGCTATCTGAGCATCTGCAATCACTACTCGGATACGGTAACCGGGGTGACAGAATATCTGGGACTGACCAAGGGCACTGTGTCTCAGTCTCTCAAGGCGTTGGAAGAGCGGCAATGGCTGGTTAAACGTTTGGATTCAAGGGATAAGCGCATAGTGCATTTAAGGCCCACACAGACAGGACTGGCGCTGGTACAGCGGCTGGCCACACTGCAGGTGCTGGAGAATGCCTTGGCGCAGTTAGGCGCCGAAGCCGAGCAACAGTTGACCGCCTTGTTGCATGAGCTGCTGACCCAGATACAGCAACAGGAGAGCCGCAAGAGTTTCGGCATCTGCAGCAGTTGCCGTTTTCATCAGCACAGGGATGGCCAGCCTTTCTGTGGCTTGACCCGAGAACCCTTGCCGGATGATGCCATCGAGTTGATTTGCCGGGAACACCAGGCTCCGGCTTAGGCTACGGTTTGAACTCTACCGAACATCGACAGCGCTGAGAGCAGACCGCAGTAATTGACTGGATAGATGAGTTTGAACTCAGTGGCAGGGATGGCCAGCCTCCGTGGGGCAGCAATGAAAAGGGCTTAAGCCGACAGCTTAAGCCCTTTCTGATCTCATCTCTATCGAGATTAACGTTCCGTTTGAGGCGGCGTCGGCTCCTCGAGAGTAGCCTCTGCCTTGGGCCGCCACCACCAATGGAAAAACCGACCCGTAGTGCGCCTTAGATCATCGAGGATAATGTAAAGCAGCGGTACTAAGATAAGAGTCACCACCGTTGAGAACAGGATACCGAAGGCGAGGGATGTGGCCATTGGGATCACAATCTGCGCCTGTAGGCTGCGTTCCAGAATGATAGGTACTAGCCCCACGAAGGTGGTCAGTGAGGTCAGGATAATCGCCCTAAAGCGATAACAGCCCGAATCCACCGCCGCCTGTTTTACCGATTGCCCTTGCTCGCGCGCTCGGTTCACAAAGTCCACTAAAATCAAGGAGTCATTCACGACTACTCCGGCCAGTGCGACAATACCGCAGAGGCTTAGGACGCTCATGGCGAGCCCTTGAACTAAGTGTCCAAATAGGGCACCGATTATCCCGAAGGGGATCACCGACATGATGATCAGCGGCTGACTGTAGGATTTGAGCGGCACCGCCATTAGGGCATAAATGGTAAACAGGGCAAAGAAGAAACCTTGCATTAACCCCACCATGGCATTCTGTTCATCCAAACTGCCGCCATCCAGTGCGGTTTGGATTTTCGGATACTTAGCCTGTAGTTGCGGCAGATAATCCTCTTGGATTTCCTGTACTACCTTCGAAGGTTCAACTTTGTTTTTGTTCGCATTGGCAATAATGGTGATCGCCCGTTTACCATCGACCCGGGTAATTGAGGCGTAGGATTCGCCCTTTTCGACTTCGGCCACGGTGGAGAAAGGCACTGATTTGCCCTGCGGCGTGCGGATCAGCATATTCTCGAGGTAGCCAACGGTACGGCGCTGCTCTAATGGATAGCGCACCATGACTTTGATTTCCTCTTTATTACGCAAAATCCTTTGTGCTTCATAACCATAAAAGCCATAACGTACTTGGCGGGCTAAATCGGACAAGGTTAAGCCTAATGCTTCGGCTTCTGGGCGGATCTTGAGACGGATTTCATGGCTGCCCGAGGAGAAGTTATCGGCAATGTCGTACACGCCCTCATAGGTGGCAAGCTTTTGTTTAAGCTCGCGGGCGGCTGCAGATAATTCTTCTAAATCGCTCGAGGTCAATCTAAAGGAAATATCACCACCACCTCCTCCGTTACCGCTGGCGTTAAAGTCGAGTTTCTTCACGGACAGTAATTCGGGGAGTTGTTCACGCCATGCGGAAGCAATGCTTTCGCCATCTACATCCCTATCTTCACCCTTAGTCAGTTCGGCAAAGATAAAGGCGGAGGTGCGGGAACTCATATTGATAAAACTATGTTTTACCACTTCGCTGCCCTTATCTTTCTCCATCTTGGCGTTCATCTTGTACAGGGCTTCTTCGATACTCTGTACGACTTTTAAGGTGTTTTGTTCCGAGCTGCCCTCATCCATCTCCAGTTGCACTTGAATAAAGTCCGACGGAATATCCGGGAAAAATACCCAGCGCACTTTACCGCTGACCACTAAGGCAATCGATAGGATCAGCACACCGATAAAGGCGGCGACCACGTTGTATCTGTGTTGGATGCAGCGCTCGAGGAAGTTACGGTAACTGTGGTGGATAAAATGCTGCACCCTATCGTTAAACTTCGCCTTGAGGCGACCAAACAAACCCGTGACTTCACCCGGTTTTTTGAACTTCATATGGGCCAAATGCGCAGGTAGGATAAATTTGGATTCCACCAGTGAAAACGCCAGACACATGATGACCACCATGCCGATAGATTTCCAGATAATGCCCATGGGGCCTGAAACCATCAACATAGGGATAAAGGCGGCGATAGTGGTCAATACCCCGAAGGTGGCGGGCATGGCGACCTTTTGCGCGCCGCGAATAACATTCTCAATCGAGTGACCATGCCGTTCGACCTCACTATAGGCACTCTCCCCAATCACAATGGCATCGTCCACCACTATCCCCAGCACTAGGATAAAGGCGAATAGAGTCAACATATTGATTGTCATGGAGAAAGGTTCGAGTGGCATGATCAGCATAGTGCCGAGGAAACACACGGGCAGGCCCATCATCACCCAAAATGCCAGTTTGAGATCGAGGAACAGTGCCAAGATCACAAATACTAGCAGGGCGCCATAAAACATGTTCGACATCATCATGTTTAAACGGCCTTTAAGATAGTGGGTCAGATCGCCCCAGGTATCGAGTTTGGCATTGGCCGGCAGCGTGGCGCGACGCTTTTCGACATACTGTTTGACTTGGTCAGCAATATCTAAGGCATTTTGATCATTGACACTCGTCACCTCAATAATGGCGGCGGGCTTGCCATTAAAGCGGGTGTATTCTAAGCGTTCTTCAAAATCGTCCTTGATGATCGCAACTTGCGGTAACATCACTCGGCTACCATCGGGGCGGGTGGTGACGACGATATTGGCAAAATCGTCACCCGTGTAGGCTTGGCCTTTAGTGCGTAGCAGAATATCGCCATCTTCAGCGCGGATTGAGCCACCGGGTAAGTCGATGGAGGAGTTTTGCACCGCAGCGGCAACCTGTGAGAAGGTTAAACCATATTCGCGCAGCTTATCCTCGGAGACTTCGATACCGATTTCATAGTCGCGTACCCCAGTCACTTTCGCCCGTGTTACCGCGGGGAGCTGAGTCAAATCATCGCGAACCGATTTAGCCAGCTCCTTCATATCATGCAGTGTCATATCACCATAGACAGACACCCAAATGACGTTGTTCTCAGGTTCAATTTTATAAATTTGCGGCTTTTCGATATTCACAGGGAAGGTGGCAATGGCATCCAACCTTAGCTTGGCTTCATCCAGTACAGTTTGAACATCGTAACCATCCTCGACTTCAACTGTGATTGAGCCTACTCCCTCACCGGCGACGGAAGTGACTTTCTTGATACCGTTGATATCTTGAATCGCCTCCTCAATCTTAATATTGATGCCCTCTTCGATTTCCTGAGGAGCCGCGCCGGGATAGGCAACGGAAATATTCAGCAGATTAAGTTCAAATGAAGGAAAAACCTCCTTATTGATCAATACGGTGCTAAATAGGCCGCCAATCAACAGTGCCCACATTAATAGGTTTGCCGCCACACTATTACGGGCAAACCAGGCTAAGATCCCTTTTTGAGTGTCCATTATTTCACTCCAGCGGCGGCAAGACTCGACTCAGGAGTATCTTCGGTGGGCGTTTGCACTGGGTTGGCGTCTTCGCCAATGACCTTCACTAACTGACCATTGGCCATATTGCTAAAGTGGGTGATGGCGACGCGCTCGCCGGTTTTCAAACTGTCTTTAATAAACACATGTTCAAGATCGCTACGCACCACATTGACATGACGCATTTCGACGATGTTTTTATCGTTAATTAAGGCGACATGCTCATTGCGTACAACATGGCGTGGCAATTTAACAATGCCATCGACGGTGCGGCCCTTAATAACGGCATTCACAAAGCTACCGTATTTGAGCGGCAAGCTACCCTGTTCTTTATGTGCACGCAGGTAAGGATCTTTAATCTCGGCAACGAGGTAAACCATACGATTATCGGCATCGATCACGCCTTCACTGCGGATAATATTGCCTACCCAAGAGTTCATTTTCCCCGCTAGCGATGCGCTTAGGGTGACTTCGGTATCTGGATTATCGACGGATTCTAGATAGGCTAAATCGTCATTTGAAATAGGTAAGCGGATCTCTGCAATGCGGGTGTCATACAGTTCGCCTAGATTAGTTCCTAAGGTAACATATTGACCTAAATCGACATTTCTAGCTTTGATTATGCCATCGAAGGGCGCGCGTATCACAGTGCGTTCAAGGTTACGCTGCGCGCGGGCTAACGCGGCCTGGGCATATTTGACGTTAGCTTGTTCTTTCTTGAGTTGGGGAATACGTAAACCGAGTTCAGGCGGTAACCCCTTGTCATAGCCTTTGAATTCGATTTTGGCGACTTCGCCGCGGGCGATTTCTTCATTGAGCGCCGCAGTGGCTTGGGCCAAGGTCGCTTCTGCTTGCATTAAATCTGCCTCGTAATCCGAAGGTTCGATTTGCGCTAATTGGTCACCTTTCCTGACTATGCCACCAGCTACAAAGTTAGGTGAAATGGTGAGCATTCTACCTTGTACTTCAGTGACAAGCTGGGTCTTATATTTGGGGGTCACTACACCGTAGGAAGGTAAATTGAGTGATACCGTTTGTTGCTCAACCTGGGTGACATCGACGATAGGTATAGGCATGTCTTCCGGTTTTTGTTCTGGTGCCTCCTTGGTTTTCATTAATAAGACTGCGCCAACTATAAATAGCAGCAGGATAAAAAAAGGAGACAATCTCCTCAGTAGGGTCTTCATCATATGATTGTTACATCCATGCTAATCGCGTAATGGGCTTAAAGTACCAGAGTCGGGCGCACCAATAAATTCATTTTTGTAAATTAAATGTGTCGAAAAGTGATGTTTTGACACATGTGCTCACTAGGTGTCGATATTTGGGCGAAATTTAGAACAGATAAATGATGAAAGGTTCACTTAGGTAATTGGAATATATTGAAATAAGATTGGATACACTTGTGGGTTTTCAGATCTAAATAGGCCGTATTTCATGCTCTATATTTTGAGGTTAGCTTTTATTTGTCCGTTAAATTAATTCATTGAGTTAAATTTAGTTAATAAAAAAGCCGCATTATTTGCGGCTTTTTACATAGAGAAAGAGTCTAGGACTTTTTCTTTCTCGCAATTTTACTGGCTTTTTTCGCCGCTTCTTTTTTACTGGTCTTTTTAGCGGCTTCCTTCGCCTTGACCTTAGCTTTTTTCTTGGTTGGCGTACGGGCTTCTTTATTTTTAGGGCGCAATTCTTCGATCACGCGGCGCTTCAAGGGTTGCTCGATATAACGCTCAATCTTACCAACGATACGCATATCGTGGGCTTCTGCCAGTGAAATCGCCGTGCCTTTAGCGCCCGCGCGGCCCGTGCGGCCAATACGATGGATATAAGTGTCGGCGGAGCGTGGCATATCAAAGTTGATAACATGGGTGATATCGTCGATATCGATACCGCGGGCGGCGACATCGGTCGCGAGTAAGACGTTGACCTCACCCTTAGTGAAACGGCTCAGGGCTTGGAAACGTTTCTTTTGTTCCATATCACCCCGCATAAAGGCGCAGGCAATACCGGCTTTAAGTAATTGACCTTCAAGACTCGAAACAATGTCGCGGGTCTTAACGAAGACGATGGCGCGCTTCACCTCTTCTTGGCGCAGCAAGTGGCACAGTAGGGCAAACTTATGCTCTTTATCGTCTGCCAGATGGATCCATTGGTGGATCTTGGCCTTTTCGCTGCGGGGGGCATCGACATCGATTTCGATAGGATCATTGAGCACTTCACGGGCAAAACGATGTACGCCACCGCCTTCTAAGGTCGCAGAAAACAACATATTTTGTTTACGGCCTTGGGCTTCGAGGGCGATAGCTTGTACGACAGATGAAAAGCCCATATCGAGCATGCGATCGGCTTCATCTATGATTAACACATCGACTTCTTCGGCGGTGAACTTACCCTTATCTAAATACTCCATCAGACGACCTGGGGTGGCGACCAGAATGTCAACATTGCCTGCTAAGGCTTCTTCCTGTGGTGCATAGGGAACGCCGCCGGTGATGATGGCGATATCTAGCCCTTGGCCCGTGGCTAAGTGGCTAGCATAACGATGAATTTGGCTGGCTAACTCACGGGTAGGTGTGAGGATCAAAATACGAGCTTGCCCAGGGAATCGACGGGGAAAGTCGATTAAATGTTGTAATGCGGGCAGTAAAAAGCTTGCGGTTTTGCCTGTGCCTGTCGGGGCGCGCGCCAGAATATCCCTTTGCTCTAGGGCATAGGGAATGGTTTCTTGCTGGATAGTGGTGGGCGAATGATGCCCCATGGCTTTAAGTGACTCTAATAAGCTAGGGTCAAGCTGGAAATCTTCAAATTGCATGCGCGGCGTCTCGACGGATAATAGCGCAGCATTATAAAGGTTATAGTCGTTAACTTAAATAACTTATCTAGATCTCCTGTGTTTATCTTCTATGCAAGTGAGGTTTCATGATGAAAGCATCAAAATAATAAATGATAAATCAATTTATTAGCGTTGATTTTATGGCGAATTAAGCCTTTCAATGGATTTGTTAAACTTAACTGCATTTATTTTAGCTGGCGGTGAGGGGGGCAACATTAGAGCTTAAGGTAAAAATCTTGGGTTAATTGCACCATGGCTCGTGTGTATTGCCCGGATATTTCGCGAATGGTGAAGTGACTCACCTTAGGTTGTATGTCTACATGAGTTGGGGTTGCAAGTAGGCATAAAACCCTATTGGCTGATTTCCCTACCACACTGATAAGGTTGACTTGTTCTACCAAACAGAGCGGCGATTGTGACAAAAGCTGATTAAAGCGCGTGAGGCTTTGGATAGGCAGAATTAAGCTAGCTTGCCCCTGTGGGGTAAGGCATAACGCTATCGCATTGAGTAGGGCGGTGAAGCTTAAGCTATCCGTATGACGGGCCATAGCACGTTGGGATTGCTGCGCCTGTGGGCCGTGCTCGAAGTAGGGCGGATTGCAGATGATATGATCGAAAACGCCTTGATACTCAGGTTGCTGGCTAAGGTTTTGGATACTGTCATTGACTAAGCTAAGCCTACCTTGCCAAGGACATTGGGCTATATTGTGCTGGCAAGCTAAAGCAGCTTTGTCATCTAACTCGACACAAATGATCTCGGCTTGGCTGCGTTGGGCTGCCATTAAACTCAGTAGGCCACTCCCCGCACCTATATCTAAAATGCGCGTCGCATTCGTTAGCGGTGCCCAGGCGCCTAAGATCACGCCATCGGTGCTGACGGCCATGCCGCAATGCATGTCATCGATATGGAATTGTTTGAAAGTAAATGCCATGGGAGATCTATTATGGGTCGAGTATGAGGTTAAAACTTGATTGATTGCCGATATTTTAAGTCTAGCTTAGCGTTTTTAGCTAACGCTTTTAAACGGTATCTTGGCCATTGCTGTATGAATGTGTGGTATGAATGCCCGAGTTGATGCCTTGGCTATTTTCTATCGACTGCTTCAGATTTTACTTAACTGAGGGTTTAATTTATTACTTTAGTAACCCTAGGTTAGCAGTTAATTAGCATTATTTTGCTTTTTTAATTGATTAAGCCTCGTTAGCTTGCATTGATGATTTAAGTCTGATATTAGTTTCGCCCCCATTTTTAATCACTTTTATGATTAACGGATAGGTAAACGAGTTTTGTGGCGAATAAAACAGCTTTAAAGCCTGTTTTAGCACTACCACTGACTATAGACTCGACAGATATCGAACATATTTACCACGGAATTGTGTAAACATAGATTTGCATTCCTGATGGGCGTTGTTTTAGCTATGGCTAATCGACACATAATCACTTAAGTTTGTCAAAAAACAATAAGACAAGATGGGGCTTTCAGTGCAAGACAATCACATGAGTATTGGGGATACATTAGGCTTAGGTTTTATGACCTTCGCATTTTTTTTGGGCGCAGGTAATTTAATATTTCCCCCCTTTGCAGGGATGTTAGCAGGTGGCAATATGCCCCTCGCCATGCTGGGTTTTTTAATCACCGCCGTAGGTTTACCTTTAGTTGGACTCATTGCTGTCGCTAAGGCTCAAGGTAAGGTTATGGCTATGCTGCCAGCATTTGCAGCAACGGCATTGGCTATTGCGATTTATATTATTATTGGCCCTGCGTTCGCCGCGCCGCGTACTGGTTTAGTGGCCTATGAGATTGGTGCTAAGCCCTTTATCAATGACACTACGGCCACATTTTTACTGGGCAGTTTAGAACTGAACCTGTCGCAACTGCTATACACTCTGTGTTTCTTCACTGTCACTATGTTGTTGGCACTGTTTCCCGGCAAGTTACTCGACAGTGTTGGTAAAGTGTTAACGCCTATCTTGTTGATATTGTTAGTTGGATTGGCAGCATCTGTGCTATTCCTGCCCGCGTCCGAAGTGGGTCAAGCCGTAGGCGATTATCAACAGCATCCGCTGACTAAAGGTATTTTGGAAGGCTATAACACTATGGATACCTTGGCGTCCTTGATGTTTGGGATGTTGATTATCGATATCCTGCGTAAAAAGGGCATAGATCAGCCTAGTGCGCAAACTAAGTATCTGATCCGCGCTGCTTTTATCGCCGCAGCCGGGCTTGCTTTTGTTTATGTTTCTTTGTTCTTTTTAGGGGCAACGGCCGGAGATATCGCTATTGGCGCTAAAAATGGCGGCGAGATCCTAACAAATTACGTCACCCATGAATTTGGTAGCTTAGGCACGGTTTTACTCTCAACTGTTGTGACCTTAGCCTGTTTAACTACGGCGGTTGGCCTAGTGAGTGCTTGCTCCGAGTTCTTCAATGAGCTGATGCCAAAATTATCCTACCGTTTGTTAGTGGTCCTGCTAAGTGCTATCTGCGCCGTGATCGCCAACGTGGGTCTTACGCAGCTTATCGCTATTAGTATTCCAGTGTTGATGACGATTTATCCTGTGGCTATTGCCCTGGTTGCCGTGACATTCCTGACCTCTCATTTTGCCAAACCGCAGTTTGCCCACCGTGCGACGCTGTCGGTGGCGCTGTTGTTTGGGATCTTCGATGGCATGAAGGTGGCGGCAAAAAGTTTAACGGGCGATGATGGTAAAGGGATTAACGCTATTGCCCAGTGGTTTATCGATAGCGTGAGTGGAATGGCGCCGAGCCTATCAATTTTGCCTTTGTACGAGGAAGGCATGGCCTGGTTACTGCCGACTCTTGTGGTTATCGTGCTTTGTTTGGTTTTAGGTCGCGGCGGCGCTAAAACAGCAACAGCTGCATAAGGGATAATCTGCCTGTCATAGTTCAATTACCTGTCATAGTTCAATTAGGTTAATATCAACGGCGTATCATTCGATTACGCCGTTTTTTATGGAGTTTTTGTGCCTAAGACATACCAGCCCGATCCGCTTATTGATATTTTTCTTGATGATCTTTGGTCGAGCAAGGGACTGAGTGACAACACCTTATCGGCCTATCGTACCGATCTGCGCCATTTTGATCGTTATCAAGCTTTGCAAGGAGTGACGCTACTCGCGGTTTCACAGGCCGATGTCAGGGCGTACTTAGCCTTTAGAGTCGAGCAGGATTTTGCGCGCACCAGTAGCGCTCGGCTGCTCAGCAGTTTACGGCGTTTCTATACCTATTTAGTGCAGACCAAACAGATTTCAGCCGATCCTATGGCCTTAGTCGAGTCGCCTAAATTAACCCGCCATTTGCCGGATTCTTTGAGTGAATCGCAGGTCGACCGTTTGTTGTCTGAGCCCAATGTGGAAGATGCGGTCGAATGTCGTGATAAGGCCATGCTGGAGCTGTTATATGCGACAGGTTTGCGGGTGAGCGAGCTTGTTGGCCTGACGATGGAACAGCTGAGCCTACGGCAGGGTTTAGTGCGAATTGTGGGTAAGGGCGGTAAAGAGCGCCTCGTGCCGCTGGGTGAATTAGCCATTACCGAGGTTGAGGGTTACATGAAGTTTGCTCGCCAAGAACTGCTCGGCAATAAACAGTCCGATGTGGTGTTTCCGTCGAAACGTGGGCAGATGATGACGCGGCAAACCTTTTGGCATCGGATTAAGTTGTATGCACTGCGGGCCGGGATTGAAACCGCATTATCGCCGCACACATTGCGCCATGCTTTTGCTACCCATTTGCTCAATCACGGTGCCGATCTGCGGGTGGTGCAATTGTTATTAGGTCATAGCGACCTGTCCACCACGCAGATTTATACCCATGTTGCGCGGGCAAGGTTGCAGGAATTGCATCAACAGCATCACCCTAGAGGCTGAAAAAGGATTTAGTTACAGCATAAATTTGCTTTCCGCGCGGCTTGTCTGTAACTTTTTGCCCCCATACGGGGTCTATTAAGTATATCGAGTTTGAACGACCTCAAAATCTCCTCGTCGAGACCCAATTTATAGGATGTCCCATGAAGTTAACCCGAGCATTATCTTTAATTTTTGCCCTTGTTGTAGCTCCTCTTGCTAATGCCGCAACAGCGACCTCGCCAGATACCGCTGCTATTAAGCAAAAACTGACGGAGATGTTGGATGTTGAAGTGATTTCTATGCAGGATTCGCCGATTGAGGGGTTGTATCAAGCCATGACCAACCGCGGCGTGCTCTATATCAGCCGTGATGGTTCAAAACTGTTCCACGGCAGTTTATATGACCTAGATAAAGGCATGAAAAACTTGACGGAAGCGGCATTAGCTGGCCCACGTTTAGCCATGATGAAACCCCTTGAAGATCATATGTTGGTTTATAAAGCTAAGGATGAAAAACACGTAGTCACAGTGTTTACCGATGTGAGTTGTGGTTATTGCCGTAAATTGCACAGCCAAATGGCCGACTACAACAAGTTGGGTATTACCGTGCGTTACTTAGCCTTCCCGCGTGCGGGCGTGCCGTCAGCCAACGCCGACGAAATGCAGGCCATCTGGTGTGCTAAGGATCCATTAAAAGCCATGACAGACGCTAAAGCTGGCCAAAAAATATCTGCCGCCACCTGTGATGCAAAAATTGCCGAGCAGTATGAGTTAGGCGCTAGTTTTGGTGTGAATGGTACGCCGGCAATCGTGTTAGAAGATGGCAATATGATCCCTGGTTATCAACCTCCTGCGGACCTATTGCGCACCTTAGAAGCGCGTCAGTAATAGTCAAAATAATCAAATTTATCCCACGAAAGGTGAGCTTAAGGCTCACCTTTTTGTTATCTTATCGCCACGATTTCATGAGAGCTTGAGTCCCTTGATCCATAAGATAGTCCGTCGCTCAACCGTCGACGATAGCCATTTACCCGCTCACCTTTCGCCGCTTTTGAAGCAGCTTTATGCCCGCCGCGGTGTCACATTTAATGAATGTGAGTTAGTGCTTAAAGGTCTGTTAAGGCCAGACACTATGAAAGGCTTAAACGAGGCGGCAAAGCTGATTGCCGATGCCATGCAGGTGAATAAGTCGATTCTGATCGTTGGCGACTTCGATGCCGATGGCGCGACCTCAACCAGCGTGTGTATGTTGGCGCTGCGGATGATGGGCGCGGTGAAGGTGGACTATTTGATCCCTAATCGCTTCGATTACGGCTACGGCTTAAGCCCTGAAATTGTTGCAGTTGCGGCATCTAAACAGGCTGAGCTACTGATCACCGTCGATAACGGTATTTCATCGATAGATGGCGTTGCCGCAGCCAAAGCCTTTGGTATGCAAGTGGTGATCACCGACCATCATTTACCCGGCCATGAGTTACCCGCTGCCGATGCGATAGTGAACCCGAATCAACCGGGTTGCCCCTTTGCCAGTAAATCGATTGCCGGTGTCGGTGTGGCCTTTTATTTGATGACGGCATTAAGGGCAGAGCTGCGGATGCGAAACTGGTATCAAACGCTCGGTATTGCCGAGCCTAATCTCGGCACGCTGCTCGATATCGTTGCCCTTGGCACCGTTGCCGATGTGGTATCGCTGGATGCCAATAATCGCATTTTAGTCGAAGCGGGTTTGCAGCGCGTGCGAGCGGGCCGCTGCCGTGTGGGGATTACCGCGCTGCTTGAAGTCGCGAAACGTAATCCTGCGCGTATTGTCGCATCCGACTTTGGTTTTGCCGTGGGCCCGAGGCTCAATGCCGCCGGCCGGCTCGATGAAATGGCGCTTGGGGTCGAAACCTTACTCTGTGAAGACATGATGCTGGCCCGGCGTATGGCAGCGGAACTTGATGGGTTAAACCAAGAGCGTCGTGAGCTGGAAGTCGGCATGCAGCAGGAAGCCTTAAAAAGCCTTGAGCAGTTAAAGCTCAACGAAGACGAGTTACCTTGGGGGATTGCGCTATTTCAAGAAGATTGGCACCAAGGCGTTATCGGGATTTTGGCCTCGCGCATTAAAGACAAATACCACAGACCCGTGATAGCTTTCGCCGATGCGGGCAATAACGAAATCAAAGGCTCGGCGCGTTCGATCAAAGGCTTGCATATGCGCGACCTACTCGAGCTGGTCAACACGCGCCACCCAGGACTGATTATCAAATTTGGCGGCCATGCGATGGCGGCGGGCTTGTCACTCAAAGCGGGCAGCTTTGCGACTTTTGCCAAGGCCTACGATGATGCGGTGCGTGAATTGCTTAAACCTGAGCTGTTAACCGGTGAGCTTTGGTCCGATGGCGAGCTGACTCCCACAGAGCTAAACCTTGAAATCGCCCAGCTACTGCGTAATGCCGGACCTTGGGGCCAAGCCTTCGAGGAACCGCTTTTTGATGGTTATTTTAACATAGTGCAGCAACGCCTCGTTGGTGAACGCCATCTTAAACTCGTGCTTGAAACCCAGTGCGGCACTCTGATGCTCGATGCGATTGCCTTTAATGTGGATTTGCATACTTGGCCCGATGCGACCATTAACCATGCTCGAATTGTCTATAAACTCGATGTGAATGAGTATCGTGGTAATTTCTCGCTGCAATTGATGGTTGAGCAAATCGAAGCCATGTAAGCCTGTATCGACAAGGAGTTCAGTTGCAACCGCTACTTTCGCGGGGGCTTTGTATTCGCTAGCTAAATTGGTGTTATTGGCGATGGCTTTTATGCTATTTATGAGTGCAAAAAAAGCCTAAGTTAAATTAATAAGTCGTGCTTACAACAATATTGGGACGAAAAATGGAATACAGAGTCAGCACAGAGCAATCGGAAATGGATTTTGAGGTTATTCATGACTTTATCAGTAACAGTTATTGGGCGCAGGGCATGCCGCCTGAACTCTTGCGAAAGGCGCTTAGCAACAATTTATGTTTTGGAGTGTTTGATGAAAATAATCAACAGCTTGCCTTTACACGCATGATTACCGATAAAGCGACCTTTGGCTACCTTGCCGATGTATTTGTCCTCGAGTCCCACCGTGGTTTAGGCTTAAGTAAGTTGATGATGACATCAATTATGGAACATCCTGATTTACAGGGATTAAGACGCATAATGCTCGCCACCCGCGATGCCCACGGACTCTATGCCCAGTTTGGTTTTAACGCGGTCGATACCCCTGAAACCTTAATGCAAATTCGTTTAGAAAATCCCTATGTTGAGCTATCCATTTTTTCCTAGACTTATTGTTTAGTCATCTGGTTACGGAATTTGTTATGTTGCATTTAATGAAACACATTCAAGTCCTTGACTCGTTAGGTTATACACCTTATCAACGTATTCTAGAGTTGACTGCCTATGGGTAACAAGGATTCTGGTTACTGGAAGTCGACTAATGCCAGAATTAACTCGTTGTTCGTTGTCAGAATCCAAATTACTGGTCGCCTCGTCTAACACTAGTATATAGGGATTTAGGTATATAGCCCTTGCCAGTAATACTCGTTGTACTTGGCCCCCTGACAATTGAACTCCCATATCGCCAATTAGTGTTTGATATCCCATGGGTAAAGCTTCTATATCATCATGTATTGACGCTAATTTACATGCCTGCTCAATTTTCAAAGGGTCATAGATATCGTCAAAAAAAGAAATGTTCTCAGCTAAAGTTCCTGATAACAAAGTATCATTTTGCATAACACTCCCAATGAGTTTTCGGTACTTTGCCAAGCCGATTTTTCTAATATCTATACCATCAAAAAGTATTTTTCCTGATGTAGGTTCTAGTAATCCTAAGATTATTTTCAATAGTGTGGTTTTTCCGCTACCGGAAACACCTGTTATTGCGATATTATCGCCAAATTTGAGTGAAAGGTTGATATTTTCAAATAAGATCTTAGATTTTAGTCCATATCTAAAGCTAATGTTTTCAAGTGTGATACAACCTACTATGTTTTCTGCTAACCCCAAGCCTTTGCGATTGGCTTCTTGTGGTTCCAATGCAATGTCAGACAACCTAGATAAGTGAATGTCGAGCATTTTAAAAGAAACAAAACTATCGATAAGACTATTAATTCTTGAGGAAAATTGTCCCTTATAGGACATAAAAGCCATCATCATCCCTATAGAGAAAATACCCTCCATCACAAAGTTAGCAGCGAAGTAAATCACACACATATTTTCAATTGCAAAGACAATAGTGTTCACGGATGAAAAGGCTAAAGACCATAGCGAGCCTTTGATCCCCAAATTAACAACATCAGCATATAGAGATAACCACTCATTTTTACGCTTATCTTCATGACCGTGTAAGCGTATAGCTTGAATTGAGCGTATACCTTCCAAGAAAAAGCTATCTTCTTTAGCTGATGCAGTAATGACCTCTTCAGCATTTCTCCTAAATGGCCGATAGAATATCCATCTCAAACATGCATAGATTAAAACGGCTAAAATGGCGATAAATGTCAATGTGGGGCTATATATGTACATCATTATCAGAGTTGTCGTGACCATTAAGCCATCAAGCACAACACTAACAAACGTAGAGGTAATAAAAGACTGAATTTCTCCTTGAGAGCCAAAGCGGCTAACAATATCACCGATATGACGCTTTTCAAACCAAGTAATAGGTAGTCGAATTAAATGAGAAAACAATCCAGAACTCCATTGTATATTTAAATGGTTCTGTATATGTAAACCAATTAAATCTCTTAAGATACTGGTGATAAGCGAAACTACAGCAAGCATAGAAAAAGCAATAAATAGCAGAATAAGCAGTTCATTGTCTTGATTGACTATCACATCATCAATCACTAGTTGCATATAATAAGGAGAGGTCAGTGAAAATAGCTGTAACAAAGCAGAAGCAATAAATACTTTAAATAGCCCTGATTTTAAACCTACACTCGCTTGCCAAAAAGGGCTTAACTTAAGGCCTGTAGTACAATTTTCTTTTTTAAAGTCTATTGCTGGAAAAAGTTCTACTACAATACCCGTATAATGCTCTTTAAATTTCTCAATCGAATACTTAATTTTACCAATTGCAGGATCGTGAATAGTTACAGATTTTTTACTGCGCTGGGTGAGGACAACAAAATGATTCAAGTCCCAATGTAATACGCAGGGTAAGCGCAATTGTTCTATCTCGTGAACACCAGCTTGTAATGGCCTAGAATCTAAGTTTATCTGCGCTGCATATTCACATAGTGTGCGTATCGACATCCCCGATTCACTGTAACCCAGTTCTTTTCTGATCGTCATTAAATCAGTTTTTCTTTGGTAAAAGCTCGATATCATGGCGAGACAAGCTAAACCACATTCACTATGTTCTGACTGGTATATGATTGGACATTTTTTTTTAGGGAAGAGAGTGAACATAAGAAACAACGACTCGAGTTAAAAAAGAGTGCCTAAAGGCACTCGATATAAGTTATTGAGCTTTTAACTTACGATCTAAATATTTACCGGTTGTACCGCCACCGCCACCGCCACCGCCACCGACACCGCCCCCATTGCCTCCCCCCCAGCTGCGCTCGCCAGAACCATTCATATAACGATGGTAAGAGGAATTATTAATGACTTCCATATTACGTTGATACTGGTCGCTGCTTGTCCATGCATCCATTGCTTTATCAACTATTTTACCAACAATGATACCTGGAATAGTACCTGAAATTATGCTTCCTACGCCACCACCGGAAACAACCTCAGTCTCTTCAATACTTAGCTCTTTCAAATCTTTAATCCTTTTTAAATAAATAAGAAATTCTCTGGTAAATTAACTTTGATTTTTATTTTGATTTAAATGTGACACCTCCTATTGCTAAAATATACGTTGAAGACTAATCCATTTTCCGTTAACATCTTTTGTTTTTAACGTACTGAATGTAAGCAATGAATACGGATACCATAAAGAAGTAAATGATAGTTTTAAAGTAAAGTAAGAATAGTATTGCCTGAATAAAGTATAGTGATTTGATTTTTGCATTATTATCGGTGCTGGTATATAACTCTGAATTGCTTGCTGTAAATATTGCTTTAATTATAAAGTGCAAAATGTAAGTGGTAGTGATTATTGCTATTGTTTGGAAAGAAAGTTCTTTCCAATAATCATTTTTAGAAAATTCGACTGTATTCTCAATAATATCAACGCTCAATCCGATTAATAAGCTGCTAATGAATACTGCTATGTATTTAAAGTTGTTTCTCATAATTTCCATCTTAAGATTAAAGTTTAAGTATCAACATCTAGAATTTTGTTGTTGGATATTAATATCCGCTAATCACAAGTATTGGTTCTAGCAACCACTCTATTAATGTTCTCTTTCCAGTATTGATATTCGCTTGTAATAACATTCCTGGAATTAAATAATTATTATTACCATAGGCATGGATGTACTGTTTCTCCAATTGAATCTTTACTTTGTAAACTGGCTCATTAAATGCCAGTTTACTTGCTGTTTCTGATGAAAATGTAATATTTCTAGATACATAAGAGACTTTTCCATGTGCGATTCCAAATTTTTGAAAAGGAAATGCATCAAATTTTATACTGACCTCTTCCTCTTCTTTAATAAAAGCAATGGCTCGAGTAGGAACAAAAACCTCAGCTTCTAGCTTGGAATCAGTCGGAATAATTGTTACTAGGTAATCACCAGAAAAGGCAAACTCACCAACATTTAATTTTATTGAAGAAATAACTCCGCTAATTGGTGCTTTTAAAACCAAATTGTTACTTTCTAAAATTGCGACTTTATTGTTAGAGAGTTTTGAGAGTTCAATATTAAAAAGGTCAATTTTTTGTTGCTTCTCAAAAGGTAATCGTGCTTTGTCATTTAAAGCATTAGCGAGGTTGGTTTCAGATTTCAATACTACAGTATTGTATTCTTGTATTCTCTGTTGAAAATCCAGTACTAAATCAAACTGTGTTTTTACTTCGCTTTGACTGGCATAATCGTCAGATTGTAACTTTTTTATATCAGTTAAACGCTCTTTAGCAAGCTGAACTCTATTTCGTAATAGTTTACCTTGAATTGCTAACTCAACTTGTTCTTGCTTTAAAAAGTTAATGATACTGTTTAACCTAGATTCTCTCTCTTTAAATAAATTATCATACTGCACTAGTTGTCCATTGACAATGTTTATTTGATTATCGAGTTCTTTAATTTTTTCTTTGTCAGAATTTAAGGAGTTCTGAAGAAACTTGTCATTTGATACAAAAAGTAATGTATCACCTTGATTCACAATATCGCCTTCCTTTACCGCTATTTGACTAACGACACCGCTTGTGTGGGAATAAACTCTAGCAAGCCCATTAGTGGGGACAAGATAGCCTTTTACCTTTTCTTTTTTTGCATAGTCACTACAAAAAAGAAAAATAAATATAGAAAGCACAAAAAGAGAAATAAAAAATAAAATAATGGAATAATGTATTGGAGTTGTTATTACAGCTTTCCCATAATATGTGGTCTTGTTTTTGTCTAAAACCTGTCTTCTAAATAACTTTGACATAGTATTTCCGTATGTACTAATGCGTGCTTAATGCTATGGTTTGATTTTATACAATACGAGTTTTATAATTCTCTAAGATTCACAATATTTCCAGAGTGTCTAGGTACTACAGTTTTTAAACAGAATCGCTCTGTTGTGATGCCATTTATACAGCTTTCTAATTTAAGTCATTGACATGTATTAGTGCAATCATTTTTATTTGTCGATTGTAGCAGGTTAAATTAATTTAAAGTTACATGCATTTATTGTGATGAAAATAAAAATCACTTGAGAAAGTTTAATGGGTATTAATTATGAAATCATTGAAACAATTTAGCTGTGAACGTATCAGGTTTGAATAGCACTTTAGTATTATTCCTTGTTTTTTGCTGTTTATTGGCTATATTTTTTGCATTCAATTAGTTTTTTGTTGTCTAATTGATTGTTGTTTGTATTGCAGCTTGGGTTTGAATGTTTCGCATCTGTGCGTTAGTTGTTTCGTTGTCGCTATATTTTGTTGTCTATTTGATTGGAGAGTTTTGGTGATTAAATTTTATTTGATTTCATTTCATATTTTTTAAGTGCCGGTGAAGATTTAAAGCGGTGATTAAGTGGATATGTTCTTAGTTTATGCTGGATTTTAAGCTAGTGAATATAGTCTCTTTTTATTTGAGTTACTTCAGTGTTTTTAACAGAGATATTTCTGCGGCTTGCCCGTTGTGAACTCACAAACTTAGGTGAGCGATTCAATTGTTTGCGCCTATTTCTGCTAAAGATTGCTTGAGTCGCACCGTGGCTTAGGCTTAAGTAAGTTGATGATGACAGCAATTATGGAACATCCAGAATTACAGGGATTAAGGCGGATAATGCTCGCCACCCGCGATGCCCATGGACTCTACGCCCAGTTTGGTTTTAACGCGGGCGATACCCCTAAAACCTTAATGCAAATTCGGCTTGAGAATCCCTACCTTTAGGCTAGATTTTATTGACGTAAATTCTATAAATATCAAGATAAGGACATCTGTTATGACAGGAAAAACTCAGCCAACGACAGTAGCCGATAGTGTAAAAGTGAAAGGCCCCGCATCTTATTTCCCTTCTATCGAGAAAACCTATGGTCAGCCGATCGCCCACTGGCTAACGCTATTGCAAGGTCTAGAAGGCAAAAAGCATATGGAAATGGTGGCTTGGCTTAAGCGTGAGCACCAACTCGGTCATGGGCATGCCAATGCGCTGGTGGCGTATTTTATTAACGAAAAAAGTCGATAGCGGTACTTAGCATGACACAATTACAATATGCCTATCTTGCCAGTTTTTCTGTTTCCTCCGCTTTTTTGAATTGGTTACTCGAAGGGCAAGTGCCTTGGGTGAGGCTGCTTTGCTTAATCTTGTTGCTTTCAACCATGGGATTTGCCTGTTTGTACCATAGTTTAAAGCGTTCGATAAACTCACAAGACTCGAAATAAATCCTCTTAAAAACAAAGAAGCCAGCTTGCGCTGGCTTCTTAGGTTATGCGGTTAATGTTTCACTATTATGCGGCTTTGGTATCGCTAATTTCTTCATCGCTGTGGCGAATGAGGTAATCAAATGCACCCAGTGATGCGGTCGCGCCGCTGCCCATGGCAATGATAATTTGCTTGAACGGTGAGTTAGTGACATCACCTGCGGCAAAAATACCTGGGACTGAGGTTTGGCCGCGCTCATCGACTACGATCTCGCCCCTTGGGGTTAAATCGATAGTGTCCTTCAACCATTCGGCATTCGGCACTAGCCCAATTTGCACAAAGATACCTGCCAGTGCGACATGGTGACTCTCGCCTGTTGCTCTGTCTGTGTAGTTCAGGCCATTAACCCGAGTACCATCGCCAGTCACTTCAGTGGTCATGGCTTGGGTAATGATTTTAATGTTACCCATAGACGCCGCTTTACGTTGCAGCACGTCGTCGGCGCGCAGCTTGCTATCAAACTCCAGTACGGTGACATGCTCAACGATATTGGCTAAATCGATTGCCGCTTCGATACCCGAGTTACCGCCGCCAATCACCGCCACGCGTTTACCTTTAAATAGCGGGCCATCGCAATGTGGGCAGTAAGCAACACCTTTGCCGCGGTATTCTTTCTCGCCTGGGACGTTCATTTCACGCCAGCGGGCACCTGTTGCCAGCAATACGGTACGGCTACGTAATTTAGCGCCGCTGGCCAGTTCAAGTTCGAACAAACCGTTAGTCGTCAATGACACGGCTTTTTGGTTGTCCATGATATCGACTTCGTAGTCTCGTACATGGGCTTCAAGGTTTGCCACTAGCTTCGGACCTTCGGTCGCTTTGACCGAAATAAAGTTCTCGATACCGACGGTTTCAGCGACTTGTCCGCCAAACTTGTCGGCAACAATACCGGTGCGAAGGCCTTTACGTGCCGCATAAATAGCGGCTGCTGCGCCCGCTGGGCCGCCACCAACGACTAAGACTTCGAATGGCGCTTTTTCATTAATTTCATCGGCCTTACGGCTTGCGGCATTGGTATCCAGTTTATTGAGGATCTCACCGATGCTGATACGGCCGGCAGCAAACACTTCGCCATTTAAGTAGACAGAAGGCACGGCCATAATGTTACGGCTCGCCACTTCGTCTTGGAACAGTGCGCCATCGATCATCACGTTAGTGATATTTGGGTTAATGGCCGCCATCATGTTCAGTGCCTGTACTACGTCTGGGCAGTTTTGGCAGGTCAGTGAGACATAGGTTTCAAAGGCATATTTGCCCGGCAGATTGCGGATCTGCTCGATAATGTCATCGCTGAGTTTGATTGGGTGTCCACCCGTGTGCAGTAAAGCCAACACGAGTGAGGTAAATTCGTGACCCATAGGCAGACCCGCAAAGCTGATTTGCGTATTAAGCTCTGGGTTAATCACTGTCATCGCCGGGGTGCGTTCGCCCTGAGTTTCTTTCAGGCTCACCAGAGAAGATAGGCTGACAATGTCTTGCGCTAAGCTTTTTAATTCTTGAGACTTTTTGCTCTCATCTGCAGACACGACAAGTTCAACTGGTCTCTTGAGGTTTTGCAGATAGGTTTGCAGTTGATTTTTTAAATTCGCATCTAACATATGATGACTCCAAATCAGTGTATAAATTGAAAAATATCGAGAAAGGCGAGGGTGCCAATCTGACTCTTGCAGGGGGAGAATCAGACTGGCGGGGTTGACGCTTTGCAGGCTAAATTAGATTTTGCCAACGAGGTCTAAAGACGGTGCTAATGTTTCGTCACCTGGTTGCCATTTTGCTGGACAAACTTCGCCATCGTGAGTTGCAACATATTGAGCAGCTTGAATTTTACGAACAAGCTCTTGAGCGCTACGGCCGATGCCTAAATCGTGAACTTCGCTGACCTTGATTTGGCCTTCTGGGTTAATCACGAAAGTACCACGCAGTGCTAAACCGTCTTCTTCAATCATCACGCCGAAGTTACGGCTGATAGTGCCTGTTGGGTCAGCCAGCATTGGGAAGTTGATCTTCTTGATGGTGTCTGACGTGTCATGCCACGCTTTGTGGGTGAAGTGTGTGTCAGTTGATACTGAGTAAACTTCAACGCCCATGCCTTGCAGTTTGGCATAGTGATCCGCCATGTCGCCTAATTCAGTTGGGCAAACAAAGGTAAAATCTGCTGGGTAGAAGAACACGACTGACCATTTACCTAACAGGTCTTGTTCTGTTACTGGAACGAACTCACCATTGTGGTAAGCAGTGGCTTTGAATGGTTTGATAGTGCTGTTGATAATTGATTGAGTCATTTTATGCTTCCATTGAGTTGATGATGGCTTAAGTTCATAACGAGGACATTTGCTTGCGTCCTGTCGATGTGAAGCATATTACCGACTCGCATAAAATTAAGATAACGGGTAAAAACTATCATCCTAATCGATTTAATCGAATCTCAATGCGATTGGGTCGGACTCAATCGGTTTTTTCACAGCTGCTGCGGGCTTGGCGTGATTGGAATTGGGTCTGGGTTTTAGCCGATGATTTTTCTATAGATGGATTGAGCTAAATTTCAGACATAAAAAAGGGATATCAGTGATATCCCTTTCATCGTAAATTCAGTTAAAACAAGATGCTGAGAACCTAGAACCTAGTTTTTCTTCGGCTGAGTTAACCAAGTGCTGAGTAAGCGCACGCCATAACCTGTGGCGCCCGCAGGCACAACGGCGGTATCGGTGGCGGTTAAGGCATTGCCCGCGATATCCAAATGTGCCCAAGGCTGTTCGCCCGCAAAGCGTTTTAAGAACATGGCCGCAGAGGAAGCGCCCGCGCTGCCTTCTTTACCTGTGTTTTTCAGATCCGCGATTGTGGATTTAAGCTCATCTGCATAGGCTTGATCTAAGGGTAGACGCCAGACCTTTTCGCCAACCTGTTGACCCGCATAGGTTAACTGTTGAACCAAGGTCTCAGAGTCGGTAAACAATCCCGCATACACGCTGCCGAGTGCGCCGACTTTTGAACCCGTTAAGGTCGCTACATCGACAATAATAGAAGGCTTATAGTTTTCTCTGGCATACCAGAGGCCATCGGCGAGCACTAGGCGACCTTCGGCATCGGTATTGAGCACTTCAACGGTGAGCCCTTGGGCGGTTTTTATTACATCCCCCGGGATCATCGCATGGCCCGAGACCATATTCTCCGCCATCGGCATAATTGCCACTAGGTTTACCGGTGCTTTTTGAATCGCCATGGCTTTTACTGTGCCCAGTACCGTGGCTGCGCCCGCCATATCCGACTTCATCCGTGCGATAGAGGTACCCGTTGCCTTAATATTATAACCGCCAGAGTCGAAGGTAATACCTTTACCCACCAAGGCGATAGGGGCTTCTTTACTGCCCGGCCAATGGGCGACCACTAACTTAGGCGGGCGCTCGCTGCCTTTGCCCACCGCCGCTAAGGCGCCCAGATGTAAACGTTCGATATCTTTGGCTTCTAATACAGTGACTTTAACGCCGAGGGACTTGAGTTTTCTCGCCTCATTGGCAAAGCTCTCGGGATACAGAATACCCGCGGGCGCATTGGTCAGATCCCGCGCTAAAAACACACCCGCTTCAACCGCTTGCAGATTCTTATGGTGTTTTTGATTAAGGCTTAAATCATCAACACCGATCTGATAGTTTTTCTCGGCGTGATCGCTAGTCTTGAATTGGGTGTAGCGGTAGCTGCGTAGCTCAATACCATGGGCCAATTCGGCACCAAATAGGGGCGTTGTTAAGCCTTGGGTTAGCACTCGGACTGTGGCTTGTGGCACAGTTTCCAGCTTGGCGGCAACATTACCACCTAAGGTGTTGATATCGCCTGGGGTTAAATTTTTAGCATCGCCAATACCGACCAAGAGCACTCGCTTCGCATCGATTTCGCTCGGCACTAAAATCTCAAGGATTTCACCTTGTTTGCCGGAAAAACTGTTATCCGCCGTGGCGAGATTTAGCTGATCTTGGGTTGATTGGGGTAAAACGTCGATCCCATAGGTAGTGGCATCTGCGCTTTGAAAGAGGACTAATGTGTCTGAATTGAGTGAGTTACGAGTGTCAAAACTAAAGGTTTCGGCGTTAGCATTGAGAGAGTTAAGGCACGCCAGAGCCATAACGCTTAACATAAATTGGTGCTTATTTTTCATTGTGACAACTCATATCATAGGAATTTGTGAAGAATAACAAAGCTCAGCCTTAGGGTTAACTAATTTAAGCCATTTGACTGAGATTAATCTTAAATCCAAGGTCCAAAGCGTGTCAGTGACCGCTCAAGGGCAAAACCCAATTGTTGCGACAAAGATTGAGCCTGACTTTTAAGTGCCGAAGTACCTAAAAGCTGTGGTGATTGGCTGGCAAAAATCACCCAATTACCGCCGCCAGTGAGGCAAGCATTCACATGGGCAAAGTGCTGTTGTAAGTCGGCTAACAACTCGCGATTTTGGCTATGTTCTTTCCAGCAGTTCAGCACTAAATAGCCGTTGGGTTTGATAAGGTGAGTACATTGCCCAAGGAAGACAGGCGAAAGCTGCCCGGTTTCAACGCCTTTGGCTGTGTAGATATCGGCAAAAATAACATCGACTTTTTTATGCTCGCCAGTAGCCAAAAAGGCGATAGCATCATCATTGATAAGATTCAGTTTTTTACCTATCGGTAGCTGAAAATAGCGCTTTGCCAGTTCGATCACCGCGGGCCTAAGCTCGACTGCCGTGAGTCTGATAGCTGCATCAAAATGGCGCAGTGAGTGAATAATTGAGCCGCCGCCTAACCCTAACACTATGGCGCTCTTGGGCTTACAAAACAGTAAAACCAACAACATGGCTTGTACATAAGTGTGCTGGGGGATATGGGGGGCAGCCTTAAGGATTTTACTCTGTTCATCATTATCCCCAAAGGACAGGATCCGTGAGTCGTCGTAGTCGAGCACGCGAATGGGACCAAGCGCATCTTGGGTTTCGTATAACAGGGTAGAATCGGCCATAGTGTGTGGTTACTCAGTTTTATTGTTGAGCTTATTTGCGGCCCTATAACTGCTCGCGCAAAAAAGTTAGAATTCAGACGGTTTCGTAAATTGAGTGACTATTATGACAAATCAAATCCTGCTTGCCTGTATTTATCTTGCAGTGTTTATCTTTTTACAGCGGGCTTTAACCCATTGGGTGAGAAAACTGGCGCAAATGAAGCAAGTGAGTGTGGCGCGCACTAGCTTAGTCACTCGTTTTATCTCCTATGTGATGTTTTTTATTACGCTGTCATTGATGGCCGTGTCCCTTGGGTTAGGTTATCAGGATGTGTCGTTATTTGTGTCATCCGCCTTTGCTGTGATGGGCGTGGCATTAGTTGCTCAGTGGTCGATATTGAGTAACCTAACCGCAGGTGTGTTGATCTTTTTCGTGTTTCCCTATCGTATCGGTGAGCGTATTCGCGTGGTCGATAAGGATGAAGATATCAGCGGCGTGATCATCGAAATCGCATTATTCCATGTGCTTATCCACCGGGATAATGGCGATACCATCACTTACCCCAATAACCTCATGCTGCAAAAAGCCGTATTAAAGCTCGCCGATCAGAGTCCACTTGCCGAGCGTAGGGCTTTGCTCGAAGGCAAAAAGAAGTTTGACCCAGAGTAATCGAAGTTATTTCCGAAAGGCTCTCTTTTGCGATGCAGTGCATTAGCCATAACGGCAAATGCTATATTGTAAAGATGAGAACTTATACTCTGTATAGGTTTATGACTGGACACACGATATACGCAATGCAACTTGGCCATTAAAAGCCTTAGTGGTCACTACTTTACTCAATTTAAATACCTCAAGCGCCTATCAAGAATTACGCACGCTGAGGGCAAAACTGCGGCAACAAAATAAACCTATTACCGGGCTTAAACTTGCCACAACGCTCCATAAATACTCTGAGCGTGGCCAAGTCTATGTGGACGCTATCAGTGAAATGATCCGTTATCACGGGTTGCAACGGGTCGATGAGGCCTATCTCACGGATACTGCCCCTTTACATCTGATAACAAAAGAGGATGCGATAAAGTAAATGATAAGGGCCACCATAGGAGTGGCCCTCTCTTTTACACTTAATCTTATATAGCTAGCATTGTCTATTTGGGAGTATGGATAGTTAAGACGTAACTAAAAGAGGTTATCGCTCAATAATTTGAGTAACGTCGTCTTGCTTGATCATCACTTCTCGCCCTTCTTCATCGTGATATATATACATGCCAGTGTCTTTATCCAGCTTAGGTTTGCTGTCTGTGGTGATCATTTTCCCATCCTTAGTGCTCATAATGTATTGTGAACTGCAGGCTGCAAGTCCCAGTATACAAGCTAGGATCAATATGACTTTATTCATCATTTCCCTCTCTTAGCCTCATTCTCACCGCGAGAATGTTCAAATAAGCCTAGTTCACCTAGATCCACTTGGGCAAGGTGATGGATGTTTTTGTTTTGCGCAAATTTTATTCGCTATCACAATACTTTGTGGAAAAATGCCACCGCATGCAGATACATTTGCAGTGCGAGTGCGGGGTCAAAGCGTTCACCTTCATCGCGCATAAAGGCGTGCTGGGCGTTGACTTCAAGCCAAGTGAAATTACGATTCAGTGCCATTAATTGTTGGTGGATTAACGCTCGACCTTCGGGGGAAACGTGGGGGTCTTGTTTGCCAAACACTAGCACTAACTCCCCTTGAATATCACCACTGCGGCTCAGTGAATCATTGCCGTAGTTGCAGGGCAAAGTATTGGAATGAATGTCCGTTGGGTAGAGGCAAAATGCTCCGAGAATCGAGGGGTTGAGTGCCGCACGGTAGGCTAAGTGACCACCGATACATACGCCCATGCTGCCTACCTTGCCGCTGCAATAGCTTTGCTGATTGGCAAAGTCGATAAGCGCTTGAGTGTCGCTATCGTGTTGCTCTAGGGATTTAGCAAATTTATCGGCATTGCCTTTATCTTTACCCGGATCATCGTAGGCCAGCACTGTGCCTATGGGATTGAGTTCATGGAATATTTCGGGCACTAGTACGACAAAACCGTGGCCAGCGAGAATAGTGGCGGCGCGGGCGATGGGGGCCGTTTGCTGAAATATCTCGGAATAGAAGATGATGCAAGGGAATGGCCCCTGTGCGTCAGGGCGGTAGATATAAGTGCGCATTTGCCCTGTAGGGGTGGTGATATCCTGAGATTCTTGAATGACTAACATATTAAGATCCCTCTATGAGGCTTCGAAGATGAAGCCTCACTTTAGCAGTCAGGGATTTATCTGTCAGTTAAAACAGCTCGTTACCCGAAAGCTCGCCAGCACGCAGGGCTTTTAGGTTATTCAGGGTAGTTTTGGCGATCGCGCTTAAGGCCTCTTCGGTGAGGAAGGCCTGATGCCCGGTAAAAATCACATTATGGCAGGCAGATAAACGGCGGAATACATCGTCTTGGATGATTTCATTGGATTTATCTTCAAAGAATAGGCCCTTCTCGTTTTCATACACATCGAGTCCGAGTGAACCGATCTGGCCGAGTTTTAAGGCTTCCATTGCATCGAAGGCGTTGAGTAAACCACCGCGACTGGTGTTGATCACCATCACGCCGGGTTTCATCTTGGCGAAGCTTTCTTTATTGAGTAAGTGATGATTATCGGCGGTTAATGGGCAATGTAAGCTAATGATATCGCTGTTGGCATAGATGGAATCCAGATCTTGGTATTCTACATTTAATGCGACAACCGCTGGATTGATAAAAGGATCGAAGGCGATGACTTTGCAGCCAAAGCCCAGTAACACTTTGATGGTGGCGACCCCGATTTTACCCGTGCCAATTACCCCCACGGTTTTGCCGAACATGTTAAAGCCGACTAAACCTTCGAGGGAGAAGTTAGCATCGCGGGTACGTTGGTAGGCTTTGTGGATTTTACGATTCAGGGTCAACATCAAGGCGACAGTATGTTCGGCAACCGACTCGGGGGAGTAGGCGGGCACGTTCACTACCTGCATCCCTAAGCGTTTAGCGGCGACTAAATCGACATTGTTAAACCCGGCGCAGCGCATGGCGATAATTTTCGTGCCACCCTTGGCGAGTTCGACCAGAACTTCTTCACAGAGGGAATCATTCACAAAGGCGCAGATGATGTCATACCCTTCGGCAAGTTTTACCGTCTGCATGCATAGGCGGTAATCGAAATACTCAATTTGTGCACCAAAATCGACATTAGTACGGTTAAAATATTCCATGTCATACTGCTTTGCGCTAAAAAATCCAATTCTCATTTTAATCACCTACCAAGTCTATTGATTACTGGCAATGAGTGTAAGTGACTCCGGGCTTTTTGTCCTCAGGCAGAGCGGCTACAGCCATTAAAAGAGTGAGCTTTGTCATCAATTGAGCATAAAAAAAGCGAGCCCCTGACGGCTCGCTTATAGGCTGCTTAATGTTAAGCGAAGGTTCTTATAGGTCGTGCTATAGGAACCAAGGGTAAATCCTTTTACCCTGTGTCGGTTTACTAGTGATCTTTAGCGTATTTCGCGGCAGAAGCACCCGCGATACGGCCGTAGGTCACGATATCGGAGATAGCGTTGCCCCCTAAGCGGTTAGCACCGTGAACACCACCAGTGACTTCACCTGCGGCATATAAGCCTTCGATTGGCTTACCGGTTTTTTCGCTCTTCACTTCGGCCTTAGTATCAATCATAACACCACCCATAGTGTGGTGAACGGCTGGTGCGATTTCTAATGCGTAGAAAGGTGCTGTGGCTAATTCACGTGGTAAGTCAGGGCGTTCAAATTGAGCATCTTTACCTGATTTCACGAAGCCATTGTATGCCGTGATGGTTTTAGCCAATTCCGCCGCTGGAATATCTAACTGTTTAGCCAGATCTTCAACGGTTTTGCCTTCTTTAACTATGTTCAAGTGTACATACCCTTCGATGGCTTTTAAGCTCTTACGGATAGAGTCATCGAATACGAGGTAAGCACTTTCACCTTTTTGCTGAAGGATTGCCGCAGACGCTTTATCACGGGTGGTGATTTCGTTCATAAAGCGGTTACCATCACGGTTCACCACGATTGCGCCGTTACCACGTACCGCTTCGGTGATCATCACCCCGCCGGCTGGTGAGTAGGTTGGGTGAGCTTGGATGTATTCTAGGTCGCGGGTTGCCGCGCCAGCCTGTAGCGCTACGTCTAAGCCATCACCAGTTGCGCCTGGGTGGTTAGTCGCCTTAAAGCCTTTTAACTTAGGATCGTATTTAGCGACACGGTCGTTGTTTTTCGCAAAGCCACCGGCTGCAATCACAACGGCATCGGCTTTGATCACGTAGTAGCCAGTGTATTCACCTTTTACTAATACACCGGTAATTTTACCGCTTGCATCTTCAAGGATTCGGACCACGCGGCTATTTAAACGGATATCAGTACCGCGTTTAACCGCGTTGTCCCATAGCACTTGTGCTACGTGGGCACCGACACCAGCACCGCCCGTTGGACGGTGACTACGGTTCACACTTGCGCCGCCCATACGACCAACGTCGGTCATATCGGCACCCATAGAAGTTAACCAATCGATAGAATCGGAAGAGTTATTCGCTAAGGTTTTAACCAGTTCAGGATCGTTAATATTACGGCCACCTTTCATGGTGTCGTCGATCATGATTTGTTTCTTGTCTTCGATACCTAACTTAGCCTGTGGCTTAGTTTCTGCAGCGTTCATACCGCCAGCAGCTAACTTAGTGTTACCGCCTGGGATAGGTTCTTTTTCAAGTAGAATCACTTTTGCGCCCGCATCACGGGCCGATACTGCAGCAGCAAGTCCTGCGCCACCTGAACCGATAATCACTACATCAGTGGTTTCTTTTACGCCAGCGGCGATGGCTTTATCTTGAGCAGCTTTGTCTGCATCGACAGGAACAAACTTGCGTTCCCACTTACCGCCAAATGGCATATCGAAGCCGAAGCTATGGCAAGCATCACAGTAGGTTACGGATTTTTCGTGGCCTTTGTGGCAGCTAGTACAGGCAATCTCACCGATCAAGTGAGACTTATGGGGTGATACTTTATCTTTAGGTGTGGCGGCGGCCATTTCTTTTAAATCGCCGTGGCAGCTAACACACTGGGCATTTTCATGGGTCAGGTTGTCGTTGCTGACACCGCCTTTGTCGGAGACATGGCAGCTATCACAGCTACCCATTTCACCGTGGAAATCGGCTAGTACTTCTGGGGCCGCATAGGCTGTACCAGCCATTGCGCCAGAGATCAGCATGGCTAGTGCTGTTTTTTGAATCTTTCTTGTGAACATGGTAGTTCCTCCGCCGTATATTCATCTACTTAATAAGGGGTATTCATCGTGGCGTGATATTTATAATTTGCATGACTCACGCGCTTTAGAGCATTCTCCGTTAATAAAGTTAGCACTATCTAAAGAGGTATATGTGTATTTAGGTCACATAAAGCATGTTGCCGTATAAATAACATAGGAAAAGTGTGTCATATGACGGAAAAGATTGGCGAAATTGAGTATAGTCACCTATTGAGTACGGTATAACTTGTGCGAGTTAACATATTTGTTTGGCGGGGACGCAATAATTAAATTATAAATTGATTTAGTGATCAGGAAGTGTATTCTGTTTTTTATATTATTGTTTTTATTTGGTTATTTTTATTTGAACAATAATGGGTAACCGTTAAGTATTCTGTATATAATCATTATTTTCCAGAATACTTATCGATTAATTATTATTATTTTTCTAAAATGTTATTGGTATTGTTTTTTAAGGTTAAATTGATGCGCGAAGAGCATATATCGGAAAAACGTTTTTGGGTACAGCGACTGAGTAAAACGATACTAAGGGCATTACATATATTGGGTGTCGTCGGTGCCGGAGGAGGGATATTACTGGCGATTGATAAAAGCCTTTGGCTTAATTATTGGTATCTCGCTATGGCGACCGGCAGCATATTAATGTTTTGGGAAATTGTGCGGGATTGGCGCTGGCTTATCCAGCTTAAGGGTGTGTTAACCTTAGTAAAATTAGGCTTGCTTGGTCTGTTTGTGCCACTGGCTAATTTTAAGCCTGAGCTATTAATCGTGATACTCTTTTTATCCGTGATTGTGTCCCATGGTCCTGCGGGACTGAGGCATTATTCTATTGTGCATCGTCGGCAAATTAATTCGAAAAAAGAAATTAAGGGCTAATTCTAATGTCCGTAACCCATGCGCCAATCGTGATCCCCGCTGCGTTAATCACTGAATTTACTTGGTCGACTCCTCGGTTCGATGGATTTAAGGTGCTCGATCTTGCCTGCGGATCAGGGCGTAATGGAGCATGGTTTTTAGCGCAGGGGGCCGAGGTGACGTTTATCGACCGGGATCTGTCTGCCATGTCGCGCATTGAGCATGCTAACGCCCGCAAATATCAATGGGATTTAGAAGCCGAGTCCGTGTCACCGTTGCCGATTGCAGAGTATGATATTGTCTTAGTGTTCAATTATCTGCATCGACCATTATTGCCGCAAATTGCCGCGAGTGTTAAGCCTAAGGGAATTATCGTCTATGAAACTTTTACTTGGCAGCAGGCTGAAATAGGTCGGCCACGTAACCCTGATTTCTTACTGACTGAAAATGAACTCAAATCAGCATTTGCTAACTGGCAACCTTTGCATTACTTTGAGGGACTATTGAGCGATCCACTCACGGGACATGCGAGCTTTAAAGCACAGCTTATCGCCCAAAAATAAAGTGTTGTCGCCTGCCTAAATTTACCGTCATAGATGCAGAGTTAGAGGCCATTGGATGTTTCCCTATCCAGAGCAGTACCGCATTGCAACGCCCCCCTTAACCACAGCGATTATGGTGGGATGGGCGCTGTTGAGTCATAGTCTGTTTGCGGACGCGAGTCCAGTGGCGTTATACCCGCTGCTGGCACTTTTCCCCCTAGTGATTGGACTGCATCTGTATTTGATATGGTTAGCGAAGGGGATGGGGCGACTCGATCAGTGTTTTTATGCCTTAGTGCATATCCCTCTGGCGTTTGTGGTTTGGACCTTCACTATCATGCATGTGAATGGCAACGCATTTTCTTAGTAAATCACAATAGCGAAATAAAAAAGCGCCCAATATTCTTGGGCGCTTTTTTATGGAACTGTGACTTTGGATCAGGCCGTGGTGTTGATATTGTGGCCCGAATTTCCAACAGGCTTTGGCGCTGCAGCAGCAATTAAATCTACCGCGATTTGGCCTTCAGCTTTTTGCTGCTCTTTGGCTAATTGGGCGACCTTAACGCCAACGGCACCATTTTCTAAATTGGGCGTGACAGCTTGGGTGTTGAGTGAAATTGACATAACTAACCTCGATAGTAAGCAGGACCCTTTTATCGGCAAACTCAAGGTTTACTTTAGTCGTTAATCTTGAGTTTGCCAATCATCCCCGCTGTTTACTGACTCGCCTTGGCTGAAAGGAATTTTCGACCGAGCACAATCACGGCGGTAATTCCCAGTGAACCTAAGATTAAGCCCAGTGCCAGTACGACATTTTGCAGCGCTGTCGGGTCAATCACTAAGGCGATCCCCATACCAAGCATCATCACCCCTGACATCAGTTTCAGCGCCTGACCCTCTTTCTCGGTCAGTTTACGTTTGCCTAGGGTCGCGCTAAAGACAATTACAATAATCGCCAGTGGAATAACATAGACAATATTGTATAAAACCAAATACATATAACGCTCTATGTCCGGTAGATTATGCATGGACAGCACGCTAGTGTAAATCATTGGGAAGCCTGCGGTGCACAGCAGTTCATAGGCATTGGCGAGTATGGCTAATACGGTCGAGCCAAGGATCAAGGCGCCCAGACTGCTGGAATTGGACAGTTTACCCATACGTTTTATCAGACTTGTGCGGTTTTCTGCCGACATGGACAGCGTGACCTCACCCTTAGTGAAGAAGTAATCCTTCACATTAATCACCCCTGCGATCAGCGCTAAAATCCCCGCCGCTAGGATGATCATACCGCCGTCACTCCCTGCGCCTAACAGCTTAAAGATATTGAGCCAGGCCGTCATAAACAGGAAGTAAATCAAGCCGGAAAAAAACACGAAGATCCCGCCAACCAATAGCATGCGTCCACGGCTCTTGGCGTTGACCATAATTGACAGTAAAAACAGCAACACGAAGAAGGCGCAGGGATTAAAGGCATCGACCCCCGCGAGCACTAAGGTCAACAGTGGCAGAGACATAGTCTCAGGTGTCACCACGCCCACCAATGGCAACTCAACGGGTTGCACTTCAGCTTGCTCAGTACCGACCAAGCTGGTGGCATCGCAGGTGCCTTCGCCAGTATCTGTGCCACAGGTGCCAAAGAGAGGGGCGTTCGTGGGCGCACTGGCCGTTGTGCTTGCAACACCTTTTGTTGGCATATCCGCTTGTGCTAACTGTCCACCAAGGGATAAGTAGCAGTTTTTCAAACGATTAACTAAAAACTCGCCTGTAACCGCCTCACTGGAATAGCCAACAACGGTCTTTTCACAGCTTGCCATAAAGGGAACTGAGCGAGCCTCAGTGGCGGTTTTAGCGGCGATATTTTGCCAAATCTCCTGTACACCCGGCGCCGACACCATATGGGATTCGAGTTCTATCCAAGGGTATTTTTGTGGCAAGGAATCGATAAAGGGGTGAGCCTCAGCACAATGTGGGCAGGTTTTAGACCAAAAGAAATAGAGTTTGATCTTAAGCTCACCCTGATCATTCACATAATGCCAAGTGGTATCTGTCGTGCTTGGCGTCTCGACATTGGCCCAGCTCGGGCTAATACAGAGTAGCGCCAACATTAGGGAACAGAGAAAAGCGTATTTCGATAGGTATTTTGTCATAGCGCCTCCCACCAACGTGGGGTTAATGGTTTAAAACAATTCTTTGACTATTACTCTACTGAATTCAATCCCTTTGATTAAATTTAGCATTAAGAAGTGTTAGTTAACTCGCTATTAGCGCTTTTTTGGGAAGTGAGGCAGGTTTATTTTAAGGGGGATTAGAGGCCAGCAACGAAAAAAGCACCCTACGGTGCTTTAAAAATACTCGTTTGACGACGTTAACTTAATGCGACGCCATTAACGCTTAGCTTCACATCTATATTGTTGCGAGTGGCATTGGAATAAGGGCACACTTGATGCGCATGGCGCACTAAGGCTTCGGCAGCTTCTTGCGGTAAAGCTAAGTTGACTTCTAAGACCACCGCTAATGCAAAACCACCCGCCTCATTGGCACCTATGCCAACCACTGCGCTGACGGGCGCTTCGGTAATATCCACTTTGCCGATTTTAGCGACATGCAAGACGGCGTTTGAGAAACAAGCGGCATAACCCGCCGCGAATAACTGCTCAGGGTTAGTCGCAAGTCCGCTGCCGCCCATGGCTTTGGGGTAGGCTAATGCAACATCGAGCAAACCATCATCCGTGCTCACTTGGCCCTGACGCCCCGCTCTTGCCGTTGCGCGTGTTTCATACAGTGTTTTCATCGTATTGACCTTCTAAGGTTAAGGATCTAGTAAAATAATTTAAATTGCACGCAATTTAATTGTGATAAACTATAATTCGATCTTTAGTGTGAATGCAAGTATATTGTGCGCAATATATTTAATTTGTCGGATTTTCCTATGGCAACAACTCAAGTTGATACCCGCGCGAACCCTATCGATATGGCCGAAAACGCCAGTGCAGATAATGCCTTATGTCTTGAAAACCAAGTGTGTTTCTCACTTTACAGCGCCGCGAATGCTATGGTGCGAGCCTATCGCCCCCTGCTAGATAAGTTAGATCTCACCTATCCGCAATATCTAGTGATGTTGGTGTTATGGGAGGAGCAGGGGATCAGCGTTAAAACCCTAGGGGATAAACTATTCCTCGATTCTGGCACTCTGACCCCGTTACTTAAACGCCTAGAATCTAAGGGATTAGTCAGCCGTGGTCGCAGTGAGCAGGATGAACGGGTGCGCGTGCTAGCCTTAACCCCTGAAGGAATTGCCCTTAAATCCCAGGCCTGTGACATTCCCCATTTGATGCGCTGCAAAGTGGGCGGAGAGGTAAATGAGCTTAAGGCATTGAAAGCGATGTGCGATAAGGCGCTTAAACAGTTACATGCTAGCCTTGATTAATGGTTTAAATACCATTTGCTTTAGGGTTAACGTGTTGACATAGTTGAACTTCATGGGCCAGTAGTCGTATTTTAGGGATAGAATGACTCCGATGGATAAGTTAACAATGCAAGTGTTATTGCGGGTAAATAAGCCATGGCTTCCTTCGATATAGCCATTATTGGCGGCGGGATCAGCGGTGTGGGGATTGCCCAATATGCGGCGGCAGCGGGCTACTCCACTCTTTTAATTGAAAGAGGGGAAATTGGCGGCCAAACCTCGGCTAATTCCAGCAAACTTATCCATGGCGGCCTGCGTTATTTAGAGACAGGGCAAATTAATCTAGTGCGTAAGTCTCTGCTTGAGCGGCGTAATTTACTCAATCTTGCACCGACCCTAGTGAAAGCCGTGCCCTTTTATATTCCGGTTTACGAGAACAGTCAGCGTAGCCCTTGGACGATACGGGCCGGACTAAGCCTATATGCAGTGTTAAGTGAATTCGATCCTTTAGGGCGATTTATCTCAGTTCCTGCGGTCCATTGGCATCGTTTAACAGGGCTTAAGCTATCGGGATTAAAGGCGGTATTTCAGTATTGGGATGCGCAGACTGACGATAAATTACTGACTCAAGCCGTGGCCCGCAGTGCACAGGCATTAGGGGCTGAGGTTTACGCCGAAGCCGACTTTCTCGGTATGGAGCATCAGTCCCATAGCTGCTCAGTGAGTTTTCAACATGCGGGCGATGTTCGACGGGTCGAGGCCAGCCTAGTGATCAATGCGGCGGGCCCTTGGGTTAATGAGGTGATCGCTAAAGTGTCGCCCCCACTGGCGGGGGTTGAACTCGACTGGGTGCAGGGCGCGCATTTGCTGTTGGATATTCCCGCCCTCGACGGCATCTTGTACTTAGAATCCTGCTTCGATAAGCGGGTCATTTTTGTGATGCCCTGGTACGGTCAAACCTTAATAGGTACGACGGAAACGGAACTGGCCTCATTGGATAAACCTCCCGAGGTGACTGAGTCCGAGGTTAACTACCTCCTCGGCATTTATCGGCATTATTTTCCGCTATCGCCCGAGATTAATGATCTTAAGGCTAAGATAGTTCAGACCTATTGCGGCGTGCGAGTCTTACCTAAACAGAGCTCCCAAGCCTTCGAGCGGCCGCGGGATATTCTTATGCAAACATCGGTTTCCCATCCGCGGCTGTTGAGTCTATATGGCGGTAAATTAACCACTTTTCGTAGCACTTCGGCCGAAGTGCTTGAATGGATTGAACAACATCTCGGTAAGCGCCCATCGATTGCCGACGTCGATTCGCTCCCCCTAGGTTGATGGCGCGGTGGCCGTACTTTGAAGTTGTGCCGTTTGGGGCGAGTTCGAGGTGATTTTTCGCCGCAAAAACGCTACAGTATGGCGCTTTTTTACTGATCCCTAGGAATTGTCGTGAGTGCTGCCATAGTGAGTGCCAAAAGCCAATGTGGTTATTTTAATTTAGGCCAATGCCAATCTTGCCTTCATATTCAAGTTCCTATGGCGCAGCAAGTGGTGGCTAAAACCCAAGAATTACAGCAACTCCTCGCGCCATTCATTTCCGATCCCTTAGATATTTTTCAAGCGCCCATCTTTGGTGATGTCAGCGGTTTTCGTAATAAAGCTAAGATGGTGGCCCTAGGCGCGGCCCACGCCCCAGTGCTTGGGATAGTCAGCCCAAGCGGAGAGGCGGTCAGCCTATGTGATTGCCTGTTATATCCGACTGATATGCAAGCCTTACTTCATCGCCTAGAGCGTTTTGTACAACAGGCGGGCATTCCGCCTTATCGTGTCGATAAAGCCAAGGGGGAATTGAAGTTTATTTTGCTGACGCGAAGCCAAGTGCGCGGTGAATATATGTTGCGCTTCGTGCTGCGTACGCTCGATGCCATCCCCCGTATCGAACGTGAATTACCGGCGCTAATGGCGGAATATCCGCAGATTAAAGTGGTATCGGTCAATATCCAGCCCATTCATATGGCGATCCTCGAAGGGGATGAAGAGATCTTCTTAACCGAAAATACCCGCCTAGAAGAGCAGTTTAATGATGTCCCCCTATTTATTCGGCCTAAGAGTTTTTTCCAAACCAACCCGCAAGTGGCGGCGCAGTTATATCAAACCGCCCGTGAGTGGGTGGCTGAGTTTTCACCTCATTCGTTATGGGATCTCTTCTGTGGTGTGGGCGGTTTCGGGCTGCACTGCGCATCCAAAGACATAAAACTCACAGGGATTGAAATCGAAGCCGAAGCCATTGCCTGCGCGCAAATGTCAGCGCAAATGATGGGGCTCGAAAATGTGCACTTTATGGCGCTCGATTCAACCGACTTTGCCAAGGGCAAAAGCGCCGCCGATAAGCCGGATTTGATCATAGTGAATCCGCCGCGACGTGGCATTGGTGAGGCACTTTGCCAGTCATTAAGTGAGTTTGCCCCAAAGGCGATCTTGTATTCCAGCTGTAACCCCAAGACCTTAGCCAAAGATCTCGCGCATATTCAAGGCTATCGGTTAACCAAAGTGCAACTGTTCGATTTATTCCCCCACACGGATCATTTCGAGGTTTTAGCTTTGTTAGTCAAGGACTGAGGGCTCGGTCTTAAAGTATTTTTGTGCTTAGGCTGTCATCCCAAATAATACACAGCGATGCGCCGCCGAGTTTCTCCGAGCGGTTAAGTTCAAGTTTGCCATAGTGCCAAGTGGCGATTTTTTTCACTATATAGAGTCCTAAACCGTAGCCGCTGTTATCGCTTTGCTGGGCGTCTCGTTCGAAAGCGGTCATCAATTTTTTGCCTATGCCCTCAAATCCCGGGCCATCGTCTTCGACGCAGAATCGATTTTTTCCTGCTTGCTGTTGAAAATACTCACCTCGAAGACTTAGCACCCGTTGTAACACCGGAACCAGAGGATACCAATAGGGCGGTGGTGGGGCCCTAGGTGGCTTAGCCATGCTGCTCGTATTGGGGGTATGGTCATTCTACAAATGGAATACTAGGATTTAGTTTTCATTAAACTTTCATTTTAGTGGCATAATCTTGCCTACTTTATGTTCCTAAAGGCAAAGCTTATGCTACAGATATTCCTGCGTTTTTTAACTCTTGGCCTGATGAGTTTCGGTGGTCCTGCGGCCCATATAGGGTATTTTCGCCAGACCTTCGTCAATGAACTCGCATGGCTTGATGATAAACGCTATGCCAGCTTTGTGGCCTTAAGCCAATTTATGCCGGGACCTGGGTCGAGCCAAGTGGGTTTTGCCATTGGTTATCATCGTGGTGGGCTTTTAGGTGCGATAGCGGCCTTTATCGGGTTTACCTTACCTTCATTTATCCTGATGTATTTGCTGGCGGTGACGACCGCAGCATGGCTTGCCAATGAGTATATGCAAGGCATAGTACATGGGTTAAAGCTGTTGGCTGTGGTCGTGGTCGCCGATGCCGTGCTTGCCATGTTTAAGCAGTTTTGTCAGCGCCATAGTGCGCGTATGCTGATGCTAGGCAGTGCGGCAATCATATTAATGGTGCCTCTTTTATGGGTACAAATTATTCTGTTAATCATTGCAGCCCTAGTCGGTGTGCGTTTTTTGAGCGCCACCGCTGACATGGATACGGCTGAACCTATTCGTTTAAATTACTTCTATTTATTGCTCTTTTTTGGCCTATTTATCGCCAGTTTCTTTATGGTGAATTTAGGCGCAGAGGGCGGCATCTTCGCTGAGTTTTACCGAGTGGGGAGTCTGGTCTTCGGTGGCGGTCATGTGGTACTGCCCCTATTGGAAACCGCCGTTGGCGATACCTTGGGGAGCGATCGTTTTTTAACGGGTTATGCTTTTGCCCAAGCCGTGCCTGGCCCCATGTTCACCTTTGCCAGCTTTCTGGGGGCGGAGATGATGCTAGATAATCCTTTTATTGGCGCTGGTATCGCAACGGCCGCGATTTTTTTACCGGGTTTTTTATTGATGTTGGTGGGTTTAAAAAGCTGGCATGCGATCGCGGCTAGACCCAAAATGGCGGGCGCACTTGCGGGGATAAATGCCAGTGTCGTCGGGTTATTGCTCGCCGCGCTCTATCAACCTGTGTTTAATCAAGCGGTGTTTTCGGCCCAAGATATGGCCTTAGTACTGCTAGGTTTTGGCGCGTTGAAACTCTTTAAGCCCCCAGTGCTTATGTTGGTCTTGGCTTTCTGTATTTTTGGCATTGGCTCGACGTTTCTAAACTAAGCCGATTCACTAAATCAATTTGCTAAGTCAATTCGCTAAAAGGTAATTTTTACAAATAATCTTGGGATTTGTTATCTACAGCGCTAAGAATGTGCACTATTTTGGCTATACTCCAACCATACTAAAAAAAAGCTATATCACCTTGGAGTTAGCAAGCATGTCGAATTTTAGCCTGCGTAATAAATTACTACTGTTATCGCTTTTCCCCCTGATTTTGACCTTGTTTGTGTTGATGTCGGTTTCCTACTATGTTGAACAAGGAGCCCTTAACGATGAGGTCATCACTTTCAAAACTAAGCTGGTTGGGGAACGTAAACAACAAATTAAAGAAGCGACCGAGATTGCCGCTGGAATCGTGCAATACCAACTGTCTCTCAAGGAAAATGGCAATGTGAATCAAGCGCTGCGGGATATTCGTTTTGGCAGTGCGGGTTATTTCTTTATCTATGACTCCCAAGGAAAGAACATTTTCCATGCCCTTATGCCCAATTTGGAAGGGCAAAATAAAATCGATATGACCGATCCCCGCGGCACTAAAATCATTGTCGGTTTGCTCGATGCGGCTAAACGTGGTGATGGTCATTTTTCCTATTTTTATCAAAAACCCAATACGAATGAACAGATTGAGAAAATCAGTTATGTGACTATGATCCCCAGCACCGACTGGATGTTAGGTACGGGGGCCTATATCGACGATATCGAGGCTGTGGTTGAGGATTACCGTCAAACGGTTACCGAGCAAATGAGAGATAAATCCTTTGGGATCCTCTTGATCGCGCTGTTACTGACAGGGGTGACGGCGTTTATCATCATGGTTGCGGCCCACCGTATGGTAGTGCCAATTAAAAATATGGCCGACAACCTCAATGATATCGCCAAGGGTGAAGGGGATTTAACTAAGCGCCTTGCCGTGAAGGGTGAAGATGAAATTGCCCAATTAGGTCAGTCCTTTAACTTGTTTGTGGATAAGCTGCAAACCATTATTGGCGATGTGGCGAGTGCGACCAATAGGGTGAAAGCTGCGGCCAATTCGATCCACGATCAGACTAAAGTCATGTCGAGCCAGCTGCTGAGCCATAACAATGAAACCGATCAAGTGGTGACTGCGATTACTGAAATGTCATCTACGGCGAGTGAGGTGGCCCAAAACACGACCCAAGTGGCAGAGGCGACTCAGGCGGCAACCGGTGATGTGGCCAACGCCCAGCGTTGTGTCGATGCTTCACTGGAGGAAATTGCCGCCCTGATGGAACAAATCAATAATGCGGCGGGCAGTATTCAATCCCTAAGTGAACAATCCCAGAAGATTAACAGCGTACTTTCGGTGATAGGCGGGATTGCAGAGCAGACAAACCTATTAGCCTTAAACGCGGCGATTGAAGCCGCCAGAGCCGGTGAACAGGGCCGAGGGTTTGCCGTAGTGGCCGATGAGGTGCGTAACTTAGCCAGCCGGACTCAGGCAAGTACCTTAGAGATCAACGAGATGTTATCGGCATTGCATAAGTTGGTATCGCAGGCGGTTAAAACCATGGACGAGAGTCAACAGAGCTGTGTGCGTTCGGTGGAGTCTTCCCGTGCGATTTCCGAAAGTCTAGGCTCGGTCACTTCGGCGGTAACGGCGATTAATGATATGAGCACCCAAATTGCCACGGCGGCGACCGAGCAAAGCTCAGTCACCGAAGAGATTAACCGCAATGTGTATGCCATCCAAGAAATCGTCAATGAGTTACTCCATTCCAGCGAAGATGCGGCAAGAGTCAGCCAAACCGTATCACAGGAAGGGATTAACCTTGGTAAGTTGGTCGGTCAGTTTAAGATTTAAGCCTCAGTTAAGTGGACTCAGTATAAAAAACGGGAGCGATTTAGGCTCCCGTTTTTTATTACCCCGCTTAAGCTTGGTTTAGCCGCCGCGATTTGCCACCTTCTCGGCTTTGACCGCACATACCTTATATTCGGGAATATAGGCAACGGGATCGAGGGCGTTGATGGTGAGTTTATTGGCCGCGGCTTCCACAAAATGGAAGGGGAGGAACAGCACCCCCACTTGGGCGCGTTTAGTCACAAAGGCATCAATCTCAATCTCACCGCGGCGGGTACTGAGCTTGATTTTATCGCCATTACTAATCCCAAGCTGCTCGGCATCATAGACTGAAATCATCACCTTAGGTGAGCCAAGCAGGTCGAGCCCCGGTGTTTTACGGGTTAAGGTGCCGGTATGGAACTGCTCCAGCAAACGCCCGGTCGAGAGGGTGAGTGGATAATCACTGCAGGGCATTTCAGCGGGCATGCGATAACCCACAGGGGTGAATAGCCCTAAACCACGGGTAAATTGGCTTTGATGCATAATAGGTGTGCCCGGATGATTTTCATCTGGGCATGGCCATTGAATGCCTTGGGGAAGATGTCCGTTAGCATCCGCGCTTAATCTTTGCCAACTGATACCCCGATACTGTGGAGTTAATAGATTGATTTCCTGCCAAATGGCTTCTTCATTGGGGTAATTCCAGTTGGCGCCCATGGTATTGGCAATGGTTTGAATAATTTGCCAATCGGCTAGCGCTTCACCCGGTGGCTGTAGCGCTTGTTCGAGCCGCTGTACACGCCGTTCGGTATTGGTAAAGTGGCCGCGCTTTTCGACAAAGGCGGCGGCGGGCAAGACCACATGGGCAAGCTCGGCGGTTTCGGTTAAGAAGATATCCTGCACGACGAGAAAGTCGATCTGGCTAAGCGCCCTTAGCACATGGGTCTGATCGGGGTCGCTCAGGACAGGATTCTCCCCCATTACATATAAGGCTTTGATTTTTCCTTTGGAAATTTCATGCATCATATGGGTCGCCGTGACACCCATCTCCCCCGATAGCGGCGTTTGCCAGTGGGCCTCGAAACGCATTCTGGCGTGAATATCGGTGACCTTTTGATAGCCAGTAAAATAGTTTGGCAGCGCCCCCATATCACAGGCGCCCTGCACATTACTCTGACCGCGTAGTGGATTGATACCGGCACCTGGCATGCCGATATTGCCGCAAAGTAGCTGCAAATTAGAGATGGCCGTGACGTTATCGTGTCCCGTGGTATGTTGGGTGATGCCCATGGCGTAATAAACCGCCGTTTTTTGCGCCGTGCCTATGGTTCGCGCGATGCGAGCAATATCCTCGGCCTTAACCCCAGTGATAAGGGCGGCACTTTCTAGGCTGTAATCCTCCTTGGCAAGCTCTGCATAGAGCGCCTCGACGCCTTCGGTGCGCTCGGCAATATAGGCTTTATCCTGCCAATCGTGACGGATAATTTCCGCCATAATGGCGTTGAGCAGCATCACATCCGTGCCTGGCCTATGGGCAACATAAAGCTCTGCACTATCGGCAATGGCGACCCGTTTGGGATCGGCAACGATCAGCCGTGCACCCTGCAAGCTGACGGCCTGTTTGATTTTTGAGGCGATAATGGGGTGGGCACTGCTCGTGTCCGAACCTAAGATAAAAATCACCTCAGAGTCTTGAATGCTAGGAATATCATTGGTCATAGCGCCGCTACCAATGCTCTGCTGTAACCCGGTGACGGTCGATGAATGGCACAGGCGGGCACAATGGTCGATATTGTTGGTACCCAGCACACTACGGACAAACTTTTGCAGCACAAAGTTATCTTCGTTGGTGGCCTTGGCCGAGGCAAGACTGGCTAAGGCATTGCTACCATGCTGCAGTTTAATATCGAGTAAATGTTTGGCCACATAGTCTATCGCCTCCTGCCAGCTACAGGGTTGCAGTTCACCATTTCGACGAATAAGTGGTGTTGTTAGGCGTTTTTCACTGTGAATAAAATCGAAACCAAAGCGACCCTTAACACACAACATCCCTTGGTTTACGACCGAGTCCTTATTGCCTTCGATATGGCGGATGCGATTGGACGTTACATCGATTTTCAGATCGAGTCTGCATCCCACGCCGCAGTAAGTGCAAATCGTCGATGCGGTTTTAAAGGGGGCAATATCCCCTTGGCGTTTGTCCCGCGCATCGACCAGTGCGCCCGTTGGACAAACCTGCACACAGTTGCCGCATTGCACGCATTGGCTGTCGGCCATCGATGCGCTAAAGCCAACCCTTGGCGCCGTGCGTTCTGGCGTCGCGGCTAGCTCCCTCGGTATGGCTTGATAAGAGTCATGGTCAAATTGAATGGCGCAGTGGCCGCTCTGCTGCTGGCACACATCAACGCATTTGCCACAGCTGATACAACGGCTGGCGTCAAATTGAATGAAAGGACTCGACTTGTCCACGCTAAAGTGGCGAGCCCCTTCGGTGCAGAGTGCTTTAGCTTCAACATGGTAGTCGGTCGCATAATCCCGCAGTTGGCAAGCGGTATTGGCTTGACAGGCGCACTCGAGGCAGCGGGCCGCCTCTTGCATGGCGGCATCGGGGGCAAAGCCTAGCTCAACTTCGCCGTAGTTAAGCAATCTTTGCACTGCGGTTAATTCGGGCATTTTCAACCGCGGTTGAGGGGCTATATGGCGATAAAGATCCGTTGTTACTTGGGGATCTGTGGTGCGGTCGAGCGCCTTAGTCGAATTAAATGCCTTGGCATGTAGCTTACAACTTAGGCCAATAGTGAGCATTTTATCTATGGCTTGTGCCGCCTTGTGTCCATCGCCAATGGCAGCAACGGCGGTGGCGGGGCCGCGTCTGGCGTCGCCGATCACAAAGAGTTTTTCAACGCCAGATGACATAGTATGTTCGCAGCCAATAAAAGTATTCCAGCGGCTGAGGGCGAGTGTGCCTTGGCTGAGTTGGCTTTGGGGATCCTGCAAAAAGCCCATATCTGGGGCCTGTGATACCGCGGCGATAACAGTATCAAAGGCTTGGGTAAAGGTTTCGCCGGTATTGACTGGCGCGCGTCTGCCCGAGGCATCGGCTTCGCCTAGGGCCATCTTGCTGAAGGTCACCGACTGGACTCTGCCATTAGCATCGCTATGGTTTTCAATCGGATTGGTTAAAAAGTGAAATTTTACCCCTTCGACCTCGGCCTCATGCACTTCATAGGCTTCGGCGGGCATTTCTGCGCGGGTGCGGCGGTAAATTAAGGTCACATCGCAGCCTTCACGTACCGCGGTTCTGGCACAATCTATGGCGGTGTTACCGCCGCCAATCACGGCGACTCTCTTGCCGAGTTTGAGTTTTTTATCCAGACAATGGTCTTTTAAGAAATCCACTCCAAGGTAGCAACCGTCGAGTGTGCTGCCGGGGTAATCCATAGGCACGGCTTTTTGGGCGCCAATGGCGAGACAAACGGCATCAAAATCATTCACTAATTGCTTTAACTGGATCTCATGGCCGAGGCGAGTCTGGGTATGAATGGTTAAGCCATTACGACATAAGAGTTCAATTTCCTTATCTAAAATCGCCTTAGGTAAACGGTATTCGGGAATACCATAGCGTAACCAGCCGCCAGCCTGTGGCATGGCTTCAAAAATCTCCACCCTATGGCCTTGGTTGGATAAGTAATATCCGGTGCTTAACCCCGCAGGACCCGCGCCGATAATGGCCACTTTTTTACCTGTATCGGCAAGGCGGGGAGGCATATAACTCATGCCGCCATTTTCACCCTCGGCTAAATCCAGATCCGCGGCATGGCGCTTCAGTTGACGAATCGCAATGGGTTCATCGACGAGTCCGCGGCGGCATTCTGTCTCACAAAAGGCGGGACAGACTCGGCCAATCGATAGCGGCAGTGGCAGGGTCTGTTTAATCACTTTGACCGCTTCGCTGTGGTTGCCTTGGGCGATATGGTGAAGATAGCTTTGCACATCGACCCCTGCGGGACAGGCTTGCTGGCAGGGCGCTTCACAGTCGGCAAAATGATCGCTTAGGATCTTAGACAGGGCCTGTTGGCGTTTTTTACTGAGAAATTCCGATTGGGTAATGACCCGCATCCCCGTCTCGGCATGGGTTTCGCAAGCGCGAACGCAGCGCAGACTGGCATCGGCATTTTCAATTTGGACCAGGCACAAATTACAGGCTTGTTTATCCGAATGTGGCTCAAGGGTGAGTTGCCTTGAGGCTGGGCTTTGTTCGCATAAACTGGGGATAGCAATACCTGCCGCCCGCGCCACCTCTAGTAGTGTGTCGGTTGGCTTGGTCGACACGACTCGTTGATCATCAATTTGAAGTTCTATCATCCCATGGCCTTTTATATTTGTAGGGTACTTGCTGCAATGGCGCTGGGCCGCAGGCTTAGGTCGCTTCGAGTATACCCAGACTGTTTTAGAAGACGCTTATGGGCGGGGGAAGTTTGATACTGAATTGCAGCTTGTATCACAAACGCATTTGAGATTGTGCACTGGCGGGGTTTTGTTACTCGAGTTTTGTGACTCATTTGGCATATATAGGGCATCTAATCGCTATCGCTATTGATAGTTAACCCCTTTTTTCTGTGGCACCCAAATCGTTCGGCTAAATTTTCGCAGGATCAGGGTATTCACTAACGGATAGTTGTGAGTCTCGCCCTTCGAGCTATGGCTATTATGGTTGGAAAATAATCGCTTAAATCCCATTTAATAAACGCTGTGGCCTAGGTTTACAGGCGTTGTTAGGTTAAAATCCGCGGTTGCATACTGTTAATCACCGCCTCCTTTAATGGAAGATCAATTAAAGCGGCCAAATAAAGAAAGTTGAAAATTCATGTTTGAAGTTAATCCAGTAAAATTCAAAATTAAGGAGCTTGCCGAGCGTACGCAGCTTCTTAGGGGGTATCTTTGACTACGATGCTAAACATGAGCGTCTAGAAGAAGTCACCCGTGAGCTTGAAAGTTCCGATGTGTGGAACGAGCCAGAACGCGCCCAAGCCCTAGGCAAAGAGCGCGCCAGCCTCGAAGCCGTAGTCAAGACGATCGATGATATGGACTCAGGTCTTGAGGATGTCGAAGGGCTGCTAGAACTGGCCGTTGAAGAAGACGACGAAGATACCTTCAATGAAACCACCAAAGAGCTGGATTATTTAGAGAGCCGTTTGGCCGAACTCGAATTTCGCCGTATGTTCTCCGGCCCACAGGACGCCTCAAACTGTTACTTAGACATTCAGTCTGGCAGTGGTGGCACCGAAGCCCAAGATTGGGCCAATATGGTACTGCGTATGTACCTGCGTTGGGGCGATGCCCACGGTTTTAGCCCTGAGCTGATGGAAGTGACCGACGGTGATGTGGCCGGCATTAAGGGCGCGACTATTAAATTTACCGGTGAATATGCCTTCGGTTGGTTACGCACCGAAACCGGCGTGCACCGTTTAGTGCGTAAATCGCCCTTCGATTCCTCGGGCCGTCGCCATACGTCATTCTGCTCGGTATTCGTATACCCTGAGATTGACGATGATATCACCATAGATATCAATCCGGCGGATCTGCGGATCGACGTATACCGCGCCTCGGGCGCCGGTGGTCAGCACGTTAACCGAACCGAATCTGCGGTGCGTATTACCCACTTACCGACCAACACGGTAGTGCAGTGTCAGAACGACCGTTCACAGCATAAGAACAAAGATTCGGCGATGAAACAGTTAAAAGCCAAACTGTTCGAACTCGAAATGCATAAGCAAAATGCCGAAAAGCAAGCGGCCGAAGATGCTAAATCCGACATAGGTTGGGGCAGTCAAATTCGCTCCTATGTATTAGACGATTCCCGTATTAAAGACTTACGTACCAGCGTGGAGACGCGCAATACCCAAGCGGTACTCGATGGCGATCTGGACCGATTTATCGAAGCCAGTTTGAAATCAGGGCTGTAATCAATTCAAAGGTATAGACGAGAAATAAGATGACTGAACAAGTACAAGATGAAAACAAACTGATCGCCGAGCGTCGTGCCAAGCTAGAAAGCATTCGCCCAAACTGTAGCGCTAATGCTCACCCTAATACCTTCCGCCGCACCCATAAGGCGGCCGAGTTGCAGGAACAATACGGTCAAAACACTAAGGAAGAACTCGAAGCCTTAGGTTTTAAAACCAGCATCGCTGGCCGTATCATGGCAAAGCGTGGCCCATTCCTGGTGATCCAAGACGTGTCTGGTCGTATCCAAGCCTACGCTGAAAAGGGCGTACAAGCAGAACTGAAGGATCGTTACCAAGGTCTGGATATCGGTGACATCATCGGCGTAACCGGTCAGTTGCACTTGTCTGGTAAAGGCGATCTATACGTCAACATGGAAGAATACCAACTGCTGACCAAGGCATTGCGCCCGCTGCCAGAAAAATTCCACGGCTTAACGGACCAAGAAACCCGTTACCGCCAACGCTACGTGGACTTAATCGTTAACGAAGAGTCTCGTCAAGCCTTCGTGATGCGTTCAAAAGTGGTTGCTGCTATCCGTAACTTCATGATCAAAAAAGAGTTCATGGAAGTTGAAACCCCAATGATGCACGTGATCCCAGGCGGCGCTTCGGCCCGTCCATTTATCACGCACCACAATGCGCTGGACATGCCAATGTACCTGCGTATCGCGCCAGAGTTATACCTCAAGCGTTTAGTGGTCGGTGGTTTTGAGCGTGTGTTCGAAATCAACCGTAACTTCCGTAACGAAGGCCTGTCGCCACGCCACAACCCAGAATTCACTATGATGGAATTCTATATGGCCTATGCTGACTACAAAGATCTGATGGACTTAACCGAAGAGCTGTTAAGCTCTATCGCGATTGAACTCTTAGGCAGCGCGCAAATGCCCTACGGCGAGCACACCGTCGATTTCGGTGGCCCATATGCCCGTTTAAGCATGTTAGAAGCGATTCAGAAGTACAATCCTGACAACGCGACTATCCAAGCCATGACCTACGAGCAAGTGAAAGATCTTGAATTTATGCGTGAATTGGCAACTAGCCTTGGCATCAAGATCGAGAAGTTCTGGACCTGTGGTCAGCTATTAGAAGAAATCTTCGGTGAAACTGCTGAATGGCAGTTAATGCAACCGACTTTCATCACTGGCTACCCAGCGGACATTTCGCCACTGGCACGTCGTAACGATGACAATCACTTCATCACCGACCGTTTCGAATTCTTTATCGGTGGCCGTGAAGTAGCTAACGGCTTCAGCGAGTTAAACGATGCTGAAGATCAAGATAGCCGCTTTAAGGCGCAGGTTGATGCCAAAGACGCCGGTGACGACGAAGCCATGTTCTACGATGCGGACTATATCACTGCACTGGAACACGGTTTACCGCCAACAGCGGGTCAAGGTATCGGTATCGACCGTTTAGTGATGTTATTCACTAACACTCACACCATCCGTGACGTGATCCTATTCCCTGCGATGCGCCCACAGGCCTAAGCGCTTTATGGGTTGCAGATTAAACCTGCGACCCAAGCAGCATTGAGCGAACAGTAAAAAACCAGCCGTTTGGCTGGTTTTTTGTTTTGGTATATTCACTCTGTTAACTGATTAAAGGTATGAAAATACGTATTGAAAGTGGCTCTTCATCATCGAGTTAAGAAGCTCATCGCTGCTTTTGGATGAAGTTTTCTACTGCTAAAAATCATTTCCGCAGTGTTAGTCGCTAAGGTAAGTAAAAAGTTTAAATCTAGATGCTTAGTTATTCTCTTGGTCTAACTTTTTAAGCTGTTACATTTTTGTGATCTAGCTGGCGAAAAATACTGATATTGCTGATAAAAGTCGAGTTGTATTCTATGCCTTTCACCATAGACCTCTTATACTTAGCCTCAACTCTGTGCCGTAGCACATTCGACTTATTAACGACTCAGTGAAATCTACATGAAGATCCCTTTTCTGCTTGGTAGTTTTATCTTGGTATGCAGCAGTTTAACTGTTGCCGCGACAGCGCATTCTGCCGATTCGGCCTCTGTCACTACAAAAAGCACCGCCGCTAAAACCACTGCTACTAAAACGACAGCCGCTAAAAAAGCCCCTGCCAAGCAGGAAGTGGCCGCCAATAGTGCGCTGGTGGTGGATCTTAAAACTAACGAAATACTCTATTCCAGTAATCCCGATGCCGTTAGACCGATTGCCTCTGTGACTAAGCTGATGACGGCTATGGTGACCTTAGACGCTAAGCTACCTATGGATGAAAAGCTCGCCATCAATATCAACGACACTAAAGAAATGCGCGGCGTGTATTCTCGGGTGCGTATCGGCAGTGTGATTAGCCGTAAAGATATGTTATTGCTGACATTAATGTCATCTGAGAACCGCGCTGCCGCCAGTCTTGCCCACCATTATCCCGGCGGACACAAGGCCTTTATCAAGGCGATGAATGATAAAGCCAAAGCTTTAGGAATGAAAAACACCCGTTATGTTGAACCCACAGGATTGTCTGAAAAGAACGTCTCCAGTGCCAAGGATTTAGTCGTATTACTTAAAGCCAGTCAAGGCTATCCCATCTTAGGTCAACTAAGCTCAACCGAAAAGAAAACCGTCACCTTCGGTAAACCCAAATACAGTTTAGATTTCCGCAATACTAACCGTTTGGTTTACAAGGATAACTGGAATATTCATCTGACCAAAACCGGCTTTACTAATGAAGCAGGGCATTGTCTGGTGATGCGTACCGAAATGGCTAAGCGTCAAGTGGCTTTTGTGGTGCTCGATGCCTACGGTAAATACACCCATTTGGCCGATGCCAACCGTCTACGTAATTGGTTAGAAACGGGCAAAGTCACGCCTATCCCTGCGGAAGCTAAGCAATATAAAAAGCAGCGTAGTCAGCAGCAATTGGCTAAAGTGAGCCAACCCTAAGGTTTACAACTTGGTGCGTATAAGACAGATAAAAGACCGAGTGGCATTGCTACTCGGTCTTTTTACTTTTGCTTACTGCCAGTTAGGCATGTTCGAACATTAAGAATAAGTACACAATAAACAGCACTATATGGGTTGCGCCATGTAACGCATTGGTTCGACCGCTGCTAAAACTCACCTTGCAAACCATCAAACTCGTCACAAGTAGTACCATATCCGCAGGCGCTAGGCCTAAATGAACCTCTTGATCTATCACGCTACCTACAATCAACACCGCCGGAACTGTGAGGGCAATGGTGGCGAGCACTGAACCAAAATAGAGATTCATTGCGCGTTGCAGTTGGTTATTCAGCGCGGCTTTAAAGCCGCCAACGGCTTCGGGTGACAAAATCAAACAGGCCACAATAAAACCACCTAATGCTGGCGGTGCACCTAGGGCCGCCACACTGTAATTGATTGGCATAGCTAAGGTTTTTGCTAGCAGAATCACTATCAGTAAGTAACCTATCAGCAATATGGTGTGATAGGCATTACTGCGCAATATACCGTGGTGTTCCTTGTGATCCTCGTGGTCTGCATCGACGAAGAAGTGGCTATGGCTCTTGGTCTGGATCACTAAAAAGATGCCATAAAGCAGAATCGAAATAATGATCAGCATCCAAGACATGGGCTTAGACATGCCGCCGATAGTGCCGCCTTCGGTAAAATTGGGTAGTACTAAACAGAGCAGGGCAAGGGGAATGATCGCCACTAGGTAGGATTTGACCCCATCTAAATTAAAGTGTTGAGTGTGATAACGCCAGCCGCCAAGTAATAGAGTGAATCCGACTAATCCATTGATAATTAACATGACGACGGCGAACATAGTATCACGGGCCATCACAGGGTTAGGCTCACCCGTTAACATAACAGAGGAGATCATCACCACTTCGAGTGAAATCACCGACAGGGTCAAGATTAAGGTGCCATAGGGATCACCTAGTTTAATGGCGAGCGCGTCCGAGTGGCGCACCACTGTGAATATTGCCCAAGTCACTACGCCTAATAGGGCGAGTGATACTGGGATATAAGTTGAGAGGGCAGTGCCATCGGCAAGTAAGCTTTCGCCACCCGTCTTAAAGAATACTAAGGTGAGTATTCCCAGTAGCAGGGCAAGCTCATCTTTGATAAATGTCTTCATAGGCTATTTGTCCAAATCGAAAAAGGGCCGTCAGTATAGACATTGGTTATGGCACACTTTGCATGAAACTTCTTTTAGGTTTGGGGTTAGAGGCAGAAATTTGAACTTGATCGATTTTTTATTCAGAAGTCCTGCATTTTGGGGGATAGCTATTGGCTGTGCACTCGATGTAGTGCACAGCGCTTAAGTTTTAAGTCATGGGTTTTAGCTAATGGGCTTAAGCTTAAATGTTTAGGCTCAAATGCTTAGGCTAAAAAATAGGGAAAACATGGTCCGAGGTAATCACCGGAGGCGGTATTTCCTGATTTAAAAACTCGCCATGATGGTAGCTATTGATCACTTCTATCCAGCCATTATCCCTAAACTCGTATTGTTTACCATGAAACCTGCTCTGTTCGTCATAATTAGCTATTTCAAACACATAGTCTTCGGTATTGCGCAGTTCCCAGTGGCCGACTTGTTTACCTTGGTCGAAGCGTCCGTACCAATAACGTCTCTCAGAATTTGGCCTTGGGTTGAAACCGAACTCACCATGGGTGTACACCCAGTCGCCATCCTGCTGCCCATTGCGGTATTCGCCCTTCTCATACAATTGGCCGTTAGTGGCATAACGTTGTACTAATCCATCGGGCTTGCCATGGTTAAAAGTTATTAATTCAAGTAGTTGCCCAGAGCTGGTTTCATTATGGAATTCACCGTGGAGTTCACCATTAGCGTCGTAGCTAAAGGTGAGGGTGGCATCCTCTTGTTGTTTCTTCCAGGCGCCAACGGGCTTGTCGTTGGCATATTGGCCACTCTCGGCCACCCACGGCTCCCCTGTCTCATGGTTAATTTTCAGCATCTCGTAGGAGCCTTCGCGCTTGCCATCTTGGAAATATTCGCGGGTAATGACTTTTACAGTTTGAGTACGGTTTAGGGTTTGCAAATATAAACCCGTCAATTTGTTATCGATATGCTCGCTGCGGCTGATTAACTCACCTTGCTCAAATGTTTCGTTGAGGACCCATTTTTTAAGCTTGTCCTCCTCTGTGTTAGAGGTAAGTTGGCCTTCACTAAAGCGTTGATGCTTACGGTAAACCCAGTTGTTGTCTTGGTGTTTTTCTTCGGTTGAACTGAGCATTTCGCCCTTTTCATTGTATTTAACCGATAACTTCACATTCCATGGCGCCTCTATGATTTCCTTTTGGGCTATCTGGCCATTTTTAAAGTAATCCAACTGTTCACCGATTTTATAATCATTGTGGTAGCGGTAGTGGCGCTTTACCTTGCCATCGTCGAAATATTCGAAGTAATCCCCGTGTTTCTTACCTTTGACATAAGCTTGGGTCGAAATGATTTTACCAAAGCCCCAATTGGTCTCGTTGCCATGTGCAAGCCCATCCACCATAGGGGTTTCGAGGTGTAAGTTGCCATTGTCATAATACTGGGTAACACAAGTGCCACTATTACAGACTTTGCCCCTAAGCTTGCCCTCGCTATCAAAAAGCTCGCTTATACCGACTTCTTTGCCATCTCTATAGGTCGTTTTGTAACGGATATTCCCGCCTTCCCAGTAACCCGTTTCAAGGCCTTGTTTAACACCATTTTCATAGTGTGATTCAACATACAATTGACCCGTGGCGATATATTTTTTGAGCAGGCCATGAAGTTGACCTTGCTCGTTGCGAAAGCCTTGTTCATAGGGCTTGCCATCCTCAAAGTTACATTGATAAGCACCGCGGAATTGTTCGCTCGCGAGTGTTTTACCTATATTGTTATCGGCGAGGGAACTGGCGCAGAAAAGCGTATCTTTATCTTTGTAATAAATCTCAGCCTTATAATTGCCGTCGATCACTTCAGTCGATAGTTTTAAATAGTACAGAGCCTGTTTTTCATCTTTGACAACCTTCCAATGTTCATCGAGTAGCACATTGTCTGCATTGGCACTGGCATTGGCATTAGCACTGATAAGTGCGAGTGCTCCAAGGAGCAGTTTTAATATAAATAGACGCATAACTGCTCCTTATGGCAAAGGCTTAAAGGTGAATTCATAGGGGATGTCGACGGGGTTTTGAGAGAGCGTCATATAACTCACCTTAGCGGCAGGGCCTGCGACACTTAAATAGCGGCCATCGACCAAGGTCTCTTTAATCCGTAGTTCGGCATTTTCGGGCAGTCGAATCGTTAAGGATTTGCCCTGGGCATCCTCGACTTTAAAGTAGTTCTTAAGATCTTTACTCGGCTCATTGCCATAACCGGTTTTTGTTAGCCAAGCTTGCAAATCGATTAACCAAGGACGTGGATTAGCTGCCTGCTCTAAGGGTTGCCAACTGATATCACCTTGGCAATGGATCTTACCTTGGATGTGTTTATCGTAGAAAAACTGCCGCTCGCGGTCGGGAGTCATCAGGGTATAGGCTGGTCCATCGGGGGCATTGGGCTCAAACAGCCAAGTGACTGCGTGTTTCCCCTCATTAAAGCCTTGTTCTATTTCAGGTTTACAGGCACTCGCTAATGCGGCTGACATGGGGATATGCAGATTATGGCCATTGTCAGTCTCGGGTTTTATGCCTTGGATAGCACTGATTTCAGGGTTTGATGACTCAAGATCCTGATAGAGGAAGCCATCGAGGCTCGAATCGCCAAACTCGCTTAGGGGATTAGCCAGATTTTGGTTGTAGTCGCTAAATTTCACAAAGCGGATGTTCTTGGTTTGGCTTAACTCCGGCTGTGGCTGCTGCTCAATGACGACAACGGTTTTAGGGATCTCATCTAGCTTCAGTAGCAGGGCGCGGGTGCTAAGATGATGGGGATCATCGACACCGATTAATTCTCCCAGCAGTTCCTTATCCGTCACCGTTAGCCATTTGGGATAATCACCATCGCGACGGGCTTCGGCCATCTTTCCTTTAAACTGCTGAAAAGGAAGATTAATGTTTTGAGTTTTACTCTGCTTTGTCACGACTTTAAATAGCTTTGCCTCGGCGTCGAGCACCTGAATCGTGAGGCTCGCATCGCCGAAGGTATAGGGAGTGGCGATCAGTTCATCCCACGACTTTTCGACTATCTTATTGCTCTCGGGGATAAGCGTTAGCTTGGCAGTAATATGGTCTATTTGATTGAGTTTTTTAGCTGTGTCATCCCAACCCGTAGCGATAATATCCACCGAAGACTCAATCGAGCGGTTGAAATTCATCGCCAAACCTCCGCTGTGCTGCCAGAAGTCAATGTCTATCGGATTTCCGCTGGCATCAAAGGCGGCTAAGTCCTCATACTGCACATTGGCCACCACATATCGCGGGCTCATATTATGCACAAAGCGCAATTGCAGCACTTCTGGCGTGTCAGCGCCCCATGGGCCAATATTATCAAGAATACCTTGCTGATCAGATAATAAGGATTCTATAAACGCCTTATCATGGGCTTTATATTCCCGAGGTACGTCGCTTATGGGGTACAGCTCTTTTTGCAGATCATCTATATCACGCTCGGCATCGTAGTTAGCGTCGGCATGCCAAAGCATGTTCATGATATAAGGGCTATCCTTGGGCGCCATGGCGATGCGGCGGGTGAGGGTACTGCCTTTGCTCTCTTCCTGTTGAAAAAACGCCATGCTCTCTAACCAGCCGGTTTTGCGGTTAAGCTCGAACTTTCCATAGGCCTTAAAGTTGTCTTTCTCACCTTGTACTACTGCAAATAACTTATCTTCGGTCACTTGCTCAACCGTCCAAGTTAAGCGCGCGTCCATGGGGGCGCTGATGCTATACCCCACGCGAGGCTCGAGCGCCACGGGCAAGGTTGGGGTCTGTTTAAACAAGCTATTAAGATTAATCCAGTGCTCAAATAACTCTATGATATCTTTTTGATCCGCCTTCGCGATGGGCGTTAGCTGCCGTACTTCACCCTTGCTGAACTCCACATTAAAGCCGTCTTTAACCAGTTGCACTATTTCATTGGACTGGCTTTTAGGGTCGATATTACTCACCGGAATGGGCATGCCATAGTCGCTTATTTGCAACAGGTTAGGTTGGAGAAAAAAGTGGGCGTTATGGGTTAACGGCGTTGTTAAGCTGGCCGCTTTACCTTCTGCATCTTGCAATTGGTAATCCAGCAGCAATCGCGCCTGCATTACTTTGCGGGTTTCAAAGCCATCGTTGAGGCTTACGGTGGAAATAATCTGATACTCACTTTGAGTGGGGATGCTAGCTGACTTGCTTGAAAGCGAATTATCGCAAGCTGTTAACCCAAGAGTGAGCGTGACAGTGGTACAAATTACCCTGCATATCCCTATAGCCATCTGAACTCCATTGGCAACTTATGTTATTGAAATGTAAACTTATTCATTTGCAAATTGGCGACATTATACACAAAAAACGTCTCTGGAATAAAAAGCTCACACCCATATCAGGCTAAGATCAGTCATAAGTTTGCATGATGAATATGAGCCTAAGGTGAGAAAGCCGATTGCCCTGATAAGCCTTCATCCTTTACTCTTGTTAATGCCGCTAGATAACTCACAAGCTAGGGAAGATAAACCTGTGGTAGCTTGTTCAATGGAGAAAGAACGATGAGCCCACAACACAAACCTGACAATGCAGCGCTAGCTTCCCACCCTATCCCACAGGAGGCCTTTGATTGGTACGATGAATATGCCCACGGCATTATCGATCGCCGTGAGTTTATGGGGCGGCTCGCTGGATTGGTGGCACTGGGGTTTACCATGACCACACTCACGGGCGCACTCATGCCGAACTATGTCCTTGCCGAACAAGTGTCCTTTAACGATCCCAATATCCAAGCCAGCTATGTGAAGTTTCCATCCCCCGAGGGTTACGGTGAAGGGCGTGGCTATTTAGTGATGCCAAGCTCGCTGCTGATCCCAGGCAAAGACGCTGGCGAGCCTAAGACCTTAGATCCCACTAAAAAAGCGGCGGTAGTATTAGTCGTGCATGAGAACCGTGGCCTTAATCCCTATATCGAAGATGTGGCTCGCCGATTAGCGGCCAAGGGTTATATCGCCTTCGCTCCCGATGCACTCTATTCCCTCGGTGGTTATCCGGGCAATGATGATGCGGGCCGCGCCATGCAAAGCAGTTTAGATAGAGGCAAAATCGAGCAAGACTTTATCGCCGCCGCCCGTTTTTTAAAGGCGCATCCCCAGAGCAATGGCAAACTCGGCGCCGTGGGTTTCTGCTTTGGTGGCTATATCGTCAATATGCTCGCCGCGACCATTCCCGATGATCTCAATGCTGGCGTACCTTTCTATGGCACGCCTGCCGCCACTGAACTGCGTAGTCGAGTTAAGGGCCCGCTGATGCTGCAATTTGCCGCCTTAGATCAACGGATTAACGACACTTGGGCCGAGTACGAAACCCAGCTAAAGGCCAATAAAGCGGATTACGTCGCCTATCTATATCCCAATGTGAATCACGGTTTCCATAACGACTCCACTGGCCGATACGATAAAGCCACCGCCGAACTCGCATGGTCGCGCAGCTTAGCCTTCTTCGATACTCGACTGCATGGCGAGTAAAGCTCGGTTCACTCTGATCCCGCTTATTCTGATTAAGTCGATGAGTGACCGATTCCACGCGCTCTATATCATTCAAACAAAAGCCGACGCTAGCGTCGGCTCTTAGCCTAGATTTCCCACATATCTATGTGGGCTATTCGTGCTCGAGGATCACTTCTTTCAAGCTGTGGATCGTCTTCACATCGAGATCGCCCGGTTGCTTGCTCCAGGTGAGTCTTAGGTAATTGGCTAAGTCTTTAATCTGCTCGTCGTTTAACTCATCAGCATATCCCGGCATGGCATAAAAGCTGGTGGTGGGGTTGTAATGCTGGCTCTGAATGCCTTTTAGCACCACGGCGACGATATTATGCGGACTGGCCTTATCCAAGGTGGCGTTACCTGCCATAGCTGGGGCGACGTTGGGACGACCTTCACCATTTTGACCATGGCAACCGGCGCAGTAACCTTTGTAGAGCGTATAACCCGGCAGTTCAGGTTTATGGCCGTTAAAGGTGAGCGGATCCGGTTTAAGATCATCGTCGGTATCGAGCAGATAACTGCTCACCGCGCGCATATCATCCTCGGTTAAGTGGCTAAAGCTGTGATATACCACAGGATACATGCCGCCAAAGACGGTACCTTTGCGGGAATAGCCTTCAGTAAACAGCGACTTAAGATCCTCATGGGTCCAGTTCTGCCTGTTAAGCTCGACGGGGCGAATGTCCGATGCCTCTAGCCCTTCGATAATCGCACCCTCAAAGTGCTTGTCCTGCTCCATGGCAAACAGCGTGTCCCTTGGGGTGTGGCATTCACCGCAGTGCCCTAGGGCATTGACTAAGTAATTGCCGCGATTCCAATGCGCGCTTTTTTCCTTATTCGGGGTAAATTCCTTGGCATCGTGGGCGACTAAGTTCCAGGCTTTTAAGCCAAAACGCAGGTTAAACGGAAAGTAAACATCATTGTCGCGGTTAACTTGCTTGATGGGTTTAGTACTCATTAAATAGGCATAAATCGCCTTGGTGTCGTCGTCCGTGAGCAGGCTGTAGGACGTGTAGGGCATAGCAGGATAGAGGTTGCCGTTGACGCCAACACCGTGGTGCATGGCATCAAAAAACTCCTCGTAGCTGTATTTGCCAATTCCGGTTTCTTTATCTGAGGTGATATTGGTCGAGTACACAGCGCCAAAGGGGGGTTCGAACGGCAAACCGCCCGCGAGTTCGCGACCGCCTACCGCAGTATGGCAGGCCACACAGTCGCCTATCTTCATCAGATACGCGCCGCGTGCGATGTCGTTATTTGTTGTATTGCCACCTTCATCGGCAGCGCTGCTGGAACAGGCGAGCAAACCTAGCCCTAAACTCAGGAGTAGATTGTGACTCAACAGATTTTTTATTCTGTTAATGTGCGAGAAATGGCGCGGGAAATGGCGCAGATTGGCTGATGTCATCACAGGGTTAGCCCCTTAGTTTTGAGGATCAGATCTTTGACCGCCGCATAGTATTTTACGTAGCCAGTACAGCGACATACGTGTTCACTCAAGGCATCTTCAACGACTTTTTCGACTTGATCTTTAGCGATAGGTTGTCGCTCTAATCGCTCAAGCAGTGCGGTCGATTCATTGACAAAGCCCGAGGTACACCAGCCACATTGAAACGAGAAGTGCTCCAAAAAAGCTTCTTGCACTGGGCTCAGGGCGGTGATTTCGCCAAGGGAGTTTTGTCTAGCATGACCTTCGACAGTGCGGACGCGTTGACCATTAAAACGCTCGACGCCATTGATGCAGGTACGCACCACTTCGCTCATGCCTTGCTCGTCGTCGACGATCACGGTACAGGCGTGGCATACGCCCGCGCCACAACCAAACTTAGTGCCTGTGAGGTTCAAGTATTCGTGTAGAAACTCAATCATCATCACGCCATCGGCGACTTCAATCGGGCCTACGGCTTGGTTATTAATGGTCAGTTTAATAGACTGGCTCATGCCATGGCCTCCTTAATTTTTTTCGCTGTCATAGGTAAATCGTAAAAGCGGACATGGGTTGCTTGATACACGGCTTCAATCAGCGCCGCGACCACAGGGATCATCACTACTTCGGCGATACCACGGCTGGGATCGGTATCAGATAACTGTGGCAATAGGGTATGGCGTTGACCCCATACGCCCACATGCCGCGCTAACGGCACCTGATAGCGATTGAGGTTCCACGTACCATTGCCAGCGCCGGCTTCAAATGGCGGCAAGCCTTCATGCAGTGCATGGCCAATTCCCATCGCTAGGCCACCTTGAATTTGCCCTTCGACCAACTCTTTAACGATCACTTTGCCCGCCTCTAACCAAGTATGAGAACTCAGCAGCGTGACTTCGCCATTGCCCTCGTTTACGGCCACTTCAACCAAAGTGGCGCAGGGGGCATAATAAGTCACCATGGCATTGTTCAGTTCGGCCTTGGGATAACTCATGGCTTGACGATCGATCAAGTGATAGCCGTTAGACTTCATGCTGGCTTGGCGTGCCTTGATACTCATAGTCGTGTCGGAAGTGGCCGCAAACATCGCGTTGCCTTCGCCGTATTGCAGCGCCAGCGCATCGAGTGCTAAGCGCTCTTTAGTGCCAAGAATGTCGAAATCGGCTTCGGCCCAGGCCCAGCGATTAAAGGCATGGCCCATCACACCAACCACTAAGCCCATGTCGTGGGCGCGTTTTGCGAGGATATCGATGGACAGTGGCGGAAAGCCCAAGGCGGTTAACTTGCCATCGACCCAGCGACCATCCCGTGAGTTATGCAAATTAGCTGAGCCCATTGGGGTATTAAAATACAACTCGTTCCAAATCGAGACCGCCGCAGGCCACAGGCCGTGGCGATAGATAATATCGGCGGCGATGCGGCTGACATGGCTTTGATAATAGGCCGACATAGACGCCGACGAGGCCATGGCTTTAACGGGTGTCCAGCGTGGATTGGCCGCCATTTCATCTTGGCGTTGCTGCGAAATAATATAAGGATTATCGGTTTGCACTAATTGCATCGCATCCCAAATATCCACTTCGGCGAGTTTTACCTCATCGGCAAAGTTGCCGAGGGCATCGCTGACCACCACGGCTTGGGAGGTTTGCGTGCCCGTGCCCATTTCGATAAAACCGATTTCTAGGGTGATTTTACCGTCTTTCGCTAGGCGAACCGCCGCACTCGGCGCCGCTGCGCCCGTACCATAATCTTTGGTGGCGATAGCAAAACCGACGCCGTAACGCATCCCCGGATGTTTGGCCTCATAGTCCTTTTTATTCTCCACGCGGTTTTGCCACACGGGATCTTGCTCGGCCATGTCGAGCATTTCGCGGTAACGTAAAGTGCCGTTAGGGATCGCACCTTGAGTATTACGCTGGCCGGATTCCATCACGTTGGCGGCGCGCAGTTTAAAGGGATCAACCTTTAGCTCGTCGGCTATCTCGTGGATCATGCATTCCATCGCCGTCATCGATTGCAGCGTGCCATAACCGCGCATCGAGCCCGCATCTGGGTTACGCGACGCATAGGCGGTGGCGATAATATCGTTGCGCGGTGTGTAGTAAATGCTTTGCATCGCCGTCGCGCCAACCGAGGTTACAGACGGAGTAAAGTTGACGCGCCCGCCGCCATCGACTGTCATCTGCGAAGTTAAGGCTTGGATTTTTAAGGTCGATTTATCCACCGCTAAGCGGCTTTTCATGATGAACGGATGACGCTTAAGGCCAGACTGGAATTGCTCGAATCTGTCATTGGCGAGTCGAATCGGCCCCTTGGCATAAATGGCCGCGAGCACGCCGTAATAGGGGAATATCGAATGGTCTTTCGCACCAAATCCACCGCCGATATAGGGCGAGTGCACCACCAGATGTTTAACCTTGCCCGCGAGTGGGCCAGATAACAGCATGTGCACTGCCATCTCTTGAAAGTCCTGCGGCGACTGCGAGGTAATAACCGTATGAAAGGTTTGGCTAGTTGCGTCATACCAGCCGTTAAAGGCTTCGGGTTCCATCATCATAGGATCGATGATCTGGGTGCGATATTCCCGCTCTAACACTTGCCATTGTTGATTGGCTTGGGCGCTAGCAATTTGCTTATCTATCTCGCCCGCATAATAAAGCCCGCGCTCAGACACTGTCCCTTTGGCATTCGGATTGCCTAACCATTCTGGCTTGCGATCTTTTACGCTGGGGAAAAACAGCCCATCGTGGAGCGGGCTATATAAATCTTCCCTTGCGCCATTTTCACCTTCTACTCGTATAAGGCGCCAGCTGGCGTAGGGGTCTTTCGAGTCCGACACAAATGGCGTTTGCTCACCAAAGCGCAGTAAGGTCTGATCAAATTGCAGCAAGGACTTAGCTTGCTTAAAAGCGGGAAAACTGTCGAACAACAATATCGCCACCGCATGGCCTAAGTAGTCAGCGGTTTGCCCCTCGGCCAGTAACATGTTGTCACCGTAAAAATCGGGCAGCTTGATTTTATCACGGGCCAGATCGGCCGCAGTAATCACTTTATAGGGCTTAGCCGACGCGGGCAGATGGTCGAGGGAAAAGCCTTGATAAACATGGGAGGCATCGGCGGCGCGAAGTATAAAAGCGTAACCTTGCTGCTTGGGCCAGCCCTCCATGTCCATAGCGCGGTAATCACGGCCATAGACTTTTTGGCCTGTGACCTTAGCTATGCCGTCGTTACGAAACTTAGGTTTGGATTGACCATTAACCTGAGTTTGCCATTGGGCTGCCAGTTCAGGTGAGACAATCGCCGCATTCGCGCGACTCATTTCCCACAACAAAGGGGCCGAATATACGGCAACCCCGCCAATCACACATTGCTTGATAAAGGTCCGGCGTGACGTATTAGATGGTTCCATATTTCAACCTCAGTTGTGCTTCCGTGTCATATCAGCCGCGCTGCATGGTATCGCTCGATATAGGCTTGTTGTCGATCGACTTTTTATTGATTGTTGCGACATAGCTTTGATAAGCACTGAATAAAAATGTGTTGTTAGTCACGTTAGCATGTAGGGGGGAAAATGCAAATTTAGGGCACGGATAGCCGCAGTTTTAACCAAGCTACATCCGTGTGTAACCCTGTGTTATCAAGCTTTAACAATGATGTCCCAGAGTGATCCAACTCAGTTACGCTATGCCGATATTTTGTTCAGTGCTCTTTGAGCAGAGTCACTTGCTCAGTGCGCTCACTTGACCCTTATTTGCATGTCGAAATATGGCTCGCTTGCCAAAACCAAACCGCCCGTCACGGCTAGACTTCATGCCACAGCAAGAGTTAACGATAGTGCTATTTGATGGCGACTGGTTTAGTCATATGTATTCATACCAATATCATTAAATCAGCGTTTGCTTAATTACTTGATTTGTAATGCTAAAGTTATAGACAAGTGTACGCTATGTCGCTATCTTAGGTTTTTAACAAGGATGAGCTTTAATCGCGTACCCGCGATTCGAGTCACTTGCATCAGGACGATGTGTCTTTTCTTAGATACTAAATCCTCCTGCAAATTCGTGAATATGCTTTGGCACTTATGCTTGTTGCCACAGTGCTTATTGGCATTTTGCTCAATGTTTAGCAGTGGACGTTTTGAGTTAGTGCAACCTTGTTTTGATTGATGGCTTGGCTGACGGATGTTGGCGAAGTGCGGTAGCAATGGGGAAGCTTTGTTGGTTCACAATTTGTCGATTTACAAAATAGTGAACTGGTCATTTTGCGGCCTGTCGGCCGAGGTGAATCAAGGTCGTGGGGCTTCACCCCACACCCGACCAAGGAGGACTGCTCGTCCTATCCTCCTTGGATGCTCCAAGACGCCCCTAGCGAAGTTACATGCATTAGTTACTGGCCTAGCGCTTATTCGAAAATCACTAACGCTTCCGATGGTACATCCTGTACCCCGAAAGCTAGCTCGGCATCCATGCCTCGCTCACGTGATTTTCTTCAACGCCCGTCGGCAACTTCGCAGGGTATTGGCGTAACTCTTGACATTAGTGTTTATTCAAAAAACTTTATTAAAATTCAGATTGTTACTGGTATGACTACTATTTAGCTAAGGAATAAAATGTCTGTTGCTCTAAATACATTTAAGCGTGCAATCAATGATGCAAGAGCTTTGATCGAATGCTACGACGAACTAAATGGAAAACAGGAATCACAAGCATTGGGTGCATTAAAAAGAGCCGCTTTGATCATGACTATGACGGCTTGGGAAACCTATGTAGAAGATGTTGCTACAGAACTTTTCAACAACAAGTTTGGTGCACTAAAAGGGTGTCAAATTGGAAACTTTATGGAGCAGCAGTTTTCTACCCGCTTGAAAATGTTTCATAACCCCGACTCTGCTAAAACAAAGCAAATTTTTGAAGAGTTTTTCGGAATTGATGTTACAGAGCATTGGAAATGGCCGAATTATATCCCTAAACAAGCGAGAGAAACCCTTAATAATTGGCTCAAAAAGCGTGGAGATGCGGTACACCGTGCTCAAGTTGAAATTGGTGTACCTCAAATCATAAAACGTGATGAAGTGGATAAATGTATTCGGTTTATTACTGAATTGGTGACCGCTACAGATAAAGCACTTGATTCAGTTTAGTTAGAGTTGTATGAGCCACGATGAAACTAATACTCCAGATTACCTTAGGAATTTTGTTAGCAGGTTTGGTCACTTTGTTAGTGCGAATTGGCTATTTGAGTTATATCGAATACCGCCTGACACAAGGGATTAATGAGTTTGCTATGCAACAAAAGCAAACTGAACTTGCTCGCCAACAAGCCGTAAAAGAACGCAAGATTATTGAATATCAACAGCAACAAATTGCAATGCAACAGGCTGCGGAACAACGACGAATAGCACAACAAAACGAAGTCGCACGTATACGTAAAGCCGAAGCATGGCGCAAGTATTATCTTGTCCCCGAAGACTGTAAAAACTATAAGTCAGATGAACATATGGTCAACTGCCTAAACCATAAAGCCGATGCAAAAGCAGAATTTGATAGAGCGTATGATTCAGGGGAATTGGTACTTCCGAAATAAAGTAGTCGATATTTAAAACACGAAAAATGAGGTTGCCATATTTTTTTTTGAGCATGAAAGTGATGGCTTTCTTTTCCTTTTAGCTAACTCGTTTTTCATTGCTCAACGGTGATAAGTGTGCGTACAAATTATGTAAAAATTATACTTCAATAGATTTTACTCAAAAAAGAGAATTAAAATGGAAATAGTATCAGTAATAAATTATAAAGGCGGTGTTGGTAAAACAACAGTTACTTCAAACTTGGCAGCAGAGTTGGCTTGGAAAGGTAAAAGTGTGTTAATCCTAGATATGGATGCGCAAGCTAGTTTAACATTTTCTTTTGTCACACCTGATTATTGGGAAGCCAATTTAAAAGAAAATAGGACAATTAAGAGTTGGTTTGATTGTATTAGCCAAGGTAATTCGACAATGCCATTATCAGATTTACGAGTACGCCCAGAAGCAGTAAATAAATATTTTAAGACTAGAGGTGGTTGCTTGGATATCATTTCTTCTCACTTGGGGCTAATCAATGTAGATTTAGAGCTTGCTACATTACTCGGAGGGGCTAGCCCTTCACAAACTCAAAAAAAATATCTTAAAGTTCATGGTAAGTTAAGAGAAGAGTTGAGCAAGCTAGCTTTAGAAATGAACTATGATATTGTACTTATTGATTGCCCACCTAACTTTAATATAGTGACAAAAAATGCTTTAATTGCTTCGGATAAGATACTAGTTCCTGCCAAGCCTGATTACCTATCCACACTGGGAATTGACTATCTAAAATCAAGCGTAGAAGCACTAGTAGAAGACTTTAATTTCTATGCAAAAAAAGACGAAGAGTTTCATGAAGCATCGCCTGAATTTCTGGGTGTCGTATTCACAATGATCCAAATCTCATCAGGAAAGCCTATATCTGCACAAAGACAGTATATTTCCCAGACTAAACGACTAGGTGTGCCTGTATTTGATAGCGTTTTCAGAGAGAATAAAACTATTTTTGCTGATGCTCCAAGAAACGGGATGCCTGTAGTTTTAAATTCATACTCAAACAACACTTATAGTGATATTGTTAGTGAAATTGAAGTTTTTGTTGGTGAGTTTCAAACTAAGTTAGGATTGTAAAATGAAACACAACGTTATCGTAAAAAATTATTTGTCATCTGTCTTATCATTAATTGATGATTTGAGTGATTCTGATTTGGCCAAACTCGAATCTGGCAAGTTTGAACTCTCTATAAAGTTAATTGAAAAGGCTGGTGTAAAAGTTGATTTAAAACCAAAAAGTGAGTCTGAGTTAATTAATTTTGATCTTTTAATTGAAGAGCTATATTGCGTAAAGAGTAGGGGGTTAGGTTTGGAGGTTATCGAAAAACATCTAAAGTTAAAAAGTGATCTAGTGAAATTTGCTAAATATATAGATGTTGCTTTTTTGAAAAGCGACAGAGTTGAAAAAATAAAGGAGACCATTGTAGATGCAACGGTTGGAGCAAAACTAAGATCAAGTGCAATTCAGGGGAAGGAAATGTAAATAAGAGGCTGTTCATAACTCTGTGTCAGGTTAATTTCACAGATCGATATGGTTTTCAAATAGCAAAGACATATATGGCTACCTCGGGTTTAGCAAGGCCAATGTCCTATTTTATTCGAACTACATTTACGTTAATCGATAATTCACCTTTCACAACGGGGTATCAGTCGTTAATGGTTCGCGGTCTTGCAACCTGATGTTAAAAATAAAGAGTTGGCGTTAGTTGCGCCCTAATAAGTTCGAAATTGACGTATTCCCCTCATTAACAGGCATTATTTTTTACATTTGTTGTGCTGCCATCACTGCCTGTTTTCGATGTGTTATTAGCTGGCGGGATAAGTCCACTACGTGTTATCGATATATTGGTAAAAATACTCATATTTCTGGCCTTGTTCTTTGTTTTAAGGAGTTTGCTAGTAAAACTAGAATCAGAATCAATCGAGCCATATAAGGGTCTGCAGCTTCGGTTTAAATCAACAACACAGACAGCAGACTAAAGTGCTGCTGTCTGTGTTTATCCTTATTGATCTTCAGTGAGTGCATCCACAGCCGTTTGTGCCAACTGCTGCCAGATTGGGCTTTGCCATTCTAGTAAGTAACGACCAAACTGCCGTTTTGTTGATAAAATTGGGAAATTATCATTCAGAGGCTCATCCAGCATGGCTTTGCAGTAGTCCTGAATAGTGTCCTGAAGTGCCTTCAGGTCTGTTTTATCAGGATGATAAACCGCATTCAGTAAGGTCAGCTCAGCCAAAGTCGCAAGTACATAAACTTTCTCTTTGCCTGAGCATAGATTCAATTTCCAGCTGGTCATTTCAAGTGCTGCACACCAGGTGGTGCCGTATTTTTCCGACAACTTTTGTAAGCCCGCTGCATCGTCTGTTTTGTTGCGAATGGCAATAATGGACAGGTATTGAGTCAACAACCAGTGATTGGCCTGATCGATAGTCCAGGCGGCCTGATAAAACTCAAAACAGCATTTGTAGGCCTGATCCGCTTCTTTTTTGGCACCTATTAAATCCAGTGCTATGCCAATACGTTTTTCGCTGGCAGCACTTAAGCCCAGACGCATCGACCATTCTTCTTTGCTTAAATGATCATGGGGCTCATCGCGCCACTCTTTCAGCTCTTGCCGTATTGCTTCGGATAAAGCAGTCAGTTCTTGATGCACGTCAGTCTGCTGAGCGGGTGCTGTCACACCCTGAGTGATGGCTTTTACCAACTCATCAATACGGTCAAACTTCACTTCAATTTTGTGCTGGGTCTGGTTGGCATGGAACTGCTGCACCTGCAAGGCAAAATCAGGCGGCACAGTTGCATAAGCCACTATGCTGGCCCAGTCGTGGGTTTCGGGTGCGTCGGTGCGTAAGCGTTGGCGTAATTCGTGTAATACCCAGCGTGGGTCGTCCCCTTTGAGTAAACCGCTGTACAACACTTTGGCGGCTATGGCTGAGGCTTTCATCCACAGTGGAAACTGTGAGGCTATCACCCATGGAATACCGGAGCTATTAAGCTCGTGCGCTATGCTGCCGCCAGGTGTGAGCACCGAGTTGATATTGCCTGAGTCACAAGTGGCTAAAGTGACCAAGGTAGGGCGGCAGTGCGTGGTGCCTAAAGCATCGTTAGCCGTCAGCGCTATAGCCAGTCGTTCGCCGTCGACCACATCAATTTGCTCAGGGCCAGCCTCGCTGCACAAAGCGACGCCATAATGCTCGTCACCGGACTCCTGATAAGGTGCACCATGGGCCAGAATATGCACATGAGTGAACTCTTGTGTGGCACATAAGGTGCGTAATTGCTCAAGCGTCGCCTGTGGTAATACCGTCAGCAGCTTTTTCACTTCGTTGATACGTTCCTCCGGGCTGTCTTTTAATTTCACCCAGGGTTCTATGGCTTCACGCAGCGCCTGTAAATGCGACTGTGATGGCACATAACTGCCGGCTGGTGCTGCAAAAGCAAACAGAATTTTGGGTGTTCTGGTCCAATTCATCGGCAAAGGCCGACCACGGCGCACTTCGCGGGTGATAGACACCGGAGTGCGCATTTGCAAAAACAACGGAGCGCCAGTGCCAGGGAAACCATCTGCTGCTATGGCGGCTTCAAAGGGCAATAAACCCAGCTCAAAGGCCGACATCGATAAACTTAAATGCACCAGACTGCTTTTGCCTGCCGCGGCCGCGCCCAGTTCGGAAATCAGCGCCGGTACTTCAGCAAAAATGCGGCCCAGACTTTCACCTATATCCCTAAGTTCTGCCTGACGCTGATCGTCGGTGGCCGGATCTTTATCCAGCGGGTACTTCAGTCGCTTTAATCGCATCAGCAACTGGCGGTGTTCATAAGGAATATTGATGGTGACGGGGCCGTCCGAACCACAAAGCGCGATGTAATTGGTTAATGGCGACAATAACTGGTTGTGGGTAGGACCTGCTCTTAACAGTTCAAGCTTCACGCTGCTAATTTCGGTGCTTTGCGCTTTCATGTTAAGACCTCTCAAATTGCTTGATAATTTGCGGCTCGCCCGTGCCATCACCCTGCACATGAGTCAGGCTGCCGATGGCACCAGTGGCGGTTTTTTTAATAGAAACGGCACTGGTTTGATTCATGACAAAAGGCTGGCCGCCAAAACTGGCGTTGTCGATGCTTTCCATTTTGCCGTCGATCAGGATTTTATAGACGGGCTGAAAAGCAGCCTGATCTTTGAGCATCTCAGGTGTAAAACTCAGCAGGCGGATCCAGGTGCCGCAGTTAAAGTAATATCGGCCTGAACCCATGTCGATGGCGCGTTCCAGATGGGTATGGCCCGTGACAATAAAGTCGATGCTATTGCCAACTGCGGCAGTGACTTCTTTGTAGGTATCGTCTTTGTCATTGATATTAAAAGTGTTATCGCCAGATAACCAGTCTTTCATCGCGCGGCGTAAGGCTTCATCTTTGGGGATATTGCGGATCCAGCCGGTTAAACGGTCGAAAATCAGCTGGCCAGTGCCCAGTTGTCCATCCTGTTCAAATAGCTGAGCATTCGGAGTACCGAGGTTTTGTTCGGCTTGCAGCAACATGGCATCCACCACCTGACTGCCGGCACTGGCGTAGGTTCTCATGCCCTGCGTCAGGTTGCTGCCAAGCACCTGCGTCAACTGCGGCGGGGTAGCGCTTTGCTCTTCATGGGTCTGAAAACCATCCATCGATAAGCGTTGATTGACTTGTCCGCCGTCTATTGTTTTTCGTCCTACTATCGACAATAAATCGCCGATTTTTTTCGCCTGAGACGGGTCCAGCGCTACTAAAGTGCCGACAGCGGCCTGGGTTTCAGGTTTGAGCAGGTCAATCCATTTGTACTTTTCTTTGACCTGATTCATCACCTCTTTCACCATGCGGGTACCGGCATTGGGTGTCCATTCCTGTTGGGTTAAAGTACGGCCAGCATTGAGGCGTCGGCCCACTTTGGCTAAGTCTTCGTATCTGTTGAAATTCCAGGGGTCGACTTCGTTGCCATGGGTGCAGTAGACAGTAGCGCCACCGACAGTGCAGCTAAAACCTGCACCTATAGTGGAAAACTCAATGCTGGCGCGCTTTTGCGGGTTGTCTCCGGCCAGACGCTGTTGGATCAGGCGCTGTACCACGGGAAAGGAAATCTCCACATCGTGATTGCCGATAATAAACACTAGACTGCGGCGCTCTAACGCTACAAAAGCCGCCAGCGCCGCCCAAATGCCGGAGAAGGATGGGTTCGCCATAATGCTGCTGACCACTTCAACCGCTCTGTCGACCATAATGTAATCGGAGGATTTCTCCGCCAGGGTGTCAAACACATCACCGTTGAGCACCAAAGCCACCTGACCCGCAGGATTCTGCTGACCGACCCACTGAATATAACCGGCCAGTCGTTTGGTTTCGCGCAGCACCTGAAAACTGGGTTCAGCGCCGCCCATATGGATATCGGAAATGACATGCACTTCATCATAAGCAGGAAAATTGCTCATTGTGGTTAACCTCGTCGACACTTGGGGAGCAGCAATGCTGCTCTGTACTTTAAAAAGTTGGCGAAACAGAGAAAGCAACCATGTCACTGGTTTTGTGTAGCTTGGCATCTGTCCGGCCTGTTAGAGTTCAGCTGTTGGCGCTATGCCGGTAATACCTTCAGCCACCCGTTCAGACACTGCACTGATGGTCGCTATCGGGTTGGCGCCAACAGCTGTAGGCAACAAGGAACCGTCTGCCACATACAAGCCGCTGTAACCAAATACCTGACCAAAAGTAGCTAATTCAGCACTGGTGACGCCTTGCTCTGGACTATCGGCTAAACGACAACCACCCAGCGAATGCACTGTGACGTTACGCCGCATAGGCCAGAGCCAGTTCGGCATAGGGATAAAAGCTTTGCCGCCGCACCATTTTCTAAAACGCTCGCCGGTGGCCAGAATGGCGTTGTACAAGGACATGCTGTTTTTATAGGGCCACTTCACATGCAAATAACCTTGTTTATTCAGCGACATCACACCGTCGCCTTTATCTAGGCCCATGCAGAGCAAGACGCTGGTGGTGTAGGACAAGTCATTTTTAAGTAAAGACGTTAAGGCATAACCCAAATGGCCTGTACTGATGCCATGCACAAAGCGGGCAAAAGCCAGCCGTATAGTGCGAAACAGCACCTGCAGTTGAGATGCGCCGGGTTTTACCCCTTCGGTGTACCAGGCGGCAAAGTTTGGGTAGCTAGCATCTTCAAGAATAAAAGCTTTGCTGCGGTCGAAGTTTGTAAACAGGTTGTAATCTGTGCCCTGGGTGATCACAGGGCCATAATTTGGATCTGCTGATTTGTTGCCTTCGACAACAAAAGATAAAAAGTCGCCGTTACCGGAAAAATGCCGGCCCAATTGTTGGCTGATGTTCGGTAAGGTTTTATGCAGATCGCGACAGCGCATCAACAGCTCGTTGGTGCCTAAAGTGCCGGCCGACACCACCACTCGGCGAGTCAGGGCGCTGCACTCTTTATGTGCCTCTTTTAAATTCTGCCAGTAGACCCGGTAACCAAATTCACCATTCATGGCCGGGTTGTCCTGGCCAGAGGCATCAACAGGCACTATTTTTTGCGCCAGCACCTGAGTTTGAATATGGGCCTGATACCTGTGTTCGGCTACATGTAAGTAGTTTAAATCCAGCGTATTTTTTGAATGGGTGTTGCAGCCGACATCACATTCAGCACAGTAAACACAGGAGGTTTGTACGGCGCCATAGCGGTTTCTCTCCTGCACACCGATAGGGGTTGGATTATCAAAATCGTTGCCAAAAAACACGTTGATATCTAAAAGCTGAGAGTCGTGTCCATCGGCTTTGGCGAAGTTTTGAAATAACTCGGTGCGGATAATTTTGCGACGGGGCTCGTTATTTTGTGGAATGGGCCGTGCCCCCAGTACTTGTTTGGCAATGGCGTAATAAGGTTGTAATACGTCTTTTTGCGCGTTGGCTGGCCAGTTGCTGTCGAACACTTCATCCGGTGGCTGTAAAAACACGTTAGCGTAAATTAATGAGCCACCGCCTAAGCCTGCACTGATCACCGCATCCATATGATCAAAATTACGGATATCAAACAAACCGTGGCATTCTTCGCCTTGCAGTTTTTCCGGCATATCGCGTTTCTCTTGCGGAAGATTCCAGAAGTTGCGCGCCATATCGTGGGGTGAGCGGGCAAAGGATCCCATTGGGTATCGTTTACCCCGCTCCAGTAATAACACTTGTCCCGGCCATTTTTTTGATAGACGGCAGGTGTTGATAGCCCCCCCAAAACCACTGCCAATCACTATGGCTTCATAATCGTACTGAATACTCATGTTGTTCCCTCATTCGTAGAAGCCAGTTCTGCATCCGGCCTTTTGTCTTCCGTTTTTGTTGTATCCGGGCTGTTAGTTTTTTACTTTATGGCTGACATAAGTGGCCCATAACTGGCGGGCAAAAAAGCCGGTAAAGGCATTGATGATTTTGACTTTGGAGCTAAAGCCGTCGGCTTTGGTGACTGTGACTGTCGACAGTAGTTTCAGTAAATCCACAGCACCCAGACTTAAGGTACCGGCTCCTACCACAGGCCCTGATTTGTCAGTGCCCTGATGCAGCTGGGTATAGAGTGTGGTGGTTTCGGGCCAGAGTTTAAAAATGGAACCTTGGCGCACTTCTTTGCGGCCCGCCAGATAATACGACTGACCCTGATGTTCAAACGCCAGCTCGTACACCATCAGCGTGAGCTTTGGGTCATCCGTTGGCTTAAACAGATTAAAGACGCCACTGTGCGCCTCAATACCCATACCTAAAGGTGGAAAGTCTATGGTGCCAACCAGGGTGCCGGTATGCTCTGGGTCGACTATAAAGTCCGCCATCTCTGTGATACCCACTGTTGCGTGCATCGCAAGGACAGTGCCTGCCTGCTGGCCTTTATGCAGACCATCAGTCGGGTCCGTCGCGTCCAATGAAAAACCACCTTTCATGGTTTCTTTAAATTGAAGACCGGTTTTTTCTGCTGTCATTTTTAGGATCTCTGGCTCAAAGGGGACTCCCGCAGGGGTCATTAACTGAAAGTAACTGCTGGCATCGCTTCGGCCCATCTCAATCAGTTCAGCATGGCTAATCGCGCCCGTGTACAAAGCTGAATCCAGTGGGAGGGGGTGAGCAGGTTTAATCAGGTGCAAGATGATCGGCTTTTGATGGCCATAGGGTTGTTCGCCATTTTGAATTCGTTGATTCAGCTCAGCTATCAGGCGCAACTCTTTAATTAAAGCGCCGTTGGCACTCATTTCCAGCATTTGCACATAGGCATTCAGCGGACCACTGCGATACTCCGGAATATTGCCCATCACCCAAACCAGCCAGAGTTCATTGGCACCTGCTTTGACCGTATCCAGCAGATTGGCATCCTGAATAAAACCGGAATCCAGACACAAGCTCCCGTTGATTTCTACCGGCGGCATAGTGGCTGGCAGAGACATACCGGCAATCAGATGATCTTCTGTCAGCTCCGTATGCTGGGTGACCTGGTTGGTTTTAGTGGCAAAATTGCATAGATTAAAAGTGGCTTTAAGCCCAGTGGCAGCGCGGATTTTGTCAAAATGGATACCAAGGTGTGGATAGACTTTACGTCGAAACGCTTTGCTGGAACTGGCCGCGACAAAACCAGGGGGCCAGAGGTAATTGCTCAGCGGCATAAAGGAAAAAGTGCTACGCATTTTTAAACTGCGCCAGCGCTCGCAGATTTCTGTGCTGGTTAAGCCCGATAGCAGCATCGCCAGATTCAACGAACCACCGGATGTGCCATCCATATGCGAAAACGTCAGGCCACGTTTAAACAGCTCGTCCATCACACCAGCAGCATAAGACAAACGTAAACCACCACCAGGTAAAATCAGCGCTCTTTTGATGCCACTTTGTTCTGTCGTTGCTTCTGTTGCAGCGCCTTGTGGGATATGGGCCAGAACTGTCATTTATGAATTGTCTCCTGAGTCAGCAGGAATAGGGGCAGTTGGCGGCGGTAACCATGCCTCACTTAAGGTCAGATCGATCACAGACTCAAAACCTTCAGGGGCGACCTTAGGCAACTGCTCAAAATCGAGGAACCAGCTTTCGATATGATCGTCCAGTACACCGCCTATGGACGGCAAAAACACTGTCGCTATGGCCTTACCAATATTCAGTGCTTTTAACGGCTGTAAACGGGGGTGATCGCCAATAACAAAACGGGCTTTGGCTTTACTGAATAAATTCAGGCCTGCTTTGGCATTGAGGAAAATATCGGATTTCATCAGCATGCCGCGAAAGGAGCAGTAGTTTGACGCTTTGGTTTTAATAGGTAACCAGGCGCTGACAGGTTTATCTATTTCGACATAAGTCACCAGTTTGCCATCGAGGTCATACTGGCTGCTGACTTTGTCCTCCGTGATTAAAAAGTTCAGGCTACCCTGATGTTTTGGCATCCCCCAAATGCCTTTGCCGCCTTTAACCGACACTTCAGACGACACAGGCAAATCCACCACATACTGGCCGGTTTTAAACCAGTTCATAAAGATGGCGGGCAAAAGTCGTGGCGCAGGTTTTTCGCCATGGGTACAGCCTATGGCTATGCTGTATTCCACATATTTGCCGATAGGGGTTTCGCGGTAATCAATGACAGTGACAATCAGTAAAGCCGAGTTCCAGAGCCGCAGCGGATGAATACCTGCGGGTAAAAAGTCTTTGGCTTTTTCTGCATCTATAGGGAAAACGGCCATCAGTGCTGGTGAATTGACCGCTGAAACAGGCAACTTAAATGGAATACCATCCACCAGTGAAAACCTGTCAGTGTAATTTTTTATCCGCTTTGGTAAACCAAACATAAAATACTCCCTCATTATTACTTGTTTTGGCAGGGCAAAAACAACGGCCCGTTTTAGCTTTTATTCAGCTCTGCGATAATTAGCGGAAAGGTATCCATTGCAGCATTTTTTCCCATAAAAACATCGAGGTGTCCGTATTCAGGCAGCAGATGCAGGCTGTGATAATTTGGTGTTAAGGCATCAAAATAATTAAAACTTTGGATCTGGCTTTGCGGTAAAAAACACAGGTTTTTTTCGCCGCTAAAAAAAGCAAAGCGGGCATCTGTCCGTGGTTTTTCTGCTGTGAAATCTTTGGGGAGTTCAGCTAAATCCTGAAAAGACACTAAATGTCCTCGCTGCACACAGCGGGTGATTTGCTGGAAAAACCGCAGAGGCACGGCGCCAAATTCTTCTTTGAGCCATTCATGGGTGTCTTCATTGAGGTTTTCATGGCGCCAAAGGGCCGGAAAGCCACTGCCATAGGTAAAGCTGACTTGTTTGCAGACAGCGTTGTTGCATTCATGGTGAGTTAAATTCACCAGCAGGCTAATCAGTTTGGCGACAACACCGGGCGCAGATACGCCCCAGTGTGGATTCAGGTATTTGGTCATTTGCCGCACCAGCGGCACCATATACTGCAGCTTAAATTTGGACCAATCAGGAACGACGGGGTGCAAAGACACGGCGTTGCTGACAATAGTAGTGACTTCAGGCACTAAACCCGCGATGGCTGACATCATAAAGCTGGTGGAGCCCTGACAATGGATAATAGCTTTTAACTGGCGGGCACCGGTTTCAGCCAGAATAGTTTGCACAGCTTTAGGATGGTCGTATAAAGCGACCTGATCTAAAGTCCATAAATTAGGTGCAAAGGCGATACTGCCACGCCAGTTTTCCAGCCAGACATCATAACCTTCGCTAACCAGCGCATCGACTATGTTAGTCGTGACCGGAGCACGATAAATATTGGCCCGAACACCAGCGCCATGCACCAGAATAACAGGGCCTTTGTCTGGCCTTTTGTCGCCACGAATATGAATTAAGTTCAGCTCTATGCCATCGTCTGTGACAAAAGGGACTGTGCGTTCGGTATAAGCTTGATGAGCGGAGTTGTGTGACGACATAACTATGTTCCTTTTTTACTTTTAATATCCCTTTTTTGACGTCGATAAAAGCGTAGCACAGGTTTCTAATTTAGGTATGTTATTGGCTGGCGGGATGAGTCCACTACGTGTTATCGATATATTTGTAAAAATACTTATGTTTCTGACCTTATTTTTTGTTTTTAATGAACTTGCAAACAAGTATAATAGGTTGAATTTATTTGGTTAATCTTCACTTTCAAGATGTTCCGCTGACTGTGTTTATTGATTTATTTTAGGGATGATTTAAGCGTTTTTATGAAAAAAATTAGTTTTTTGAGTATGAGCATAGTGCTTGCTTTGACACTTGTTATCGGCCTTGCAGTTGATTTAATGGTTGAATTTAAGTCTGAATCGATTTTTATGCAGATGAATATTTTTAGCTTTAAGTTATTGTTCTCATTGCTTAGCATGTTCTGTGTGTATCTTGCTATAGCCGTCACTTTTAATTTGAAACTGTTACCTATGCTTATAGGTAAAGATTATCCGTCAAATTACTTTAAATGGTCTAAATTTAGACTTATAGAAGTGTTATTTTTATTTAACTTATGGTCTATGGGTGATTTGAAATATTTCACCATCTTAATAGTTAATTTCGCTTTGGTTGAGTTGATTCACTTATATTTAGTTTATAGAAGTATCAATAATGATGTTGAGTCAACTATATAAATAACGCTGAAATATATTTTAATACACCTTAATGACATGTTCCCTGATTGCTGTAAGATACGTCATTGCTACAGGGGAACACCTATCCCCTGCGAATAAATGAGGCGTTCATATTTTTGACTATACAAGTTATGGCAGCCTTGTCCTTGAAATAAAAGAATGTGCACGGTCGTTTACAGGTATCTGAAGGAAATCAACTCATGTTTTATGCACTATCTCTATTAGTTATTATTGCCATTTACATCGTATTGGAGATTATCGCAAGAGTGTTCAAATCCTCCGCCGCCATCGAACTTGAGCAAAGGCACCGGCATATAATGGCAAAAAAAGCCCTTAAAGCCGAGCAAGATGCAGCTAAGCGTATCCTTGATCGTATTACTCTCTCGGGATCTGAGAGTGCATTGCTTTCAAGTTTGGACTTTGATCAGGATTTGATTTTGAAGCTCAAAAAGTTAACTAAAAGTGAAGCCAAACCGCTGTTACAGATACACCATGAAGACATCACTTATGAATCACCGGACGCACCATGTGAAGGCATCTTCTTTCCTATTCCCGATGCTTATTTCCAGAAAAGTCTCAACTATGGGTCTGTGATTTGGGATTATGGCGATCTAATGGATGAATGCGAGTCTAAAGGTTACCTTCTTTTTATGAACGACTCACATACTTACGGCAAGGGTATGGCTGTAATTAAGGGGTCTGAAATTTGGGATGTGATCCGCTATAGAAAAACACAGGCCGATAATTTTGGTTTACGCACCGAAGATATTATAGAAAGACTTAAAACTTGGGATGTTTGTAGAGTGATTGGCGTGAGCTTTGATTGGGTGCTCATTAAGTTTACAAACTACAGCAGCGATCCCAATAGGTTAGCTCAAGAAATATATGCATTCTGCCCCGATACCGTAATGCAAGGTTGCGGCACTCTCGAGCATCTGGAAGACTACCTTGATGTCAGCGATGAAATACTACTGTGGTGGGATTAATGTTGTCAGAAGCGAGGCATTGAGTTTTGTGGTGATGCGAAATCTATAAAGACAATGATGCCCCGTCCTAAGATAGGTTGACAGTTTCTAGGCCAGCTCCAGTAGCTGGCCTTTTTCTATTATGCACCTGATTGGGTGTTTCCATACCCAAACTGACTGTTATATATGGATATATTTGGGGATTGCTGTTGATCCCCTTCTTGCCCTGGTGTGGAATGGCATTCCACGACTTTGATTTAAAAGTAAAAATGGACATTCATCGGTAATGGCGCGGTCGTAAACTTCTCGCTATGCTTGGGTTAAGCACTAAACAAGAAGGTTTGTATACCGCGCCCTCGCAGAACTCAAATAAATCTTGAACCCTCTCTTTAAAATCAGTCCCTATTATCTTGCTGTAGCCGCGTTGTTCAGTGCGCATTATGTTGTTTTACAATGGATGGCCTGTTTTAGCCTCTGCCTGTTTTAGCCTGATTTTTAGAGTCTAGATTACCCCTTCAAAAATCTTCAGAGTTTCTCTAACCCCCCCACTTTATTATTAGTTAAAGCCCAAAACCACCGTCGATATCTATGTAAGCATTGCGTAGGCCAATACTGGCATCGGAGATGAGGTAGTTAATCGCCGGGACAACATCTGCTGGCGTTAACACTCTGCCGACTGGGGTGGTGTTTAATGACTCAAAAAAGTCATTGATGGTAACGTCATTCATGCCAGCTTTGGCTTGGATTTCGGTTGCGGTAACGCCGGGGCGCACTGAGTTTATGCGTATGCCTCGGGCCGCGAGTTCAAGATTTAACACTCTTGCGAAACCTTCAAATGCGGCTTTGCTGGCGCTATATACGCCCGCGGCTGAAAATGCTTTTTGCACTGCAACACTAGAGATAAATACCACGCTGCAGGGGTTGTTCAAACATGGCAATAAGGCCTGCAAGGTGAATACTGGGCCAGTAAAGTTAATCGCCATTGTGCTGTTAAAGTTATCGGCACTCATCTGTTCAAACGGTGCCGGGTAAAACACGCCGGCGTTTAAAATCAGGCCGTCGAGTGTGATCTCATCCCTTTGTAACTGAGTTGCCATTTGCTGGATTTGCGCGATATTGGCGCTGTCACACAGTACTGGGATAACATTGCCGTCAAGTTGCTTAACGGCATGGTTTAAGCGGCTTTGGTTGCGGCCTGTGATGACTAATCTCGCACCTTGTTGCAACAAAGCGTGTGCGGTCGCTAGGCCAATACCCGCTGTGGCGCCTGTGATTAAAATCGTTTTGTTGTGAAGACGGGTTTGCATCTGTGTACTCCTGATGAGTGGTGAATCGTAGGCTTGACGCAGAAAAGCATACCTCGGAGAATGGTTCCCAATAAGGCGTGTAATAAGAAATGAATTGTTTCTTTACTGGAACCAATATGGCTATCGATACTTCAGCATTGCACCTGCAATTACCTAATTTATATATATTTCGTTGTGTCACTCAGTTAGGCAGTTTTCAAGCCGCTGCCGATGCGCTGCAATTGCCTCGTTCGTCCGTCAGTAAGAGAATTGCCCAGCTTGAACATCAACTTGGGCTTAGGTTGTTGCAACGCAGTACGCGCCAGCTCAATTTAACTGATTCGGGCACAGAGTTACTCGCCATCACAGATTCGCTGACAGAGCTGCTTAACAATACCGCTAAGCTCACCGAGCAAGCGCAAGCTAAACCCAGTGGGCGGGTAAAAATCAGTAGCTCAACCATCATAGGTCAACGTTATCTGTTGCCTTTACTGCCAAGGCTGAAACAACTTTTTCCTGGGATAGTGATAGACATCAATCTTGATGATCGCGTGGTCGACCTAATTGAGCTAGGGATAGATATCGCGCTGCGGGTCGGAGAGTTGCCCGATTCTTCATTGGTCGCGCGTCGTATCGGCACAAAATCATGGGCCTGTTTTGCCAGTCCCGCCTATCTTAAGCAGGCGGCCAAACTAGAGGTGCCCAGCGATCTAGCCGCGCACCAATGTTTAATCTTCCGTCATCAAAAGCTCGCCATGGACTGCTGGCATTTTCGCAGCCCAAATGGCGAAATTGAAACCCAACACATAGTGCCATCAACCGCTACGGATGATGGCCGAACCTTAGTCGAACTCGCCTGTATGGGCATGGGGATCATTCGAGTCGACCCTATGTTAATTAAGCCAGAACTGAGAGCCAGCCAGCTAGTGCCAGTGTTAGCCAAGTGGCAACACACAGATCCCGCGCCCATTCATTTAGTGTGTTTAGGAAAAGATGCGCGAAGCCGCGCCGTCAACGAAGTGTGGCAATATTTAAGTGAACATCTTAGCCAAGTACTCGCTGAATCATAAACGGAAAAGATAGGACAGAAAAAGACAGGACATATATAACTCTTTCAATGCGGAAACTTTATCCTAATGCCACAGAAGTCCACCTATCCCCTGCGAAGTTGCCGCGGGGCGTTGGAATAAATTGCGTGAGTCTCGGCATGGATGCCGAGCTAGCTTTCGGGGAAGGGGCGAATGAAAATCGGTGATTTTCGCGCTTATGAGCGAGAGGCAGGGATTGCCGAACTGGAGGGCTTTACATGGATGTAAAGCTGACCCATCGGAAGCGATAGCAATTTATCCATAAGACCAAGGTCAGTCTCTAATGCATGTAACTTCGCTAGGGTGAGTGCTGCGTAGCAGCGTTTCGAACGAGAGCCAGGGATGGCGAACTGGCTGTTAGACAAGGACGTTGTTCGGCAAGGGGAGATGCAAGAGGGGGATTGCTGTTGATCCCCCTCTTGCCCTGGTGTGGAATGGAATTCCACGACTTTGATTTTGATTTAAAAATTCAAACGAAGTTTGAATCAGCTTTTCAAACCGCGTTAGCGTAAGTCCGATCCAGATTACTCTGGATCACTCCCTATTCAGGGTCATAGTCCAACACTGGCGCTAGCCACTTCTCCGTCTCGGCAATAGTCATCCCTTTACGCTTCGCATAATCCTCCACCTGATCGCGGCCAATATTACTCACGCCAAAATAGCGGGACTTTGGATGGGCAAAATACCAGCCCGATACCGCCGCTGTGGGGAACATGGCGTAGCTTTCGGTGATGTTTAAGTCGATGGTTTCATCGGGCTTAAGCAAGTCCCATAACAAGCCTTTTTCGGTGTGGTCGGGGCAGGCGGGGTAACCCGGTGCGGGGCGAATGCCTTTGTATTTCTCGCGGATTAAGGCTTCGTTATCTAAGGCTTCATCGGCGGCATAACCCCAAAACTCCTTACGAACGCGCTCGTGCATCCGTTCGGCAAAGGCTTCGGCTAAACGGTCGGCTAAACATTTGAGCATAATGGCGTTGTAGTCATCGTGGTTCGCTTCAAAACGGGCGACATGCTCATCAATCCCATGGCCTGCGGTCACGGCAAAGCCGCCCATATAGTCGGCGACGCCGCTATCTTTTGGCGCCACAAAGTCGGCGAGGCAGAAGTTATCGTTACCGACCCGCTCAAGCTGCATCCGTAGATGATGGGTGGTCATTTCAACTGTGGTGCGCGACTCATCGGTATAGAGCTCGATATCATCGAAGCCAACCGTATTGGCGGGGAACAGCCCAATCACGCCCTTGGCGGTGAGCCATTTTTCATCGATGATTTTTTTCAGCATCGCCTGACCATCGGCGAACAGCTTTTGCGCTTCTTCACCGACAATTTTGTCACTTAAAATCTCGGGATAATGGCCGTGGAGTTCCCAGGCGCGGAAAAACGGCGTCCAGTCGATACGCTCAACTAAGTCAGTTAATGGATAGTCTTCAAACACTTGGCGACCGAGCACATTAGGTTTGAACGGGGTGTAATTGGCCCAATCGTGTTGGCAGCGATTTTCGCGGGCCGCTTCGAGTGACACTATTTCTTTGCGCTTGGCCTGGGATAAACGCTTAGTGCGCATATCGTCGTATTCGGCGTAGGTTTCATCGATAGTCGCTTGGCGGGTTTCGTTATTCACCAGTTTACTGACCATAGGCACGGCGCGGGACGCATCGGCAATATAGATGGCGCCGTGGGGATAATGGGGCGCAATTTTTACCGCGGTATGGATTTTCGAGCAGGTCGCGCCGCCGATAATCGCCGGAATCGTCAAGCCTTCGCGGTGGAAGGTTTTCACGTTATGCACCATCTCATCGAGGCTCGGAGTAATCAGCCCCGACATGCCGATAATGTCGATATTATGCTCCTTCACCGCCTCAAGAATCCGCTCCACCGAGACCATCACGCCTAAATCGAACACCTCAAAGCCATTACAGGCGAGCACTACGCCGACAATATTCTTGCCGATATCGTGCACATCGCCTTTTACGGTCACCATCAAAATCTTACCGTTAGACTGGCCTGCGACCTTTTCCTTTTCAATAAAGGGATTGAGGTAGGCCACGGCCTTTTTCATCACCCGCGCGGATTTCACCACCTGTGGCAGGAACATTTTGCCCGAGCCAAATAGGTCGCCGACGATATTCATGCCATCCATCAGCGGGCCTTCAATCACATCCAGCGGACGGGAGGCGACTTGGCGAGCAGCTTCGGTATCTTCATCGATAAATTCGGTAATGCCTTTCACCAGCGCATGGGCTAAACGTTGATTAACTGGCCATGAGCGCCATTCTAAATCTTCTTTTTTGGCGGCTGTGGAACCATCTCCACGGAATTTTTCAGCGATTTCAAGTAGCTGCTCGGTATTGCTCGAGCCTTCGACTGGGCAGGGCTGGTTGAGCACTACATTTTCGACCCGCTCTTTAAGTTCGGGGTCGATATCATCGTAAATCGCTAACTGGCCCGCGTTGACAATCCCCATATCCATGCCGACTTTGATGGCGTGGTAGAGGAATACCGCGTGGATCGCCTCGCGCACAGGGTTGTTACCGCGGAACGAGAATGACACGTTCGACACGCCGCCCGAGATCATTGCATGGGGTAGGGTAGCTTTAATCGCTTTAATGGCATCAATAAAATCGACGGCATAGTTATCGTGCTCATCGATACCCGTGGCAATCGCAAAAATGTTCGGGTCGAAGATAATGTCTTCGGGCGGAAAGCCGACCTTATCGACCAGCACGCGGTAGGCGCGGGTACAGATCTCTATCTTGCGCGCCTTAGTATCGGCCTGACCTTGCTCATCGAACGCCATAATAATGGCTGCGGCGCCATAGCGTTTGACTAAGGTCGCCTGCTCGATAAATTTGGCTTCGCCTTCCTTCAAGGAGATAGAGTTAACTATGCCCTTGCCTTGAATACATTTGAGGCCAGCTTCAATCACTTCCCACTTAGAGGAGTCGATCATAATCGGCACGCGGCTAATGTCCGGCTCGGAGGCAATCAAGTTTAAAAACTTGTGCATGATCTCCACGCCATCGAGCATGCCTTCGTCCATGTTGATATCGATGATCTGCGCGCCGCTTTCAACCTGTTCACGGGCGACATCGAGCGCCTGCTCGAACTTGCCTTCTTTAATCAGCTTTAAAAACTTGGCCGAGCCAGTGACGTTGGTACGTTCACCTACGTTTACAAATAGCGTTTGGGCATCGATAGTGAGCGGTTCCAAACCCGCAAGGCGGCAGGCAACGGGAATGTCGGGCAATACGCGAGGGTCATATTTTTCAACCGCTTGTCGAATAACTCGAATATGTTCAGGCGTACTACCACAGCAACCGCCGATAATGTTGAGCATGCCTTCACGGGCCCAATCTTCGATCACATTCGCCATGTCCTCCGGGGTTTCATCATAGCCGCCAAACTCGTTGGGTAGACCCGCATTCGGGTGCGCCGACACATAACATTCGCTGATACGGGACAATTCTTCGACGTAGGGGCGCAGCTCTTTTGGCCCAAGTGCACAGTTAAGGCCGATAGATAAGGGCTTGATATGGCGCAGGGAATTATAAAAGGCTTCGGTCGTTTGGCCTGTAAGCGTGCGGCCAGAGGCATCGGTAATAGTGCCGGAGATCATCACCGGCAAACGCGCTGGTGAATTGGCGCCAAATAAGTCATCGAAGACAGATTCAATCGCAAACAGTGCGGCCTTAGCGTTTAAGGTATCGAAAATGGTCTCGACCATAATGATATCCGCACCGCCCTCAATCAGCGCCTTAGTGGATTCTTTGTAAGCGGTCACTAACTCATCGAAGCTGATATTACGGTAACCTGGGTCGTTCACATCTGGGCTAATCGAGCAAGTACGGTTAGTGGGCCCTAACACACCGGCGACATAGCGTGGGATCCCCGTGGTCTTCTCGATTTCATCACAGGCCTGCCGTGCAAGGCGCGCGCCTTCACGGTTAATTTCGGCGGACAGCGACTGCATATCGTAGTCGGCCATGGCGATAGTGGTGGCGTTAAAGGTGTTGGTTTCAATAATATCGGCACCGGCATTTAAGTAGTCAGTGTGAATTTGTTTGATGATCTGTGGCTGAGTTAAGACTAAAAGGTCGTTATTGCCCTTTACATCGGTATGCCAATCCTTGAAACGCTCGCCGCGATAATCGGCTTCTTCCAGCTTGTAGCCTTGGATCATAGTGCCCATGGCGCCGTCTAAGATCAGGATGCGCTTCGACAGTTGGTTGCGAATGTCTGCCAGTATTTGGCCTGCTCGATGGGGTGATATCGCCATAAAATGATTACCTTTACTACAGCTAAGTTGAGTCCAAAGTACGCAATCCGGTGACAAATTGCATTTTATTATTGGATGTCGTTCGTTTTGTTTTGGACATTTAAACGTATAGACGTCCATAATACGCGACATCGGATTGTCAGGGCAAGATGAAAGTCAAATATGAAACAAGTTCGCTTATTACTGTTACGCCACGGGGAATGCGAGGGCGGAGCGATTCTTCGCGGCCGCGTTGATGTGCCCCTGAGCGAGAAGGGTTGGCGGCAAATGTCGGCGGCCATAGAGGCGCGGCCGGGGATTTTCCATGGGATTTATAGCTCCACCTCGAGGCGCTGCGCCGAATTTGCTAAGGCGTTTGCGGATTCATTGAGTGAGAAGGGGCAAAATCCGCATGTATCTAACCCCTTGGTTGTCACCCTGCTCGATAGCTTGCAGGAACTCGATTTTGGCGATTGGGATGGGCGCACACTCGAGGAACTATATCGACAAGAAGGCGAATTGCTGGCGGCCTATTGGCAAAATCCATGGCTCGCACCGCCACCCCGAGGGGAATCAATGGCGAGTTTTGAGCAGCGGATAAATGCCACCATCGAGGGGATTTTGGATCAAGCCTTTGCTGGAATGCCACAGCACTATCAAGCCCCCCCTGCTGAGTTAAGCAAAACATTAACCGTCGACGCTAATACTACACAAGTCACCACGATTTGGGTCATTAGCCATGGCGGTGTGCTCCGTCATTTAATGGCAAGGGCGCTTGGGGCGGTGCAGGTGCCAGGTTTTTATAGCCAGTTGACACTGCCAGAGGCCGCTGTGGTGGGCATCAATGTGCTCGAAGATGCACTCGGTGAGCGTTATTGGCGTTTAGACTGGCCTAGTGCCAAGTCAATGTGCACTTGATGCGGGAAATCCCTTGTCTGTGCTGGTTTATTTGTTAACCCAATTAATATCAGCGTTTTATCATTTAAACGGCATTGCCTTACCCGCTAGATATAGGATAATGCATTTTCTTGATGTTCCTGCTTAAGCGGAAACATCGCAGCAATAGGTGTTGGGAATGTACTCTTGGATATTTTGCTACTGCGATCAGTCGTGAAAACCCGAGCATATCAACCCATACATAATAGGGAATCGGGGCGCTGCCCGTCAGCCAGCCCGAACTGTACCCGCAACTGTGAGTAGTAAAAGAAGAACCTAGAACCTAGCCCCTTCTTCCCCTACAAGTCAGGAGACCTGCCTATTGCTGTTATCGCTGCATGCAGCCTTAGTTCTCGAGCGGGTAACTCGAGGGAGCAGAATACGATGACTATATTGGCCTTTTGGGCAAAGGTTTGTTTTTACGTGGGGGTTGTGTCTCAGTGAAGCCATCCCCATTACAGCCAACGAAAACCTCTATCCCGGATACCGCGCTCAAGGTGAGCGATTTGAGCTGGGTTATCGAGGGGAAAACCATTCTTGCGGATATTAGTTTTGCTTTGCAAACCGGCCAGATGCTGGGGCTTATTGGCCCTAACGGTGCGGGCAAGTCGAGTCTGCTGCGTTGTATTTACCGCTTTGTACGCCCAACCCATGGCAGTATTAGTCTTTTTAATCAAAATATTGAGCAACTATCGCCCAAGGCGTTCGCCTGCAAAGTTGCCGTTGTACAGCAGGATACTCCCCATTATTTTGATATGACGACCGAGCAATTGGTGGCGATGGGATTAACGCCCCATAAGGGCATGTTCGACACCAATTCTAGCGATGACAGGCAAAAGATCGTTAAGGCACTGGAAAAGGTGGGACTAAGCCAAAAACTGCACCAACAGTATGAGCGTTTGTCCGGCGGCGAAAAACAGCGTGCCCTTATCGCCCGCGCCATAGTCCAGCAGCCACAGTTACTGATTTTAGATGAGCCCACCAATCATCTCGATGTGCGTTATCAGATCCAAATCCTCGAATTAGTCAGGAGTCTTGGTATTAGCGTGTTAGCGTCAATCCACGATCTCAATTTAGCCAGCGCCCTGTGTGACCGTTTGCTATTGCTCGATAAGGGTTCAGTGAGTGCCATGGGTACACCGACCGAAGTGTTAACCGAGGCCCGTATCGCCGATGTATTCGGTGTCTGTGCTCAGGTATCGAGCCATCCACAACATGGCAATCCTTTGATTAGTTACTTTTATGGTTATCAAACGAAGCAGACCTTAGACGGGGCGCAAACACCCGAACTTTACCCCTGCGGACTTGAGGGGGATAAATGAAGCACGCAATGACACATATGCTCGGCAGTATGGTTAATCGCATTTTGACACCGTTAACACAACAGCAATGGTTGATCCTAGGATTCGTGGTCCTAGGGATATTAACGCCAATCGCCGCGGCGAGTTTTGGGGCGGCGACTATTGGTTTTTTAGATGTATTGCATGTGTTTATCACTAAGTTACCCCAGAGCTTTGGCACTCTTAATCCAACGAATGTGAATGGCATCACAGAGCGCATTGTGATGGAACTCAGGCTGCCACGAATTTTACTCGCCTTTGTGGCGGGGGCGGGGTTGTCTCTGGCGGGGAGTGTGCTGCAAACCGTGACCCGCAATCCACTGGCCGATCCCTATTTATTCGGTATTAGTTCGGGCGCCTCCTTTGGCGCTGTCGTGATGCTCACTCTCTTCACAGGATCTGGTTTATTTGGGAGTGTCGGGGTTGTTGTCAATACGGGGATCTTCAGTGGTTCTGGGGTATTTGCAGGTTTACTGTGGTTTAGCTTGCCCTTTGGCGCCTTTATTGGCGCCAGTTTATCTGTGCTGATTGTGCTTGCCTTGTCGGGGCTTGGGCTCAACAGCCAAGTGGAGCGCATGTTGCTTTCCGGTGTGGCGACCTCTTTTATGTTTGGCGCTTTAACCAGTTTGCTGCTGTATTTTGCTAGCCCACAGGCTACGGCATCGGTGCTGTTTTGGAGCTTAGGCAGTTTTGCTAAGGCCAGTTGGCCGCTGTTGATTTTACCGACCTTAGTGGTCGGTGCGAGTCTGCTGATCATTTTAGGCATGAAACGGCAGATCATGGCATTGCAGGCCGGGGATGAAACCGCCCATACCTTAGGGGTGAATGTGCCCAAATTGCGACTCAATATGCTGTTACTTTGCTCTTTAATTACGGCGATTTTAGTCGCTACCTGTGGCGGGATTGGCTTTGTCGGATTGATGATCCCCCACTCGGTGCGCTTATTATTCCCCGGCCGCCAGCCCATAGTGTTAACCGCCTTGGTGGGGGGATTATTTATGGTGTGGATAGATGTACTCGCCCGTTGTGTGCTCGGTAATCAAGAGTTACCCGTGGGCATTATCACCGCCGCGATAGGCAGTTTTTTCTTTTTGCTTATTCTGCGTCGGCGAAAAGTGACCAGTTAATTTAATGCTTAAGACGTATGGAAAATCGGCGTGGGATGCGTCGTAGTGATTCAATTTGGATTGGCAAGTGGAGTGTGAATGTCTCAATCAGCCGTTTCGTTTCAAATAAGCCCTGTGAGCAAAGTACAAGATCAGATAATTCAACAGAAAATAGACCTTAAGACTAAGCCGCCCGGCGCCCTCGGCCAGCTCGAATCCTTAGCATTGCAAATTGCCCGCATACAAGGGCCGCAGCAATTGCAGATAGTAAAACCGACCATGTTGGTATTTGCGGGCGATCATGGTATTGCCGCAGAAGGGGTGTCGATTGCGCCTAGCGAAGTGACCCGCCAAATGGTGCAAAACTTTGCCCACGGCGGCGCGGCGATCAATGTGTTCTGCCGTCAGCTGGGGTTTACGCTCGAAGTGATTGACTGCGGTATGTTAACGCCGGTTGAAGGTGTTGAAGGCATTATCGATCAGCGCCTTGGTGCTGGGACAGGCGCCATTCACTTAGAGCCCGCTATGGCGCTTGAAACCGTAGATAAGGGCTTTGCCATGGCGCGGCAGTTAATCGAACGCCACCACCAAGGGGGCTGTAATTTGGTCGCCTTTGGCGAGATGGGCATAGGTAACACTTCTGCTGCCTCTGCCATTATGGCGGCAGTCATGCAACTCGATGTGGCCGCTTGCGTTGGCCGTGGTACGGGCATTAATAGCGAAACCTTAGCGCGTAAATTGATTCTGGTCGAACTCGCGCTGCTATTGCATCAAAGCGCGCTGACAGGACCCAAACAAGTGCTCGCCTGCCTCGGTGGCTTTGAAATAGTGCAGATGACCGGGGCCATGTTGGCCGCCGCCGAACGTAATATGCTGGTGGTTGTGGACGGTTTTATCGCCACAGCCGCGGCATTAGTCGCAGTGCAAATTGACCCCAAAGTACGTGATTATTTGATTTTTGCCCATCAGTCCGAGGAGCAAGGGCATCAGCGTATGTTAGCCTATTTACAGGCTAAGCCTTTGTTATCCCTTGGTCTGAGATTAGGTGAGGGGACTGGGGCCGCCTTGGCATTGCCGCTGATCCAAGCCGCAGTAAATTTTTACAATCAAATGGCGAGTTTTAGTGATGCAGGTATTGAGGCTGTTGTATGATGTGCGCTGCTAAGTTGCTTATTTAAAATAATAACTTTTAGCCAACCGTTTTAACCTTAAACCTTGCAGCAAGTGTTAATTCACTAAGGATGCTTTATGTCAGAACGCGAAAGCTGGCACAAAGAGATAGATTTGTTTTTAGTTGCCATGGGCTATTTTACCCGCATTCCTATGCCCAAATGGGTCGAAGTCGATGCCGACAAACTCAATAAAGCCAGCCGTTACTTTGGTTTAGTGGGTTTGCTGGTAGGACTGTTGAGTGCCATTGTATTTTGGCTGACGCAAAACTGGTTGCCCGCCGGGGTGTCTGTGCTCCTCGCCATGGTGACCGGCGTTTTGCTTACCGGCGGATTTCACGAGGATGGCTTAGCCGACACCTTCGATGGTTTCGGTGGCGGTTGGACGGCGGAAGACAAGCTGCGGATTATGAAGGACTCGCGCCTTGGTAGTTATGGTGCTTTGGCCTTGATGTTAGTCCTGATGCTCAAGTGGCAATTATTAGTAGAATTAGCACTCTATGACCCAGTGGTCGCTGGGTCGGCGATGATTGTCGCTCACACTGTGAGCCGCGTGGTCGCCGCGAGTATTATCTTTACCGAAAAATATGTGCGTGACGATGAGACCAGCAAGTCTAAGCCATTATCGCAACATCAAGGCATTAATGAGTTATTTATCCTAGTTGCCAGCGGTGTGTTGGTGTTGCTTTTCCTCAAGGGCTTAGCCGCACTGTCCCTATTATTAGTGATGATAGGTTTGCGTCGATTATTTGTGGTTATTTTTAGACGCCAGATTGGCGGTTATACGGGGGATACCCTAGGTGCAGCGCAGCAAATATCTGAAATAGTGTGTTATTTCGTGCTGCTGGTTGTGGGTAGCATACTGTGATCCATTTAGTGCTAGGCGGCGCCCGTAGCGGCAAGAGCCGTTACGGTGAAGCCTTAGTGCGCCAGTATACGACCTTAGGATTCGATGCCTGCTATGTGGCGACAGCGCAGGCATTGGATGCCGAAATGGCTAGCCGCATTCATTTGCATCAGGATGGACGCGCCAAGGATGATATCGACTGGCAACTCATCGAAGAGCCCTTGGCATTAACCGCCCAGCTAACAGGTTTAGCTAAACCGGGTCGCGTGATTCTGGTGGATTGCTTAACACTTTGGTTAACCAATCAATTACTCGCCGCCAGTTCCGAGGACGAACCAGCCTCGACCGAAGCGGATTTTGCCGTCGATTTTGCAACATCAGTCTCAAAACGCGATGCCTTAGCCCATTGGCGCCAGGAAAAAAACGCCTTTGTCGATGGATTAAATACCCTTGAAGGTGTGGTGATTTTAATCAGTAATGAAGTTGGCTCTGGCATTGTGCCCTTAGGGGAACTCAGTCGCCAATTTGTCGACGAGGCGGGGTGGCTCAATCAAGCCGTTGCGGCGGTAGCGGACAATGTGACCTTAGTGGTGGCGGGTTTACCGCTGGTGCTTAAATCGAGTTAGTAGATTTTATCCTGTGCCGCTTTAGCGTTTAGTTCGTATTAAAAGATGATCCGTTTATCGTATTTTCCTCTATTGAGCGATGTGCTTGCCCATGCATTCAAACAAAGCGCCCGATCCCACGGCAACCGATAAAGCGTCAACGTCGACCTTGCCTCAAACACTGCCCCAAGGCGCCAAGGTATTAATGGTGCAGGGCACAACCTCGGATGCGGGTAAAAGCACGCTGGTGGCGGGGATTTGTCGTTTACTCGCCCGTGAGGGGATTAAGGTGGCGCCCTTTAAGCCGCAAAATATGGCACTCAATAGCGCAGTGACAATCGATGGCGGCGAGATTGGCCGAGCACAGGCGCTGCAAGCTGCGGCCTGTTATCTTGCGCCCCATACGGATTTTAATCCTATTCTGCTTAAGCCTAGCTCAGATACGGGCGCGCAGATTATTGTGCAGGGTAAAGCGTTAACGACGCTCGAAGCCTCGGCCTTTTTTGGACCTCAATCTAAAGATTACAAAGCCATGGCACTCGGCGCTGTGCTGGAGTCCTTCGCGCGCTTACGAACTCAATACCACACCATAGTGGTCGAAGGCGCGGGCAGCCCGGCTGAAATTAATCTGCGTGAAGGTGATATTGCCAATATGGGGTTTGCCGAAGCGGTGGATTGCCCTGTGATCATCATTGCCGATATCGATAAAGGCGGCGTATTTGCCCATTTGGTGGGCACCTTAGCGCTGTTATCCGAGTCGGAACAGGCGCGGGTAAAGGGCTTTGTGATCAATCGTTTTCGGGGCGATATTAGCCTGTTGCAATCAGGGCTCGACTGGCTCGAAGCCTATACCCAAAAGCCGGTATTAGGTGTACTGCCTTACCTGCATGATCTGCATTTAGATGCCGAAGATGCGCTGATAGATTCGCCCAATAAGCAGTCGAAGAGTCGCTTTAAGGTGCGGGTATTAGTATATCCACGCACCAGCAATCATACGGATTTTGATCCGCTTAGGCTGCATCCCGATATTGATTTTGACTATGTGTCACTGCAGACTCAGACGTTAGCTCAGACGCAAGATATTGCCGCCGATTTATTGATCCTGCCCGGCAGTAAAAATGTACGAGCCGATTTGGCCTTTTTGCGCGAGCAGGGTTGGGATCAGCAGCTTGCCAAGCATTTGCGCTATGGCGGTAAAGTGCTGGGGATTTGCGGTGGTTATCAAATGCTGGGCGAAACCATTGCCGATCCCTTAGGGATTGAAGACGTCTTAGGCACTAGTCAAGGATTGGAATATTTACCCATTACCACCGAATTTAAGGCGGAAAAACAGTTACGTAGCGTCGCAGGTGATCTGAAACTGCTAGGGCAGACAGTTACAGTAAAAGGTTATGAGATCCACTGTGGTGAGTCCCAGTATCTAGGCTCAAGTATCGCCGACAGACCAGCCCCATTATGGTTGAGAAGTGAGAACTGCCTTGACGAACGGGTGGATATGCCTTTTGCCGATGGCTGTTTAAGTGAGGACGGACAAGTGTTAGGCACCTATTTGCATGGACTATTCGATAGCCCTGATGCCTGCCAGTTGCTTCTGCAATGGGCGGGATTAAACGATGCTAAAGCAATCGATATCAATCAGATACGAGAACAACAACTGGATCGTTTGGCCGATGTATTAGCCGAACACTTAGACTTACCACAATTACAGACAATCTTAACCGCATCAGTTAAGCCGTAGGATGAACATCAGACCATGACAACAACAAACGATAATGACCAGGCGCAATTAAAGGCCGAACGCCACAGGGCTCGCCAGCAGAAAGTGAAAGCGAGTGTGGATGCTAAAATTGCCGCCGCCCAGGATGAAAAAGGCATTCTGTTAGTCTTAACGGGCAATGGCAAAGGCAAGTCGACTTCAGGTTTTGGCACTGTTGCCCGCGCCGTTGGCCATGGCAAAAAAGCCGCTGTGGTGCAGTTTATTAAAGGTACTTGGGAGTGCGGTGAGCGTAATCTGCTCGAAGGTGCTGGAGTCGAATTTCATGTGATGGGCACCGGATTCACCTGGGAAACCCAAGATAAAGAAAAAGATACCGCAGCCGCCTTAGTGGCGTGGGAAGCCGCCGAAAAACTGCTGCAGGATGAGTCTATCGATTGTCTTATGCTCGATGAGCTGACCTATATGGTGAGTTACCATTACTTGGATGTAGAGCGGGTACTTAACGCACTTAAAAATCGCCCGCCCATGCAGCATGTGATTATCACTGGCCGCGCCTGCCACCGTGCGATAATCGAGCTTGCCGATACCGTCAGCGAGGTCAACCCCATAAAACATGCCTTTGAGGCAGGAATAAAGGCGCAGCCTGGATTTGATTATTAAAATCAATGTTTTATCGTTATAACCATAAAGTGACATTCCCCATATCCATATGGGGCTGATATAAAAGGGCGGCCATGCCGTCCTGTTGCAACAATGACAATCCTAACTAGCCCTTTCGCTGTTCGTTTAGCTAGAAAGCTATTGCCCCAAAGTGTGTTTCGTATTTTGAATGCTTTAATCAAAATCAAAGTCGTGGGGCTTCACCCCACACCCGACCAAGGAGGACTGCTCGTCCTATCAAAAACGTCCATGTTAAATAGCCAGCTCGATATCCATATCTCGCGCTCAAAGCGGCCGTAGGCCTTCGCCCTTGGATGCTCCAAGACGCCCCTAACGGAGTTGAAAGCCCCTTGTGCTCATTGCCAAATTTGCTATCGCTTTCGAAGGATGCGCTTTACATCCATGTAAAGCTCCCCAGTTCGGCAGTCCCAGCCTCTCGCCCATAAGCACGAAAATCACCGATTTTCATTCGCCCCTGCACCTGCGAAAGCTAGTCGGTCATCCATGACCGAACTCACGCACTCTTTATTAAATCAAGAGCTCTATTCGCCCTGCGGCAACTCCGAGGGGAGGTGTATTCCTTGGAGTTTTGAGTCGTTAGATAGCGATTCATCAGAAAAAATAAGCGCAAAAATGAGAAAGCTAAAACGATATCAAGTGATTACCCATCAAACTGTATAAAAAACCGCTACCGCAAAAAAACAAATTCCTATAGCATCATTCATACCCATTTACACGGATGTGGCAGCGGCCATATTTGAGATTTAGTGAACAAGTGATTTATGCCCTGCAAACAGCGCATAAATACTAAGACGTTATATTTATGAAGGAACCTAATGAATAATACTGTACTTTTTGGTAATGGAATAAATCGTGTTTCTCATAATCCTGTTAGTTGGGAGGATTTGTTAGATACCATAAAAGGCTCAAATGTTTTTGATAATGGTAACCTACCAAACACTATGGTTTATGAGCGCATTTTCATGCAACAGCATGTGGCTATTGAGAGTCAAAAGGCTGATGAACTCAAAATCAAAAACCAGATAGCTGAAGCAATGCATTCTCAAGGTTCAAATGAAGTATTTGAATTACTAGCCTCATTGGATGTAGAGCATTATTTAACTACAAATTATGACTATGCTTTTGAGAAAACGTTAAGTTCTTCCCCTGAAAGATTGAGTACAGAAGAAGTATATAGCACCCGAAGAAAGAGGAAGTATTCAACTAGCAGTGGTAATAAATATCTATGGAATATTCACGGTGAAATAGAGCACCCTAAGTCAATAATGTTAGGCTTGGATCATTATTGTGGTTCCGTAAGCAAGATCGACTCTTACGTTAAGGGCACTTATAAACACACTGTGGAAAGTAAAATCGTCGACGTAGCTTCTATGCAAGAAAAACTAAAATCTCAATCCTATTGTTTAACCTCATGGATTGACCTGTTTTTTTCTAGCAATGTCCATATTGTTGGTCTCTCTTTAGACTATAGTGAAACCGATCTTTGGTGGGTACTTAATAAGCGAGCTCGCTTTGCTGCAGATGGATTTGTTTCCAATAAGATATACTTTTACACTAACCAAATGGATGAAGAGAAAATGGGACTTTTAAAGTCTTTTAATGTTGAGGTTGTAATTACAGATGTAATAAATAATGACTACATTGGTATGTATAAATCATCTATAAGTAAAATACAGAGTAAGCCTAAAAGGGAATCAGCAGCATAAATATAAGGCGCTCAAACGGACTCCGTAAAACTGTCACCTTTTTGGTAGTGTTCAAATTTTTGTGTCATTTCTTTAAGCTATACCAAAAAGAGATTATTTATAAAATCCTTTAACGTCTGTACCGACAGCTTTTTACCATCGAGATTGGGCATAGGGGCCTCAAGGATGATGCGATGAATAAACGTATTGTGATCTGTGCCGATGGCACTTGGAATCGGCCCGAGAAAGATCTTAAGGTCGATTTCCCCACCAATGTGCTGCGTCTGGCGAGGGCCATTAGCCCGATTGCGGCAGATGGCAAACCTCAGCAAGTGTTTTACGATTGGGGTGTCGGCTCCTATTACGATGAAGTGATCGGCGGCGCGACGGGGCGTGGACTGCATAAAAACATCATGGACGGTTACCGCTATCTAGTGCAAAACTACTCACCCGGCGATGAGATTTATCTCTTCGGCTTTAGCCGCGGCGCCTACACAGTGCGCTGTTTGTGTGGCCTTATCAATAACTGCGGCATCCTTAAACGTCCCGATGCTCGGCTTATCCAGCAAGCCTTTGACCATTATAAAAAAAGCAGCGCTCCCTTTGCCCCAGACGGTGAGAAATCCCTCGCATTTAGAGCCCAATACAGTCATGAATCGCGGGAGATTAAGTTTGTTGGCGTGTGGGACACGGTTGGCGCCATGGGGATCCCGATTTCCTTCCTCGGGTTATTTGAAGATAAAGACGAGTTTTACGACACTAAAATCGGCCGTAATGTACGCATTGCTCGCCATGCTTTGGCGATAGATGAGCATCGCAGCGACTTTGAACCCACGATTTGGCAACTGCGCGACAATATGGATATGCAGCAAGTATGGTTTGCGGGGGCCCATAGCAATATTGGCGGTAGCTATAAACCCGACAGGGACGGTTCCTTGTTGTCGGATAATGCGCTCGGGTGGATGATCGCCGAGGCGCAGCGATTCAATTTGGGCCTTGAGACCCATTTACAGGCGAGCTTGCGTCCCAATCCTTTGGCGACTCTACATGATTCACGGCGTAATTTTTATCGAATAAAGCAGGCTTATTTACGTCCGCTCGACCCCAGTAAGGCGCCAATATTATTGCATCGCTCGGTAAAAGATCGTTGGGAGCAGGACCCTCAATATCGGCCCAAAAATCTGCAAGCTTATCTTGATCGCTATGACTGGCCGACTGAGCTAATCAATTAACTACTTAAGGAATGATATGTATAAACAAGGCGTTATTGGGCTATTTTTCGGGCTATCTCTGTTGTGTTCGACTACTGTGTTGGCCCAGCCAGCTAAACGCATTATTGCCCTCTCGCCCCATGCGGTTGAAATGCTCTATGCCATAGGCGCAGGGGAGGCGATAGTTGCCACCACCGATTTTGCCGATTATCCCGAAGCTGCTAAGAACATTCCCCGTATTGGCGGTTATTACGGTATTCAAATGGAGCGAGTGTTAGAGCTTAATCCCGATCTTATTGTGGTGTGGGATTCTGGCAATAAGGCCGAAGATATTCAGCAATTGAAGACGCTGGGCTTTACGCTTTATGGGAGCGATCCTAAAACCTTAGAAGGAGTTGCCAAGGAGCTTGAGGAGTTAGGCCAATTAACGGGACATATGGAAGAGGCGAGTAAAGCGGCCGCAGCATATCGCGCACAGCTTATGGCATTACGCCTTGAAAATGCTAAAAAAACTGAGCCTAAAGTATTTTACCAACTCTGGTCGACACCTTTGATGACAGTCTCTAAAAACAGTTGGATCCAGCAGATTATCGATGTGTGCCATGGGCAAAATGTGTTTTATGCTGCCGATAGTGATTATCCGCAGGTGAGTCTAGAAAATGTGTTACTGACAATGCCCGAGGTGATTTTGCAAAGCCAAGAGGAAGGTAATGTGAAGGGAATTGATTGGAGCCAATGGCCCGAGATCCCTGCGGTTAAAAAACAACAGATCTTTCAAATTAATGCCGATCTATTGCACCGCGCGACCCCCAGAGCCTTACTCGGTGTTCAAGCCCTATGTGATGCCTTGGATAAGGCGCGTTAATCAGCAATTGTTATAGGACTAGGATTAAGGGGACAAGATGTCTGCGCAAACCAATGTGGAAGTGACGGTGAGTGATATGGGGTCATTAGTATTCGTGTGTGGCAAAATGGGCGCAGGTAAATCAACGCTATCGCGACAACTTGCCGAGGCCGAAAACTGCATTTTAATCTCTGAAGACGAATGGTTGGCGGCGCTATATCCCGATGAGATTAACGATTTTGATGCTTACCTGAGCTATTCAGCTCGCCTTAAACCTTTGCTTAAAAAGCATGTGCAGGAACTACTCTGTTCGGGTGTGTCTGTGGTGATGGACTTTCCTGCTAATACTGTTAATCAACGCCTGTGGTTTCGAAGCATTTTTACCGATAGTGGCGCCGCTCATAAACTTATTTACCTTAACCACAGCGATGCGCTTTGTTTGAGCCAACTCGATAAGCGCAGACAGAGCCACCCTGAGCGCGCCATGTTCGATACCGAGGCGATGTTTTGGCATGTGAGCGGTTATTTTCAGCCGCCGACTATGGCTGAAGGCTTTGATCTTGAAGTGATAGAAAGCTAAGTGACTGAATAAAAACAATAGGGAATATCATGTATCAAGTGCTTGAAGACGTTGCCTCCGCAAATGATTTTATCCGTTTACGACAGATTTCGGGGTTAAGCCCTCGACCATTGGCGGGCGCCATTAAAGCCTTGCCTAGGAGTTTATATGGCGTGCAGATAAAGCTCGCCGAGCGAACTGTGGGTATGGGGCGTGTGGTTGGAGACGGTGCGCTGAACTTTGAAATTGTCGATATCGCGGTCGATCCCGAGCACCAAGGCAAAGGTTTGGGGCGGCTGATTATGCAGCACATTATGGCTTATCTAGATCGTGAGGCTTTTGAAGGCGCGTATATTACCTTGATGGCCGATGTACCTGAACTCTATGAAAAATTTGGCTTTAAATTCAGTCGTCCCGCAAGTGAAGGCATGTATATGGTGAAATAACGCCGCTAACCAATACATTTTTAACTCAAGTTCCCGTAGCAGCACTCGCAGCAGTCGAACTTAAACAGCAGAACTCGAACAACAATCAAAGGAAGCTTAATCTATGAATACCTTACTTATTTGCTTATTTATCGCCATGTTATTACCCTATCTCGCCAAAGGCCCCGTCGCTTGGGCAATGGCAAAGGCGGGCGGTTATGACAATAACCATCCCCGCGCCCAGCAGGCACAGTTAACCGGGTTTGGTGCCCGCGCCTTAGCGGGACATCAGAATGCCTTCGAGTCGCTGTTGGTATTCGGCATTGCGGTATTAGTGGTTATCGCGACGGGCAAAGTGGATCCCACCGTCGAGTGGCTTGCGATCACCCATGTCGCGGCCCGTTTTGTGTATCACATTTTGTACCTTGCCAATAAGGGCACCTTAAGATCCCTTGCATGGTTTGTCGCCATCTTCAGCGCCTTTGGGATTTTCTTCCGGGCATTTTAAACGTCAAAAAATCAAACTGATGATTTTATCGCCGATATTCTGACGTTACTTAAGCTAAGCATAATTTATTGGCGTTCACTAAACTCCGTCAAATATGGTGGCTTTTAACGTCTTTCGTATTGATTTTTGGCGTTTTGAGCATTGATTCGTTTTGAAACTACTAAAGTGATGATATATAAGGATTTTGATTTATTCTATCCTATTGAAATTAGTTGATTATTTGACGATTTTAAGCCAGTAAATTGACAGTTTTCTTTACTAAAAACCTCAGTTATAGTCAGGCTGTTGATACACTTTTTGAGGTTTAGAAATCATGTTACGTCCGCTGATCTTCGGTGTAGTTGCTGCTGCATCTTGGTTTATTTACCAAGATGTTTCCGCTTACTTTGGTGTTGAAACAATTGATAAGTCATTTATTGCGACCGTGGAGCATAAGGTTGAAGAGCGAAAAGCCAAAGCTGCCAGCGAGCAGTATGCCCAGCAAGCAAAGATAAATGTTGCAGATTGCAACATAACAAAGACATGTGTTAACTGAGTCCTATCGCTCTCCCGTCTTAAAGAGACTGAGTGATTTCAAGAGACTGAGTGATTTCAAGAGACTAAGTGATTTCGTGGTCGTTCTTTAGGAGCTGGAGCTTTAGGACGGTGGCACAGTTAACGTTACTTTTGTTTAAAAAGGCATAGCATTTAAAAAGGCATAGGCTTGTCTACCTTAAGGGAACCTATGCCCAATTCAATGGGAACAATAGTGGCCGCATTATTGTACCGTATAGCCTTTGCCTGTTAAGCAGGCTGCGTTGGCCTTTTCAAATTCGGCGGCGGAGGCCGTTGGGGCTGCGGCAGGAGCTGGAGCTGGGGCAGTTTGTGGCTGTTCGGTCTTGGTTGCAGCCGCATTTTTCTCGGCGCGGCGATTACTCGATCTTTGTCCTACCAGTCCAACGACGGCCCCCGCAGCGGCGGCATCACTCTTATCATTATCCGTAATTGCCGCGGCACCTGAGGCGATGGCGGCTCCCTTAAGCGCTCCCCCCCTTTGTTTTTCGGTTGTTGCTGTTGTTGTTGCTGTTGCTGTTGATTCAGTGGCTACGGGTGCTGGGGTTGCTGGCGCCGCCGCTGTCGCCGCAGCGGGATCGTACCCTGTTTGTGCTATTGCCCAAGCAATACAAGCTTCTTCATCTGCTTTTTGTGTTTCTGGTGTTTGTCCTTGTGCAGGGAAAACGTACTGAGCACCGTAGCAAATTGGGCTGATAGTGACTGCAGCGATAACGGCGAAGGATAAAAAGTGTTTCATTATGCGCTCCTGGGTATTAAAGGCTGATTATAAAAAGCGAAATTAAGCCATTCGACGGATCTAAATATCAAACTCGTGCAATCAGTTTAGTCGTTTTAGGCTAATGTCGATAAAAATTTGGTCGCTGAGGGGGAAAGAGCTTAAGGGCAGCTAAGCCTCGGACGGTCGCTATCCATGATAGTGCTTAATTGGGTTAATCTCTGTGGATTTCTGATAGCCATTCTTACCAAAAATGGGATGTCTGAGCTTTTTTTTTTCCTGGATGCTCGAACGTGGCATCTGCTGTATAAGACGTACTAATGTCGCGATCACAGGATGTGAAAAAGCGGCCATGCCACCAACGATCACTTCTATGATTGTGCTTAATTTGGTTACTCCCTGTGTATTTTTGATAGCAGATTTTTATTTAAAATTTATGGCTGTCCGCTCTTTTGCTTTAATCCGCTTTATTGAAACTGGAATAAGTTGATGTATTTCAAATATAAAAATCAAAGTCGTGGGGCTTCACCCCACACCCGACCAAAAGAGGAAAAACGCTTGTTCCCCTTTTGGATATCCCCCGGCGTCCCTAGCGAAGTTACATGCATTGATTAGTGGCTTCGTGCTTATTCGAAAATAGCTAACGCTTCCGATGGTACATCCCCTATTAATTAAATAAAGAATCCGAAAGCTAACTCAGCATCCATGCCAAGCTCACGTTATTTTCTTCAACGCCCTTTAGCAACTTCGCAAGGGATGGTGTATTCCTTAAACTCTGGTGTTAATGGTCAATGATTAAGGCATAAAAGTTATGCCTGTCCGCAATTTTTATTCTTCTACCTCATTGATAATTTGGTATTTGAACCTAGAGCATAATCGCCAACGGTAGGCGAGTTATAGTAGCCATTATATTGATCCAATAATGCTTGGCCCAATTCGGCCGCAGTCTTTGGGGTGGGCTGGCTAGTTTCTATTTTCCCTAAGATCAGATTTAAACGTAAATCTCCCTGTTCACCGCGAAATGGCGTCTGTATCAAGGGCCAGAAATACCAATAGGCCTCATGCAGAGGTATATATTTTGAGTGGGCAATTTGCCGAACATTATTCTCAAACCAATTGGCTTGTTCCAAGGGATAGTTGACTATCTTGGCTCTTGGAGGCTTAGGCGGATTACACACTGGCAGCTGAAATGATAGCTTATACTGCTCGCCCAAGTAGTAACTTTCAGCATAGGTCCGACTAAAATCCGGGCCACCGCGATAGCGGCGCAGTAATTTCAGGATCGCGTGCATAAAAGTTAGGGCGCCGCCAACAAATTATCGCTCGCCGGCAACTGTTCAAGTTTTTGCAGTTTAATCTGCTGCATCATAGGCTCGATAGCGGCTTCGGCATCCTTATACCAAGGTTTGGTATTGTCAGACATGTTGGTAGTGAGGGTAAATTTCGCCATCAGATACCAACCATCCTTTAGTAGGCAGGCATACCTGTATCGCTTATTCATTTTCCTCGTTACCACCTCTGTATATCGAACCCACTCAACTTGGTTAAAGTTGAATACCTCATATTCGGTAATTTTGGGATAACCACGACTTTGCATATCTTTGGAGATCTCTTCTTGTTTTTCCTCTTCTGTAAAAGGCGACGCCCGTCTGGCGGAATGCGCTTCGACATCATTGATAATTTTGGTATTCAAACCTGCGCCAGTTTCTTCATTGGGCTCGGCATTATAGTAATCATTATACTGCTCCAATAGGGCCTGCCCCAGTTCCGCAGCATGCTTAGGTGAAGGCTGGTTTGGATCCAATTTCCCCAATATCAGATTTAAACGTAAATCCCCCTGTTCACCGCGAAATGGCGTCTGGATCAAGGGCCAGAAATACCAATAGGCCTCATGCAGAGGTATGTATTTTTGGTGGGCAATAAACCGATAATTATCTTCAAACCAATTCGCTTGCTCCAAGGGATAGTTAACTATCTTGGCTCTGGGAGGCTTGGGTGGATTACACACTGGCAGCTGAAATGATAGCTTATACTGCTCACCCAAGTAGTAGCTTTCAGCATAGGTCCGACTAAAATCCGGGCCGCCGCGATAGCGGCGCAGTAATTTCAGGATCGCGTGCATAAAAGTTAGGGCGCCGCCAACAAATTATCGCTCGCCGGCAACTGTTCAAGTTTTTGCAGTTTAATCTGCTGCATCATAGGCTCGATAGCGGCTTCGGCATCCTTATACCAAGGTTTGGTATTGTCAGACATGTTGGTGCTGAGGGTAAATTTCGCCAATAAGTACCAACCATCTTTAAGTAGGCAGGCATACCTATATTGTTTATTCATTTTCCCAGTTATCACCTCTGTATATCGAACCCACTCAATCTGATTAAAGTTGAATACCTCATATTCGGTGATTTTGGGATAGCCGCGATTTCGCATCTTTAGGGAGATTAGTTCTTGCTTTTCTTCCTCGGTAAAAGGCGACGCCCGCTTGGCCGAATGCGCTTCTACCTCATTGATAATTTTGGTATTTGAACCTAGAGCATAATCGCCAACGGTAGGCGAGTTATAGTAGCCATTATATTGATCCAATAATGCTTGGCCCAATTCGGCCGCAGTCTTTGGGGTGGGCTGGCTAGTTTCTATTTTCCCTAAGATCAGATTTAAACATAAATCTCCCTGTTCACCGCGAAATGGCGTCTGGATCAAGGGCCAGAAATACCAATAGGCCTCATGCAGAGGTATGTATTTTTGGTGGGCAATAAACCGATAATTATCTTCAAACCAATTCTCCTGCTCCAATGGATAGTTGACTATCTTGGCTCTTGGAGGCTTAGGCGGATTACACACTGGCAGCTGAAATGACAGTTTAAACTGCTCACCCAAGTAGTAACTTTCAGCATAGGTCCGATTAAAATCCGGGCCGCCGCGATAGCGGCGCAGTAATTTCAGGATCGCGTGCATAAAAGTTAGGGCGCCGCCAACAGGTTATCGCTCGCCGGCAGCTGTTCAAGCTTTTGCAGTTTAATCTGCTGCATCATAGGCTCGATAGCGGCTTCGGCATCCTTATACCAAGGTTTGGTATTGTCAGACATGTTGGTGGTGAGGGTAAATTTTGCCATCAGATACCAACCATCTTTAAGTAAAGTTGCATATCGATATTTGTGTACACCAACTTCATTTTCTAGGTAGAGTACCCAGTCAACCTGATTAAAGTTAAATACCTCATATTCGGTGATTTTGGGATAGCCGCGATTTCGCATCTTTTTGGAGATTAGCTCTTGTTTTTCCTCTTCTGTGAAGGGAGTCGCCCGTCTGGCCGAATGCGCTTCGACCTCATTGATAATTTTGGTATTCAAACCCGCGCCAGTTTCCTCATTGGGCTCGGCATTATAGTAACCATTATATTGATCCAATAGGGCCTGCCCCAGTTCCGCAGCATGCTTAGGAGAAGGCTGGTTTGGCGCTACTTTTCCCAGTATCAGATTTAAGCGTAAATCCCCCTGTTCACCGCGAAAAGGGGTTTGTACCAAGGGCCAGAAATACCAGTACACCTCATGAATAGATATATACTTTTGGTGCCATAACTGGGAGCTATTCTCCTCAAACCAATTGGCCTGTTCCAAGGGATAGTTGACTATCTTGGCTCTGGGGGGCTTGGGTGGATTACACACTGGCAGCTGAAATGACAGTTTAAACTGTTCACCCAAGTAGAAATTTTCAGTATAGGTCCGACTAAAATCCGGGCCACCGCGATAGCGGCGCAATAATTTACGTAATAGTGCCATACAGTATTAGTACCTTATGATAGTTGCCATGTTGCTGCCGTATCGATCCTCGGCTCATTGACCATCTAAGTGTGTTTTTCTATGTATTTCAAGACATCATTAGCACGCCTGTGATTTCCAGCAAAGCGCAACTGAGCATGATAGGACTCCAGGCCCAAGAAAGGCAGGGTATGAGGGCTGGTCGTCTCCGAGCCTAGGAAGGTTAAGCCCATAAACTTCAGACTGCGGGCCAGGCTGCTGGGCGAAAGATCATTGGTCCCCGCCAGATTTGGCACTATGTCGAAGGGGTTGCTGCGTTCATTGACGACAGTCACTCCCAATGCAGTCGCAGCTTGCTTTAATCTGGGTAACCAGGCCCCAGGCGAATGCACTGCAACTCGATGGCAAGTTAAGGCACCGGTATAGCTCTTGCGGTATTCCTCCAGGGCGGCACTGAAAATGATCGCCCCCTGACTATGCACCACCCACTTGGTTTTTTGGCCCTTCTGCTGCGTCTGCTGCAAAATAGCCGCTAGGTGCTGGGCATTCTGTGACTTGGTGCCTTGACGCTTATCGAACACACATTCGACCACATCGTAGAACATGCGATCAGTGGGATTGTGAAACAAGGTATAGGTCTTAAAATCATCCTCTGGGTAGGCGACATCTAAGTGAGTCCCCATCAACCAAGCCGCCTTCCTGAGACTATTTTGCATGCCATTGACCGCCGCATGCAGCGTTTTTACCTGCGGAGTGGGATCTGGCCTTCCCCAAGCCGCTTTCGACTCATCTAAGTCATCACTATCCCAAGCACCATTGAAATTCTTCGCCCCAGGAATTCTATTTATCTTGTAAAGCATATTTCTTTCTCGGCTATGTCGCGTCTTGGCACCCGTAACATCTTCATCGAAATAAATATCGTGGATGACGACTCGGCCGTTGGCGGCAATTTTATAGTCAATCAAATAATGATAGGACTGGAATTGATCTTTACTGCGCCACAGGCGTTTAAAGGGGAGCTTGCTGTGTTTGATTGAACTGCAACTGTTGGGATTGTTACAGACATGGGCTATCTCTTTCACGACTTTACGCTGATCGAAGTGATTGAGATTCGCCAGCATGGCCAAAGCTTGTTGGGTAATAAAAATGCGGGCGGTTTTTAAACTGATGGTGTCACAAACTATGCCATATGCCTGCGCGGTTTCGGCATCTAAGCCAATGTAATCGAATGCGGTTGTTTTCCCTGAATGCTTCCAAGCCATAGTGATTTATTCCATATAATCCATGAAGCGCAATATGTTAATCAAACATTTTCTATAAATCCAACTTAATTTAACTTTTTATCGTCAATGAAAAATCCAGAGAAAAACTAAGATAAAAGACAGGGTAAGTACAAGTTTTTATTCTCATATTGTCGCCGTCGCCGACCTATATCGACATATATGGTCTGCTCAACAATCTCGCCGAATTTAGTCGAGCATAAATGCATCGGGATCCGCGAGCGCGATCAAAACCATAGAGTGTGGCGATTGAAAAGTGCGGCTGGCATAGCCTCGGTTGATTTAGCGGCTTCCTTGATGACCAACAATGGCGCCTACAAGGCCACGGTATCATGCTGCGCTTTATCTGGGACTTACAACAAAACTCCACATGGTGTGAATTAACCCATCAGACACCTCAAACACTGCCATCACCTCAAAGGGGTCATCCTTAATCCCGCTGATGCGTTCGTGGTCGACAACTTTATTGCCCACCACCATACGGCTAAGGATCTCGGCATGCAGATGGGGTAGGTTAAAGCGTTCATTTTGATAAAAATCGCGAAAGGCGGCCTTGCCTTGGATAACGGGTTCTGTGGCGGGTGGGCGATAGATGCAGACATCTTCGCTAAATAGCGACACAAAGCTTGCCAAATCATGTCGGTTATAGGCTTCAAGCTGGGCTTGAACCAACGCTACGGGTGTCGATATTTTTGGAGTTAAGTCGCTCAAGATGATTCCTTGCTTAAATAAGATTAGTTCGATAATGAGTCACTGTTCTTGTGAGGGAAAGGGCGCTTGCCGTTGCTATCACGACCATCACTATGGCAGCGTTCTTTCCCCCTAGATTTTTTCTCGGGTTAGTAAACTATTCCAATAACTTAAGCTGTGTTTGTCCCCATTGGGTGGCAAAGGGCATTGCCTCCTGCGGACTCAGGACAAACTCTTGTTCGCATCCATCGCCGCGGGGCGTTTCCCAGAATTTGATGGTCTTTGCCTCAAGGGTGAGCTGATAATATCCCGAGCCGTCTGATGAGGTACATTCAGGATCTAACTCTTTACCTGCAAAAAATTTTTCCCTTAATGCTGGGGGTAAAGGATGACTCATACTATCGAGTATGCTTTGTGGCTGAGTATCGGCGAGAAACCATTGCCACGGGTGGAAAGGTTTGCCATCGGTAAGGGAGAAACTGACAAACTCTTGATTAATGCCATTAGCGCCATAGCCTGCCGCCCAGCGATATAAGCGCACACTGAGCCAATGCTGATTTATAAAAATTGGCTCGGCAAAGGTTTCGTCCGTCACAAAACTGCCCATTTGTGCCAGCATTCTGCGGCGAGTGTCAAAGGTTTGTGCTAGTTGGGTCTTATCGGTGAGATTATGTTCAAGCCATTGATTAATAGCCAAAATACCCGTTTGCGGGCCCTTAAATTCAATTCCCGCATCTGTGCCAAATGTCAGCGGGCGATACTCGATATTTTCGTAGCTTTGCCATTTCCCTCGGCTGAGTTTTGGCCTTGTTTCTAGTGGCAGGTTATAGGCATCGGCGCCACAATCCTCTACATCATCTGGACTGGTTTCTCGCTCAAGTTGCACGGGTAATGCCTTACTCGCGGTATCTTTAAACCAATGGCCGCTCAGCTTTTGTGGCGTGACGGTATCAAACTGCCAGTTTCCCGTATTGCCTTCTTCTTTCCACAGTCCATCTTGAAACTCGAGTTTTATCGGCGTTAAGTAGCGTTGATAATAATAACTGCCTGTTCCATATTGATTAAAGCAGACTCTGACTTTGCTTTTGCCTAATTGTCCCTGCCAGATCCCAGTCAGTTCATTGGCCGCAAAGGTCGGTAAGGGGAGCGTAGAAGCAAGTAATAGGCTTGAAGATAACACCGAGAATAACTTCCTTGTGGGCATACTGATTTTCTCTTAAAAGGTCATGGGTTAGGGCAGTATTTTAAGCGAGAGACACTAGCCGATTGTGATTTAAAAATCAAAATGAATCTGGGGCATAAAAAAGTCGCCCGTAGGCGACTTGGCTTTAAAGACTTAAGGCTTATTTAACTTGCCAATCAATAACTTCGCCAGCACGAATCGGCACTACGTTAGTATCGCCCAGCGGGTAAGTCGCGGGGACATTCCATGGGGTTTTCACTAGCGTGATGGTATTGGTATTGCGTGGCAGATTGTAAAAATCTGGGCCGTTAAAGCTTGCGAATGCTTCGAGTTTATCCAGCGCATTCACCGACTCAAACGCTTCGGCATAGAGCTCAATGGCGGCGTGGGCCGTGTAGGAACCCGCGCAGCCACAGGCGGCTTCTTTCTTATCTTTGGCGTGGGGCGCCGAATCTGTGCCGAGGAAGAACTTTTTATTGCCACTTGCCGCAGCCGCCAATAACGCCTGCTGGTGGGTGTTGCGTTTTAAAATCGGCAGGCAGTAAAAATGTGGGCGAATACCGCCCGCCAGCATATGGTTGCGGTTATACAGCAGATGATGGGCCGTGATGGTTGCTGCCACATTATCAGAGGCTTGCGTGACAAAATCGACCGCATCTTTAGTGGTGATATGCTCAAGCACGATTTTAAGCTTTGGGAAATCGGCGACGATTTTGCTTAAGATATTTTCGATAAAGACGCGCTCGCGGTCGAAAATATCAATCGCTGAATCTGTGACTTCACCGTGCACTAAAAACAGCATGCCGACTTCTTGCATAGCTTCGAGGGCGGGGTAGATGTTCTTCAAATCGGTTACGCCGGAATCCGAGTTGGTCGTCGCGCCCGCAGGGTAGAGTTTAGCGGCGACAATTTTACCCGAGGCTTTGGCCTTGCGGATTTCATCAGGGCTCGTTTTGTCGGTTAAATACAACACCATCAAAGGCTCAAACTGTGAGCCCGCGGGCACCTGCGCTTTAATGCGGTCGTAATAGGCTAGCGCGGTTTCGGTATCGATAGCGGGTGGCACTAAGTTTGGCATCACGATAGCGCGGCCCATATAGCGGCTGATGTCGCGCACTGTATCTTTAAGCTGGGCGCCATCCCTTAAATGAATATGCCAGTCGTCTGGGCGAGTGATTGTGATTGTAGTCATAGGCTTTTCTTCTGATCGTTTTTGCTGCGAGGGTGGCGGGATCTTATGTGGCAGGGATTTTACTGTAAAGGGAAACTCGACGCTTTGGCGAATAAATCTAGTTCTAGGAACCGCTTTCCTCAATCGGACACTTTTTAGTAAACAGCCACGGACACTTTTGGGGTTAAGTCCCTGTGTCCGCGGACACTTTGCCGCTTAAAATATATTAATTCAAGTAAAAACATATGGTTAATGGATTTGGCATAGGCTTTGCTATTTTCATTGCATAGATTTCCAATAGTGTCCGCTTAATCTTGCAGGCACAGATGATCCAGACAGGGAAGCGAGTAACAGTATGATTAAAGATACCAGCGGCCAAGATACTATCCTTGTGCCATCGACCACTAAACGTCTCAAAGCCCCCATGATCATTACCGGCTGCACTTTATTGGTGAGTGCCTTAGTGTGGGCAAGTTTTGGTACCGATAACGTGAGTAAATCCTTAAATCGTAGCGATATCACTACCGCCACTCTCTATGTGGGAACCCTCACCCGTGATGTGGCGACCACAGGTAAAATTGTGGCGGCCAATGCGCCGATTTTGTATAGCACAGAGGAAGGCACAGTGACGCTGCTGAGTAATCCTGGCGACACAGTCAATAAGGGCGATGTGGTGGCTAAACTCGATAGCCCAAGACTTTCGAATCAGTTAGAGCAGGCCAAGTCAGTATTAGCCAGCATGGAGAGTGCCTTAGAGCGCGCTAAGTTGGATGCCAGACGTGACCAGTTGCAGGCGTATCAAACCTTAGATATGGCAACGGTCGACCTCGAGGCTGCCGACAGGGAGAGCCGCCGCGGTGAGCTGCTTATTCAGAGTCAGCTGATTGGTCAGATTGACTATGAGAAGGGCAAAGATGATTTACACAAGGCTAAGCTGAAGTTTGCCCATGCCCAGCAGGAAGTGGCACTCACCAAAGACACGCTTACCTTTGAAATCAAAAACAAAGCGTTAGAAGTCGAACGTCAAAGTCTTGCGGTGCAAGAACTCGAACGTCAGGTCGACGCCCTGAATATCAAGGCACCCGTTGCTGGCATTATCGGCAATTGGCTCACCGAACAAAAAACGCGTTTGAGCGCCAACCAACCAATTCTAACCGTCGTCGATTTAAGTGCCTATGAGGCCGAACTTGCCGTGCCTGAGTCCTATGCCGACGATTTGGGTTTAGGCATGGAAGTCGAGCTGAGTTTCGGCAGTGTGAAGTTAATGGGTCAGTTATCGTCCATTTCCCCCGAAGTGCGTAATCGTGAAGTGACCGCTAGGGTGCAGTTTGATCAAAGCGACAGCTTGAAACTGCGTCAGAACCAACGTATCTCGGCCCGGGTATTGTTAGAGCACAGGCCCAATGTGTTGATGGTAAAACGTGGCGACTTTATGACCAGCGGCGGTGGCAATGAGGTTTACCAAATTGAGGGCGACTTAGCCAGTCGCCGCACAATCAAACTTGGCAGCACTAGCCTGAGCCAAGTCGAAGTGCTCGATGGCGGCAAAGCCGGCGATGAGTGGGTCATTTCAAGCACTAACCCCTTCAATAACGCCGAACAGGTCAGAATCCATTGATAACCGACCCAGCCAACACCCAATTAAAGGATTTAACACCGCAGTTGGCGAGCAATACTGCGATAGGAAATAGGAGCTAGATATGCGCAATAAAGACTTTGATATTCGCGAGTTGATGTCATCAAAAATGTGCGGCGTGTTGGCCTTAGTGTTACTCGTGATAGCGGTAGAACTCGGTATCGGTGAGGCCAATAGCTGGTTTTTCCTTGGACTCAATTTGTTGGAATGGACCAATCCTTTGGATGAGGTTCACCAAGTGGGTGAGGTTTCACTCGAGAGCGCCGACCTGATATTGGGCGCTTTTGTGTGGCTTTTAGAGTCTGTCGTTGAGCCATTTTTCGGCTGATCCTGCTGCTATGCATAGAGCCGTTTAGGCATAGAGTTAGGGCGTAAAATTGATATGATTATTTTAAGGAAATTAGCATGTTATCTATGAAGAGTGTGAGTAAGGTTTTTAAAACGGATTTAGTCGAAACCCACGCCCTGCGCGATTTTAACCTCGAAGTGAATGAAGGTGAATTTGTCGCGGTAACGGGTCCTTCTGGCTCGGGTAAAACGACTTTTTTAAATATCGCAGGTTTACTCGAAGGCTTTACCCACGGTGATTATTTTCTCGATGGCATTAATGTCTCTAACCTGAGCGATAACAAGAGCGCCACTATCCGTAACGAGAAAATTGGCTTTATCTTCCAAGGTTTTAACTTAATTCCTGACCTCAACTTGGCGGAAAATATTGAAGTGCCGCTGCGCTACCGTGGTTTTAATGCTAAGGAGCGTCAACGCCGGGTTGAGCAGGCATTAGAACAAGTGGGCTTAGCCTCACGCCTTAAGCATTTTCCGACTCAGCTATCGGGTGGACAGCAACAAAGGGTGGCGATTGCCCGTGCATTGGCGGGTGAGCCGCGCTTCCTGCTTGCCGACGAACCTACGGGAAACCTCGACAGCTTAATGGCGCGTCAAGTGATGGAATTACTTGAAAATATCAACCAAGCGGGCACGACTATTATTATGGTCACCCATGACCCAGAACTGGCTCGCCGCGCACAGCGCAATATTCAAATTGTCGACGGCCAAGTGTGTGATTTTACTATGTACCAGCCCCGTGGCAGCGCGCAAATTGCGACGACAGAGCCACTAGACAAACTTGTCGCCAACGCTGACTAAGGATACGCATTATGTTTTTTTACTATGTTGATTTAGCCTGGCGCAGCATTAAGAAAACCCCAGTGCTGTCGCTGTTGATGGTGTTGGCGATTTCGATTGGTATTGGTATCACTATCACTACGTTAAACGTGTACAAGATGATGTCGTTTAACCCTGCGGCTGAGCGTTCCGATGAGTTAAATGCGGTACAGCTTTGGAGTCAAGGCCCCGATTCTTGGGATGAATTTCATTCGTTAGTGACTTACCAAGACGCGATGAATTTACGCAACAATACCTTACCCAAACGCCAAGCCGTGATGTTTCGTTCTGGGATGGCAGTGCAAACAGACGATGTCAATTTTGTACCTATTTTACAAAGCATTCGAGTAACGGATAGCGACTTTTTTAAGATGTTTGACGTGCCATTTTTATACGGCAACGTGTGGGATAAATCCGTCGACACTGAGCCTGCTTATCAAGTGGTGATTAACGATAAACTCAATCAAAAACTGTTTGCGGGGCAAAACAGTGTCGGCAAGGTTATCTATCTTAATCGCAAGCCTTATCAAGTCGTTGGGGTGATTAAAGCCTGGAATCCCGAGCCTAAATATTACGATCCCACTAACGGTGCCTTTAACGAGTCGGAACAAATTTTTGTGCCGTTTTCGCTAACACCTATCGAAGAGTTTGATGTGTGGGGTAATACGTCGGGTTGGAAGTTTGAGTCGACGAATAGTTACAGCGATCGCCTTAACTCTGAAAAAGTGTGGTTGCTGTATTGGGTTGATTTGCCAAATAAAGACGCAGTAGCCAGTTACCGTACTTGGCTGAGCAATTATGTCGGTGAGCAGAAAGCCCTAGGGCGTTTTACGGATAATAAATCCGCCGCTGACTCGGTCAAAGTCTCCGATGTGGCGACTTGGCTTGAATACAATCATGTGGTGCCCGAAGACAATAAAATCTTGGTCGGTTTGAGTATGCTGTTTTTAAGTGTTTGTTTAGTCAATATATTAGGTTTGATGCTGACTAAGTTCCTCAAGCGCGCACCCGAAGTGGGAGTTCGCCGCGCCATTGGTGCTAGCCGTGGCCAAATCTTCGCTCAATATATGGTGGAAGTGGGCATGATTGGCTTGTTGGGTGGCTTACTGGGACTGGCTTGGGCCTACGCCTCACTCTACGGCTTATCGGCTCAGTTTGATGTTGCCAAGGGCTTAACCCATTTATCGCCAAGTATGTGGATTATCACCCCGAGTATTGCGGTTGGCACAGCCTTGTTGGCTGGCTTATATCCAGCGTGGGTAGTGTGTCGTACTAAACCTAGCGTTTATCTGAAAAGTCAGTAAGGGACGAATTATGTTGCATATTAAACCTATTTTTAGCAGTTTATTGCGCAGTAAAAGCGGCCCAATCCTACTGCTTATTCAGATTGTTTTATCCGTGGCGATAGTGGCGAACGCGAGCTTTATTATCCAAGAGCGTTTAGCCCTGATGCAGCGTGATTCGGGGATTAAAGAGTCAGAAGTCTTAACCCTTAGCTTGTACAATTTCGATTCTTCGATTGATAAAACAGCGCAGAACAAAATTGATCAGCAAATTTTACGGGGTTTACCCAATGTGATTGCTGCGACCTCAACCAATATGCTGCCTTTGAGCGGTGGCGGCTGGTCGAGCACTTTAAATCTGGGCCCAGATCCGGATAGCGCTAAATCGACACCGCAATTTGCCATGTATTTAGGGACAGATCACACCATTGAGACCTTAGGCCTTAAGCTGATTGAGGGGCGTAACTTTTATCCCCATGAGCTTAAAGATAATCTCGATAGCCCGAGTCGATTAGCCATCATCTCCAGCGCGTTAGCGAAGGCCGTTTGGCCCGATGAATCGGCACTGGGCAAAGTGTTGTACGAGGGTAAAGATGCGCAGATCACTGTGATTGGGGTCGTCGATAAACTGCAAGGCGCGTGGATTGACAGTGCTGAGCTTGAAAACAGCATTATCCAAAATGTGGATTATGGTGGCAGTTCGTATATGGTGCGCGCTAAACCTGAGCACCACGCCGAGCTGAAAACCTTGATAACGGCGGCGCTATTGGCTGAAAATCCTAATCGAGTGCTGGATCGATTTAAGTCAATCGAGGTCTTAAAGGAGAGTTCCTACCGTGACCATCAACTGATGATCACAGTGTTGACTATGATGGTGGTGTTGCTGCTACTTATTACCTCCCTCGGTTTAACGGGCATGGTGATGTTCAATATCCAGCGCCGTACTAAGCAGATAGGCACCCGCCGGGCACTGGGTGCCAAAAAGCGCGATATTGTCAGTTACTTTCTCGTAGAGAATTATCTGATCTGCTTAGCGGGAGGCGTGCTGGGCGGCTTGTTAGCGATACAGCTAGGGCAACAGTTAATGAAAATCTATAGCTTACCTATGTTGGCGTTAAGCTATCCATTATTTACTGTGGCAGGTTTATTTGTGGTGACCACGCTGGCGGTTTACTTACCGGCGCGCAAGGCGGCAAATATTTCGCCAGCGACGGCAACCCGCAGCGTATAGCGGCATTTTGGATGTCACTCAAGCGAGGATGAAAGTAGGATAAAAGTGCGATAACAATAGGATGTTATTGCACTTTTTGTTACTTTACGGTTAACGGATTTTACTTAGGACAGAACGCATACTTATGGATACCATCCTTATCGTCGATGACAATCATGCCATCTGCCAAGCCCTAGCTTTGATGTTAGAGCTTAATGATTATCGGGTGCTGATTTGCCATAGTCCAGAAGACGCCCTTAGGTTATTGACGACGCAAGATGTGGATCTAGTGATCCAAGATATGAACTTTACTCGGGATACCACTTCGGGTGAGGAGGGGCGGCAGCTGTTTTATGCCCTGCGCGAACGCCAAGGGGATCTGCCGATCATTTTGATGACGGCCTGGACCCAGCTTGAAACCGCAGTTGAATTAGTCAAAGCGGGTGCCGCCGATTATATGGGCAAGCCTTGGGATGATGCTAAGTTACTCAATAGCATAACAAACCTGATTGCGCTGTATAAACTCTCCCGTGCTAACCATCGTTTGGAACGGGTTAATCATCAACGCCAAGTGGCGATTGCCGATGCGGATCTCTGCGGGATTGTCTTTGGTAGCGGTGCTATGCAGCGTTGTATTGATTTAGCCCTGCAACTGGCGCGCTCCGATGTGTCGGTATTGATCACTGGCCCCAATGGTGCGGGCAAAGATAAACTCGCCGATATTCTCCACGCCAATTCGCCCTTAAAAAACAAACCCTTTATCAAGGTCAATGTCGGCGCCTTGCCGATGGATTTGTTAGAGGCAGAGTTGTTTGGGGCCGAGGCGGGGGCTTTTACCGGCGCAACTAAGGCGCGTATTGGCCGGTTTGAAGCGGCAGACGGCGGCACACTGTTTTTAGATGAAATAGGCAACTTACCCTTATCTGGCCAAGTGAAATTATTGCGGGTGCTACAAACCGGCGAGTTTGAGCGCTTAGGTAGCCATAAAACCCAAAAGGTGAAGGTGAGAGTCATCAGCGCGACCAATGCCGACTTAGCCCAAGATATCGCCGAAGGGCGTTTTCGTGAGGATTTATTCTACCGCTTAAATGTGATTGAGCTGGCATTGCCGCCGCTCAATCAACGCACCGATGATATCTTGCCCTTAGTACAACATTTTGTTGGGACTAAGTTTAGCCTGAGTAAACCCGCACAGCAGGCGCTGTTGCAGCATCGCTGGCCGGGCAATGTGCGTGAGCTTGAAAATGCCTGTAAGCGAGCCGTCTTGTTGGCGCAAAGCCATGTGTTGACTGAAACTGACTTTGGCTTGGCAACCGTTGTGAGCGCCGCAAGATCGGCGACGTCCCATATTATGGCTAGATCTGAGCCGCGACATTTAGAACAAGGACAGTTTGTTCCTCAGCCCGTTTATGCATCGGCTTCGATTCCCGCTAATGCCACATTTTCTGATGACGCTGCCCGCGGCCAAGCACTATCTATCAATGAGGCGATAGAGGTGAGCCGCGAAGATATCGAAGCGGCGCTAAAACAGCACCATGGCGTGATTGCCAGAGTTGCAAAAGCGCTCGGGCTCAGTCGCCAGGCGCTGTATCGACGCATGGATAAGTTTGGGTTAGATAAGTCATAGGCTAAGCGCTGATGCTAGGTATAAGTAAGGGCGATCGATTAAGGAATTTAAGTGTTAATTCGAACTAAACTTATCATTTATTCAATGGCTTGCTGCGCCTTTGGCATCTTGCTCAGCTTTGCCTTGGTGAAATATATCTCACCCAAGGCATCGGTTGCCTCTACGCCTAGCGCGATTGAAATCCCCGATGTGAATGTGCAACTCGACTTTGCAGAGCTGGAAAAAACCGCCGCTTCCATCGAGCTTGCCCTTAAAAATACCGAACAACTGCAGCTGGCGGCAGCGATGCAAGCGCGCCAGAGGGCCGAGCAGATTAAGGCTGAACTGCAAAAGCTTGAACAACTTAAACAAGAACAATTGCAGATAAAACTCTTCAAGTTAGAACAGCTTAAAGAAGGGCAGTTTAATTCTATCCCCCATATTGTCGAGCCCTTACGTGTAGAGCCGCTATCCATTTTACCGCCTAAGGCCCCCGTATCTACGGTAGCGCCCGCCGAGATCCCACAGGACAAGCGTGTCTCGAGTTTGACCTTAGGGGAAGGTGTGATTGTGTTACTGCTCGCCTGCGGTATTTGTGGCCTCAGTATCGCTTGGTTAACGCGGCATATTGGTCGCAGTTTGGACTCACTCGAAATAGGTCTACTGAACTTTAGTGATAATGATTTTAGCGTGAGTATTCCAGAGCATGGTGAAGGCCAGCTCAACACCTTAGCCCGGTTATTTAATCATTCTGCGGCAAAATTGCGCCAGGAAAGGCAATACATTTACCAGCGGGAGTTATTGCTCGATAAAGTGATCCAAAGCTCCCCCAATGTGATGTTATTACTCAACGATCATCAAAAGTTGATTTACGCTAACGATGCGGCGCGCCACCTATTTCATATCAAAGGGAAAATGGAGGGGTTAAGTTTAGACGAGTTGCTGGTGGATTTACCCGAGGAACTCGCCTTAGCGCTGAAGCATGAAAAGAACGGCCTCTTTGCCATGGGTGAAGATGATGTGGAAACCTGGTATCTGAGTCGTGGTCAATTTTTACTGAATAACCAACAGCATAACTTAATCCTGCTCAAACAGATGACCCGAGAACTCAATCGCCAAGAGGTGGCCGTGTGGAAGAAAGTGATCCGCATTATTAGCCATGAACTCAATAATTCGGTGGCGCCCATCGCTTCTATGGTGAATTCGGGGCGGCTGCTTACCAAAGAGATGGACAACCCTAAGCTCAAGCTGATTTTCGATACGATTGAGAATCGCACCAATCATTTAAGTCAGTTTATTTTCAATTATGCGCGCTTCGCTAAGCTGCCATTACCCCAACGCGGTCGTGTGAATTGGGTGCAATTTACTAGCCAATTAACCCAGCATTATCCCTTTAAACTCACCCATGCTTTACCCGAAGAAGATGGCTATTTCGATCGGGGACAGTTGGAGCAAGTGCTATTAAATTTGCTGAAAAATGCCCATGAATCGGGTTCAAACCCCGAAGACGTCAGCCTGTCGATCCGGCAGCAAACCTTAGTGGATGGTGTAGGTTTTAGTATTAAGATTGAGGATCGTGGTACTGGCATGTCAGGTGAAGTGTTAGAGCAGGCGCTATTGCCATTTTACTCGACAAAACAATCGGGTACTGGATTAGGCTTACCCCTGTGCCGAGAGATTATCGAGGCCCACGATGGCAGTATTAGCATGCATAACCGCAGCGGTGGTGGGCTGTCAGTGCAGTTATGGCTGCCACAATAATCCGGCCGCAATATCCGAGTGCCTATCTATCCATTCGTTAAGGCATAACAGCCTAGCGAACACCTCTTAGCGTATTACCCAAATGGGCTATTTTGGCCTTTTTATCTTAGCTCTTTGGGCTAATTTGCCCCTAGGCATAATGACTAAGGATCTTTAACCCTGTTAACCTGCGCTATCGAAAATGTGTGCAGGGATTGAGCCGTTTCTCCTAGCCTTCATTTTCAAATTAGGATGACCCAGGGTTAAAGGGAGGGGCAAGTGAAATCCTTAAAACAGTGTTTACTGATCTGCATTTTATGCCCATTCCTGCAGTTGGCCTCTCCTAGCTCTTTTGCCGATAACGACATTGAAATTAGTGGTTTAGTGATAGACCGAACCTTGACTCGATTCGGTAAAGACTTTGGTTTTTATTACTCGAGTTATTGGCGTGATTTACCTTTTACTCAGGGCTTTAACGTGACTTTGTATGAGACTGTGTTTCCACAGGCGGGGACGGTTTTAACCTTAGAAGTGAACGGGACTCGGATCTACAGCACTCATTTTGGCCGCCGTGCAAACCCGATAAAAGAGAGTGCAGAGCAGGCGATTCTGCTGACGATTGATTATTTAGCGCAAGTGCGAGCCAATGCAATAACAGGTGATTTTTCAGGAACATCGGACGATTTCTAGGATAATAATAATGACTTACAGGACGTTACTTACCCTTGTCACACTCTGTGTGGTAGGCAGTGGTCAAGCCACTGAGTTGATTTACACCCCAGTGAATCCCAGTTTTGGCGGTAATCCATTGAATGGCGCCTTCCTACTGAATAAGGCCCAAGCACAGAATGATAATCAAGCCAGCTCGACCGAGAAGGACTTTGTCACCCGTTTTAAAGAATCCCTAGAACGTAATATTATCAACTCGATCACCCGCGGCGTTGCCGATGGTGAAATCACCGATGGGGTTTATGATACCGGTGATTTTCGTATCGAAGTCGCCTCAACGGGTAGTGGTGTGATGCTGACGATCACCAATCTCGAAACTGGGGAAGTTACAGTGATAGAAATGCCGACATTTGGAGGGGGAAACTAATGTTGCGCTTAGTGTTGATTGCCTCGCTGCTGTTAAGCATGTCGGCCTGTAGCTTGGTCCCCAAACCCGATCTCAATATCACCACCGCCGAGGTCAATCCGGTGAGCGAAGTTATGAGTGGACTGCAAACCCAGCCAGGCCCCAAATATCCAATTCCTGTGGCCGTGTATTCCTTTCGCGATCAAACCGGCCAATATAAGCCACAGGCGAATGTGAGTTCATTTTCCACCGCAGTGACTCAGGGCGCGACATCGATGTTGATCCAGACACTGCTCGATTCGAAATGGTTTACCCCAGTCGAGCGTGAAGGGCTGCAAAATTTACTCACAGAGCGCAAAATCAGCAACAAGCAGAGCGGTGCTAAGGCCGATGAAGTGCCTGTCTTATCTACCGCGAGATTATTGCTTGAAGGTGGGATTATCAGTTATGAGACTAACACCAGTACGGGCGGCGCCGGTGTTGAATACTACGGCATTGGCGCATCGGAAATGTACCGTGAGGATCTAGTGACTATCTACCTGCGGGCCGTGGATGTACACACGGGGAAAGTGATGATGTCAGTTTCAACCAGTAAGCGGGTTTTGTCCCAGGAAATGCGCGCAGGATTGTTCCGTTTTACCAGTTTAAACCGGCTCGCCGAGGCCGAAGTGGGGTTCACGACAAATGAACCCGTGCAGTTTTGTGTATTGCAAGCCATTGAACTGGCTGTCGCTGAGCTAATTGATAAGGGCATAAAGCAAGGCTACTGGAGCCCAACTCAAATGGCGCAGCCAGCAGAAAAAGCGCAGGAATTGAGTCAGAGTTAGCGAGCAAGAGTTCAGTCGGTTTTAGCGTTAATATTAATGATAAATATCAATAGCATAAAATAAAACTGAGCCAGTTAATTGGCTCGGTTTTTTTATGGGACAATTTCGGTTGCGGGGCTATCGATTGCAGTGCTATGGATTGCAGGGATATGGCGGTTTTAATCCGCTCCCATCGCTTTCCAGAAGAGTTCAAAACTGGCATCGCGGTACACAGGGTTGGCACCTAGGTGCGGGTTATCGATAAAAAAGCGCGTCGCCGCTAGGTATTGACCATGGCAATTTTCTAGCATTAGTTCAATGGGATAATAGGCGATTAACCCCATCAATTGCCCCTGTTTTATCAGTTCGCTAATAAAGCCAAGGATGCTATTCATCGCCTGATCGCGCACCTTAGCGGCAATCATGGGCGACATAGAATATTGTTGAAAAAACAGCTGTTTTACAGGGTTCTCCAGCGACCAATCAATGGCGCTTTGCCATAGCTGATGGGCATTGTGTTTCAGATCTTTGCTTGTGGGTGTGTTTAACAGCAAAGCATCGGCAAACTCTTGTTTTATCGTGAGGAATAGGCATTCCATTAGGGCTTCTTTGGTGGGGAAGTGATGGAACAGGGTTCCCGTTGCCACCCCCGCAAGTTTAGCGATGGATGCGGTCGATGTACCATGAAACCCTTGGCTGACAAAGAGCGTCAAGGCGGTATCGAGTATCGCCTGTCGCTTGTCCGTTATGGGTTTATTTATTTTTACTTTTAATGGGTTATCCGGCATTGGCTTTCTCTATATCGGCTGGTATTTATTCTTAAATAGCCGTTTCGAATTGTGGGTAACTTTATAGGTCGAGCAGGGTATCGCTAAGCTGGCCCTCTGCGCCATGGATGGCTCGGTGGAACCCTCAGGGAAGAGTTCATGGCGTGCCTGCGTGCGATACCCTGCGATGTAGCATACTTAGGATCAGTTATTTAGGTGGATTAACGCAGGAATATTTTCATCAGCATACGTTGGATAAAAGTGCCATAGGGCGGATGCACAAATTTACCCGTGTTGAAGCGGCCACGGCTGAGCACAGTTTTAGCATGGCTAAAGGTCAAGAAACCTTCCTTACCATGGTAATGCCCCATGCCCGATGGGCCGATACCGCCAAAGGGCGCGTCATCCGCCGCCACATGGAACACGGTTTCGTTAATACAAACGCCACCCGAGTGGGTCTGCATAAGGATTTTTTGCTGGCTTGGTTCATCGAAACTCATCACATAGAGTGCTAAGGGTCTTGCTCTCTGGTTGATATATTCAATCGCCTCGTCTAGCGAGTCATAACCGATAATGGGCAATAATGGGCCAAATATTTCCTCTTGCATCAATAGCATATCTTCGCTGGTGTGGGTTATTAGCTGAGTAGCGAGCTTGCGATTAGCACTGTCGATAGTTTCATCCGTCGCCGAGATAACACTGGCTCCCTTGGCCTTAGCGTCCTCTAGCACTGCCATAAGGCGGTCAAACTGACGTGCATTAATGATGCTGCCATAGTCCTTGTTGTGGTTAATTGCACCGTACATGGCCTTAAACTTAGCTTGGTAGGCGGCGATAAAGTCAGCCACCTTGGCTTTAGGGCACAGAACATAATCTGGGGCTACACAGATTTGGCCTGCATTCAAACACTTGCCATAAATCATTCGCTCTACTGCTACTTCCAGCTGCATATCGGGGGCGATAATGACTGGGGATTTTCCTCCGAGTTCGAGTGTCACTGGGGTGAGATTATTGGCTGCGGCGCGCATCACATGGCGACCGACTGTGGTGGAGCCGGTAAAGAGCAAATGATCGAAGGGCAGGGCTGAAAATTGTGCGGCCACATCGGCTTCACCTTCGACCACAGCCACATGGGATGTTTCAAACACCTCGGCCAGTAATTGCGTTATTACCTTATTGGTTGCCGGGGTAAATTCTGACAATTTAAGCATGGCACGGTTGCCCGCGGCGATGGCGGTGACGAGCGGGCCAATTGACAGCATAACGGGAAAGTTCCACGGCACAATAATGCCGACAACCCCCAGTGGCTGATAATGCACTGTTACCCGCGCTGGGGCGAGCAAGATCCCCGCATGACGCGCACTAGGTTTGAGCCATTTTTTGAGGTTTTTCAAACTGTAATTGATGTTGTTGATCACAGGCATAATATCAGAGATCAGGCTGTCATCTTGGGATCTATGGCCGTAGTCTTGGCTCAATGCGGTCACTAAAGGGACTTGATACTTTAATACCGCCGCTTTAAGTCGAGTTAATTGCCCATGGCGGGTGCCATAATCGGGATTGGGGTTGGCGAGGTAACTTAGGCGTTGGTGCTGGAGTAACGCTGTGAGCGGTGAAACGTTAGCAGGGTTGCTGGCCATATTCATTGTGGTTGCTCCAGATATAAATGGGTGTGATAGGCAAATAACATGCGCAATTTAACTGTGTATCAGTTCAATAGATAAACCGACTGATTAGTCGGTTTATCCTAGCTGGCTTAGTGAGTCAGTGCAAGCTATCTGATGCATTTATGAACAAGATCACAACTTAGCAGGGGCTTAGCTTCTACACTTATAGGATAATTTGTTAGACAAGGAGTATCTATGACATTGTTAAAACACGGAATTTCTATTGGTATCGAACGATATGGTGATGATGATTTTTTTGTCGCCTTTAAGGCCGTCGGAAAGTTAACCCATCAAGATTACGAGATGATGGTGCCAGTGCTCGAGTCCGCGCTGGAAGGTGTGAAAGACCCTGATATTTATGCCCTAGTGGATGTGACTGAACTCGATGGTTGGGAATTACAGGCCGCTTGGGATGATCTAAAATTAGGAGTGAAGCACGCTCGTCATTTTGAAAGAATTGCCATAGTCGGTAAGACGACCCTGCAGGAAGTCATGGCGAAATTGGCAAATTGGTTTACGCCCGCCGAGGTGAAGTTTTTTGTGGATAAAGGTGATGCGGTTGCTTGGTTAAAAGACTAGCGAGAGCCCTTTAACTGAGTCCCTTAATAGCAAACAACTCGGCATTCGATTAGCGTCATAGAAGGAGTCAAGATTATGCGTACAGGTCAAATACTCTGGCCCACAGATTTCTCTGAAACTGCGGCCCATGCTCTGCGATATGCCATTGAAATGGCAAACCTATATCACGTAGGGCTAAAAATTTTACACGTGGTAGAACAGCCTATGGGTGATGAAAATTTTATGATTCTATCTATCACCCCAGAGGAACTTGCTAAGAGTATGGAAGAGGCTGCCGCGACTAAGATGCAGGCTTTACTCGCGGGGTTAAAAACTGAACTACCAATTACAACTTTGATCCGTCGGGGTGATCCCGTCGAGCAAATTTTGGAGGAGGCGAAGGGAAAAGATGTTGGCATGGTGGTGATCGCGAGCCATGGTCGTACCGGGATCTCCCACTTTTTGCACACTAATGTTGCCGAAGCGGTAGCGAACAGTGCGGCCTGCCCAGTGCTCGTTGTTAAATAAAAGCGAGTTTATAGCATATATGTATAAGGGCGCTAAGGCGTCCTTTGTTTTTGATTACTAAAGAATAACTAATCGACATGCCCGAGAGGGAAACCTAGCTTACTGCGATAAAAAAGTGCTATTTTGATGCTGAATAGATAGGTTTTATTCCTGAGATTGGTCAACTGAAAAACTCAAACAATGGATATGATTATGCGTACTCAAGAAGTGCTATGCCCTACGGATTTTTCGTTAACTGCTGCCCATGCACTTAAATATGCTGTTGAAATGGCTAATTTTTATCAAGTGAATATCCGATTGCTGCATGTGACTAGCCCGTCTCGAAGCGCACATTTTTACGGGGTCGCTGTCGATACTCCTGCTACCTTAGAAGAGGCATTGGCGACTTTTGTCGAGACTAAAATGCACACATTGCAACAGGAAATGCAACGGGATTTAGCGGCTGGCTTAAGCATTAAAACCGTTATTCGCCATGGTGATGTGAGTGAGGCAATTTTGGCTGAATCCACCGATGTGGGTATGGTCGTGATTGCTAGCCATGGTTGCAGTGGTTTAGCCGATTTTCTCAAGCCCCATGTGAGCCAAGACATCATTAAACTGGCCAAATGCCCAGTACTGGTGATTAAATAGAGGGATTTATTCGCCCTTAGAGCGGGTCGTTTTTCAGGATGATATGATCCACTATAGTGCTAGACGCCTCGCTCTCTAGGGATAGAAGGCGTCGATACTTTTCCTGCAGCGCCGCTAACGTACCATCTCCCGTTATTTGTTTGAGGCCGACATTAAAATCATCCCGAATATGGGCATCTAAAAAGGCGAAGCGGTATTCAGTAGGTGGAAATATTTTATTGCATACAGCAACTTGCTTCATTTCTCTATCGGTCAGCTTTCCTTCAAGGTAGGCCTGTTTTAAATAGTATTTGAAGATATTTTTATCCATCACAACCACATCGGCCCTATGTTTCATCAACATATATACCTGTTGTATTTGCCGCGCCTGCTCTTGATAACTGCTATTGGCCTTAGCCATGCTGGAAAACTCCTCCCCTAGCATAAACGAGGCGCGCTGGAAGGCGACCACTTTCAGGTGGCGCAAGTCATCTATGCTATTAATATTAAAGTTTTTATTTTCAAGAGTGATGGCGCAGTTTTGGTAGGTGATGGCGACATCCGAGTAAAATACCTTATCGATCATGCCCTCTTTGATATTGATAATGCCATCGAGTTTCCCCTCCCTTAGCTCATGGAAAGTACGGGCAAGGGGGAGATATTGAATTGAGGCGTTATGTCCCTTGACGGCAAGTGCTTGATGGAGCAGTTCGAGTTCGAGTCCGCTGTTAGTCTCTTGGATCACATAGGGGGGAATTGAAAGACTCACTCCAATTTTAAGCTCGGTCGCTTGGCTAATTTGATAATTGAATAGGGCGAGTAACCCTATCAATTTGCAACAGTTAGGGGAAGTATTTGAGCAATTGGAGATGATTTTATTATGAAACATAAATGACTCAATCCTCCATTGGGCTCAGAAGCTGCTGTATTTGAGACTCGCTACACCATTTCCTGACTCACTTGAATAAGTGTAGCGCGTCTAGGCAAGTCTCAACTCAATTTATTCAAATATTCAGCATTAAAAGGATGAGCCTGGTTCAGTTAAAAAGGCTAGTTCGGCGGCAGTCGACTCTCTGCCTAAAATGCTATTCCTGTGGGGGTAACGGCCAAATCTATCGATAATGGCCTTATGGCGAAGTTCAAATTCGAGGTTAGCCTGCGCCGCTTCACGATTAAAAAGCTTTACTGCCACTTGGTGAATGGCCGCCGATTCACTGTGCATATAGGGCATAAAGAGAAAGGGAACCTGCTTCGGCTTGAGGGCTAAATCGGCCTGCTGGGCGACGGCTTCTTGGGCGAGCACTAAGGCGATGGCATCGGCTTCGAAGGCGGCAGGGGTATCGCGGTAAATATTACGTGAGAATTGATCTAGCACGATAATCTCGGCTAATCGCCCCTGTGGCGTTATACGCCAATGAGCGAGTTCGCCCCGTTTGGCTTGTTGCAGAACGCCTTCGAAACGCGCTTTGATCTGTGCATCAAAGTCGGCGTCTTTTATCCACCAATATTTGGCAGGGGTTTCTTCAAACCAAAAGCTAAGCACTTGATCTGCGGTGATTGTCTGGTTCATATTGGCATTCTTTCTACGCGGGAGACTTACCCTATGAATAACAGCGATTGGGGGGCGAATACAAGCTTTTGCTAAAATTTCCTCATTAAATAGTCGTTCCAAACTATCGACCGCTTTATCGGACGAGCAGGGCATCGCTAAGCGAACTCCCTGCGCCAAGGCTGAGCATCACACAGTGATTAGCTGTATGCATGGAGTGTATGCAAGGGTTATGGGGAAAAGGGCAACAATTTAATGCTGGCTATTGCCTTATTAGCTGAATATCAAGTAGTTTTAATACTAGTTCCCTTGGTTTTTTAATGAGTCATCCTATGCCACTTCCTCAGCCAGTTTCACAACAGGTTTCAAAGCAACATAAGGCGTTTTTACGTAAGCTCTATTTAGCGCATTTGATGGATGACGAACGCCATAATCTATTATCACTCAATAAGTTAACTGGTATGCCGCGGCGTACGTTACAGGATGCCATTGCGGCGTTTGAGGATATAGGTATCAGTGTCGAATTTGTGCAGGAGGGGAATCGTAATAATGCGGGCTACTACCGAGTGGTGACTTGGGGGCCGATCAGCAGTGCCTGGGTTGATACTCATGTGACGGATATTGCTGATTTGATTGGGATAACCGCCGCTAACTAATCATTTTGAATAACCCGTTATTAAGCCGATACCACCACTAATCAAGAGCAATATGCTGCAAATCCAATCCAACTTAAGAGTAAGAGTGCGATGGCAACCCAAGTGGCGCTGGTAAACTGGCCTTGGGGAGCAAGATGTTCGGTAAAAGTATCCGCATCTTCGTCTTCAGTTGCTGGGCGTGATTTTGCTTTCAACTGTTGTTTACGGAACTTATCCCGTTCGCGGGCTTTGGCTTTTTGAAGTTTCTTGTATTCGGCTATGCCTTTTTCAATCCCTTGGGCGATGAGTTTAGTTTGCTCTTTAGTTTGTCCCGGTCTTTGGGTGGCCTTGGCTGCGGCTAAGGCCTCTTGTTGAGTTTCGCTTGAGATACTGGGTTTCATCTAGTTCCTACTTGGGCTGTACGGGCTAAAAGTCTACTCGCGCCGATTATAGCCATATTCTGAGATAAAACTCAGGGCCAATATCTTCATTTCACTAAAAAATTAGCGGATGTCCCCCCTTGGGAGCGGGAACATACACAGGTTCGTAATCCCAAACTTGGCGTATGGTCTTAACCGATAAGGCCTCACTAGGCTTGCCTTCACTCACTATTTGCCCTTGTTTTAACACCAGAATTTGATCGCTATAACGGGCTGCTTGATTAAGGTCGTGCAGTACTAAGACCACAGTATAAGCCTGTTCATGGGCTAACCGCTGGGCCAGTTCCAGCACTCTGTGCTGCTGGGCAAGATCCAATGCCGAGGTGGGCTCATCCAGTAATAGTATGGGCGGGAACGGCGATTGACTGAGCTGAGTCAAGACGCGGGCGAGCTGGACTCGCTGTTTCTCACCGCCGGATAGGGTCGGGTAACTGCGCTTAGCAAGATGAGTTAAGCCCACTTTTGCGAGTTGCTCGGCAACGAGAGTTTCCCCATCTTTGTAATTGAGGGTTAAGGGATACAAACCCATGGACACCACTTCTGACACCGCAAAAGGGAAGGTAAGGCTGGCGTGCTGCGGCAGTACTGCCAAGGATTTTGCCAGTGCCGCCCTTGGCCAATCACCCAAGGGAATATTGCCCAGTTTTATACTCGAAGAGGGCGTTTTTATCTCTTGGCACAATGCCTTAAGTAGAGTGGATTTTCCCGCACCATTGGGGCCAAGCAAGGCGGTGATAGCGCCAGACTGAAATTGAACATTAATATCGCTAAGTACGCTTTTTTGCCCAATAGAAACATTAAGACCGCAGACACTGAGCTTAAGGTCGGGCGCTGGATTGATGGCTGAATGCGCTCGACTCGAATGGGTAGTTATCATAAACAGAGACTCAGACTAACTTGCTACGTTGTTGTAGCAGTAAATAAATAAAGAAAGGTGCACCAAGGAGTGCGGTTACAAGTCCGACGGGTAACTCTGCTGGGGGCAAAAAGGCGCGGGCGCCGATATCGGCCAGCGCTAAGAGGGCGGCGCCTAAAAGTGCACTGGTAGGTAAGAGTCGTTTATGGTCTGGCCCTAACATCATGCGCACTAAATGCGGCACAACTAAGCCAATAAAGCCGATAATCCCGGTAGCGGCCACACTCACCCCCACGCCTAAGGCGCAGAGTAAAATCAGCCTTAGTTTAAGCCTGTCCACATCTATCCCTAGATGTCTGGCCTCGGCCTCGCCAAGGAGTAAGGCATTGAGCGCCGTGGCATCTTGGCGAAAGCGCCAACTAAGCAGGGCTAAGGAGACTAAAGATAGGCTGACATAGATCCATTGTGCACCCGCAATTGTCCCCATCTGCCAAAGGGTTAAATCACGCAGCGCTATATCGTTAGCAAGATAGGTTAACACCCCTATCCCTGCACCAGCCAGTGCCGCTATGGCTACCCCTGACAGTAATAGCAATACGACCGATGTCCCCGTTGGACCGTTGGCGAGGCGATAGACGACCAGAGTCGTGATTAACCCTAAGGCAAAGGCGCTCATGGGGATCATTAATGGACTGGCATTGGGTAGCAACACAATACAAAGGGCTGCGCCCAGTGCCGCACCGGATGACACGCCTATAATGCCGGGATCGGCCAAGGGATTGCGAAAAAGTCCCTGCATCACAGCGCCACACTGGGCGAGCGTGGCTCCGACCGCCATAGCCAAGAGTGTTCGAGGTAAACGAACATTGTTGATCACTAGCTGTTCATGGGGAGCAATATTGCCCACATTTTGTTGGGTGGCCCAGTTAAACACCGCACTTAAGGCGTCGATTAGGCTAATGCTCACAGGGCCAGTACTGACCGAGAGCAGGCAACTTAAGCCGAGCAGTGCAAGGAGACTGGGCCAGAGCCAGCGGTTGAGCAACATCTTAGTTATCCTTTCCCATGGCGAATGGTTTTGCAAAAGTGATAGCCAGCATAAATTACTGGCCTTGACTGAGTAGGCTGTTGGCAAGGGTGTCGGCGGCATTAATGGCGCTGAGGCCTAAACCACCGAGTAAGGCTTGCGGTGTCAGGGGTTGGATATGGCCATTTTTACCCGCAGGGGTATGGGCGAGCAGCGGCATTTCCTTCAGCAGTTCTTGGGCGATTTGTTGACTGCTTTGCTCGTCCGGTTTATCGCTGCGTTTTGACAGCAAAATCAGGTCGGGTTGCAAAGACAAAATGCCTTCCTGGGATAGGGTTTTATAGCCATCAAAGTCGGCGATATTGCTTGCCCCTGAAAGCGCAATAATGGCGTCAGCGGCTGTGCCTTTGCCCCCGACCCGCGCACCTCGGCCCTCTTGCAGGAGCATAAAGAGGATTTTAGGTTGATGGTTGGAACCACTGATTTGTTGTTTTTTCAGCGCTAAATTCTGCAACTTCCCCTGAAGATCTTGCTTTAGTCTAATGGCGTTTTGCTGGCGCTGGAGTAGGTCGCCTAAAGTATCGATATTGCTCAACAGTTGAGCTTCATCCTTAGTCGCGGGTAATTGCACTACTGGGATTTGCGCCTGTTGTAGCACCCTGAGGGTGGTTTCTGGCCCCATCACATCCGAACCGATCACCAGCGTTGGTGAGAGGGCGATGATACCTTCGGCGGAGAGCATTCTATGGTAACCAAGTTTGGCAATATGGCCTAAGGTTTCGGGTACTAGGCTGGTGGAGTCTATGGCGACCAGTTGACTACCGGCATCGAGGGCCAGCACTAGCTCTGTCACCCCAGCGCCTGCGCTAACGAGTCTGGTATTGGGTTCTGCACTAAAGGCACTAGCCGAAACACACGCTGCGATAATGGCAATGGTTAATTTCCATTTTTTCAATGGATTAATATTATTTGTAGACACATCCCTAAGGGCTCTTAAGGTTCTGTTTAAGGGGAAGCGGATCGCTTGAAACAACATAGTTAAACTCCTAATGCTCCATTAAAATTTGAGTCTGGCCTATGGCCTGTGTCTGTAATAGCGCAAGCAATTGCATCAAGGGCTCCACGGGCGCGGCTTTATCGGCGGCAATGATGACGCTGGCCTCTGGCATGGATTTGAAACGCTGCTCAAATGCGGCGCTAAAGCTGGCTAAGTCACTAAAAGGTTCACCATTAATCGCCCAATGGGGTGAGGTCGCCATGATATTGATAGCAATAGAAGGCTTATTCTCAAGGGCCGTGATAGCGGCACTCGAACTCTGGGGCACATCAACGGGCAGACTCAGTAATTGGCTGTTTGCCGTTAGGAGTAGAAACACTAATACGATAAAAATAATGTCGATTAATGCGGTTAAATCGATACTCGGTAATGACTCTGCCGGAGTTATGCCCGCCTGAGAAAAGGAGGATTTATCGGTGCTTATCATGCCTGAGACCCTATGTTGGTCTTAAGCGCTGTGGGGCCATCAGCCTTTGTCTTGTCAATGCGAGCGAAGGCTTGATAATGATTTGTATCGATTGCAACCTCTTCCACACCCGCTAACCAAAGATTGAGTTGATTGAGTACATGGGCGGCGCGTTGGCATTGACCTTGGGCCCAGATCCCAAATAGATGGGCGGCGGTAATTGCGGGAACGGCAATAATCAGTCCCGCCGCCGTGGTGTTCATGGCAAGTCCTAGCCCGGCGCTCAGTTGCGCTGGGGTCACAGGGCCTTGGGATTGTCCAAGCTCGGCAAACATATCTATCAGTCCTAATACTGTGCCGAGCAGGCCGAGTAATGGGCTAATAATGCCGATCACCTGCAACAGTTTTAAACCAGCTTGTAAGTCCCGCTGCTGTTTGTTGAGCCATAGGCTGAGTAATTCTTCCCGCAATATTTTGGGCTGGTGGACTTGTTTCAGTAACAGGGTGGCGCCGCGGGCGAGTAGATCCTGCTGGGCACTGGTTTGCGCTATCAAAGCGTTGACGCTGTCGGTGTTAGGCTGTGAGGTTGAACTGCGTAGATTTTGTACCCAAGCCTGTTTTTTCGGCAGGATAACAAGCGCGCTTTGGTGCAAGAAAAGGGCACTTCGCTCGAGGCAGATCATGAGTGCTAGAAATGCACATAACAATAGCGGCCAAGTCAGTACGCCAAGTTGTGAGTGTAAAGAAGAAAAATCTGTCATGGGCATTAAGCCTCTCCAATCATGGGTTATTTCAGTTTGATAACTCGTTTTAAGGGCAAAAAAGTACTGTTAAGTCAGGCTAGTTGAGTGCAAAACGAATGGGAACTCTGACTTTGTAGTGGCTTGCTAGCCTTGGGGCCGGCGCTTCAAATTGCCAGGTTTCTACCGCATCGAGCGCCGCTTGATCGAGCAGGCTAAAACCCGAGCTTTTGACTAACCTGAGTGCCAGTTGCTCACCGAGTTCATTGAACATCACCTCAATTGTCGCCGTGCCCTCTAATCCTTTCTTGCGTGCTATCCGTGGGTAAGTGGGTTGGGGAGGTGGTGAAGTAAACACTGGCTTAGCCAACTCCACTATTTGGTTTTTTAGACCCTGAGCTTGGACACTGCTGCCTGCGACCTGGCTAATGGGGGGCGTCTCTGTTTTCTCTGTTGTTACAGTCTCTGCTACCACAGTGCTTGGCGTTAACTCTTTATCTGCAGAACGGCTGTTAGCCTCAGCGATATCAGCTGTTTGAGTCGTTGCAGTTGCGCTTAATTCTTTAAGCGGTTTTATCCCGCGGTTCGCTGCGTTATCGACAGGCTTAGGTTCGGGCTTATGTGCAAGTTTAGGTTCAGGTTTAGCCTCGGTGTCGGAGATATTTTTCACTCGCGGCTTAGTCTGCGCTATGGGAGCCACGCTGGCTTGAGGTGTGGCCTGTTTGGCTGCGGCGGCAAAATTAACGCTAACGCGGTTGACGCCAGTGTCCTGTGACGCCGCCTTCTGTGACGTCACTTTCTGTAACGTCACTTTCTGTAACATCATTGCCGAGTCAGACATTAACAGCGTTGTCGCAGGCTGAGAGGCGATAACCCCAGTTTGGATGGCAATCGTTAATGCGCCAAAGGCCAGATATCGTTTCGGTGTCACGGCAATCTCTTCTCCTGAAAATCGGCCTCTCGACGCTTAAAGCCATTTTGCTAATTAAGATACTTCAATATAAATAAGATCGCAAATGATAATGATTTCTATTTGATCTATTTAATTGTCTCAGGTAGAGTGCCTTCAATTGCTCGATTGGGCGCTTAAAAAAACAGCAAAGTCATTCAATGGCATTACTTTGAGAGCTTGATACCTAGGCAAAGTGGTGCGCAATTGAATTGGCTTGAGCTTACAAATTATCACTTGAGGATGAAGAGATGAGAAAAAAGCCGTTAGTGATCGCGATGGCACTGAGTGGTACGGCGCTAAGTTTTACGGCGTTAAGTTTTACGTTAGCGGCAGCGGAGAGTGTTCAACCTGTTATTCAACAGGATACGGATAACAAAACCGTGGCAACCGAGTTTGACGAAGTGTTAGTCAGCGCAACTAGGATCAGCGAAAAAGCCTCGGAAACCAGTCGCAGCGTCACCGTCGTCGGCGAAGAACAGCTCACCGTTGCTCAGGCCGCATCCGTGGCCGATGCCCTTAAAAATGAGGCCAATATCAATGTCACCAATGGACCTAGGGCATCATCCCAGGGGGTTGAGATCCGTGGTTTAAGCGGTGATAGAGTCCTTCAAACGATTGATGGTGCGAGACAAAATACCAGTTCGGGCCACAGAGGTTCCTATTTTATGGATCCTGAATTACTCAAGTCCATCGAAGTGCTGCGTGGTCCCGCCAGCAGTTTGTGGGGCAGCGGTGCCCTTGGGGGCGTCGTCGCCCAGAATACTAAGTCGGCGCAGGATTTTTTAGCCCCAGAGGAAAGCTTCGGCGGTTATCTTAAGCAAGGTTATGAAACTAATGGCTCCCGTACTAAAACCAGCGGTGCCATTTACGGTCAACAAGCCACTATTGACTGGCTGCTTAATGGTTCTTACTACGACTCCAACGACATCAACACCGGCAATGACGAAACCCTCAATAACAGCGCGTCCCAAGGCAGCAGTGGTTTAGCCAAGTTTGGTTGGCAGGCCGATGAGGCTTCACGCTTGGAATTGTCGGCAAGGGTCAACAAGTCTAATGAATTAGTGCCCAGTAATCCCTCGGCTGCCGTGAGTAGCTCAGTGCCCTTAGTGCGTCGTAAGACTGACGATCAAAACGTGACCCTCAACTACAGTTTGCATCCTGCCAACAATCCGTACCTAGATACTAAGGTGCAAGTGTATTGGAACAGCACCGACTACGATGAGGACAGAGTCACTAAAAATCAACTAGATAGTACTGAATATCGCACCGTTGGCGTTAATTTAAATAACAGCTCGCAGTTAGGAATAATTAAGCTGACCTATGGTGTCGATGGCTACCGCGATACTATCGAAACCGTTCGTGACGACAAGGGGCAGGCGGGTCAGCGTCCGGGGAATATCGATGGTGAGACTCAGGTTTGGGGCGCGTTTACCCGGGCCGATATCGAACTGACTCAAACCTTGAACCTCGATGCGGCATTGCGCTACGACAGCTTTAAGACTGACAGTAATAATTTAAACTTATCCTCCGATGACAATGAGTTATCCCCGTCACTCGGACTGATTTGGCAGACCCAAGCTTGGTTGACCCTAAGCGCACGTTACGATCAAGCCTTTAGAGCACCAACGGTGGAAGAAATGTTCTCCAGTGGAACCCATTACTGCATTCCGCCCATTCCCGGATTTTTACCCCAGGGTCTGTGTAACACCTTTGCGACCAATCCAGATCTAAAGTCTGAAACCGCACGGAATAAAGAAATCAAAGCGGATCTGCGTTTCAGTGATCTCGCCGGCGATGATGAGTTGGCGTTAACGTTCAATATCTTCCGCAACGATGTGGACGATTTTATCGTGCAGCAAGTGTCTAATCCTTGGCATGGTATTCCAGGGTTTGAGCAAACGACCTCGTGGAATAACGTCGAAGATGCGCAGCTAACGGGCTTTGAAGTGAGCGGACGTTACCGTATAGGCCAGACTCGCCTAGCGATGAATTATGGCCAAACCCATGGCGAAGACCGCCAAACGGGCGATGCTATCGAAGGTATCCCTGCCAATAAGTTTAATGTCGATTTATCCCAAGGCATTATGGATGGCGATATGAAACTGGGCACACGGGTGACCTATGTGGCAACGCAGTCGAACACCCCCGATGGCCATAGCGTGGCAGAGTACGATGATTACACCCTTTGGGATGTCTACCTTGCCTGGGAACCCACAATGGGTGTGATGTCCGGCGTGAGAGTCGATTTTGCCATTGAAAATATTGGTGATGAGCAATATCAGCAGGCCTGGCAAACCTTGTATCAACCGGGCCGTAATATGAAATTATCGGCGCGTTATATGTTCTAGGCCAAGCCATCAGGAGAAAGCGAATGCAGACGATACAAGATACTGGGGCAGATCCCGAACTCAGTGTGCCGAAAAATCCCAATGTGCCTCTAGCCCAGCTTGAAAAACAGGCAGAGCTGAGGCAAAGGTTTGAGTTACAAGCCGATTTAATGCCAGCGCAGCTTGCCAGCGAGCTAGGGCTCCCTGAGATGGAAGTGGTTGCCACATTGCCACCGGGGCAAGTAGTGTTTGTGCCTTTAACTCAGCTAGATACATTACTGCAAGCCTTACCCGAGTGGGGGACGCTTACCACGATAGTGATGCTTTCGGGCAGTGTATTTGAATTTAAAGGGGATTTTCCCCAGGGGAAATATGCCCACGGTTATTACAACCTCTACAGCAAGGGAGATGGGCTGCATGGCCACCTCAAACTAGAGGGGATGCGTGGTATCGCCTTGATCAGCCGCCCTTTTAGAGGCAGCGAAAGCCATTCGATCAACTTCTTCGGCAGCGAAGGTGAGGTGGTGTTCAAAGTGTATTTGGGTCGTGATAAGCAAAGAGCGTTGTTCCCTGAACAGGTTCGCCAATTTAAGGCCCTTGCAACCACCTTTGCCGCGGTACAAGCCACTCTCTAAATTGCAAGATTAACGTATTGTATTTAAGGAATATAACCAATGAAGCCTGAAATCACCGAACAGGAACAGCGCCTAAGGGACAAGTTACTACCCGAAATCGAAGCCTTTAAACAGCAGCGCGAGACCCTGCAACTGGCCACCATAGGCGCCGAAGGTCAACCCAATGCGAGTTATGCGCCATTTGCCTTGGCCGATGATGGTTTTTACATTTTGGTGAGCGATCTTGCCCGCCATGGACATAACTTAAAGCACTCATCTAAGGTTTCAGTGATGTTAGTCGAAGATGAAACAGCGGCTAAATCGGTATTTGCGCGCAAGCGTTTGACCTTCGATGCCGTTGCCGTGGTGATTCCCCGCGGCACGCCAGCCTTTAGTAAGGGCGTCAGTGTGCTATCGGCACGCTTTGGGGAAATGTCGGACAACCTTGCAGCATTGACCGATTTTAATCTCTATAAACTGGCGCCACATCAGGGGCTTTACGTGAAAGGTTTTGGTCAAGCCTTTAGTTTAACGGGTGCCGAATTGCTCGATGTAAATTGGCAGCGTGACGGTCACCATGGCACACCCAAAACCCCAGAGAATGTGCAAGTCGCTTAAGTTTTTCACTTAAGTTTCTTACTTTAGCGAGCTAAATAAACCCGCACAGGCTGCGGGTTTGTTTTATCCTTCTTCAGTAACACCCGCCTGAGCCCTTGAATTTACCCGCAGCAGGTCGCATGTTAACCATAAAGCGGCATGGTTAGCGGCTTTACGATTACCCCTAAAGGATGTCACCGTGGCCGAGCCAAGAGCAAAATCACCCGAACCCATCAAGATACAGTCATCACAGACGGATAAACCATCGTCTCGCCCTTTGCCTGAGGACTCCCTTAAGCCAACACTGGCTATCTCTGCGCGGCAAAGAGCCGTGCTACCTTGGATTGCAGGCTTTCTTAAACCCTATAAATGGAAAGTCGCCGCGGCAGTGCTATGCCTATTGATTGGCTCACTCGCTTGGTTGTCATTGGGCCAAGGTGTGCGCTTGATGGTCGATGAAGGCTTTGTAAGGGATAATGCGCAGCGACTGAATGAAATCATATTGTTAGTGCTCGGGATTACCGCGGTCAGTGGCACAGCTGTGTTTTGCCGCTTCTATTTGATGACTTGGTTGGGTGAGCGGGTCAGCGCCGATATTCGTCTTACTGTTTACAATCAACTGCTTAAACTATCACCCGCCTTTTACGCTAAGGTGCGCACTGGTGAAGTGATCTCTCGCTTTACCGCCGACTCTACCTTACTACAAACCGTGGTGGGTTCGAGTTTGTCCATGGCGCTGCGTTCGGGAGTGACTGTGCTTGGCGGTTTAGTCATGATGGGGATCACCAGCGTTAAGATGACCTTATTAGTGTTATTGGCTGTCCCCTTAGTGCTAGGGCCAGTGATTTTTTTCGGTCGCAAGGTACGCGTGTTAGCACGGGAAAGCCAAGACAGGGTTGCCGATCTCGGTGCCTATGTCGATGAAACACTCCATGAAATCCATACGGTACAAGCCTATGGCCACGAAGATAAAGACCGTAGCTTATTCAATACCCGCGTCGAAGATGTGATGTCCGCGGCCAGTGGTCGCATTCGTTACCGTGCCTTGCTGATTTCATCCGTGATGTTTTTAAGTATCGCCGCGATTGCCATGGTGACTTGGGTCGGTGCCCACGATGTGATGGCGGGTAAGATGACGGGCGGTGAGCTATCGGCCTTTATGTTTTACGCTGTGATGGTCGCGGGCGCCGTAGCGACCATTAGCGAAGTGATAGGCGAGATCCAACGGGCCTCCGGCGCCGCCGAGCGGTTAATCGAACTGGCTGAAACACAAGTGGATATTCCCCTTGCGGCGAATCCTGTGACTTTACCCGCCAAGGTCAGTGGCGAGTTAGTGATAGAAGGGCTCAACTTTACCTATCCAGAGCAAGAAACCTTAGTGCTAAAACAGCTCAATATGGCTATTACCGCGGGTGAACGGGTTGCCTTAGTGGGACCAAGTGGCGCGGGTAAGAGCACCTTGTTCCAGTTATTGCAGCGCTTTTATGTGCCTGGCGTTGGCAGTATTCGGCTGGAAGGGATTGATATTGCTAAGCTTCTGCCACAGGAACTGCGGGCGCAGTTTGCTCTGGTGCCGCAGGACTCGGTGATTTTTGCGACCAATGTACTTGAAAACGTGCGCTATGGCCGAGTCGATGCGACCGAGCAAGAAGTCATAGATGCCTGTATCGCGGCCCGTGCCCACGAGTTTATTAGCGAGTTTACTGACGGTTATCAAACCTACTTAGGCGAGCGTGGCGTGCGACTTTCTGGTGGGCAGAAGCAGCGGATCGCCATAGCGCGGGCGATTCTAGCCGACAGACCGATATTGTTACTCGATGAGGCGACCAGCGCCTTAGATGCGGTGAGCGAGCAGAAAGTGAAGCAAGCGCTGGACGTATTGATGGCGGGCAAAACCACCTTAATTATTGCCCATCGCTTATCGACGGTAATCAATGCAGATAGGATTTTTGTCTTCGATAAGGGCGAGATTGTTGCCTGCGGTCGCCACCAAGAGTTGATGCAAACCAATGCCTTATATCGTGAATTTGCCAGTCTGCAATTGTTAACCGAAGAGGCCAATACCAGCGCTTTGAATGATATTGTCTAAGCAACAATCGACCCAGTCGCTAGCTGAAATCCTCAGACTAGCTACTGGGTATGTTGTTTTTATGCTTTGTCTTTTAACTCGCGGCGCAGAATTTTACCGACAGTGCTCTTAGGTAATTGCGTCATAAATTCAATTATTTTGGGCAATTTATAGCCTGCTAATTGCCCGCGGCAATAGGTTAAAATAGCCTCTTTAGCCTGTTGCTGATCTTGGCTGTCATCCTTGAGCACGATAAAGGCTTTGACCGCTTCGCCCGAATGTTCATCTTTTACGCCCACCACGGCACACTCAATGATATTTGGATGACTGGCTAATACATTTTCTACCTCATTGGGATAAACGTTAAAGCCCGAGACTATGATCATATCCTTTTTGCGATCAACAATTTGATGGAAACCTTCAGCGGTTGCAATAGCAATGTCGCCGGTTTTGAAGAAACTATCTGCGGTCATTACATTGACGGTTTCCTGTGGGTTATTCCAGTATCCGAGCATCACCTGAGGGCCGCGGACGGCGAGTTCCCCCGCCGTACCTAAGGGCACTTCAAGGTTGTTTTCATCTAAAAGTTTAACTTCGGTGCCAATCACAGGTTTACCAATAGTGCCCAGTTTTTGATAACCGGGCGCATTGAGTGAGATCACTGGCGAAGTTTCAGATAATCCATAACCTTCACTGATCATATTGCCCGTGGTCTGCTGCCAAATATTCGCCGCCGCGGCCGTGAGTGCGGTACCGCCCGAGATAGTGATTTTTAAGTGGCTAAAGTCCAGCGCCTTAAACTCGGGTTGATGGCATAGGGCGACAAACAGAGTATTGAGTCCGGCAAATCCAGTGAAGGGATATTTGGCGAGTGTTTTAATTAAGCCAGCAATATCCCGTGGATTTGGAATTAATACCGAGCAACCGCCGCTCTCGAAATACAGCACTAAATTCACCATAAAAGCGTAAATGTGGTAAATCGGCAGCGGTGCAACGAAGATATCTTCGCCTTCGGTGATCACACTGCCAATGCGGGATTTGACCTGTGCCGCATTGGCGAGCATATTGCCATGGGTCAACATGGCACCCTTGGATAACCCTGTGGTGCCCCCCGTGTATTGCAGGGCCGAGAGGTCATCGAGTTTAGGATTTAAGCGGATGAAGGGCAGTTCGGCCCCTTGTTTTAAGAGCTGGCAAAACTCCACATTCTTAAGACCCGTCTTAGGCTGCACATGTGGATCGATTAAATCTAAAGGGTGGGTGGAGATGACGAGTTCTATTTGGGTACTGTCGATGACCTTGGCTAAGGTCGGTAATAGGTCGGATAACACGACTAAGGCTTTAGCACCAGAATCATTGAACTGATGGATAAGCTCACGTTCAGTATAGAGTGGATTAGTGTTAACTAGGATAAGCCCCGCCCTGAGTGCGCCGTAGGCCGCGATAACAAATTGGGTAATATTGGGCAATTGAATGGCAATGCGATCGCCGGGTTTTAGGTCAGTTTTATGCTGTATATAGGCGGCAAAGTAACGTGAATCGCGTTCTATCTCATTAAAACTGCTGGTTTTACCAAGACAGGCATAGGCGGGTTTATCGCCATAGCGTAGGCTGGTTTTCTCGATGAGATCGACGAGTGATGAGTAGTTGAGTTTGAGTTGGGAGTCTTGATCGTATGCCATGCTGAACTACCTCAAAGATGATGTTTATTAGTTGTTATTATTCGGAATTAAACAGATGTTTAGGTTAGAGGTTGTTAGCACTTAAGGTCAATGCTTATCGTGAAAAACATCGCTATGCCAAGAAAGGTATCTTTATGTAACAAATAGCCTTTTTACTCTAAAGTATAGGCTTAACTATAGCTTAAGTTTGAGCTTCTTGATGCGCTGCAGTGTGGGTTTACGGCGCTTAGATTTACGACGCTTGGGTTTATTCCCCAAGCGCCGATTACGGTTAATATAGATTTGCTTTGGCTGTGATATTAATAGCTAAAGGCCTAATACTAAGGGCTAAAGAACCCGGTTTCTTGACTAACCTGTTGCTTTGGTTCTTGAATATCCGTTACCAAGAATTGGATCATTTTGCGTCCCGAGGGGATGGCATCCTTATCGGCTAATACTGTGACAGGATAGTCCACCTGTTCACCCGCGGCCAAGGTAATAATAGGTTCGGCAATGAGACTAAAGGGCATTTCACTCAGCACCGCGACTCGATATTGCTTGATTTGCTGCGTCTTATTGCGGATTTTCAGTTGATAGGTATTTTCGACTTTATTATCCGTTGTTTCGCGATACAGACTCTGACGATCACGAATAACGTTAAGCTGGATCTCGCTGCGGCTATTTAAATCCAAACTTATCACTATGAGCATAATAACTACCGCCGCGCCGTAGCCTAAGAAACGCGGCGAGCGCCAATAGGAATAGCTCACGCCCTTAAGATCATTTTCACTCATGTAGCCGATAAGGTTCTGTTTATAATCGAACTTCAACATGGTCTCATTACAGGCATCGACGCAGGCGCCACAGTTGATACACTCGTATTGCAAGCCATTACGAATATCGATCCCCGTGGGGCAAACCTCAACACAGAGATTGCAGTCGACACAATCACCTAGATTACTCTCTCTGTGATGACTTTCTTGCTTACGTTTACGCGGGCCGCGGGATTCACCGCGCTGGGTATCATAGGTCACTGTCTTAGTATTGGCATCGAACATGACGGCCTGAAAACGCGCATAGGGGCAGCAATGCAAACACATCTGTTCACGCATCCAACCCGCATTGAGGTAAGTGCAAATGGCGAAAAACCACACCCAGCTCGTCACCCAGAAGCTGGCATTGCCAGTGAATATTTCCAGATAGAGTTCGCGGGCAGGAATAAAATAGCTGATAAAACCACAACCCGTGAGCAGAGCGGCGAATCCCCAGAGTAGGTGCTTTGCACTGCGCTTGCCGAGTTTAATGCTGGTCAAAGGGGCTTTATCGAGTTGTTTACGTTTATTGCTGCTGCCTTCGATGCGCGTTTCTATCCACACATAGATAAAGGTCCACGCGGTTTGTGGGCAAAGATATCCGCACCAGACTCGGCCCCAGAATACGGTAATAAAGAATAGGCCGAAGGCGGCGGCAATAAAGATCCACGCTAATAGCGTAAAATCCTGTGGCCAGAGCGTGATCCCAAAAAAGAAAAATTGCTGCTTGTCTACATCTAAGAGTATTGCTTGGCGGCCATCGATGGAGATAAATGGTAACGCAAAAAACAGCATTATTAATAGGCTGTTCATCATAGTTCTAAGACGTTGAAAGTCGCCTTTTTGTTCACGGAAATGAATGCGACTAGAGCGATTCACTGCTGTGTTGGGCGGGGGGGAAATGTCCCTGATCGGAATATAGTGTTTGGCTGGAGCTGGGGGGGCATCCGCATTTGGGATGATGTCACTCTTTGGCATATCGAGGTCCTAACGACTTAAATAAGATTCGCCTCCCTATAGCAAGCGCTAGGCCAAGAATAAAATAAATTTAACTTGTTGATATTTATGAATAAAGTTTTATTTTGTATTTTCGCTTATCACGATATATCGCTAAGTGGCGATATATCGTGGATATAGGTGTGGAATGTAAATTAGTTGTCATGCGATAGACGCTGGATCCCCAGTTTTTTCATACGAGATCTTAAGGTGCTCGGCGGCACGCCTAGTACATTTGCGGCGCCCGCAGGGCCAGATATTCGCCAGTTCAATCGCTTAAGTGTTTGTTCTATATGAAGCGCTTCTGCTTCTGCCAGAGTGTGTGGCTGAAGGGATAAGTGGTTTGCTGGGGCATTGTCCGTAGGCATAGTATGAATATGCAGTATTTCTCCTTGGGAGAGAATGGCCTCGCGTTCGAGAATATTCTGCAGTTCGCGCACATTGCCTGGCCATGTGTAAGCCATGAGCTTTTGCAGCCCCTTTTGACTGACGCCGAGAATTTTTTTACCAAGTTTTCGATTGAGGTTATGCAGTATATGGCCGACGAGTTCGGGGATATCATCGAGCCTAGAGCGTAGCGGCGGCACTTGAATTGGGAATACATTCAAGCGGTAGTAAAGATCCATCCTGAATAATCCCTGTTCGACCCGCTTGAGCAGATCATGGTGGCTAGCGGCGACTAAGCGAATATCCACTTGGATGGTTTCGCTACCACCGAGGCGCTCGAAGGATTGTTCTTGGATGACTCGCAGCAACTTCGATTGGGCTTCTAAACTTAATTCGGCCACTTCATCGAGGAACAAAGTACCTTGGTGGGCCAGCTCGAATCGACCTTTGCGGCGACTGGTGGCCCCAGTAAATGCGCCTTTCTCGTGACCAAAGAGTTCACTTTCTAACAAAGATGCCGAAAATGCGGCGCAGTTAACACTGATCATAGGCTTGTCTTTGCGGCGACTCAATTGATGTAAGTTGCGGGCAACTAACTCTTTTCCCGTGCCATTTTCACCGCAAATCAACACTGTGCTATCGGTATTCGCGACCATATGCAATTGCTGGATCATATGGCGAATAACGGCACTATTGCCTGAAATATCCACATCACCTGTCTTATCGGCTAGTTCTGCCTGCAGGTAATGATTCTCCGAGGCGAGTCGTTCCGATAGGGCCTGTACTTGGGCTAATGCCTGACGTAGTGAGTGTTCGGTTTGTTTTTGAATGCTAATGTCGCGAAATATCGCGACTACACCAATGAGTTCATTGTTACGGTAAACGGGCGTGGAACTGTAATGCACGGGAAAACTGCTGCCATCCTTACGCCAAAACACATCATGGGTAATTTCACGGCTAATGCCATCCTTCAAGGTGTTGTAAATCGGACAATCTTCCTGGGGATAATGGCTGCCATCGGCATGGCTATGGTGGTGGCAATTGTGGATATTTTTACCCAGTAATTCCTCATTTTTCCAACCTGTCATGCGTTCGGCTGCCGGATTGATAAAGACCGCATTTCCATTTAAATCAAAACCATAAATACCTTCGCCTACGGCATTGAGCAGCAATTGGTTCTCTGGCAGAAAATGTTTATCCAGTGGTTGTTTGGGCTCGGATGGTAGCGTCATGGATTAGGGACCAAAGTAGCAGATTAGTGCTCGAGTATATCCTGATAATCCAGCTCACGATATATCGTGTGCCATTGGATCTATAAAACTCACTTGCACTCGGTGAATCGTTGTGAGATGTCGCGGTATAAAGTTTATAGCACTGCCAACTGTAAAAAAGATTGCTTCTTAGCTCATTGATATCTAACAAAATAGTTTTTAAATTGCCAAAAAGTTGTATTTATTACTGGAGAATGCATTTATTTTGTTATAAGAATGTTTCTGTTATGTGAAATAACTTGTGTTGACCACAGTTGCAGATTTTAGGGATCAAAATCGGATCGAGCAGGTCAGGTATTCTAAAAATAATAAGCAGGTGGGATGAGTAATGATGACCTCAAAAAAGCAAAAGTTTGGATTGAGTGCGGTTAGTCTGGCAATCACTCTGGCACTGTCTGGTAGTTTAATGAGTCAACAGGCAATGGCAGAAGAAGATGACACAGCCGTTAAAAATGACAATGTCGAGAAAATTGCGGTTGTAGGTTCCCGTGCTGCTCCACGCTCGATCGGCGATTCCCCCGTGCCTATTGATATCATCAGTAGTGACGACCTTAAGAAGAATGGTTCGACTGATATGATAGATATGTTGGTCACTTCTATCCCTTCTTTTAACTCTCGTGCTCAACCTATCAGCGATGCCGCAACTTTAGTCCGTCCCGTTAACCTACGTGGTCTGCCATCCGACAGTACCTTAGTGCTAGTCAATGGCAAGCGTCGTCACCGCGCAGCTGTGATTGCCTTCCAGGGCGGTGGTATTAACGATGGTGCTCAAGGTCCTGATATTTCTGTTATTCCTGGGTCCGCATTGAAACAAGTTGAAGTATTGCGTGATGGCGCTGCTGCGCAGTACGGTTCGGATGCGATTGCTGGGGTAATGAACTTTGTTTTAAAAGATAATTCCGAGGGTGGCTCCATCACAGTGACCCAGGGAGAATATTACGAGGGTGACGGTGCCACGACCACGGTCGAAGGCGATGTCGGTTTACCGCTGACGGATAATGGCTTTGTTAACTTAAGCTTCCAGTATAAAAATGCCGATGCGACCAGTCGAAGTGTGCAGCGGCCCGATGCGGCTAACTTAACTGAACAAGGTAATACTTTCATTAATGACCCCGCTCAAGTATGGGGCAATCCTGAAATCAATGATGACTATTCGGTCTTTATCAATTCGGGCCTAGACATTAATGCCAATATGCATGCTTATGCCTTTGGTAACCTGTCATCCCGCGATGCTGTGGGGGGATTTTATTATCGTAATCCGCAGGATCGCAGTAATGTGTATACCCCTCCAGAAGGCGGTAACTTATTAGTCGGAGCTATAAATGGTGATCAATCGTCTTGCGTGCTAGTGCCAATTCCTAAAAATGCGGACGGTTCTGATGGCAACGTGTTAGATACAGACGCATACAAGGCGATGGTTGCCGATCCCAATTGTTTTGCTATGAACCAAATTTTCCCCGGTGGTTATACACCGCAGTTCACTGGGACCATTGAAGATATGTCCTTCTTCGCCGGTGTAAAGGGCGATATCGGCGAGTGGAATTACGATTTCAGCGCCGGTACGGGGAGTAACAAAGCCAGCTTCGGCCTTAAAAACTCGTTAAACCCATCATTGGGATTAGATACCCCAACTGATTTTGATACCGGTGCCTATGAGCAAGTTGAAACCACAGTTAACCTCGACTTCTCGCGTTTTATTACCTTAGGCGGCATCGAAGACATTAGTTTTGCTTCTGGTTTTGAATGGCGTAATGAGTCATTTGAGATTTTTCAAGGTGATGAAGCTTCTTGGATTGCCGGTCCCTATGCCGAGCAAGGATTCAGCATAGGCTCGCATGGATTTAAAGGCTTTGGCCCTGAGTCTGCGGGTAAAAATTCCCGTCACAATATTGGTATTTATACGGATTTAGAAGCCTATTTAAATGATGACTGGTTACTCGGTTTAGCGCTGCGTTACGAAGACTTCTCTACCTTCGGTGATACGTTAAATTACAAGCTGACGGCGCAGTATGCTGCGACAGATGAGTTGTCATTCCGCGCTTCACACAGCACGGGCTTTAGAGCGCCAACTGTGGGCCAAGAAAACGTTGTCAACACGCAGACATCGATTATTGATGGCCAGTTGATCCAGACCTTTATAGCACCACCCACCGATCCGCTTGCGGCATTCTATGGCGGGGAAGTGTTAGAGCCTGAAGAGTCTGTAAGTTATGCATTAGGTGCAGTATACGAGTATGAAGACTTTTTCTTAACAGTCGATTACTACAATATTGCCGTTGAGGGGCGTATTGCTCAGTCGAGTAAGATTGATGTTAAAGCTGAAGACTATGATGCGTTGCGGGCGGCGGGGGTTGAGTTCCCTGAGTTAATTCAAGGGGTAAGTTATTACACCAACGACTTCGATACCACGACTCAAGGTATCGATATCGTCGCCTCCTATGATGCGGAAATTTTATCAGGAAATGCTAAATTCAGTCTTGCCTATGGTTGGACCGATACTAGTGTTGATAAATACGATCCTGAGACTACAGATGAGGGTAAAGTGCGTCGATTAGAGGATGGTATTCCTGCCCACCGTGCAACTTTAACCTGGGCTCAGTCTTGGGATAAGTTAAGTATGTCACTGCGGGGTAATTACTATGGCGAATACTATGCAACCCATGCCGATGATACCTCTGATTGGGGCTCTGAGGTCGCGGATTCAGCTGTGACTGTCGATCTTGAAGTCAGTTATGAAGTACTCGATGGGCTCACGCTGGCCGTGGGGGCTAACAACCTATTCGACCAAGAAGCGCAAAAGCTGAAAATGGGTGATGATTACGCCTATGGTCAATTGGGTGGTGTGTATTATGAGAGTGGACCATTCGATTATAACGGCGGCTACTACTATGGCCGGGTGAACTATCGTTTTTAAGTGAACCGTTTTTAAGTGAACCGTTTATAGAAGCGATTTCTAACCCACCTTTCAAGAAATAGCGCTTTTATAAATTTGAAGTGAAGTAAGCAAAAAAGGCTGCTCTGCAGCCTTTTTTATTGCAGTAATTCACGGGCCTGTGCCGCTGCTATGGCATTGAGTTCGCCAGCAATGGTGAATTTTCGGACTACCAGCATATGAAAGCCCATAGGTCCTTTGACGCATTCAGTTGCAATTGTGTTTTTGCGCCTATCGCGCACTCTTTGTAAGCTTGGGCAGATTATAAATAACACCAATAAAGGAAAGATGATGACAAGCCTAAGATGCGGTAACAGATTGTTTAACATGCAATTTTTGTATCTGCTGGTGCCATTATTTCTGCTTTTTTCAGCCTTAGGCCATGCTGAACCCAGTAAAAAGGTAGAGGATAAGGCTGACAAGATTGTCCCTGAGATTGTCAAAACCGAGCATAAGATGACGATCCAAGGCGAGAAAATTAGCTATCAGGCGATAAGTGGTGAGACCATTTTAGAGGACGATAAGGGCGAACCGCTAGCGAGTATTTTTTCGATCACTTATTTACGGGATGACGTTAAAGACAACAGTAAACGCCCCGTGACTTTTATTTTTAATGGTGGCCCAGGCTCGGCATCACTCTGGCTGCATATGGGACTATTTGGCCCTAAACGTGTCGTCGTCCCTAGTGATGCCAAGGATGATGGCGCCGCGCCTTATCGCATTGAGCCTAATGATTATTCCATGCTCGATGAGTCAGACTTAGTGTTTATCGATCCCGTCGGCACGGGCTTTAGTCGTGCCTTAGGCGATAAGAAGGGGACCGATTTTTGGGGGGTTAAAGAAGATGCTCAGTCGATTGCCGAGTTTATTCGTCGCTGGTTGATTGAACATAAACGCTGGAACTCCCCCAAATACCTCGCGGGTGAAAGCTATGGCACTACCCGCGCCGCCGCTTTAGTGGATGAACTGCAGGGCGGTTGGACCGATATTTCGGTTAATGGGATTATGCTGATTTCATCTATTCTCGACTTTAGCCATGCGCGCTATCAGCCGGGTAATAACCAGCCCTATATTGGGTTTTTACCGACGATGGCGGCCACAGCGTTTTATCATAACAAGGTCAGTGATGCTGATAAGGCATTGGGGCTCGAGGCATTTATTGAACAGGCGCGTCAATTTGCGATTAAGGATTATGCCCTCGCGTTACTACAGGGGAGTCGTTTAGCACCCGCCGAATATCAAGCGGTGCGTAAAGATTTGGCACGCTTTACAGGCCTCAGTGAACACTATTTAGACAGAGTTAATCTGCGAGTGAGTGCCAGTCGCTACACTAAGGAACTACTTAAGGATCAAGATTTGACCATAGGCCGGTTAGACAGCCGTTATACGGGGAAAGATTATGACAGCGGTGGCGACTCGACCGATAACGACCCATCGGGGTATGGCATCGACGGTGCTTATACCGCGGCCATGCACCAATATCTGTATGACGATCTGGGCGTGACCTTATCCCGTCCTTTTAACGTGCTCTCCGTCGATGTCAACCGTGGCTGGAACTGGAATATCAGTGGTAAGCAGATGCATTATGTCAACGTCGCACCCTATCTCGGGCAGGCACAGCGTGAAAATAAAGATCTACGGATTTTTGTCGGTAACGGTTACTTCGATTTTGCAACGCCCTTTTTTGCTACCGAAAATACCTTTGCCGATAATGGTATAGATAATAGTCGAGTGAGCATGCATTACTATAAGGCTGGGCACATGATGTATATAGAGTCCGAGTCTTTAGCCAAGTTAGTGAAAGATATTCGGGCTTTCTATCATCCTCAATAGCGCTATTGACTACAGGCAGAGCCGATTAGAGTTAACGCTTCGATAGGCAAATGTTAGAATAGCAGCTTAGTTTAAGGCCCTGTGGAGGGCCTTTTTATTCCTTAAGGCACATAGATGAGTTTTAGTACTTGGTTAGGGTTATTGGCTATTTGTTGCTTGGGGGCGATGTCCCCTGGGCCGAGTTTAGCCATGGTGGTGCGCCATACCTTAGGGGGTGGGCGGGGCAAGGGCATAGTCTGCGCTTGGGCCCATTCGATAGGCATTGGGATTTATGCGCTGGTGACATTACTAGGCTTGGCCGTAGTCCTTAAAAAGGCGCCCTTAGTCTTTAATGGCATTGCGATTATCGGCGCTTTATATCTGGCGTGGATGGGGATCCAAGCCCTACGTTCAAACGGTGGAATGCAGGCAAAACTTGCCGCAGGGGAAGCGACGGATACACTGACAGCCGCCCGTGATGGCATCGCTATTTCGCTTTTTAATCCGAAGATTATGTTGTTTTTCTTAGCCTTGTTTAGCCAGTTTGTGATGGTGGCAGATAACCTGACGGGACAAGCACTGATAGTGTTAACTCCCCTAGTGGTCGATGGACTCTGGTATACCTTAATTGCGTTAGTCTTGTCCCATTCGAGTGTATTGCCTAGGCTGAGGGAAAAAGCGGGGTTGATTGATAAATTGTCTGGTGCGGTATTGATACTGTTAGCTATCCGTGTGGTGTACACACTCTAGTTATTTATTGTAAATCGTCTGTTTTAACTCATACGCCATCAATCGATGGCGTATTTATGCTATCACTATGTATTAAGGGCGTGATTAGCCTTTAAACATTTGCACTGAATGATCGGTTTCTTCTGCCACCGTTTCTTGGATAATAGGTGGATTCGCTATATGATCGTCTAAATTGTCACTCAGCATCTCTCTGAATTCACTGCTAAACCATTCTAGGGCACTGTCTTTTTCTGCGCCTAAATCCGCAGATTTGATTGCCGCCTCGAAGGCATTAAAACGCGCCGCAGCAAAACGCAGTGCAGTGCCGACTTTACCTACATCGCCTTCCTGCTGGCTTAGTTGATTGGCTAAGGCAATAAATTGATCGGCAAGTTCAAAAATGGTGGTGTTGCTCGCGTCCGTCATAGTGCTCACTCTGAAAATTAATACATTCTGATGGACGATTCTATCTTAATTAGCCTAAGAAGGGATCGTTAAGCATCAACTATTGGGATCTAGGTCGGTTGTTACAGTTCCGGTTCTAGAGTCGTAATAGATCGACAGTGTATTATTGGCCCGATAAAAGTAAGTGCATTGATTTGGGTTGATATAGCTGGCTTTGTAGTCGGTTTCTACGGCATCCACATTAAGGCGAGAGACACTGGGCTGGCTGTTTTGAAATAGTACTTCCCATACGGAGACACAATCTTCTACATTGTCTAAAACGGGTGAGGCTTCATTCCCGTAAATATAGTGCTGCGCAGGCCAGCCGAAGCTGTTGAAGTCGACTTGTTCGGATTGCGCCGTACCAAATACGGGTAAATCTTCTTTAGGTCCAGAGCCTACTTTTACTGCCCAGACTGAGTGTGCCAGATTTATTCCCGATTTAAAGCCACCACCTGTGGCTTTTACTGTCGAAATTTGAGCATCCTGCTGCACATTGATAAATTTAGGCAAAGCAACAACGGCTAAAATGCCGAGTACTATGATCACCACCACGAGTTCAATTAAGGTGAAGCCCGATTGATGTTGCTGGCTCAAGTTTGAAGTGGACATAGGATACAAACTGACAATATATAGTTGGCGGCACTATAGCACTTAATCTTGTTGTTTTTAAATCAAAATCATCTCTTATTGATTGAGAACGCACAATAAAATAACGCTTGGCTTGTTATTGTCGCCGCTGACTTTTAAGCTAAGCACATTGTAATTTGAGGATAATAACGGTGACTTTTTCGACTTGGCAGGATTTTATTGAAAATCAACGCGCACAACCCTATTACCAGCAACTTATTGCATTTGTGAATCAAGAACGGCAATTAGGCAAAGTGATCTACCCTCCCAAGGAAGATGTTTTCAATGCATTTAAAACGACGCCCCTAGAAAATGTACGAGTGGTGTTGATTGGTCAGGACCCATACCACGGCCCCAATCAAGCCCATGGTCTGTGTTTCTCTGTGAGACGTGGCATTAAGCCGCCACCGTCACTCGCTAACATGTACAAAGAGTTGGCCAATGATATTCCCGGGTTTCAGATCCCGAGCCATGGCGATTTAACCCAATGGGCGGAGCAGGGGATATTAATGCTCAATACGGTATTAACCGTTGAGCAAGGTCAAGCTCATTCCCATGCCAATGCCGGTTGGGAAGAATTCACCACCCAAGCGTTAGCATTGTTAAATGAGCAAGCAAGGCCGATTATTTTTGTGCTCTGGGGAAGCCATGCGATAAAGAAAGGCAAAGTGATCACCGCACCTCAGCACCAACTGTTATCGGGGCCGCACCCATCACCGCTATCCGCCTACCGTGGCTTTTTTGGTTGTGGTCATTTTTCTAAGGTGAATCAGTTGTTGGCTGTCAGGGGAGAAACCCCCATTCAGTGGCAAGTTTAAGCGTCGGTTAGCTTAATACTTAACAATAAAAAATGCCTTACACTGTAAGGCATTTTTATTTTATATCACAGTACCTTAGTGGTTGCGATCAACGGATATTTTCGCCAGTGAGATTAATGCGGTTTTAAAATCACTGTCCGGTAATACGGCGAGTGCTGCAATGGCCTTTTCAGATTCTTCAATGGCTTTTTGCTGAGTATAAGTTAATGCACCACAGTGATGTAATGCGGCCACAATTTTATCTATCGCTTGGGTTCCATCACCCTGTTCAATAGCGTGACGGATCAGTTGCTTCTCTTCCTCAGTACCATGGGTAATGGCATAAATAAGCGGCAACGTGGGCTTACCTTCGGCAAGGTCATCACCAATATTCTTACCTAACTCTTCACTATTGGCTGTGTAGTCGAGTAAATCATCGGTCAACTGAAATGCGGTCCCTAAATATTTACCGTAGTCGCCTAAGGCGATTTCTTGCTCTGGCGTCGCACCCGCTAGCACACCCGCAAGTAGAGTGGCCGCTTCGAATAATTTAGCCGTTTTGCAGTAAATCACCCGCATATAGCTTGCTTCAGTGGTGTCAGGATCATTGCAGTTCATTAATTGCAACACCTCACCTTCCGCCAGTACGTTAGTCGTATCGGCCAATACCCGCAGTACTCGCATACTATCGAGTTCGGTCATCATCTGGAATGAACGGGTATATAGGAAGTCGCCAACCAGTACACTGGCGCTATTGCCAAATAGAGCGTTGGCGGTTTCACGGCCACGCCTTAGGGTTGATTCATCCACCACATCATCATGTAATAAAGATGCCGTGTGAATAAACTCAATAATGGCTGCGAGTTTTAAATGTGCTTCGCCTTCATAATTTACTGTGCGAGCTGCGAGTACCGACAGTAAAGGACGAAGACGCTTACCACCACCATTGATAATGTAAAAACCTAGCTGGTTAATCAGGGCAACATCTGACTCAAGCTGTTTATATATCAGCTGATTGACTGCTTGCATATCAGTGTCAGCCAGTTGACGAATAGCGTTTAAATCCATAATAGACTCTGGTTGTGGGGCCATTACGTACCCGGCCTCTATTTTAGGCTCACGTGTTATATAGAATGAATTTTACCTAAAATTCTGACATATGACAGCACTAGCACTACTAATGTGCGAGTTATTCCGGCCTTTTTTTATTCTTTCCTAATTAGGGCTTGCCAGAAATAGATTCTTCGCGTAAACTCCGCGCCCATTGTCAATAAAGTTTTTGTAGCGCCCTGCCTCCCAAAAGTGCGAGCCAGCGTGTTAGGAATATCGGAGTAAAATAGCTATGTACGCTGTTTTTCAAAGTGGTGGTAAACAACACCGTGTAGCCCCTGGCCACACAGTTCGTTTAGAAAAATTAGAAGTTGCAACTGGTTCAACTGTTGAATTTGATCAAGTTTTATTGATCGCTGACGGTGAAACTGTGCACGTTGGTGCTCCTTTAGTAGCCGGCGGTAAAGTCGTTGCTGAAGTAGTCAGTCATGGTCGTGGCGAGAAAGTAACTATCGTTAAGTTCCGTCGTCGTAAGCACCACGACAAGAAGATGGGCCACCGTCAGTGGTTCACTGAAGTTAAAATTACTGCTATCAACGCATAATAGGAGTCTAACTCATGGCACATAAAAAAGCTGGCGGTTCTACTCGTAACGGCCGCGATTCAGAAAGTAAACGTCTAGGTGTTAAGCGCTTTGGCGGTGAATCAGTTCTAGCTGGTAACATTATCGTTCGTCAACGTGGTACTAAATTCCACGCTGGTGTAAACGTGGGTATTGGTCGTGACCACACTCTGTTTGCTCTGACCGACGGTAAAGTGAAATTCGAAGTTAAAGGTCCTAATAACCGTAAGTTTATTAGCATCGAAGCTTAATTTTCGAACCTAGCTTATACTGTTAAAGCCCCGCCATTGGTGGGGCTTTCTGTTTTTTATGCTTCTATTTACACTGCATCAATGGTGAATTTGGTAAATCATTACCGGATTGAGGGTGTTGGCAGGTAAGATTGGGAGCAAAGTATCTCGAGTTTTTTGGCGGCCGATGAAGTTAGACGGTATAATTCCTTCATTCAGCGATGCCAGGAGTAAGTATGAAGTTTGTCGATGAGGCAGTAATTAGGGTCGAAGCGGGCGACGGCGGTAGCGGTTGCGTAAGTTTTCGACGCGAAAAATATGTACCTGATGGTGGTCCTGATGGTGGTGATGGTGGTGACGGCGGCAGTGTCTATCTGCAGGCCGATGAAAACTTCAACACCTTAATCGAATTCCGTTTCGAGCGTTTTCACATGGCTGAGCGCGGTGAAAATGGTCGTGGTCGAGACTGTACCGGCCATAGCGGTAAAGATCTGATCTTAAAAGTCCCCGTGGGAACCCGTGCCATTGACCATGAGACTGAGGAAGTGCTCGGTGATTTGACCACCCATGGTCAAAAACTCTTAGTCGCTAAGGGGGGCTTCCATGGTTTAGGTAACACTCGTTTTAAGAGCAGTACTAACCGTGCTCCGCGGCAAAAGACCTTAGGAACACCCGGTGAAGTCCGTAGCCTAAAGCTTGAGCTATTACTGCTTGCCGACGTGGGCTTGCTCGGTATGCCCAATGCGGGAAAATCGACTTTTATTCGCGCCGTGTCCCGTGCTACGCCTAAAGTTGCCGACTATCCCTTCACGACTTTGGTCCCCAACTTAGGAGTGGTCAATCCGCGTCCTGGCCAAAGTTTTGTGATTGCCGATATTCCAGGTCTCATCGAAGGAGCAGCCGAAGGTGCGGGTTTAGGTATTCGCTTCTTAAAGCACCTTGAGCGTTGCCGTATTTTACTGCATATCATCGATATCGAACCTATCGATGGAACCGATCCGGTTGAATCGGCGCGTGCCATTGTGGGTGAACTTGAAAAGTACTCCCCTAAATTGGCGGGTAAACCGCGTTGGTTAGTCTTTAACAAAACCGATCTGCTGCTCGAAGAAGAGCTGCAAGAGAAGGTTGAGCGCATCGTTAAAGAACTAGAGTGGGAGGGGGATGTCTATACTATCTCCGCCTATAACCGCGAAGGCACCAAAGAGCTAGCCTTGAAGTTGCTGGATTATATTATGAGTCTTCCACCAGAAGACAATGAAGTTAATCCTGACGATGAAGTCGAGTTCAAGTGGGATAATTATCATCAAGCCAATCTGGATTCCATTAATGAAGATTATGATGATGATTTCGATGACGACTTTGATGATGACGACTACGATGTAGAAGTGATCTACCAAAGATAATACTCATGTCTTAGTTTTGAGAACGCTGTGTACGCTGATACTCAAAATGATATTACTCGGCAGGTTGTGCGCGTAGCACAACTGTTACTGGCCTACGGTGCAGAATCTGATTTAGTTGAAGAAATCAGTCAGCGCCTAGGTCAGGCTTTGGGCCTTGCCAGCGTTGAGCTTTCTATTTCTTCAAATTCCCTTGTGTTGACCAGTTTGGTTCACGGTCGTTGCATCACGACAACCCGTCGTATTCGTGAGCATGGCATTAATATGACCATAGTCTGTGAATTACAACGTATCTGCTTATTGGCCGAAAAGGGCCTATATGGACCGAATGAAGTCCGTAAGCGTCTCGCACGTATTGAGCCTAAAACCTATCCTCCATCGCTAGTCATACCTATGATAGGTTTATCCTGTGCCAGTTTTTGTCACTTATTCGGCGGTGATATAGCAGCAAGTGTGATTACGTTTTTTGCCTCGGCAGTTGGGATGTCAGTTCGTCTCGCGATCGCTAAACGCCACTTTAATTTACTGGTCAATTTTGCGGTCACTGCTTTTGTTATCAGCTTAATTGCCCAAACTGGGTATCTGTTTTCCCTAAGCGAAACTCCGCAGTCCGCCATGGCTGCCAGTGTGTTAATGCTAGTGCCGGGTTTTCCGATGATTAATGCGATTTCGGATATGGTGAAAGGACATATGAACGTAGGCATCTCCCGCTGGGGGCACGCGACCTTGCTGACGGTTTCATCTGTGATTGGCATCACCATTGCGATGCAACTTGGCGGTATTTTTCTATGATGGAATTGTTGACTATATTGCTCCATGACGCTTTCTTTTCGGCCATTCCGGCCGTGGGTTTTGCTATGGTTTTTAATGTGCCCAAGCGTTTTTTACCCTACTGCGCCTTAGCCGGAGCGATAGGCCACAGCTCGCGTACCTTAATGCTACAATTTGGTCTTCCTATCGAGTGGGCAACGTTTGCGGCTGCGGCGATCGTAGGTACTATCACTATCGGATTTGCAAAGCGCCATTTAGCGCCACCTTTAATGTACGCTGTGGCGGCCATTATTCCAATGATCCCTGGGACCTATGCCTTTAATACTGTGATTGCCTTAGTGCAGCTGACGGCCCAGTCGCAGGTGAGTCAAGAGCTGACGGGGCAAGTGATCAGTAATGGTTTAAAAACTGTCTTTATCTTGGGGGCTCTATCGGTTGGGCTCGCATTACCGAGTTTGCTGTATTTTAGAACCCGTCCCGTTATTCAATAGTTTTAATATCCCCACAACACAGGAGTGAGCATGCGCATTGCTATGATAGCCGCGATGGCAAACAATCGAGTCATTGGAAAAAACAATAAAATGCCATGGCATCTTCCAGAGGACTTGCGTCACTTTAAAGCGATGACCTTAGGCAAACCCGTGGTGATGGGACGCAAAACCTTTGAATCCATCGGTAGACCCCTTCCTGGACGACATAATATCGTGATTTCGCGTCAAGTCAGCCTCATGATTGAGGGTGTCACCTGTGTGGCGTCCTTCGATGCGGCAAAGCAAGCCGCGGGTGAATGTGAAGAGTTGGTGGTGATCGGCGGTGGACAGCTCTATGCTGAAGTTTTGCCCCAGGCGGATATTCTCTACTTAACCCAAATTGACTTAGAGGTTGAAGGCGATACCTATTTCCCTGAATGGGATGGAGATAATTGGCAGGAAACGGAATCCTTGTCTAGTATAAATGCCGATGGGCTGGAATATCGCTTTATCAATTTGGCAAAAAAATGTTAAATTACCTACTCTGTTGTGTACCCTGTGCGTATGGATTGTCAATATGTCTATGGTATTAGATGTTGTTGGGCATTGAGTGTCGGTAAAACTGAAATAACTAATTGTGGGTTATCGAGGTTAATCGCCAATTGCTAACACCAAAGAGGCTAATATCCGTTAGATATCTATGTAGACCATACAGAATTGATAACAAAATTATAAGAAAGTATTTAAGGAGTATCGGATGCGTCTTATGCCTGTAGCCTTGGCTGCACTCATCGGTTTTAGCTATGTTTCTGTTCCAGCAACGGCAGAAGCCGCCGAAGCAGATCCCTTAGTCGCCAGTATCTGCGACTATGTAAAAGCGAACGATAAAAACCGTTTACGTAAAAAGTTAAAAGAAAGCCGCGTGAAATTACGTCAGATTTATAGCGGTATCAGTTGTGATGGTCAAAGCCTGTTGCGTACAGCCTATGGCGCGAATGCAAACGATGCCGGTGAGTTTGTGGCAAAGCGTTTGTCTGTCACTGAACTGAGTGTTCCCGAAGCGGACGGTATGACGATTCAAGCTTGGGCAGAGGGTAATGGCCATGGTGCTATCCCAATCACAGCAGCAATTAAAGAACGTTTAGGTGCAGCTGCGGGTGGCGAAGAAGAATAATCGCGATCTTAGTGTATAAACAAGCCATCGATATACTTACCTGTTTATTGGCCTGTTAAAACCTATCGCAATTAAATGCCGAATCTTTATTCGGCATTTTTATGTCTGAAAAATACTCTGCGGATCTCGTGCTCTGCGATCTAGTGAGATAAAAAATAAGGGCCGCATTGCGGCCCTTATTTGACTCCAGTGGTTGGATCTAGACCCTAAACTCACCGACTGAGGCTTGCAGCTCTTCGGCTAATTTGGCTACCTGATGACTCGACTGAGCCGTTTGATCGGCACCTATGGCGGTTTCTTCGGAGATGGCTGCTATATGCTCCAGTTTCTCGGAGACTTGCTGACTCACTAAATTTTGTTCCTGCGCGGCATGGGCAATATGGGTTCCCGAATCATAGGCCTTATGCACTGATTGGCTGATGGTTTCTAGGGCTAAGTTGGCCTGCTCGGTTTTTTCCACACAGGCATTTGCTTGGGCGCGTCCCATATCCATGGCGGCTACGGCTTGCTCTGCCCCCTGTTGCAGCACTTCAATCATTTGCTGGATTTCACGGGTAGATACTTGGGTACGAGAGGCAAGACTGCGTACTTCATCTGCCACCACGGCAAAGCCGCGTCCTTGCTCGCCGGCACGTGCCGCTTCAATCGCCGCATTCAGTGCTAGTAGGTTAGTCTGCTCGGCGATCCCGCGGATCACATCGAGAATCGAGCCTATGGAGGCACTGTCGGATTGTACTTTGTTGATCACTAGGCCCGCTTTTGCTACTTCGTCGGCTAGGGCCAAGATAGTGCGTTTGTTCTCTTCGGCAATGGCGCGCATATGCTGGGTTTCTTGATCGGCTTGCTTGATCTGTTCCAGCGCTTGATCGGCACTCAGTGAAACCTGTTGTGCACTCGAGCTTAGTTCTGTGGTTGCCGTAGCGACTTGATCTACTTGGCTCTTTTGTTCCTGGATGCCAGAGGTGGTTTGCGCCGTGATGGCTGAGGTTTGCTCTGCGGCGGCGGCCAGTTGGTTTGACCGATCTAGAATGCCAATAATCAATCCACGTAGGCTATCCACCAGGCGGTTACAGTTTTTAGCGAGCTCTGCAAATTCATCGTGACCAGAGTCATCTAGCTTATGGGTTAAATTACCGGAGGCTAAGACATTAAGGGCGTTATTCACTTGATTGAGTGAGCGTTTTAATGGATTGACGACGGCGATACTGATGATAATGGCTGCCACTATCGCAATCAGTACGACTATGATGGTTCTAAAACTTGCCGTATCAATTTTAGCTATGGTTTCTTGGCTCATATTGGCCGCAACTGACTCGATGTTATTGCTGACATCTTCCATATTGCGATTGATGGTTTTTGCATCTTTTTCAATAACAGTTAATTGATTGTTCGATGTTTGAGTGTGTTTCAATTGGCTCGATTTCAGTAACAACATCGAGTTTGGCCCTTCAAAGAGGGCTAGCACTTTACCTATATCCTGATTAATGGATTCTAAGGTGTCGTTATCAACAATGCCCTGGGCATGGCGATTGACATATTCGAGTCTATTTTTAGTTTCGCCTAGGATGTAATCGAGTTCTTTTGAGATCAGCTCATGTTTACTCATTTCTTCGTTGCTGACTAAATCGGCAATTGTGGTAATGAGATTGCCAAGGCTAGTGTCTATCGCGCTTGCCGATGCAGCAAGGCTCTGGGCATCCGGATTTTGGCTAGTTTCAAGATCGATCACATCTAGCAGAACCGAGGAGGCATCATCTGCGGCATTCTCGAGTTTTTTCTTCAAGCCAACTAACTGTTCTTGCTTGCTCAGGGCCGCTTCGCGTTCAGTAAACATCGCTAGGCTATCGCGTTCGAAGGTGGAGAAGCTGCCACTCAGTTGCGAGATTAGAGAAGGTAAATTTGTTTGGCTTTTGACTAATTGAGTGAGATTAACGATCTCGCTCTTGAATTGGCTGCTATGTTCATCGAATACCCGACGAATATCGGGAATATTAGCCGCTTTTGGGGCGTGATAGGCGATAAGAACCTGACGCTGTTGCTCACTTAAACTCTCGGTGAGATGGTTAGTGGCCTTAAGTGCTGGCAAGCTTAATTCTTGCATCATTGCCGAACTATCTTTGAGACTTATATTCGTTAGATAGGAGGTAAATCCTAACAACACAAGTAAAAGCGTAACAATGCTAAACCCGCCAATGACTCTGGTGGCTACATTAACTTTCATAGGATACTCCGGTTATTATTATATTTTCCAAACGAAAAGATTATAAAATTCAGGACTTAGGCGCACAGTCGTTTATCGACCATAGCTGACTTTAGTTTAACTCTTTTTTAACCTTTTTTGGGTAATTTTTTGGTCTTTTTCAAGATGCCATAGGGTAAGGTGTTCACCCCAGCAACATCCCGTATCTAACGCTTTTAATTGGGGATCGTTGACTTTCCCCATTAGGGCTGCCCAATGGCCAAAGACTAATGTGTGGCTTTGGCGTAGCGGCGATGTAAATTCAAACCAAGGGCGTAACTGTGGATTAGTGCAATCTTCAGGGGGCTGTTTACAGGCAAAATCCAAGTGTCCATCAACATAGAGGTAGCGCATGCGGGTGAGCGCGTTAATACAAAAGCATAATCGGTTGAGGCCTAATGATGTGGGATCCCAGCGGACGCTCATATCTGAATACATTTGACCTATTAAAGCCTCAAGATAGTCAGCTTGTTTGAGGGCATGGCTGACCAGTGCCGACTCTTGTCTTAGGATGTCTAGCGACCACTGGGGTGGGACACCTGCATGGGTCATAATGACTCGCTGTTCGGGTAATTCCCGCATTAGGGGTTGATGCCTCAGCCAGTCTACTAGGCCATCGATATCGGGTGCATTGAGCAGTGGTGTGAGGTTATCGCCGGGTTTATCCCGTTTTAATTTGCCATGGAGGGCGAGCAGGTGCAGATCATGGTTGCCCAATACGGTTTTGGCCGAGTCGCTGAGGGATTGAAAATAGCGCAATGTGGCTAAGGAATCAGGGCCCCGCGCAACCAGATCTCCCACAGCCCAGAGTTCATCTCGGGATGGATTAAAGTCGACTTTTGCGAGTAATCTCTGTAATTCGACAAAACAGCCTTGAATATCACCAACAAAATAATGGGCCACAATATCCTTTCTACAGCTAAATCAATGTAACAGACCAGGCGTTGCTAAACGGAAGGGTTTAATGATCGCTTGAAAATGCTCCCCCGACTCGCTGACCATACCATAAGTGCCGTGCATGATGCCAAGGGGCGTATCGAGTACAGTGCCACTGGTATATTGATAGGCAGTATTCGGTGGGATTGTCGGGGTTTCACCCACAACGCCTGCGCCTTGAACTTCACTGGTATTGCCATTGGCATCGGTGATGATCCAATGGCGGGTTTCAAGTTTTGCCGCTTGATCGCCGAGGTTGATAATGGTGATGGTGTAACTGAAGAGGTATTTTTCATCCTCGGGGGAGGATTGCTGCTCAATATACTCAGTCTTGACTTCGACCCTAATCGAGGTGTCCAATGCGCTCATTTTCATTCCTGCAATGAGGTTGGGCACTCAGTCATGCCCAACATTCTTAGCCTAATTACGCTCTTTTATCACATACCATGTTCGCCATCGCCACATATTGCTCGACGCTGATCTGCTCTGGTCGCTGGCTTTGATCTATGCCTAGTTGCTCAAATTCTGCATCGCTCAGCATATGTTTGAGGTTATTGCGCAATGTCTTGCGGCGCATGTTAAATGCAGTAGTGCACAGCTGGCGCAGCACGTTGACATCTTTACACGGGAAAGGCTTTTCTGCATAGGGTAAAAGACGTACAACCGCAGAGTCCACCTTAGGGGCCGGTGTAAAGCTGTGGGGGGGGACTTCCAGTACGGGCACGACTTGGCAGAAGTACTGTGCCATAACAGTTAAACGGCCATAGGCTTTACAACCAGGGCTTGCCGATAAGCGTAGGACGACTTCCTTTTGCAACATAAAGTGCATGGTTTCGATTTGCTCGGCAAATTCGAACAGATGGAACATCAGTGGTGTTGAGATATTATAGGGTAAGTTACCAAAAACTTTGAGTTTTTTACCTGGAACGCTGAGCTGACTAAAATCAAACTGCAGGGCATCGCCTTGGTGAATGGTCAGCTTATCCTTAAGAACCGGATGTTGGTGCAAGCGTTCAACCAGATCGCGGTCTAATTCCACTACGGTTAAATTATCGACTGCGAGTGCGACGGGCTCAGTTAAGGCGCCAAGGCCTGGGCCGATTTCCACCATCACATGGTCATTATCGGGGGCAATAGCGCCCACAATACGGTTAATCACATTGCCGTCGGTTAAGAAGTTTTGTCCAAAACGCTTTCTGGCCGTGTGGCCTAAATGTACTTTGTTGCTCATTAATAATGTAATCGTTTAGTTTGTTGAGGATAACTCAATGGCTTTATTCAGAGCACAGACAAAACTACCGATATCGGCCTTGCCTGTACCCGCGAGATCGAGCGCCGTACCATGGTCAACCGAGGTACGGATATAGGGTAAACCTAAGGTGATGTTTACCGATTTGCCAAATCCCTGTGACTTGAGAACGGGAAGCCCTTGGTCATGGTACATGGCCAAAACGACATCGGCGTCCTGTAGATATTTGGGTTGGAATAGGGTATCGGCCGGTAATGGGCCGACAATATTCATTTGATGCTCTTCCCTTAACTCATTCAGTGCGGGGATGATTACATCGATTTCTTCCCGCCCTAAATGCCCGTCTTCACCCGCATGGGGGTTTAAACCACAGACATAAATTTTAGGTGAGATAATGCCAAATTTACTGATAAGGTCGGCATGTAAGATCTTGATAATATGGTGTAACCTTTGGCGTGTAATCGCCTTTGCCACATAGGCTAACGGAATATGGGTGGTGACTAGTGCTACCTGCAATCCCGGTGTTGCTAGCATCATGACCACATCGGGGCAATTTGCTTGGTGGGCAAAAAACTCCGTATGACCACTAAAGGAAATGCCTGCTTGATTAATAATCCCTTTATGTACTGGGCCTGTGACGACGGCATCAAACTCACCGCTCATGTTTTTTTCACCGGCATAGCGAAGGGTTTCAACCACATAAGGACTGTTCTGCTCATCGAGCTGACCACATACGGCTTCACTGGCTAATTTGAATGGCGCTATGGTTAAGGTGCCGGCCTCCTGAGGCCTTGGCGCTTGATCTGGCAGATAGGGACGAAAAACCACTTGCAGACCGAGCCGTTTCGCCCGACTCGTCAATAATTCAGGATCCGCACAAACGACTAACTCAGCGGGCCAAGCCTGCTGAGCCAGTTGTACGACTAAATCGGGGCCGATACCTGCGGGCTCGCCTGGGGTAACGGCAATACGTTTAGTGGTCAATTCTACTTAACCTCGGTTGGTCTCTGGCGCAAAGACTTCAATGTATGCGTCAGAACGCATTTCGTCTAGCCAGTTTTGCAGTTCTTCATTAAATTTGCGACGGAAGATCAATTGGTGTGCACGGTTACTGTTGAACTGATCCGTGGCATCGGTTTTTCTGCGCTCTTCTAACTGAGTGATATGCCAACCGTGGGTGGTACGGAAGGGCTCACTGATCTGATCAGGGCTTAAACTATTTAGCGTTTGGGCAAATTCAGGCACATAAATGCTTGGCTCCGCCCAGCCGAGTTCGCCACCTTTGGTCGCTGAACCGGGATCTTCTGAGTATTGGCGGGCTAGGTCTTCAAACTTGGCTTCACCCGAACGAATTTGTTTTAGAAACTGCTCCAGCATGGCTTTAGCGCGGTCTTCAGACAGAATAGGGGATGGCTTGAGCAGAATGTGACGGGCTCTGACTTCTTCAATTTCTTTGGTTTGCAGGCCACGTGCATCCATGATCCTGATGATATGGAAACCTGCGCCACTCTTGATTGGGCCAATAATGTCGCCGGTTTTTGCGCCGTTGATCACTTCAGCGAAAAGCGTTGGCATTTCGTTGATATTCATATAATCCCAAATACCGCCTTCCAGTGCCTTAGGGCCAGAGGAAGATGCGATAGCGGTACGGCGGAAATCTTCACCTGCCTTTAAACGCTCTAAGACGATGTTGGCACGTTTGCTTGAGGCTTCCAGTTGTTCACTGGTTGGATTGCTTGGCACGTCAATCAGGATGTGGCCGATTTGGTATTCCACATCCTTCATACCTTGCTCTTGGATCAGTTTGACTAGGCTGGTAATTTCCTGTGGTGACACTTGGATGCGGCGTTGTACTTGGATGCGCTGAATTTCACCTAGGGTGATTTCCTCACGCAGTTGCTCACGGTATTGGCTGAAGCTTAGGCCTTCGCTTTCGATCTTTTGTTGCATTTGCGCCACGGATATTTTTTGCTCGCGGGCAATGTTTTCAATGGCTTGGTCTAATTGTAGATCACCAATATGCAGGCCGATACGATCCGCCATTTGCAGCTGTAGGCGGGTTAAGATCAAGCGCTCGATAACTTGGGTACGTAAAGCGCTGTCGGATGGTAGCGACTGGTTTGCCGCTTTGGCATTGGCTTTAACTGTGTCGATCATGTTAGTGATTTCACTTTCGAGCACAATACCGTCATTAATTTGAACCGCGACACGGTCGAGTTGCTGGGGAGCGGCCAATGTAGGTTGGCTGATGGCGAGTGCAAATAAAGCAAAAATCAGATGTTTACTGGGTTTCATCCACAAAATCCTTGGCACATTCTAAGGTCAGGTTCGACGGCTTATTTAAGTTAACTTTACCATTTATATCGAAATTACAGCGAGTTGCCTCAGTGTTATTTTGCTGGCGACTCAAGAAAGAGAGCGACATCGGCGGTTAAACTCGACCTTGTTCCCTGTTTGTGAGGGCGTCGCACTGCTTTCATTAACCTGTTTGGACTCTCAGTCCTGCTTGAGGTTCAGCAATCTATCACAATTCTTTGCTAATTCCTCAGATAAAGCGGTTTTCTGTAGTTAAATAGACCGTCATTGAGCATATCTGTTACGCCTAACGGGCCTGAACCACCGAGTCCTTTGATGACGATGTTTAAGTAGACACCGCTTTCAAACTGCTCTCTGTCATCAATGGCGGCCGAGCCTATGTTGTCATCGTAATTGGTTTTGATCCGGTAGTGGTAGCTGAGGCGAACAGCGTAGCAGCAGGATTCGTATTGGAAGCCAGTATAGGTTTCGACGCTGCGGCTTTCATTGAGATCATAGTACCAGTTACCGACAAAATAGAGGTTGTCGGTCACTGGCCAGGCACCGCGAATACCCGCTTGGGAAATATTCACTAAATCATTGGTATTTGAGTTCAACAAATCGGGCACATAACGATAGCTCAGTTGCAGTAACTTATTGGCTTCTGGGCGGAAGTCTAAGGTGACTTCGGTCTTCTTGTTATCGCTGGTATTGGTATCGTACTGGATGGCAGCGCCTAAGTACCAGTCATGGCTCAGACGGGTATCTAACTCGGCCGCGAGTACGGATGTTGATTGATTTTGTTCGAAAATATTATCTTCGTAACCTAATTTACTGTCTTGAAGATAAAAAATCTGCCCTAGGCTGAATTTAGTCACCTCTTGGTTATGATCGTCTAATAGACGAGTCGTCACACCTAGGGTTACTTGGTTGGTATCGGCAATACGGTCAAGGCCAGAGAAACGGTTTTCACGGAACAGACCAAAGTAGTCGTCCTGTAATTGGGCGGTATCATAGATGCCAATGCCACGCTGATCTTCATAACCTACATAAAGATATTGAAACTGTGGTTCGAGTGTTTGACGGTAGTTTTGCTCAAACAGTTGGGTAAAACGTTCGAAGTTGATCTGACCGTTGAGTCGCAGCTGTGGAATAGTGCGGCTGACCGATTCATCTAGCTCTTCGGTTGGGTCATTATTCTGCTGCCAATAATTGGTTTGCATCAGTTTCACTTGGCTAGTGAACGAACCGGAGGGACCATGGATGGGCAGGGTTACGCTCGGTGCCATGTGCATACGCGTCGCCGTGTTGACGTCACTATCCTGATGGGAAAAGTTAGTCAGTTCCGAATTAAAGCCAAAGTCGAGGTTTTTCCAGAAGTCGGCGGCTCGATAATTAAAATTCACCTGCGGCATGACTTGGTAAGGCTTTTCATCTTCGCCGAGGACTTTAATATCCTGTACTCGGGTGCTGATATCCCAGTTACGCTCAAAGTAACTGACCTCACCAATACGGGACAATTGATTGTCTGTGGCACGGTTGACATCGGACTTTAAGTCATTGAAGTAGTTGTTATCTGAGACTTCAGTAAAGTTGGCTTGCACGCGCCAGTTTTTGTCTATCGCGCCTTGATGTTGCCAGTTATACAGATAGCGATTCGGGCTGCCATCGATCAGTTCATCATTGCCAAGATATTCTAGGTTCACTCGACCTTTCTGGGCCTCGCCTGTGAGATAACGAAACTCGGTTTTTGTAAATAACCCTCTTTTTGTCATGTAGTTAGGTGTAAATGTTAAATCATATTCAGGGGCGATATTCCAATAATATGGGGTGGAGACCTCAAACCCATTGGTGGTGCTAGTGCTAAAGCTTGGGTAGAGAAAGCCCGACTTACGCTTATCGGATACAGGGACCGTCATATAGGGGATATAAAACACCGGAACGCCGCCGACCCTCAGCTTTGCATTCCAAATCTCACCCCATTCTTCCTCACTATTGATCTTGATTTTCTCGGCTTCGAGCAACCAAGACACATTGTCTGGCGGACAGGTAGTGAAGTTAGTATTAGTGAGGATCAAATTGTTATTCATGGTAATTTGCAGTTTTTCGGCATCGCCGTGAACCTGCTGACCATGGAGCCAATATTGCGCACCTTTAAGGGTGGCGCGATTAGAGCGCATTTGCGCCTGTAATGACTCTGCGGTGACCGTAAAGTTACTGTCTTGGAATACTAAATTGCCATTGGCATCGAATTGTTCAGTGGCTTGATCGAGAATGGCCTCATCGGCGGCTATGTGTCTATCGCCTTGGCTAAATACGACATCACCCGTAAAAATTGCCTGCTTACCCATTTCGGCATTAGATCTATCGGAAATAATCCGAATTTTATCTAGGTCAGCCGCGTCCATCCCGGGTTGAGATACGATTCGGGGTACTGGCGGTTCGATTATGCATTGGGATGCGGTTGCGGTTGGAGATTCGTCTGCCAGGACTAATTGCGGTAACAGGCTCAGGGCCAGAAGGTAACGGATCTGCATCTTAGGTCAATGATTATGATTTCTTAGTCTGGACAAGTATCGACGGGGAAAGTTGCAAACTACAAGTGCAACATCGCTAAATAAATCTCTCAATTTCTTAGCTGTTTCCAAGTTATATGCCAGCTATAATAAAGCAATTTTTCTTTAAGAGCCATGAAATGACTTTATCCGATCCGAGATTTATTTCCCTAAACCTGTGGCTGAACCGTTATTTTTCCTCCAATGTGACCCCTGTGTTGATTTCAGGTGACGCCAGTTTTAGACGTTACTTTCGGATAACAACTGCGGATGCGAGCTATATTGCCGCCGATTCACCACCACAGCTTGTGCCTATCGCCCCTTTTATTGCCCTATCTAATGCCTATGCGAGTACGGGACTGACAGTTCCAAAAGTGATTGCCTTTGATGCCGAGCAAGGTTTTATGCTGCTCAGCGATCTCGGCGATACCCAATTGTTATCTGTGCTAACCCCGGAAAATGTCGGCGATTATTATCGCCGAGCCTTGGAATTATTACCCCAGGTTGCCGCTGTGGTTGATAGCACAAACCCAGATACCGGGATGACTCAGGCCCTGCCGTTATACGATGAGGCCTTTGTTCACCGTGAATTAGGTATTTTTACCGAGTGGCTGCTAGGGCGGCATTTGCAGCTTGAGCTAAGTGAGAGTGAACAGGATTTACTTAGCCAAAGCTTTGATATTTTGGTGGATAATGCCCAATCTCAACCAAAGGTGGGAATGCACCGCGATTTCCACAGCCGTAACCTTATGCTGCACAATGGCCAGTTGTGTGTGCTGGATTTCCAAGACGCGGTTATCGGCCCCGTGACCTACGATGCTGTGTCCCTGCTGCGGGATTGTTATGTCCGTTGGCCGCAGGCAATGGTTGCGGATTTAATGGGGCAACATTACCAGCAAGCCTTAGTACACGAATTTATCCCGCAGGATATCAGTTTCGAGCAGTATCAGCGTTGGTTTGACTTGATGGGGTTGCAGCGTCATATCAAGGCGGCGGGGATCTTTGCCCGTTTACATTACCGAGATAATAAACCCGCCTATATGGCCGATATCCCGCTGACCTTAACTTATATCGTCGATATCGCGCAGTCTTATTCCGAATTAGCGCCGCTGGCGGCATGGCTGCAGGCTCGGGTATTGCCGGCATTCAATAGTGCTAAGGGCGAAGGGGAAAATCGATGAAAGCCATGATCCTTGCGGCGGGAAGGGGTGAGCGTTTAAGGCCATTGACCGACACTGTACCTAAGCCTTTAGTGCCGGTATTAGGCAAGCCCCTCATTATTTATCATATTGAAAAGCTTGCGGCTTTAGGTATTGTCGATATAGTAATTAATCATGCTTGGCTAGGGCATAAACTGCTCGAAACCCTAGGCGATGGCAGTGCCTTTGGGGTGAATATTCGTTACAGCGCCGAAGAAACGGCATTGGAAACCGGCGGTGGAATTAAGCGGGCATTACCCCTGTTGTGTGAAGGTGAAAGTGATGCTCCTTTTTTAGTGATCAATGGCGATGTGTTTATCGATACTTTGCCGCCATTATTACCACTGGCCGAAGATGCCCTGGCTCATCTTTGGCTCGTGCCGAACCCTGAGCAGCACCCCAATGGGGATTTTGCCTTAGTGGACAATCGAGTGCATAAACAGGGCGACACTAAGTACACCTTCTCAGGGATGGGAATTTACCATCCAAGCTTATTCAACGGCACGCCCGAGGGCGCGTTTGCCCTGGGCCCACTGCTGAGGGCTCAAATGGCTCAGGGGCGAGTCAGCGGCGCCATGTTTAAGGGGCTTTGGTGCGATGTCGGCACGCTTTCACGCCTGCAAACGCTCGAATCCCACTTGCAAAATAACGGATAAATCGAGCGGTTAGATTATCCCAGTATATTGGGGTGATATATTAACTACATTATTAACATCAGGAAATAAGATGCGGCTTTGGGGTAAGTTTTTTGGCTTTGTGATTGGCTTTATGTTCGGGCGGATCTTTGGCGCCTTATTAGGTTTATGGCTTGGGCATCTTTACGATAAACGTGCCAGCGGCGGTGGGAGTTTCAAACAAATTCTTGGACAGGCGAAAAATCGCCAGAGTATTTTCTTTAACACTACCTTTGCGGTGATGGGCCATGTTGCTAAGGCGTCCGGGCATATCACAGAAACCGATATTCGTATTGCGACGCTGTTAATGGATCAATTGCGCCTTACTGGTGATGCCCGTAAAGAAGCTCAGCAGGCTTTTCGGCAGGGGAAGGCAAGCGACTTTGATTTGCGCAGCAGCCTACAGGCATTTCGTACCGTGACCATGGGGCGAAAAGAGCTGGTGCAGATGTTTATTGAGATCCAGATCCAAACGGCACTGTCCGATGGTGAGCTTGATCCCGCGGAGCAAGCTATCCTAATGACGGTGGCCCAAGAACTCGGTTATGGTCATGAACAGCTGGATGAGTTACTCAAGCGTTGGCAGGCCGAATACCGTTTCCACCAGACCTCAAACGGTAATAAAACCTCTATTACCGACGCCTATGACTTACTGGGAATTACTCTAGATGCGAGCGATCAAGAGGTGAAACGGGCCTATCGCAAGTTGATGAATGAACACCATCCCGATAAGTTAATCGCTAAGGGTTTGCCGCCGGAGATGATGGAGCTGGCCAATCGTAAGGCTCAGGATATTCAGGCTGCGTATGACAGGGTGAAATCGGAGCGCGGCATGCGCTAATGCTTCGGTTAGCGTTGTCGACGCAAGGAATTATAAATACAGATAAGGGATTAAGATGAAATACGCTAATCGATTGTTCGCTATTGCAAGTTTATTACCCCTCAGCCTCGCCTTACCCGCCCATGCTGAACCCGAGCTGTTTATCGCACCTTATGGTGGTTACAGCTTTGGCGGCAGCTCGTTCGATATCAATGAACTCGATGCTGACAACGCTGAAACCGATAATAAGCAGAGTGTCGGTATCGAAGAGGCGAGCCATTACGGCATCATGTTAGGGATCGGCACCAACGACCCCGGCAATATTTACCTGCTCTACAGTCGGCAATCCTCCGAGCTGAAAAGTGGCGGCCTGTTTACTCCTGATTTAGTCGCCTCCTTAGATGTCGACTATATCCACCTTGGCGGCACCTTATTCTTTCCAAGCGGGGATTTTCAGCCCTACATTACCGCCAGTGCAGGGGTCACTCGGATGATGCCCGATGATTGGTCAACGGAAACCCGTTTCTCCATGGGGATTGGTGGGGGTGTCGAATATAGTCTCACCTCGAACTTTGCGCTATTTGCTGATATCCGCGGCTACGCTACTTTTATCGACAGTGACAATTCGCTCTTTTGTAATGAAAACGAATGCCTATGGCATGTCACTTCAGATTTAATGTGGCAGGCGCAGGCCAATCTTGGGTTGAAAGTCAGTTTTTAGATGAGCGCGTTATTGTATGAGTTGTCCTAAAGGAGAGGTAACGGCATGAAGATAGTCGTTCTCGATGGTGAAACCTTAAATCCCGGTGATTTGAGTTGGCATGGCCTCAGTGAATTGGGGGATTTTGCCTGTTTTCCCCGTACCGCCAACCATGAGATTATCCCTAGGGCACAGGATGCCGAGGTTATCTTTACCAATAAGACGCCGCTTAATGCCGACACGTTAGCCCAATTACCGCTGCTGAAATATATAGGCGTGTTGGCAACGGGCACAAATGTGGTGGATTTAGCGGTCGCAAAGGCGCAGGGCATAGTGGTGACTAACGTGCCCGCCTACGGCCCCGATGCTGTTGCCCAAATGGTATTTGCCCATATTTTACACCACACCCAAGCCGTTGCCGCCCACCATCAAGCCGTTGTCGATGGCCAGTGGGCGAATGGCAAGGATTTTTGTTTTACCCTAACACCGCTGCAATCGCTTAAGGGGAAGACATTGGGCCTCATTGGTTATGGGGATATAGGTCAGCAGGTCGCAAAAATTGCCCTTGCCTTTGGTATGCAGGTGTTAGTGAATACGCGTACGGAACCCGCCCATTTACCCCAAGGCGTGAGTTGGAGTTCACGGGAGAATGTCTTCAAAGAGTCTGATATTTTATCGCTCCACTGCCCACTAACCCCAGAGACGACCGAGCTTATCAACGCCCAGACCCTGAGATTGATGAAGCCGAAGGTGTTACTTATCAATACCGCCCGCGGTGGATTAATTGATGAGGCAGCGCTGGCGGCGGCATTAGCGCAGGGCAAAGTCTCTGCCGGCGTTGATGTGCTATCGACAGAACCTCCGAGCGCGGATAACCCGCTTTTACATGCACCTAATATTAGTATCACTCCCCATAATGCCTGGGCGACCAAGGAAGCACGGCAAAACTTACTTAATATCGCGATCGCAAATCTTAAGTCCTTCCTCCAAGGAAATATTCGCAATTGTGTAAATAGCAAATAATGTGAACAAGGAATGTTATGTATAGAACCTTATTGATATGTATGTTGGGATTTGCTTTAAATGGCTGTGCTAATCAGATCAGGGTGCCAAGCTCCTGCCAAACTGTAAACGAGTGTGCTGAATTAATAAAACTCAAAATTCAATCCAATCTTGAATTTGATGAATCATTTAAAGATCAGACTGTAAAAGTTAACTTTCATCTTGATCAAAGAGCTACTGTCATTAATTACACAATGTTAGAACCTAGCAAAGTTATTAAACTTAATGAAGCTGTAAAATCTGCTGTGTTTACGTCATCACCTTTTACGGAGGTTTTATCCGCTGATTCAGAAGTTTTTTCTGAGATAAAAGATGTGAATCTTATCGTGATCCCACTGTTAGACTAAATGATACTCCGTAAAATAGAACACCTAGCGATATGCTAGGTGTTATTTGAGAGATATTTTAATACGTTTTATTTTTTGACAAGCCAAAACCCTGAGACAGTCCCTGATTTGAATCTCGCAAATTCCCCTAGTTCATCTTTTTGGAATTAAAGTAACCCACGTGTTTAAAAAGTACACCGCACGATTTGGGACAGAAGTTTGTTAGTACATTCGCACTAAATTGCCCATGTCAGATGAGAAAAAGTATCTCGAAGCCTCAAACACTTGTTATTCGCGTTCTTTCACATACGCTAACAGTGTGGAAATTGGTATGAAACCATGGAGTTTTGTTGACTGGTCATGTGTTGATGAGCCTATTGCTGCAACGCAGATAACTTCTTGACGATCATTTAGTACAGGACCACCGCTATTTCCATGGTAATGCCTAATCTTTCTACTACATCAGCTATTTTGTAACCACGCTCTGATACTTGTTTTACGGCTTCAATTTTGAACTCATCGGGATATCGTTTTCTGCGCATATAACATCTCATATTTTTGATTCATCATAACGCTATGAAGTGTCTACTGTTCTAGGGGCTTACCATTGACTAAGTCCCCAGTAAATGACCCTGCTAGAATAGCAATTGAGAATGCTAGAAAAACAGGCTCGTTAGTCAAGGCGGTTACAGCTATTAACAAAGACAGTAATCAATTATGGTTTATACCAGTAAAATATGATGGTAATTGAAAATAGTTAAAGCCAGAGTACACTACAGAACTTATTTTGACGAAGCTATCTATGAGGCAAAATACTATGGAAAAAATATGTTTTGAAACGGGAATAGATAGACTTAATTGGACTGTTGAACCGGGAATTGATGATGCGCTAGAGTTTATTCTGACGAATACTGGGTCACGTCAAGGTTGTTTATTAGAATTGAAATCTTATTATTATGCGAAATCCTTATTGTCATGGTTTAAGGATGGAGATTTAGAGCAACTTCGCCAACATGCTTATACGTCGGCTAAGTTAGATAGGCTCTATACTCAGAGGGCTAGCAGCGAGTGGCAAGGTGCATTTTGTCACTTTATGGCACTGATAAGTGATCATGAGCCTTTAATAAGCTGGCACAGCCAGTTTATCTCTCCTCTTTACCGAGTAACAGGCGGGAAAGCAGTGCGCAACCGTGTGGGTTGCCCTGAATATCATGCGTTCCAAGCGATTTTAGCGCTGCAAGGTAAATGGGATTTGTTGGGGGAGCGTGCTGAATATATTTTAGCCAACCCACCGGGTCAAAAAATGGCAAAGTATCAAATTGACCAAGAGTTTTATCTTGCGCTGGCAAAAGGGGATGTACCTGCCATGGAACAGGTATTAAACAGTCTTACGGGCCCGAAAGCTAAAGTTCGCAATTTTGATGGCGCACTGGGATTAACCGAACATTTAATGTCGTTGTTTGGCTTTATTTACGCCAAAATGGCTTGGCGTGCAGGGTATCAGGTACAGGTGGACAGTCCCTATTTACCTATGGAATGGCTGCCAATATCCCCCCTTACCACATATCGTGATGAATATGATTTTTTAGCTGGTTTTGATCTATTTCAGCCATTTACTAATGAAATGGCGCCTTTTTCGCCAGTGAGTGAAGTGGATAAACGAGTCGATGTTACTGTAGGTTCATCACCCTTTGCCTAATATTGAGATTTTATATGAGCATATTTGATATTTTTAAAATCAATAACATAATGCACTTCTCGTTCGCGTTTAATCACCTCAGATGATTGGTGTTAGTCGCTTTAAGGTAGGGACAAACATAGGCAAATAGATGAGAATTTGTATAGCAACAGGAGTGGGAGTTTTCTATTGAGCTAACGAGCCGAAACACGGAATGGGGCAATATTTTTTTAGCTGAACGAACAGCTAGAGGGTTAGTGAGGATTGGCATTGTTGTACCAGTGACCTTCTAAAACATGGATGTTTTTCTTGTGAAATAAAGCGGCGGCGTGTCACTGGGGAAGCAGTGGTAATGTATATAACGCAATATACGGTTCAGCGTTTTTGCATTAGCGCCTTTCTTTGGTGATAAGAAAGGCGCTTCGCATTATGACTGTTTACGTTTTCTTCTGCGCCAAACGTAAGCCCCGAGTAAGGCGGCGATAACGGCAAAGCTTAAGGCCACGGGCTTTTTCAGTTTATGGTAGATGGCATTCCACTTAGCAATGCTATTCGCCCGCTGCCGTTTGACGGCACTGTCAAAATCAGGCGTTTCACACTGTAAACCAAAGTGCTCAGCCCATGGCACAAAGGGGCCATTGGCGACGTATTTTTGATAGTAGCGCGTGGCAAGCTCATGATCTCGATACAGTATCCAACCCGTTGCTTGGCAAAGCAGTGCGGCATAGGCTTGGCTATTATGGGGCACTAAATCCGTGGCCTTATCGGCCAGCTGCGCCGCGGTATAGCGGTAGTGGAATCGTTTATCGGGAATGGCTTGGCTGGCGCTTAACCGCAGTTGTTCTTGTTCGGCCAGTTTGTTCGGTTCATTCCAATCACTTAGATCAAACACCCCTTGATAAATTGAGTAATCGGGCGCCAATTCAAAGCCTAATATTTCCATCCCTTGGTGACGGGCAAGTTCTGCCGCTACCCAATAGGCCTTAGCGCTTTCTATGCCGGTTGTCGCCTTAGCGGTCGTGAGCGCTTCGCCATAGTGTTGGGCACTGGCGTTTAAACTCGGGTTGGGGAAGTAGGCTGGCGCCTCTTCGACTGCGCCTTCACGTAATAATCGACGGCCGAGCAAGTAGCGTAAGCGATTGTTAATAGGCTCGATATTATCGTACCAATCACTATCCTGTGGGTATTCAAATGCGCTCAACGGCACCTGTGTGTCGATAAAGAGCTTAAGCTCGGCCGTGGTCAGTACGCGCTCGGCCACATAGGCTATGTCTTGCCAGTATTCATCGCCACTGGCGAGTAACTGCTGCAAGGCATCGATATACTCGCCGCGCTCAAGGGATAATACTCCTTGTTCGGCGCGAATACGGCAATAGGTCGCTTGTTCTGTATCGGCTTGAATTGCCTGCTGCTGGGTTTGGTTGGCATCGCTCCTAGGCTTGCCTGTTTCGCTTTGCTGGGGAAAGTGACGAACAGCCTCTGCATAGGCCTTGGCCGCTTCAGCTTGATCGCCCTGCTGTAGCATCAATTTCGCCCTAAGCCACCAGGTGAGGCCGCTCGGCTGAGCGAGTGCTAAGAGGCGCTCTGCACTGGCATAATCCCCTAGTTGGTAATAGATAGCCGCCAAGGTATCACCCTGGGTGAGCACTACGCCATCGGTTGGAAATACCTTGAGGATCTCGGCAACTCTTAAGCCCATATCCGACAGTTGGCCGTCAAAGGCAAATTCATTGGTGCTGCTTTGCCAGTAGGCAATCAATAACTGCTGCACACTTGCTTGTTTCAGCAAGGTTTTTAGCTCGGCAATGTCTTTAGCCATTAAGCTGCGACTTAACATTAAAAGCGAATCATAGCCACCACTGTCGCCCTGTGCTGCTTGGGTGGCATAGAGTTCAATGACCTTATCTAAGTTGGCAGAGTTTAATGCAACCTCAACCTTGGGTTGCTCATATTCAGCAGGGGAAACTTGGATTAAAGGCTGGCCTTGGTGCAGCAAAATATAGGCCTGCTCCCCAAGGCTCGCTAGGCTTAAACGCAGTGGATCGGCGCTGCCCCGAGCGACTTCAGTTTGCAGTTGGGTCAGGTAGGCCGTGGCGCGATTAGTATGCTCGGGATCGGTTGATGTCTTACTTAAGATCAGCTCGATGCGAGAGAGTGAATAGAGCGCCCACAGGCTGCGTCCGGCACGTTCTTGTTCCGGTAATTCAATCACTTTACTAAAATAGCGGCTCGCTCTGTCGTAATCTTTTGCATCGAAAGCGACCGCCCCTAAGGTGTACCATGTTAGAGCCTGTGGGAGGGCATCATTTAGCTCGGCGGCGATTTGCTCGGCTGCAACAGGGCTAGGGGCATCACGCAGGGCATTGACTAAGGCTAGCTGGGCCTCATTCAGTTCTGAGTGCTCAAAGGCGCGGGTTTGGGATAAGTAACGACTATGCACTTCATCCCATAGATATTCCTGTGCGGCTGGCGCATCTTGGTATTGCCAAGGTAAAGGTTTAGCGAGGGACATTAACTGTTGGCTAAAGGCCGTTTGCGGTAAATAACTGAGATGACTCTGTCTGTCTTGGGTCAATTGCAAAGGGAAGTCGGGGCCGCAGGCGAGGAGCATAGGGGAAAATAGGCTGAGGCAGATGAAGGTGGTCTTTTTAAGCATAAAAGCCCGATAGGATGCTGCGATTGTGGACGATGATTTTGGCTTATTGCGCATAAATTCCCTGTAAATATAATGACTCACAACGGGCCCAGCCTATCACTCTTTGGCCACCGGGGTTGAGCTTAGTCGTTGTTTCTGAAACTGGAGTCGCCGCAGATGGCACAAAGGGTTCTGGGGTTTCAGCCCTTAATTGCCATTCCAATAGCCCTGGCCTTGGCGTGACTCGATAACCATTTTGCGCATCATACCCGCTGCAAGCCTTTGCAGCTAGGGACAAAATATTGGGCAGCTCGACTGCAATATTGCCTCTGTTTACTAAGGAGAGCCGAAAGAGCCGCGGCTGAGTATTCAGGCTTAGCTGTGGGGGATTTGCGGTTGCTGTGGCACCTTGGGCTGCGATTTTGTTATCGTCCAGAATTGCTAATTCTATGCTGGCACTGAGTTTTTCGCCCTTGGCCACGGCGATTAGCGTGTTGAGTGGCCAAACGCGCTTATCGCCCTCAAGGGGCAGCCTAAACCAGATAATGCCTCTGAGCCTATCGTCCGTTAGGGTTTGGAGTCGCTGCACAAACGTCTGCAAAACCTGCGGGTTAGCCTGCAGTTCTTGCACTGTTTCTGGGGAGCGAGTCTGATCCCGCAGCGGCGTTTCACTCTCCACTTTATAACCTGAAGCTGTGCTGATCACCGCCGAGCCATAGGTGGGGAGTGCAATAAGATAGGGCACAGTGCTGATACTTGAGAGTTGCTGTACCCATTGCCAACCTTGAGCGGCATCGAATAGTCCGAGACGTGGGTCGCTCACGCTGTGAATTTGCAGCACCAGTTCATCGATATTGGTGAGTAATGCGGGAAAATCGGTGCTACTCAGCCAAGCTGGCAGGGCGGTAATGCTAAGTTTGAGGTCTGCTGGTAACTGCGCTTTAAGCTTCTTAAGAAAATTCCGGTAGGCGGGCAGCTTACTGCTGGCACTGTCGTGATCGATTTCAACACCAGCGATGTGCGTGCCTTTTTCCCGCCAACTATTAAGTACTTGGTTGATTTTATTGATCACTGCTTCATCATTTAAATGGTTGAGCTGACCATCTAAGCGGATCACAGCGACTTTAGGCCTAGGATCGGCCTGTAGCCACGCATGATTGACTGCGACTTCAAACCAAATATCTGCGCCATTGGGTTTAGGATGGGCCTGCAGGGCTAAAATACGTAACCCTTTGAACGTGCCTTGGCTTTGCACTAAGGCCGTTTGGTTGGCGGGACGCCATTGGCGCTGCCAGATATAGACTTCCTGCGCGAGTCGAGCGTGAATATTGATGGGGGCTGAAGTGGACTCTGGGTTACGGGCATTTGGGCTGGTGTTTAGGTTACTGGATTTCGCAACTGGCTGGCAGGCGCACACGAATAGTATTGCGCTCAACACGGCGCATAATAACCTTTGATTTTGGCGAATGTTTTTAATCAGATTGCCCATGTTGTTAGTATCAATATCAAAAATCAGGATCGACTTGAAAGCGCATCAATTCTCGTGTCATGGGATGTTGAAGCACCAATAAATCCGCATGAAGATGCAGGCGATTGGCGCGCTTGCCATAGAGATCATCGCCAACAATGGGGGTATTTAGCCCGTCTAAGTGGGCGCAGTGTACCCTGAGTTGATGGGTTCTGCCCGTTTTAGGCGATAGATACACGCGGGTTTGGCGCGTATTTTTATCGATATGACTCAGTTCCCAGTCCGTTTCTGCCACTTTGCCAAATTCCTGGCAAACCAGTTGCCTCGGCCTGTCATCTAAATCACCACGCAGGGGCAAAGAGATATGGCCTGTTGTCTGTTGGTCTGCCACCTGCGCAGTCATCTGAGCAGGAATACCGTCTAACAGCGCCACATAACGCTTAGTGACAGTGCGCTGGATAAACTGTTTCTGCAGCTGTTTATGGGCATCTTTTGTTAGCGCTATCACCATTAATCCCGAGGTCGACATATCGAGTCGATGGACGATTAGCGGACCTGTTGCATGGGGAAAGGTTTGGCGCATCCGCGCATACACTGAATCTTCAATCTCTTTGCCGGGCACGGATAAAAACTCGGCGGGTTTATTCACAATCGCCATTGCATCATCTTGGTAGAGGATTGCCACGCTTTTACCCTCCGCGGGATTGATAAGCAGAGGATTATCATCGATATCGAGCCCTTCGAGCATATGTCCAAGAATCGGTTGGCATTTTCGCAGGCAGGCGGGATAAAACTGCTTATGCTGGCGGATTTCTGATTTTGGTGGTGCACCCCACCAAAACTCGGCGATTGCCAATGGTTTGAGGCCATGTTTAAAGGCGTAATGTAACAACTTAGGTGCGGCACATTCCCCCGAGCCCGCGGGTGGCGTTAGCTCAACCGTGTTTTTAAATATGCCGTTAAGGCTCTTTTCTGCGCCGAGAATATTCAAAAAACGATACTGCTCAAACAGCTTTTGCTGCAGGGCCGCCGAAAGCTGTTTGCGCTCTTGTCTTAAGGCGTCGCGCTTATCTGTCAGTTGGCTTAGCGCTTGGCTGATAGTATGAATACGTTCATCCCAATAGCGTTTAATATCTCTTAACTGATTCTTTTCATTGATGCTTTCTTGGCTGAGTTTGGCTTCTATGATGGCATTTTCACGCAAGGTTTCATCAGTCGGATTGACAGCCAATTGGCCTGCGAGTTGATTGCGCTGCGCCTTGCGGGTCTTGCGGCCATCGATCATCACTTGTCTGTGGGCGGCGAGTTGGGTTTCGGCTTGGGTTTGCTTAGTGATCAGTTCCGCGTTAAGACGAGGAATATCGGGGTGAGTTTCTAAAGCCGCTAATTGCAGGTTGAGGTTATTGATTTGCAAGTTCTCGGCGTGGAAAAAGTTATCCTTCACCAGCATATCAAATACAGGTGGGACGAAGCGTGGCCAATGATTTTGCTCGGCTAACTTACCCGAAAATGCCGACAAATAGCCCACTTCGCCCTGCAGATTTTGCACCAGCAAGACCCCAAACATCTTGCCAATGGCGCCGGTTAGCTCACCCGTTAGGCCAAAGTTATGCTGCCAATCACTTTGAGTCTCAAGGTGCTGTTGTAATTCTTCGGCGGCGATAACGCACAGCGGATGCGGTTCGTAATAGAATGGAAAAGTAAAACGTTGCGGCAGAGCATAGGCATCAATGGCTTGTGTGAAAGAAGTAAAGCAAGAAGGCTGAAGATGCATATGGGTTTCTACTACTATTGGTTTCTATTACTGATGAGTTTTAGGCGATGTTCGAATTAAGTTACAGACTTAAAAATCAATAGCCTAAATAAAGCGTTAGGTCAAAAGACTTGCTTTGCTTGCAAAGGAAGGCTGTAAGACAAGGGCGCTAGTTTACTCTGTCGGTTTGGGTGGGTCACTTTTTATTGGTAAAGGTTCTAGAGACAGTTCAGTGTTGAAAAAGGGAAATGGCGTTGCAGCGCATTTCCCTTTGATTTGTCGCTTGTGCTTGAAGCCAATTTTAAGCGGCTAAGCCGCTTAAAAGATGACTTTTACCTTGCTGGCGCTATCGAGTGCCTTGTTGACTGCACTGTCGATATCGATATCACGGGCAAGCGCGACACCTAAGCGGCGGCGACCATCGATATCGGGTTTAGCGAATAATCTCAGCTGAGTGTTAACCGCCTCTAATGCTGCGGCAATGCCTTGGTAGCGAATATTGCTCGAGGTGCCTTCGGCCAAAATCACCGCCGAGGCGCTTGGACCATGCTGATGGATATTGGGGATAGGCAGACCCAGAATCGCCCTCACATGCAGGGCAAATTCCGATAAATCTTGGCTGATGAGTGTGACTAGGCCAGTGTCATGTGGCCTTGGTGAGACCTCGGAGAAATAGACGTCATTGCCTTTAACAAACAGCTCTACGCCAAATAATCCATAACCGCCAAGGGCTTCGACGACTTTGCTGGCAATCGCTTGGGATTTTGCCAGTACTTCATCGGACATGGCCTGTGGCTGCCATGACTCACGGTAATCACCATCTTCTTGTCTGTGGCCAATGGGCGCACAAAAATGAATGCCATTGACTGCGCTGATGGTTAACAGGGTGATTTCATAATCGAAGGGAATAAAACCTTCCACGATCACGCGCCCACCGCCGGCGCGGCCACCTTCTTGGGCGTATTGCCACGCTTTATGGCTGAGGGCGATATCGCGGATAACACTCTGGCCTTTGCCCGAGGAACTCATCACTGGCTTAACCACACAGGGCACACCAATTTGGCTAATGGCTTGATTGAATTCGGTTTCGGTATCGCAGAAAAAATAGGGTGATGTCGGTAAACCTAAGGTCTCGGCGGCGAGGCGACGAATGCCTTCCCTGTCCATGGTGAGCTTAGTCGCCCGAGCTGTCGGGATAATATTCACCCCTTCGGCTTCCATTTCCACTAAGGTTTGGGTGGAGATGGCTTCAATCTCGGGGATGACTAAGTGCGGTTTTTCTAACTCGATAACCGCACGCAGGGCGTTGGCATCGAGC
>Ga0210009_1000033_pt1 | contig 179992 bp, 155 predicted proteins | sample CryGeyCG2114_065_FD_185457 | JGI IMG/M metagenome (GOLD analysis project Ga0210009, IMG submission 185457) | Groundwater microbial communities from aquifer - Crystal Geyser CG12_big_fil_rev_8/21/14_0.65 (SPAdes) (version 2) | ecosystem: Environmental > Aquatic > Deep subsurface > Groundwater ...
CCCATTACTGACACATCCCGCCACTGAAGCGACTGCAACCAGTGGCCAATCTATCTATTTAAACTAAGGAGGCTTTATGCCTATCGCATTTATCGCCGGCTTTATGCTTGGCGTTGGAATTTACCGCAGCTTAAAGGAGAAGGACTATGTTTAGCCTGCTCATTAATAGGCCAATGGCTGAGTTATTTATTCTCGGCGTGATTGCTGGTTACGACTGGGCGAAAAACAAAGGTATGTAGCCTAGTTTACTCATGTCCTCACCAAGCCAAGGTGCCAACAAGCACCTTGGCTTTTATGTCTGTTTCGAACATTTTTTAGCTATATATCACTCCAGTGCATAAGCCCATTAACGCTTTCAAGGAGCCTGATATGTCAACAAAACCTATGCACACCAGAACAACCATTCGACCTGTGACGCTATGGCCGCCCTCGGATGACGTCATCCTCGCCTCTGCCGCCAATATCATTGCCGAGCGCTATGTGAAGAAGGACGCCTATACCAATCCAAAGGCCACAAAGGATTTTTTAACTTACAAACTCGGTGGTTATGAGCGGGAGGTTTTTGCGGTGATGCTGCTCGATAATCAGCATCAATTACTCGAGTTTAAAGAGTTGTTCTTTGGCACTTTAGATGCTGCCAGTGTTTATCCACGGGAAGTGGTTAAGGCAGTGTTGGCCGTCAATGCGGCGGCGGTGATTTTTGCCCATAACCATCCTTCAGGTGAGTCTGAACCTTCGGCTGCAGATAAGCACATCACTCAACGGTTAACCGATGCATTAGCGCTTATCGATGTGCGCGTACTTGACCATATCGTGGTTGGCCGCACACCAGTGTCCTTTGCTGAGCGCGGCTTACTCTAGCCAGTGTTTAAACCTATAACGCCAAATCAAGGAGTCCATCATGATTGAATTTACTGATAGCTTTTCACAGGCCTGTGTCGCCGAAGCCTGCGCCGCGTTTCCTGAACTGCGTAACCGTTTAGCGGTTGAACTCATTTTGCCGATGTTTGTGCGGCCACTTAATGCCATGGGCCAAGTGATTGGCAAACCGATTGTGGCACCGAATCCAAAGCTACATAAAACCGTATTGAGTGTGTTTCACCGTGATGTGGTTGAACACTTACCCAAGGAAATTGCCTTTTGCCGCTATGTTTGCCCCTGTGACAGCTATGGTGTGCCAATAGGTGAATGGCAGCGGGTGATCAACGGCGTGTACTTTAACCATGGCAGTAATGAACAGCCCAATTGGAGTGTGCATACTTAAAGACCTTTACCTGATCGATATCCAGTTCGCTCGCCAGCTGTATTCACTACTTGCACTCGACTAGACATTTATCACCGCTCCCGCTAGTCCGCTAACAAGCATAACACTCCCTTAGTTTCATCCTTCAACCATTGAGGTCACTATGACAACGCTAAAACTTTTCGATATTGAGCACGCCTGGGGCTTGCCCCGTAAAGTGTCCCCCCGCTTTGGTGCAAGGCTAATTTTACGCGGTCTGCACTTGGATTATCTCCATGACCGTTCAAGCTTTGTTGGTGAATTTCCACCAGCAATTAAACAACAATTTGTCGAGGCCTTTCCCGCTATGGTTAAACAGCTTGAACGGCTGGTGGCCACCGGCGAGATTGATGCTACAGAGCAGCACTGCTTGAGCATTGAATACGCCGGCTTTACCTGTGAGGCCGATACCTTAGGCAGCCACGGCTATTTGTATATTGCGATTTATCAAACCGAAGCTAAACCAAAGCTAAGCCACTGACCACCAGCAACCTAGCCCTCACTCGATAACTTGTTCGAGTTCGTAAGCCTGCACCTATCCCCTAACCGTAAGCATCTTGCCTCGAGTAAGTCCCCAAGCAAGCAGCGCTTTGCCTACACCCGATTCATAAACCAAACCGCATAAACAACAAGAGCCAAGGCGTGACTGCGCCTTGGCTCTTGCGTATGCACGTAAATCAAACAAGGAATATCCCATGACATTAACCATCAAGCGTAACCAACAGCCAGCGATGCCCGATCGTTTTTACCAAGTGATTGAAAAGGAACTGGCTGACGTCGAACTCAAAGATGCTAATTCGATAACCCTTAATTTTCGCGATCCAGATTACAGCGCTGAAAATGGCGGATTTCATACTGTAGAAGTTCGATTGGAGCGTCAACAAAAGCATTGGCGCTTAGTGTATGTCACTGAGTTTGCCTTTCGGGGTTATCCCGAACCCGAACTGGTTAAAGACATCGATATCTGCTTTAACAGCAAGCAGATCTATAGCTTGTTTAGTGGCTGGATTGGGGAAAATGAATCCAGAGCCTTGATTACGTTGTTTAGCCAAAACTTTGCAACTTACTACGAGATGGATGTTTACCGCGTCCATATCAAGCTGGGTTAAGCCTTGTTCGAGCCAAGTTCCCGTAACCATAAAACGGGAACACTCAACCCCTTGCCCCGTAAGGCTTTCAACAACGCAAGTGCCCAAAAATACGCTATAGCAAAAAAGAGGAACATGGCCATGCCTGAAGTTCAAGCCGTTAAAGATCAAGATACCGTTAAGCTTATCAGCTATCTGCTGGAAAGACAGTTTAGCCAGCAACTGGCCGATGTGTGGAATATCGGCCTTAATCTCGCCCTGAGGATCTCTGACTTACTCTCTATTAAGTTCAGTGATATCCACGGCGACAGACTCATCATTAAGGAATCCAAAACCGGCAAAATCGCCAATATCAAGCTCAACTCAAAAACACTGGAACGGATACAGCGTATTGCGCGCGAGCATCCTAACCATATCTACCTGTTTCAGTCCTACCGTAATCAACGGGCAAAGCACATTAAACCCGCGCCTTTATCGCGCCGCTATATTTGCCGCGCCCTAGCGATGATTGGTGAAGAGCTCAAAATCGCCTTAGGCACCCACTCAATGCGTAAGACGCGAGGCTATCTGCTATATCAACAAACCAAAGACATTGGCCGAGTAATGAAGATGCTCAGGCACAGCGCCGAAGAAACCACTCTGCGGTATATCGGTATTGAGCAAGACGATATCGATAAAGACTTTGTCGAGTTAGAAATCTAACCCGCGCTTATCAGTACTGGATAGCGTCTCATTTTAAATCCTCACACAGCCAACTGACTATCAACGCGAACACGTACAGACTTACCAAGGCTGCATGGCGAAATAGCACGTCGCAATGATAGAACCTTGGCTAAGGAAAATATTCATGCAAGTACTACAACCTGGTGATCACCTCGTCACCAATATCGATCCGCTTGGCTTAACCGAACACCATGGCCTGTATGTTGGCCATGGCAATGTCATTCACTTATCTAAACAGGGCATCATCGAAGAAATCGATCTGCAGCAATTTGCTGGTGGCCATAAGATCAGAGTGAAAAAGTCCAGCCTGTTTCCCCATCAAGCTATTGAGCTTGCACGCAGTCAACTGGGTTATACCTCATACGGCGTTGCTACGAACAATTGTGAGCAGTTCGTCAACGAATGCTTAGAAAGAACCAGCACCTCTAATCAAGTGAGTAATCTCACCCACATTGCGCTGCAAGGCTCAGCCAGAGCAGGCTTGCTGGGAAGTACTGCGTCAAAGCTGGCCACGGGGACTGTCGCAAACGTCGTGTTAGCCTCTACCGCCATCAAAATGACCGGTGAATACCTTGGGCTACCCGATAACGTTAACACGCTGCTAGGCACTCCAGGAGATCTTGTTGCCAAGCCTGCCGAATGCCTACTAAAAGGCACCACCCAAACTCTAGGTGAGAGTTATGCTTGCTTAAGCCAAGGTGAGATAGCCGATGCGGGGATCAAACTCATCACCGGCAGTGTAGAAACCGGCTTAAACACGGTTTTGACTACAGCAGAAGTGGGCATCAATGGCGTAAAAGCTGGCGCTGAGCTGATAGCCGATGCATGGCATTGGCTAAGGTCATAGTGTATTTAGCCGGTATTAAGCCCTCGCTAAGCTACGCATAACACCAGGCTGACTATGACAAACGAAGCGGCACTTATCGCCGCTATCGTTTTTAGCCTTACAGAGTATAATTGGTCGGTTCCTAAGCTCATCTTGCTTTAATTTTTAGCTTCATTCCACCAGCAAGCAGACTTACATTAACTCGTCAGCCACCCTACTAACCTCTTCACTTCGTTTTACCTAACGGTAAGGCCCACCCCATTCCCTGCCACACTGCTAGCTAGCTTTTCTAACGTCTCATTCTGCAGGTCGAATACATATAAATCGATACGTTCATGCATAAAAGTATCTGACCAAGGAACCAAAGACATGCTCAAGGTTTCAAGTGTAATAAATCTGCCATCATCGCTTTTGCTTACAAAATTAAAATTGCCCGAAAAGGATAATTTTTTAGTTTTCAGCACTTGCCCATCGGAAAGTCGCAACCAATAGAGTGTTCTACCGTGAACAGCTAATCCCTTATCTTCATTTAAATAGATCACATCTGCATAACCTTTTAATGAAAACTTACTAAAGGATAAATCGTTCCCATTGACAAGGTAGAAGTCACCATTTGAAAAATAAAAGCTTACGTAACCAGAGAGATATTGATAAACATTGGGGGGGCGAAAACTTGCATCGGTTCTCTTTAACGCAGTAATTATTTGCTCATTTTTAACAAAAACAATTTCTCCTGCATTATTTTTTTCTGAAAAATACATATATGAGTCTTCAGTAAAAAAAACAGTACCTCGGCGCTCAGGGTAATACTCGACAGAAGAGTCCTGAAGATTAAGAATATACTCACCAGGATTTAAAACACCATTGGAAATGGATAACTTATCGCCATAAACTCGCATAATAGGACCGTTACCAGCATTCACATGATATTCTTTTATGGTGGTGAGAGTTTTTATATCAGTAATATGGATTCTACCAATAGCATGGTCTAGCGTATTAGAAATGATGACCTGTGTAGGCATTGCTGAAGCCATAAAGCTTACTCCCAATAATAAAAATGATAAAAGACTATTTTTTAGGACCATAGGTCACCTCAATCTGTCGCCTTAAACTATCGGCATAACTTTGACAGTTATTCACTGTAGGGCCAGCAATTACATAATCATAAGGCATCCAATTACCTGGAACGTTATTTAACAAGGCTCTGATATCAACGTTTCCAGGTAAAATATAATAGTCAGTGAAAGCATAAGAACTATAACCAAAACCTGTAAAATTAATATTATTATCTGGACCTAATCCATTTCTTGAGAAACCTAAGTTTGTAACCCTGTTATCTTGAATGGCAAAAGCATGTTCATGGATCGCTTCATGATTTAGGAAGTCTGAAACAGGCCCCTCCACCCCCATAAAGAAATTATCCAATCCCCTTTTCCCAAAAACAATCACGGTTTTGCCCTCAACTCCCAAGCTATCAGCCATGTCTCCTTCACTCGCATATTTTTCCCCTCTACGATACCAAGTACTTAACTTATTTTTTTGACCGATGTTAGGCTTTGCGTGCAAACTATCATTCAGCATTCGAGAAAACATACCAGTCACGGCGCCGTTTGCAAATTTGCCACCACTTAATACCGAGGCAGTCCCTCCCACAACAGCCGCGGCAATGGCGTTATCAAAGCGGTTTTGTGCACTGTTTGCACCAATATCAGGTAAAACCCCCATCTGACCAGCTAACTGAGTAAATCCAGCACTGGCGAATCCATGACCAAATTTACCGCCACTGAGCTCAGAAGAAATTCCCCCAGCAACGCCATGCGAAGCGATTTTTCCAACACTAAATCCTTGTGTATTTTGAAAATAATCTCCAATGGCGCCGAACATCGCTCCTGTTGCGGCACCAACCAGTGCTCCTTTTAAGGAACCCGTCGCAATGCCTCCGGCCACAAATCCCGTTGCTGCCCCCCCAATTACAGGCCCCCAAAGTTGGGCCGCTAATGGGCCTAAATACACAGTGGCAACAATTGCTACTGCGACACGCCAATATTTCTTAATCCCTTTCCAGAGCTTATCTAAGAAAAAACCACTGGGGTCGGTATAGCTCATCGGGTTATTTTTCACATAGCTATAACGGTTATAACTTTGCGTATCGCTTGGCGCTTGAATAAACGGGTCTGCTTGCATAAAGCGCCCGATAGTCGCGTCATAGATACGACCATTCATATGGATTAAATCCAAATGGCTGATGTGCTCATGACCGGTATAACCTTTAGTGGTGGCTGGCGTGGTATAGTTGGCCAATAACCCAGTATCAAATACTGCGGTTTGTTTACCCCAAGGGTCATAAACAAACTGCTGAAGACTCTTCCCATCTCCATCTGTGATGGTGGTCGTAGAGCCCTGATGGTCTTTATGCAAATACAAGAAACTATCCGTACTATTGTTACTGCGTTTAGTAATGACCAAATTACCCACATACAGTTTTTGCTCGGTGAGTGCTGCTTTACCGCCGCCAGTTCGCACCACTTTTTCATAGGCGCCATCGATATAGTAGGTGGTGTAGTAGGCTAAAACCCCGTCTTCCAGTTTGACATCATAACGTTCATAACGCTGTCTTGAGGCATCGTATTTAAAACGGCTGGATTCGTTGCCTTTGGCAATATTGGTGACCAAATCGTAGGAACTATAAGTCAGCGTTCTAGTACCATCATTGGTAATATTGCCGTTCTTATCATAAACCATCGCGTAACTGGCTTGACGTGCACGACTGCACTGAGCGCCATTTTGCGTCCAACCTACTGGACAGCTATAGGTTATTGAGGCAGTGAGTGTACGATTGCAAGCGGCCCCTGAAACAGACCAACCAGCGGGACAAGAATAAACAGGTATCTGAGTCGCCGCTTGCGATAATGTCCGCGTACAGTTAGTACCACTTACCGTCCAGCCCGCATCACAGCTATAGACTTGTGAGGATGTTGCTTTATAGGTTTCAGTACACTCCCACAGACGGCGACCGCCTCCCATTGGTTCACCACCACCGCATACAACTCCGGCCCCAGAAGGTTTAGTTGCTGAAACGATTGTGAAATCTCGAGAGCATGTCCCCGTTGATGCGTTTAAGTATCCGCCTTTAGGGCAAGTTTGTTCGGTTTTAATCTGCGCAACTTTGGTTTCTGTTTTAGAACAAGTGGTACCTGAAAGACTATAACCACTTGGACAGCTATAGTTGTAGCTTAGTGATGCAGACTGGCTTTCACTTTTTTGGCAGGTTGTACCAGCCGCATTGAGCGCATAACCCGTTGGGCAGGATTTACTTGCAGGTGTTGTTTCAAGTGTACCGCAGCCTTCTTCACCACAAATATCTAATAATCGATAAGGATTCGTCGCATCATAACGATATGTTCCTACACCTGTTTTTGAGGTGATATTCCCAAAATCATCATAACGGGTGCTTTGAGTGAGTTTAAAGCCGTTCGGCAAAGAGACGCCACCAGAGGTGATATTGATTGTTCTGTCGTACAGTCGATACAGGTCGTCATAAGTATAGGTTTCTGCAAAGGTCGTTGATGCTGAAGATAATTGATGTTTGCGATAAGTCAGATTACCAACACCATCAAAGACGTATTCTAAATCATGCAACATCCCCCCAGCATTTTTTAACTGAATATTACTCACCCACCCCAACGCTTCATCATAAGCTGTTAACTCCTCTGTACCATTGCCATAGATAACCTTTTCAACGCCACCTTTAGCGTTCATTTTCTCGATGGTTTGATAGGCTTTACCCGTCGCCTTGTCGGTACGCTTATACAAGTAGCCAGATGTATTGTAGTGGTTAACAACCGTCAGCAAATTTTCAGGGTAGATTTGTTCAGATACTCGTCCAAGGGTATCGTAGTTGACAATTGAGGTATAACTCGACGCACCTATCGTGGTAGTGGTGGATTTTAATCTCCCCAATTCATCATAGTTCGTGGTCTTTTGATGTACAGCTCCTGCCGCGCTGCAATCACTTACGATGGTGTCATAACGTTTTTCAGCAACCAATAAGCCCGCATTTTTAGCCGCTTTGGTACCATACACCCAGCAAGAGGCGCCTTCAGGCTCAGTTTGGCGCACTTGCCGCCCGAGCGTGTCGTAGTAGAAGAAGGTGGACTGATTATTGCCATTCGTCTGAGAAAGTAGTTCCCCAAACGCATTATAGGTATATCGCCACGTTCCCTTATCAACATCAATTGAGGTGGTTTTACGACCATAATCATCATAAACCAACTGTGTCCTGACAATCTCAGTGCCATTACCCGACACATAAGACTTGAGTAAATTTCCCGATGCATCATAAACAAAATGCAACTGGTTATTTAAAGCGTCAGTTACCACAGACTGCAGCCCTAGCGCATCCACGACCACGGATGTTTGATTTCCTAACGGGTCAATGGTGAGTGTCTCAAAACCTAAAAAATCAACTAATGTCTCCCCTCTATTGGGATTAACTTGTGCAACAACTCGGCCAAAACCGTCATACCTAAGCTCAGTGAAATAGGTGGACACAGAACCATAACGTGGCTCGTAGTCTCTAACTGGACGGCCCCATCCATCATATTCTTTTCTCCCACCAACAATCACAGTCCCATCAAAACCAATAAGTAAACTCCCCACGGTTCGGCCATATTTATCACTGACAACACTTTCTGTTGGTGTTCCTGTTTTTGATTTTGTGGTCAGCAAATAGCCGTCGTAAAACTGCGGGCATCCCACACTACTGCAGCGTTGATAGCTTAATTGCGTAGCAACACCATCAGGCGTTAACTCGCTAATTGGCCGCCCCCAGCGGTCTGAGGTTTTAGTTAACTTTCGGCCATTCGCATCCGTTAAGGTCACTTTAGTTATCAATCCCGTAACACTATCGGCCGTTGTGCCGTTATAACCATAGGTTGCCGTATCACCAAGGGGATTGATAGAGGTTTTTAAATAGCGTCCTCTCGCATCGTAGGTGCTGTAATTGCTACGTGTTTGGGGTTCAGAACCATCAGCCTTCGTGCCTGCCGTTATCGATTCTGAAGTTTTATTGCCATAAACATCATAGGTGACAGAGGTAGTGACTTTGTAACGATTGTCATTGGGCGATACGATAGAGTCTTTGATTAAGCCGTTATCAAAGTAAGTAAAACTGCTCTCATTGGTGATATCAGGGACATTGTCTCGTTGACCTGCTCGAGACTTTGTCACGACAGAATGACTTAGCCGCCCCTTACTCGCGCCACCTCCGGCACCGTTGTATTCGTTGATGATAGAAACAGTAGAGACTACAGTGTTAGTTTGTAAGTCACGAGTCACTACCTCACTACTGAGAATATTCCCCGCATCATCATAAGTATTTTGAGTATCAACTTGCGTAAGTTCCCGAACCACATTATCCGTTCCGTACTGACGAGTAATATCGGTACTGCTCATGCTGGTTTGTCGATACACCCCATAGCTATCGCGGACAAAATCCACGCTGGTTCTTGCCTCTGATAATGCTTGTGATTGGTAACTTTGCTTGGAAGCAATCGGTAACCCAATACGTGGAAATATCTGGTCATACATGGTTTCAGTAACAACCTTAGATTGGTTGTCAATGGTTCTCAGTAATTCAAAACCTGCAACACCTCGCCCTAAACGGTTAACCAGTAATCCACCATATTCGTAAGCAACACTGACACTACCGGTACTACTTGCCTGTGTGCTTACTTCAGCAACGACTTGCAGTGGCGCGATAATGGAGAAGTTTTTTGAGTGGTCAACATTACTGGAGGTTTGCGTTTTATATACCCGGCTTTGACCATTAACTTGCTCAGTTAAGTAGGCATAGTTGATCATAGTGGTCACACCAAAACCATCAGTAATTGCTTTGATGGTGTTGTTGTATTTGGGTGAAAGAGGGGCATAACGAAACCAGCCGCTGGCATTAGCGATAATGTCCAATTTACCAATACCATCAATATCTGCAAAAAACAGCCGCAGGTTAGAGACATGGTCTATTATGCCGGACGCTTTCCAAGATGAGGCGCCATTGACTGAACTTGGCTCTGACATGTAAATAGTCGATTGAAGCGACTCTGATTTAGCAAGTATATCAGCACGTCCATTACCCGAAATATCAACAAAATAGGTGTTTAACTTTTTATCGTTGTCTGTCGCAATCCCTGTCGCAATCGGTGCTAAAAAACCATTACTGTCTGATAACTGGATGTACCATTGATTGCTTTTTACATAGGCAATATCGGTTAGTCCATCACCATTAAAATCAGCTGCCCGTAAGGTATCCATTCCCGATACGATGGTAATAATTTGCTGCTCTTTATAACCACTACCGGTTGATACATAAAGTATCCAGTTGTCAGTGATATTTTGTCCCCAGCGACCATTAAAATCGCCAATACATTCAGACTGGGTGATATCGTAAATAATCCCCGAGCCCGTAGAGCAATAGTTAACTGTCTTTTTGACTTTCAGCAATAAGTCAGTCAATCCATCACCATTGACATCCAAAAGCGCACTCGACTCAAAGCCTTTTGCCGAATGATTAATGCGTGGAATGCCTGGGCTTGCATCACTCCCCGTAGGGAACGTAAACAAACTCGCCGCTGCAGCAAAACTCCCTCCGCCTAAGTTTTTGTACCACTTAATCTGGCCTGCATCGAGAAACACTATGTCCTCTAAAGCATCGCCATTCACATCAGCGACCATCGCACTACCGTTCAAACCAACCGCTGTCTGCCCTAAGGATGTTTGGGTGTATTGCACCGTGCGAGTGCTATCAGTACAAAGTTGACCGCCATTACCATCAGGCTCACAATCGTGGGTATTTTCTTGTGATGGTTTAAAAGAGAGCACTTGCCAAGGAGAAGTGTTGTTTGCAGCAATAAGCAAATCACGTTGCCCGTCGCCGTCAAAATCGATAGTTTGAGCATAAGCATGTTGAGATGCACCTATGCTTGTCATTTGCGTTTCGACACCTGACGCAATAGATCGCTTATACCAAGTGCCATTTCTAACATAGACGATATCCGCCAACCCATCACCGTCCATATCAAAAATATTGGCGGTGAGGTTTTCACCGGAAGGAATGTTTAGATTTTTTGCAGGAAGAATGCCTGTGTAAGGTCTATAGGTCGGCGATTGTGGCGCACCGCTCCGTTCCCAATCAAACTGAATTGCACTGGTGCAATCCGTGTTATTCGTCCCGACACAAGCCTGAATGCTATCGAGATAGTTAAACTCAGCCAATGACGTCGCTAGTTTATAGGTTAGGTAATACGTTTGCTCAATTTGATTATCTGTTGATAGAACAATTTTATTGAGTAACTTTGTCTGTGATACTGCTGAACCATAAACAATGCCCTTTTTAGGATATGGACGAGCGCCGTAATCAAAACTAATTTTTTTATAGGGCAATGCGCCGTTATTATGTCCTGAGTAATCAATGCTGGATAAATACTGTTCATCGTTAGTTTTAAAGTAATGGTAACTAATGTAGTTACCCACCACATCCTCTATCGCCTTTAAACTCCAAGCATGAATAACTTCATTGCCATTTTTCAATGCAGTTTGATACGAGTCACTTTGGTTATTAGAGTTTGATGTTGTTACAAAATTTTTACCCGCTTGGGTATATACATCACCGTAGTAAAAAGTTTCACCCGCTTTAGTTTCTACTTTGAATGCCCCAGGACCACCGCCGTTAGCTCGTCCAAGTACGGTAATCAACGACGCATCATCAATCTCTTTACGATATTCCGCACCATCAGTACCATTTTGACCGCTCACAAGGATCAATCGCTGGCCATCCAAACAAAAACTATCGGTATCCGTTAATTGGACACCTTGTAAAAAACCATCCTGTTCAATGGTCTTAGGACAGCGATTTATCGCTGACGCAGCCTGTATACCCCAACCCAAACCTAAATAACCATCCGAACCGGACGACGAATACGCTATTGCTACTGAAGGCTTCATGCCCCCTCTTCCTGGCGCCGCATCTATCGGCAAAGAATAGGTTGCCGCCCCCATTTCATTAACACGAAAAGCACCTGTTAATGCCACTGTTTCGGTATCTGCGAAAACAGAGAAAGACGTGGTGAAAGTGAGGAAAAAGACTAATAGGGTTTTGAAGGGATTGGTATACATCATCAAGCTCCATTTGAAACAGCAATAACGCGTTGTAACCCCTATGAAAACCCAATGCAACGCTGATTAACAATTAAGCAAATCCTAATAACAAATAAAACCCTTATAAAATGCAGGGTGAGCAATTAACAAACAAATAAATGGTTACACAACAAAACAACTTAGCAACCAAACAAAAACATAAAGGCAACCACTAAACGTAATTTATTATCCGGTCCAACGAACGATATCAACACCCCTCTGAAAAAAACTTAGCAAGCTGATGAATACCTCTCTGTCATGCAAAACTCAAAAAAATAAACAATGTTAGAATTAAAAACGCCCAATGTTTTAATTGGGCGTTTTGCTCTATCAGATTAAAACGTTTAAAAACTCAATAGTTAATCCCACCAGCAGGCAGATTTAATGAGAATCCTACACTCGGCTATAGCCAAATGAACGTGTTCTATCGCCATAATGTTTGGTCTCTAACTTAGCAAAATAGCTTAAACGATAGAAGGCTTTACCGAAGGTCTGAGAATACTTTTGAGCATTACGATTGATGTAATAAACCGGCGTATCCTCAGGAAAATGCACTAAATGCCTTGTACTGTAATCATCTAACCCCAAAGCACTAGCCCAGGCTTCAACAATCTTAGTACTCAAGTTTTGGCCATTTCGATTGTAATTTCCGAGATGACTATAGGCATCCTTATTAAGAAAGATCACTACGTGGTAGTGATCTGTGTCTGCATCTGCTCGCTCCTTTGCCCATATATAGCGCAAAGTGCAAGGATGAACACGTTTAGCTTTGCGACCTTTGATAAATCTATCATATCGAATTTTTGCAGTAAGAGACTTAAAGAACTTGGTTATCACCGTTGAATCATAAACTACTGGTGAATCACAAAAATTGAGCTGTGGTAAATGTAAATCAAACCTCACCATGAAGGTTCTTGGATGGTCAATAATAGCTGTCTGCATCGTCTTCAATATTATTTCTAAGTACGCACTACTTAAAGGCCTAGAGATAACCTTAAAGTCTTGATACTGGCCATTACTGATTATGGGATAAGTGTTAGAAGTTGACATGTTACGATTCCATATTGGTTATTTTTCATAACCTAAATGGTCAATGTAATCTTAAACTTATGCTCATTTATGATCTGATGCTCCTAGTACTCATTAAACAATATCCAAGGATGAATTGGGGTAATACAAGGTCAATTGGCTTCTGTTGCACTTGTCCTACAATGGTTTTGTGATTTAGATACTTGGAATCAAAGCTAATCTTGAGCCCAACATAGTGCAACTAACAACTGTCTAAGAGGAATGGAATAAGATAGTAATAACAAACAGACATGGCACCACGCTGGAATACTTGATCGCATTAAGGGAAATGTGTTCTCAACTACGGTAAGTTCCAAGTATTTTGCGGTCGATGCAACTCGAAGATTAAATGATTACAAATTATGTTGCTTGTTGTCTTTCGACTGATTCTTGGGACGCTTTCCCATTGATACAACATGAATAGTATTGATCTGAACGAAACGAGAATTAACATCTTCAGCCTTAACCTTAGCCCTGGGTTTAGGCCCCGTAGTCACCACTTTTTTACCAAATACAACACTATCTTTAATATCTTGTGAGCAGGTCAGATTCAGCATTAAGACTAAAAAACTTATATCAACCGTTTGCTGTTCAGATGAATCATTTTGTTCAATAGACGATTCCGGAGCAGTTACCGACTTAGCAATCAAATCAAGTTCAGACTTTGTAAGAATTATCGACTCCTTAGGCGCATAGCTAATTTGCCGTATAGAAAATTCATACGTTTTTGCAAAGATATCAACTTGTTGAACAACTTCGATAACTTTTGAAGCAACTTCTGTAGCCAACTTTGTCAATAAAAACTCCTTAAGCAAAGAGTTAAAGTCTTCAACATTGTATTTTTGCTCTCTTGGTAGGGTTGTTTCTAATGGTAGAACTGAGCCAGATAACGATGGTATCAAGACATCACATAGCTTGGTAATCGCCTTTTGTTTCAACTCATGAGAATTAAGTAAATCAGATAAATCTCGTTCTTTGGATGATTCGATAATCTCTTGAGATAATGAAAAAATGGTCAACATACATAGGTTATGTATATATAAACTAAGTTTTTTATTAAAAAAATGTTTGGATAAATGAGCATAGTATTGCTCATCGGTTAAGGGATAACGTTGAGCAAGTAACTTATCTGTGTAATTTCGCTTCATATTGGCCCTTGGTCGATGTCTAACTAGCTGAATTAACAGATCAGTCTGTCTGAAGAGATATGAAGGCAACGAAACGCCTAACCGAACTAACTGTAGATTGCCAGCCTTAGGATGAAGTCGAAATATGGCTGGTAAGTAACCCAGAAACGCCGTGTAACCAACCTCTCTAGCAAGCATGGAAGCACAACCTAAACGCTTTAAGACTTGAAGACTAAGCCTAATTTCATTATCTGAAATGCCACCTAAAAGGTGTTTCATTTCACTCATGCGTTGTGAAGTGATGTATCCAAATTTATCAGCAGAACAAGCTAAAATAGCCCATAGCAATCTTATTTGACGGCGCGGAAAATTAGTATCCATGCCAAGAAGAGCTTGGTAAAACTCTTCTTTCAATAAGCATTGACTGTATAACTGTCCCCACAGCCGCCAAGTTGTGGCAGCTAAAAAATACTCAAATTTTGGTCCTTTCACTCCTTTTAGCCTCAAATAAGTGTTCGAGTATTTATCCACATATCCTTCCTGAACTAGATACTCCAGAGAGAGCCTAACTCGCCTTTCAGTGGACTTGAAAGTTCGTGCGAGTTGCTTAGGCTCTGTGGGAACGAGCAAAGGTTCCAAGACATTTGTGTTTTTCATCATTTCGATTACAAGTGCCCACTGGAGCAATAACAACCGCTCTTCAGGTGTAGCTCCTGTCATTGAGTGCAGTAATTCCAATTTAATCTCCATCAAAAATACGATTTATGCTCATAAAACAGCAAAATCTTCAAGCCCCCCAGCACCATAATACACATGTAGCGTCACATGTAATTCCAACACCTATTGCAAATAGCTTAAGGACAATGTTACACCTGCAGCGGCACACAACACAAAATCAAACACAAAGTATCTATAACTTTAAACATAGATTTTAACCAAGAGGGATGACCAGTGAATGACCTTCATGCAAGAGCTGCAACTGAACTATTTGCATTTTTGAAATCTAAAACACCAAGAAGCCTCGAGTGGGAAATTAAATATCTAAGGAAAAATGACATAAAGCTTAATGTCGCAGAGCCATTTAAAGATAGCTTTAGCCTGATCGCTTGGTTGGGAACAGAACTGGTGCGCCAAGGCTATAACACGCAAAAAGCAAAAGAGCTTGCTCAAAGAATGAGAAATGCGTGGCGCACACATAATTCCCGTAAAAATGGAAAGACGGTTTCAATATCTATCAGTCTCAAGCCCTCTATTGCTGAACTGCTAGCGCAAATGAGCAAAGGCGAAAACAAATCTGACATCATATCTAAGCTCATATCTAACAACTACCAAAGTTACTTAGCTGAAAAACGTGAATTAGCAAAACAGAAAGCAGAACAAAAGGAGGAGCGTCTAAAAAAGCAAATCGCTGTTCAAGAATCAAAAAAAACAATGATGTCTCCTTGTACATGTAGCCTTCAATTCCCATGTGACGTACTTACAGAGCAATTAAATCAAAAAAAAGAACTTGCTGACGGAATCTCAAAACTACATAGCTTAGTTAGCAAACAGAATGAGCAACAAACAAGTCTATTTTAACGTTTTATGACAAAACTCCTCAAAATTCATGATCAAGCATTGCTTCATGTGACAAATATTTACTATGACACACTCGCTAGATGGCAACCCAATCAGTTAAGAGTCAAAAACATCATATTTTGGTATTCCAAAAGGTATTCCAATAAAAAACCAAACCAATGAAAATAAATTAAATACAAAAACTTACAACGCAGATTCAAGTGACGCCGCCCCACCAATTTTACCAGAAGGGCTTAACCGCAAGGTTAAGCCCTTTTTCTTTTCAGTGGCGACAAAATGGCGGCAGCGAAAACCGAGACTTGCTGTTTTATCTCCTTTCCCCTCTGATAAATTCAACCAACTAAGTTATAAAAATTATTTCAGTTTATGATCGTCTTAAGTTGTTGATTATTAATGCTTAGATCTTTTCCCATATTTTTCACTCATTCAGAAAAACCCCACGTAATCCACGTAAAAACTAATTAAATCAATACTTAGATGTTTCTACTCATCACCAAACGCGCTGTATTTAACTGTAAAACAGTGAAATAAATCGCGATCATTTCAGATCTTCGATCCTTTAAACCCCCTAGAAATGGCGCTGGCTGAGCCTATGAACTGCAATAAACCAAAACTGAAAAAAATTAACATACAAACCGCGCAGGAGGGTGAGGAAGAGTGCGGTTTTCGTGTCGTGGTTTCTCTGTCGCGCTGGTTTTCGTGGCGTAAATGGCTTGTGCTGCTGATTGTCTAACAATGATGGAGGCTGTTCATAATTCTGTGTCAGGCTAATTTTAGTCAGATAAGAAGTCACCCCCAGGCTTCATCTTAAAGTTTAGTGTGACTCTCATAGGTTGCTGTTGGTTGTGAACTTCCCATCAGAATAAAGCCGACGTTCTCTGTCTAAACCCACTCACTTTAGCATTACGGAGTGTGTGAAGACTCAGTTTGCTCCATCCCTACTCAACTCTGCTTTTCGACCTTGTTAATGCTGCCTTTATATCCGGTGGCATCGACGGCTTTAAGCAGATTATCGAGGTTAACATCTTCTGCGACTGTGACCACGGCTTGCTCGGTTTTCAGGTTTGCCTTGGCTTTGATCACGCCATCGGTTTTGCGAAGCGCCTGATTAACGACTGTGACGCACAGTGGGCAGGTCATGCCCTTCACATCGAGTGTGACCAACAGACTCTCTGCCCAAGTGAATGGCGTAAAGCTCACTAAGGTGATGACTAATAGGGTAAATCGCGTGATGGAGCGTGTGATACGTGATAGTGGCTTCATTCGAACACCTCAAGCAGCCAAGGTAAAACAAAGGGATAGAGCTGAAAAGCGAGCACAATTGGCACTGTGAGCCAATAGATAAGCAGCATTTGCCCTCGGCTAAAGGTGCCAGTACAAAGTGGTTTTTTGGCAAAGTATAAACGCCAAAACCCAAGCAAAATCAGTCCAGTTGACAGTAGCAACATGGGCACTTGCAACCAAGCTAAGCTCGATAACCCCGACAATCCAGCCGCAGATACGCCAAACACTAAATAGATTAAGGGCGCGATACAGCAAAGGCTGGAGGCAATCGCTGCAATGACTGCGGCGACCATGGTGGCGAACAGCTGCTTAGCGCTGTTCGCTTGACTTGTAATCATAGGCAAAGACTTTTGGCTCATAGTAATTCACAGGATCGCCATCCACTTCAGCATAGGGATAGCCAAAATTATTCAGCGGAGTCTGCTCCGCTACGGGGAATAAGTCAAAGTCGCGGCCATAGTTAAAGCCGACCCAATTCATTTCCCAGTTACCAAACAGGTAGTCATTTACCGCTTGGACAGCCGGATCGCTATGCTCCTTATTCTCGGTAAGGCGCATTTTGGTGACGTCGGCGGGATCGGCGGGTAACCAGCCATAACCGGCAAGGTAGAACATGGCACGGCAATGTTGGCCGCCGGTGACATCGGCAATGCCTTTATCGTCGGCGCTGCCAAAGGCTTTTTTAGAGTACTGGCCCATTTTAATGGCTTGTCCTAAACGAATACCAAACATCTCACGGGCAGGGATCCCCACAGCGCGCATCAGTGCGACAAACACCGAGTTGATATCGGTACATTTCCCGCCAAGTTTGCCACTCTCAAGGATTGTCGCCACATCACCAGTGCCGCAACCAATCACATTGTTATCGCGGAACATATTGGCGCTGACCCAGTTATAAATGAGTCGCGCTTGCTTGAGCGGTTCCGTCTCCTTGCCCACAATTTTATCTGCGGTTTGTTTCACAATACCGTCGATGGGCATATGTTTAGTCGGCTGTAGGTAGAGTGCAACATCGGCGGGATAGTGGAGTTTCGTTGGTGTCCGGTAGTGGGTCAATTCCCCTGCTTTTACGGGCTCCCAATCTTGGGTTTCTATCACTAATTCGACCGTTATTGTCATCTTGCCTTTGGCATCGGGCCAAGTGGCAAACAAGGTTTTCGCCCCATAGGCATTATTGGTGCTGATGTAGGCATCTTGGTATGTGCCATTAAAATCAAGTTTGCGAACCTGCTGAAATGCGGTGTCTTCCGGTAGCGGGATCCACAAGTTAACGACGCCCTCTGAGCCAAAGGGCGCTTGTAAATGATAGGCGTTAATCAGGGAAAAACGACGGCGCCCCCCTGTAGAAGGAAGCTCAATGACACTCGATTTAGCCGAAGCTAATACCGGAGTGATAGCCGCAGCGGTCGACAACAGCGCCGCCGTTTTTAGAAAATCACGTCTTTGCATGGGGTACATTCCTTACCATTGATTAGCGCTAGAAAAAGAAGAGAGAACTAGAGTAATGCTCGGCATTATAGGGCGTCCTACATCGAGCACAATAACGCGACGGCCTAAACATTCAAAAACCGACGCCAGAGCGCAGTAAGTGCACAAATTTATATTTGCTTCAGCTTTGTTTTATCAGTCTTTTTGTACAAAGGGAATTAAACCAATAAACTCAACCATCAAAATACTCAACTTTTGTTGAGCAAAGCATCAATACATGCAACTCGGCTCAACGCACGACAAATCGCGTAACAATCACTATTAATCGGGAATTTGATTAAAAAATAATTGCAATGATGCCTAAAAATAGCAATTGAAGCCATAGCCCACGTTCACATTTAAGCATTGTAAGGTTGTAACCCCATGATCCCCCAATGGCAGCAGTATATTCAGATCATCAACCAAGTCGTCAAACCCGCATTAGGTTGCACCGAACCCATAGCCGCGGCCTATGCATCGGCCGTGGCGCGTGCACTGCTCAATGCAGAGCCCGACTCAATTGCCGTGCAGGTATCTGATAATCTTTATAAAAACTCCATGGGTGTGTATGTTCCAGGCACAGGCAAAATCGGCCTTGCAATTGCAGCCGCGGCGGGGGCTATTGCGGGTAACGCAGATGCGGGCTTAGAAGTACTTGCCGCTATCACTCCCGAACAGGTCGATCAGGCACAACGCCTCATCGATGCCGGCCAAGTGAAAGTAGAACGTACCGAAACGGCAGAATTTATCTATTGCTGTGTCACTCTCAAGGCTGGCGAGCAAGAAGCCCAAGTGAAAATCTGCGGCGGTCACACCCTGATCGCCGAAAAGCGTCTCAATGGCGAGCCAGTTTACACCTCTGATAGCACCCAAGCGGTAGCCACGGGCTCAATCTGTGATGGGGTTGAGATCAGTATCGAATCTATCTATAAGTTCGCCCAGGAAGTCCCCTTTGAGGAGATTAAATTCATCCTTAAAGCCTCTGAATTGAATAGCAAATTGTCCGATGAAGGCATGGCGAACCCCTATGGACTCGAAGTGGGTCGCACCATGAAAAGCGGCATTGCAGCCGGGATCATTGGTGAAGACTTACTGAATAAAATTGTGATGCTCACCGCCGCGGCCTCCGATGCCCGTATGGGCGGCGCCAATCTGCCCGCCATGAGCAATCTTGGTAGCGGTAACCAAGGCATTGCGGCCACTATCCCCGTGGTATTAACCGCACAATGCTATAACGCCAGCGAAGAAAAACTGGCCCGCGCCTTGATCATGAGCCATCTAGGGGCAATTTATATCAAGTCACATTACCCGCCACTGTCGGCATTTTGTGGCAATACGGTGACCAGTGCTGCCGCCTCTATGGCCATGGTGTATTTGGCGGGGGGATCATTCGAGCAATCCTGTTTCGCAATCCAAAACGTGATCAGCGACAGTTCAGGCATGGTATGTGACGGCGCCAAAGCCTCCTGTGCCATGAAGGTCAGCACTTCGTCCAGTGCGGCCGTGCGCTCATTTCTGATGGCGTTAAGTAGTCACAATGTTTCTGGCCAAGGTATTATTGCCACCGATGTTGAAAAAACCATTAAAAACATAGGCAAAATGGTCCTCAATGGCATGTCATCCACCGATGTCACCATAATCGATATCATGTCGGCATAATGGCTTTAATCCGCTGCGATTGGCGGATTGATAAAGAAAGGTTGAAATTGTGAAGCTGCAAGATTTAACGCAAAGTGATCTAAGTGTGCTCAAATCCATCGAAAATATCGTTGATGGCATTGCCGCCATGTACGGCGAGCACACGGAAGTGGTATTGCATAGCCTAGATGCCAAACATCCCTCTGTGGTTAAAATTGCTAATGGTCATGTCACTGGGCGTGAAGTAGGTGCGCCGATCACCAATCTTGCCCTGCTGAAGCTAAAGACAGGGCAAGATATCTCTAACTCTTACCTTACGAAATGCGCCAATGGTAAGACGCTAAGATCGATTACGACTGTGATCCGCAACAGTAAAAATCTGCCTATTGGGCTGTTATGCATTAACACCGATATGGATGCCCCGCTGCAATCCGTGCTGCGCACTATGATGCCAGATCATCTATTTAGCAGCGAACTCACGAGTTCACCCGAGGTCTTTGCCCGTAATATCGATGAAGCACTCCACAGCACTATCGATAGCATAAATAATGAAGTTCGCTCGAATCCGGCGATTTCCACTTCGCAGAAGAGCCGTGAAATTGTCAACCAGCTCCATGAGTTAGGCATTTTTGAACTCAAAGACAGCGCCCAAGTGGCCGCGACGCGCTTAGGGATTTCAGTACATTCAATTTACCGTTACCTACGGGAAATTAAAGCCAACCACGCCTAATCAAGCTTAATGTCATCCGTTAATACCATCGCTCAATACCATCGCCTAATGCGCTAAAACGGGGCTGAGATGCAATAAATCTCAAGATTCAAGCACTTTAATAAAGACGATCAGGGTCGGCTTCACCGCCATTACCTAGCAGATCCCAGCTCAATACTTTACCCTCAGGCGTGAGTGCGATCATGTTTGATGTATTGCCACTCACCTCGATGACATCGGTTAGATCAATATTTTGTTTTTTAGCATGCCAACTCAGCCCGCCAAATTGCCAAACAGAAAGGCTCCCATCACGTCGCTTAGCCGTAAATCCCATAACACTCGGGATAAGTTCAACAACCTCAGAGACTCCAACCTTAGGTCCCGCGCTATCCTCCACTACAGTGCCATCCGCTCTCAACGCTGCATACCCCTGGCTTAACGTGACTATCTGAATCACATCGGTAACCTCTTGCATCATAGGTTCGCCGCTTAAATCGTCCATGCCTTGCCAACCTATTGCAGTACCATCCTCACGCAGCGCAACAAACCCCATCTCAGTAGCATAGAGCGCACGTACATGTTGCAATTTTTTTTGCAGGGCCGAAGCATTGCCGCCATGGCGAATATGGCCCCAAACAACGACATCGCCATTCGCTTTTAACGCAGCATAAGCACCATCATTAGCAATGATTTCAATGACTTTTTCTTGACTATTGGCTGGCAAGTTCGCTAAGGCTAACGGAAAAAGCACTCGGCTCTCAGGCAAAAAACCTTCGCCCCACCCATAGACTCGGCCATCGGCCATTAATGCTGCAAAGCCAAACGCGGTATTAACCACTTTGATGGCTGAAGTAAACTCACTGAGTTTAGCCAGTTGTTTTTGGCTTTCTTGCCCATCATTAACGCTCCCCCAAGAAATTAACTCTCCATTTTGAGTCACGGCAGTAAAGGCACTAGGCCCCGCATAAATAGCTTTAACATCCTTAAGTTTTTCAGCAAGGTACTGACTCTCGCCACCGTGATATGCCGAGCCCCAAGTCACCACAGAGCCATCCTGTTTTAGGGCTGCAAATGCGGCATCATTAATGCTTACACTCAGCACATCTTTCATCTCTGGCGCAGAATAAATTCCCTGAGTTAACTCATCCAAAGACCCATCCACGATAGACCAACTGATCACACTGCCATCTTGCTTTATGGCGGCAAACAGATCATCACGCATCACAAAATCCGCCACCTGCGTAAGCTTATCTTTAAGTAATGCTGGTGCATCCCCCATATCCCAAATCACCAGTCGATGGTCTTGGGTTAATGCAGCAAAACCACACCGATTTGCCGCAGCAAAAATGGTTTTTACATTGACTAATTCAGTCGCCACGGTGCTATGGTCACCACCACACTGACGATCGCCCCATGTCACCACGCTGCCATCCTGCCGAAGTGCCGCAAAAGCGCCCTTATTAGTGTAAATATGGCGGACATTCTCAAGGCTGTTGTCAGTGAGATCCGTATCATCGGCTTGAGCATATTGGCCATACTGAGATGCATTGCCCTTGGGCCCATACTGCTGCAAGGTGTTTTCCATCTGCGTGCGTTGCACAGGGGAGAGCCCGACATCTTGCTTATTGATACTATTGGTAATCACATGAGTTAACGCGAAGAAAGCGAGCGCAGCGCCCGCCCATGAAACGGAATTCTTATTCACAAAACATCCTTATCGTAACGACAAACTCATACTGAGTTTATACAGGTACCTTCAACCAAGGGCACACCGCTGCAAAGGCTAAGGATTAATCCCTTTGCCCTACTTTCTCTAATCCCCAAACCAGTGCAATCGCCGCCAACATACATACAATCGCAAAGACGAGCTGCGAAGGTTGGCCGGTCACTTGTTCAAAATTAAGGGGTGAAATATTTTGCTCCAATAACGGCACTTGCTCACCGTGGGAGTTGGTCCGCCAGGTTAAGGTTTCCTTCCACGGCCAAATTTTACCTAAGGTACCGAGCATCAAGCCGGTTAAAAAGACGATGGTCGCATCGTGGTATCTGCGCAGCAACGCCGACAATAAATGACTAAACGTTAATAGGCCCATCACGGCACCTAACGCGAAACAGGCCAAAATATCCAATTGAATATTTTTAGCCGCCGCCAGTACCACTGGATATAGGCCTAACAACAATAAAATAAAACTGCCTGAAATTCCGGGTAATACCATGGCGCAAATCGCAATCGCGCCGCCGAAGAAGATATTTATGTAACTGGCTTCGACCGACACAGGATTAAGCACTGTAATCGCCCAAGCCACCAGTACACCTAGGGCGAATAAACCTAAACGCGCAACCGTGAAACCACTCACTTGCTTAAGCATATGCACTACGGAAATGATAATTAAGCCGAAAAAGAACGACCAGATGGGGATAGGATGCGTCACCAACAGCCAAGATATTAACTTAGCGAAGGTAAAAATACTGGTCAGGATCCCCGCCAATAAACTCACTAAAAAGCCACCATTAATATGGGCAAAGGCACCTTTTATCCCCTGCGACTTAATCACCCCCCAAAGCGACGGATTGATGCGTTTTACGCTGTCGAGCAAGGTATCGAGGATCCCAGTAATAAAAGCGATAGTACCGCCCGAAACGCCCGGTACAACGTCTGCGGCGCCCATGGCCATTCCCTTCAAATACGTCAGCAAGTATTTCACTCTGAGTCCTTGTTATTCAATCCAATTCCAGTCGTTAAACGACAAATTAGCCGCAATTATACGGCGTTACGCTTTAAAGCGCGAAGTGAAGTTTGCTTAATTAACTAGGCTGGTATTTGTTGTTATCCTAATGTTACACTCATCCGACCAGAGCGAGTGCAAACCTAATTTAACACTCACCCAATATAATGCGCAGCATTTCCCCGATTAAGGATGACTATGAGCCAGACAGATACTTTTAACACTGCTGAAAAAAAAACCAATAAAGTGTTAGCGCTCTACCAGAGGACTCGTCGTTATCCCTTTGGCCAAAAAATCTTTTCAATCATAGTGTCACGTATGGCGCCGTACTTTGGCACTATCAAGCCACTGATCACCGAATTACGCCTCAATCGCTGTGCCTGTTTAATTAAAAAGCGCCATGCCGTGCATAACCATATCAAAACCGTCCATGTGATTGCGATTTGTAATGGCCTCGAAATGGCCATGGGGGTGATGGCCGAAGCCTCAATTCCCAAACATTTACGTTGGATCCCTAAGGGCATGAGTTTGGATTACACGGCTAAAGCGGGCAGCGATATTTTATGTGTCGCCGAAGTCACGCCAGAGCAATGGATACCCGGCGATATGCTGGTTCCCGTCACCGCCTATGACACTCAAGGAGTGATAGTGGTGAAAGGCCATATCAAGTTGTGGATCTCAGAAAAACCGCAACAATAATCGCTGGCAATATCCTCTAAAGTCACTTGCTAAACAGTCACTTGCTAAATAATCACTTGCTGCTATGCTAAAAATCACACAACCTAGGGGAAATATCAAGATGGATGAATTTTTAGCTGCGGCCATTGAAGAAGCCAAACAGGGATTCGCCGAGGGCGGCATCCCCATTGGTTCTGTGCTGGTTATCGATGGCAAAATCGTCGGGCGCGGCCACAATAAACGGGTACAAAAAGGCAGTTCAGTATTGCATGCCGAAATGGACTGCCTCGAAAATGCCGGACGATTCACCGCCGCCGAGTACCAAAGAGCGACCCTGTATTCCACCCTATCCCCCTGCGACATGTGCAGCGGCGCGGTATTGCTCTACGGCATACCTAAAGTGATTGTCGGTGAAAACACCACCTTTCAAGGGCCCGAAGCCTATGTCAAATCCCGCGGCGTGGATGTCACTGTGGTCGATAATGCCGAGTGCAAACAACTGATGCAGGACTTTATCGCCAATCATCCCACACTCTGGAACGAAGATATCGGCGAGTAATATGTCTTTTACTGTGTGATTTCCTCTATTTCATTGAGGGTTAACCCCTGCTAGCCTAACCCTCAAATTAACAGCCAACGTGTTTTATAGCGAAAGGAACTCGGCTAACGTGCCAAGCAAAAACTCCCCCCAGGATCCATGGACGACGCCCTCTGAGTTAACGAGAACAGTAGACACTCAAGCTATCCTCGCACAGCGTAATGCCAATCTCGATGCCATTCGCGGCTTAGCCGTATTGGGGATATTCTTTATGAATATCTATTTTATGGGCATTACTTTTTTTGGCTATGCCCCCCACGAGACGCCGCCGCTGTCGGATCACATAATCAAAGTGTTCAGTAATTTTTTCATCGAGGCGCGCTTTATCAGCCTGTTTTCCATCTTGTTTGGCGTCGGGCTTTTCATCCAATATCAACGTTTTAACGCGCAAGGCTTGAGCGCCTATTCTCTACTACGCTCACGCTTAAGCTGGCTGATAGTATTCGGCCTTATCCACGGCATTATTATTTGGCCGGGTGATATCTTATTCACCTATGGGGTAAGTGGATTTTTAGCCTTGTGTTACAAAGAGTTAAGTATTGAAGCCCTTAAACGTAAGGCCAATATCTTTATCTTTATCGCCCTAGTGATTATCACGCTGATTAGCCTTACGGGCAGTGATGACCCCTTCACTCGAGAATCGAGCCTATTTGCCCAGCAATACACGGCATGGACCTCAAGCTATGCAGATCAGCTACTGTTGCACTTGATGCAAGTGGGTTATATGGCGCTGGTGATCCCTTTTACCTTGATGTGGTTTACCGCAGGCTTGATGTTACTGGGCATGGCGCTATATCAGCAGGGAACGTTTGAGCGAGGGTTCAGCAAGTCAGAACTGCTAAAGTTAGTACTCGCCAGCGTGACCCTATCGCTACTCGCTACCATATTAGGTTTAACACCAAATCCCACCCTAGCGGTGTTTTCAGATGTATTGATCATGCTGAGTGCCATTCCTATGGCGCTGATTTATATTCATATAATGGTAAAACTATGCCAAAACAATCCAAAAAAGCTGATAGCATTGCAAAATGTCGGCAAACTCGCGTTCAGCTTCTATATTCTGCAATCCATCGTTGGCGTACTCGTGTTTAGGCACCTCGCCCCCGAGTGGATCGTGAGTCTAGATAGGGGGGAATATATGGTGATGGCGCTCGTTTATTCTGTGGTGCAACTGTTGTTAGCTAGCCTGTACTTACGCTATTTCGAGCAAGGACCGCTAGAAAAACTTTGGCGCCACCTCGCGTTTAAAAAACAGGCGGCATCACAGGAACACAAGCAAGCTTAAAACACGGTCACAAGATAGAGACAAGACAATGACAAACATAAAGTCAGCCAAAACGGGCAACAAGGCTTCACCTCAAACCAATCGTTCTCAAAAGAGTCGCCCGCAAAACAATCACACTCAAAACCGCCGCGTTCAGAACCGCCGCAGTCAAAAATCCAATGCCACAGCGTCAGGCTCGAGCCTTATGCCGCTGTTACTAGTGGTGATTTTTCTTGCTGGCTTAATCGGCGCGGCGCAGCAACATATGTTGCCTGTCGGCATCGCGGGCATATACCTGACGCTGAGCCTGCTGACCTTTATCGCCTATGCCATCGATAAGTCCGCCGCCAAAGGCGGTAAATGGCGCACAAAAGAAAGCACTTTGCATCTGCTTGCCCTGATGGGCGGTTGGCCCGGTGCCCTATTTGCCCAAAACCTGTTAAGGCATAAGTCCGTTAAAGCCTCATTTAGAAACGTCTTCTGGCTGACCGTTGTCGTCAACTTAGCCGTACTGGGTTACGGCATACAAACAGGCGCTATGGATCTGTTTATCTAGCAAGTAAGATTCTATAACAATCTAAAGCTCGTCACTAAAACGCTTTAATTTATCCCTATATAAAAATAAAAGGTAAAATTATGAAAAAATTTTTAATTGCAGTTGTAAGTCTGGCAATACTATCGGGTTGTGCCGCACCTCGCTATACAGCAAAACCAATAGAAACAGATATTAACAATGTAGAAATAGTCATTATTAAAGATAAAGAAACACGTGACGGCTTCCAAGAAACAATGGAGTCATGGCTAAAAGCAAATAATTACACCTACACTGTGCAACCTGATGGTTCTAAACATGATTTAAATAAACTCACATTAGAATATGAAGGTAATTGGGCTTGGGACTTGGCATTATATTTAAAAAGCGCTGAAATTAACGCATTTCAGAATGGCCAAAGGGTTGGCAGTGTTAAGTTTCAAGTACCCTATACTGCAAACCCGAGTAAGTTTGGTAATGCTGCGAATCGTATTAGCTATATGATGTCAGCTCTATTTGGTCAAATCACCGCTGATGAAGCAACAAAAAAAGTAAATGGTTCAAGCGATTAATATCATTGAAACCTTAACTAAACAGGGTAATCATAGAATTACCCTGTTTAGTTTTACACTATTTATTACCTTTAAAACCAGCTCAACGCGATGCTGATAATCACACCAGTGATCATCAGTTGCATTAAGCAAAAACCCATAATATCCCGCGCTTTTAAACCCGCGATTGCCAGCACTGGCAGTGCCCAGAAAGGTTGAATAAGGTTAGTCCAGGCATCGCCCCAAGCTACGGCCATGGCAACACGAGCCACATCGGCGCCTAAGGCCTGCGCTGCGGGTAACATAATCGGCGCCTGCACGGCCCATTGGCCACCTCCCGATGGCACAAAAATATTCACAATTCCCGCACTGATAAAGCTCCAAAATGGCAGGCTATCGGCGCTGGCGATGGCCACAAAACCCTCAGAAATACTCTGGGCTAAACCCGATTGCACCATCACCGCCATAATGCCCGCATAAAAGGGAAATTGGATCACTATGCCTGCGCCGCCCTTGATGGCCTCATTTAAGCTGGTGAGTAAACTGCGTGGCGTTTGATGTAGAAGGATGGCGAGGAACAGAAATAAGAAGTTCACTAAGTTTAGGTTTAAGCTGCCGCCTTGAATCCAAAAGTAATAACCTAAATATACCAGCCCAGCGCCACCGACACTCCAACCGAGTAAACGGCTATTTTCTAACTTATCCGCGGGACGATTCGAGTTATCCTTACCACTGTCCGCATCCAACATAGAGGGAGCATTTTCGGCGTCTGGCTCATTAAGCACCTTAGGATCTACATAAATGCTGTCTTTTTCCTCTGGCAACATAAAACGATTCACTAAGGGCATAACCACAAACAGAATCGCCACTAACAGTAAGTTAAAGCTCGCGAAAATGGTTTCACTGGTGGGGATGATACCAATTTGTGATTCGGTGAAATGTCCCGCCGTCGCTATGGTTAATGGGATAGACCCCGCAAGGCCGCCATGCCAAACCACAAAGCCCGCATAGGCGCTGGCGACCAGCAGTCGATAATCCACTTTCACTCGACGGGCTAAGGCTTTGGCAAATAAGGCCCCAATCACTAGCCCAAATCCCCAATTAATCCAACTGGCAACTAGGGATACTAAGGTCACTAAAATAATGGCTTGGGGCGCAGACTTAGCGAACCCCGCAATCATATCGAGCAACTTTTTTATCGGTGGCGAGCTTGCCAACATAAATCCCGCCACCAGCACTAACAGCATCTGCATTGAAAAACTCAACAGGGTCCAAAAGCCATCGCCCCAATAATTGATGACTTCCAGCGGAGTTTTGTGTTCGGCGACCACGGCCGCAATTAACACTACTAAGGTGAGTAAGAGCACGAAAATATAGGGATCGGGTAGATAGCGGTCGACGAGCTTGACCAGAGGTTTTGCCGCTTTGTTTAACATAGACTTTCCTTGTTTATTATCTGAACTGAAACGTCAACACGCCCTAGTTCTTATCTGTTTTTATTGAATTTTTATTGAGTCTTAAGTCCACAGATTAAGCGATCTCTAATGCCGGATAAAGTCTTGCAGCTGTTTTTAACTGTAGGAAAATGTAACGCGAGCCATCCAATTAAAGGCTGAGTTGCCATGGGTAGCCTCACACGCTAAAAAACTGATAATATGGCGAAAATTAACTAAGGTGCTTTTTATATGAAAATGTTACTTGCCATTGTGGTGATAGCTGGGGTGATTTTTTACTTCTTTACCTCGATGAACGGCCAAAAAGCCGCCCAGGAGAATATCCGCCTAGGCAATGAATTTTTAGCGCAAAACAAAACCAAAGAAGGTGTGATCACCACAGCTTCGGGTTTGCAATATCAAGTGTTAACTCAAGGCGATGGCACAGTTCACCCTAAAGCCAGCGATACAGTGACAGTGCATTACCATGGCACTTTGATCGACGGTACTGTGTTTGATAGTTCGGTTGATCGCGGCGAACCCATCGCATTTCCGCTTAATCGCGTGATTAAAGGCTGGACCGAGGGTGTGCAACTGATGGTCGTTGGCGATAAAGTGCGTTTCTTTATCCCGAGTGATCTCGCCTACGGCAACCGCAGCACGGGCAAGATTGGCGGGGGTTCAGTGCTCATTTTTGATGTGGAACTGCTTAAGATTGATTAAATCAGCCTTCAATGGGCGAGTCTAAAAACATCAACCTAATAAAAAGCCCTGCACTATCGCAGGGCTTTTTGTCTCTATAACTCAAAGAATATTAGTATGTTGGATGATTAAGGACAACTTGCCGCGCCAATATCCACCCATACCGCCGCAACGCCGGGGACATCACCCTTAGTCCAGTAACTCGCCTTCCATTGACGACCGTTATAGCTGGTGGTTTGACCGCCGGTATAGGCGACACCCGCATCCCAACCGAGATCCACTTGACTGAGTAGCTGCCATTGGTCTGCGGTGCGAGATGGTGTATTGCCCTGCGTCCAGTACTTCGCTTTCCACACCAACTCACTATGGCTCACGGTATCGCCGGTGTTGTACACCACACTGGTTTGCCAAGCAGGATAGTTACCGGCATTGGGATCGGTTGCATCGCAGCCCCCGACAACGCTTGGCGTCACGGTAAGGTTAGTCGATGCGCTCGCATCTAAGGCACCATCCGAAACCAGCACACTCAACCCATAACTGGTCGCTTCGGTGACATTAGGCCCAGTGACCACTAAAGTGGCGCTATTTTGTCCCGTTGCCGACACGCCAGCGGGCACGGTCCAAGCGTAGGTTAAGGCATCACCGTCGGCATCGGAGGCGCTCGCCACTATGCTGACAGTTTTCCCCGCTTCCACCGTCGCAGTGGTAGCCACACTCACCACAGGTGCTTGATTGGGTGTATCCGCCTTATTGGTCACAGCCACTGAATCTGTAGCAGATAATCCTTCTGGATCAGTGACTTTAAGGCTAAAACCATAGGTGGTATCGGTAGATGTTGCTCCCAGTTGAATCGTCGCATTCACCATATCGGCGTTCGCAATAGCAATCGTTGGGCCAGACACTTGCGTCCAAAGATATGTCAGCGCTTCATTTTCAGGATCCCGAGATCCGCTACCATTGAGCGCCACATCGCTTGGGCCTGTGACATTTATATCCGCGCCCGCATTGGCAATCGGCGCTTTATTCACCGGTGGCGTTGTTCCTTCACCATGGCCTAAACCTTCATGCATCGCATTGAGGATATCGCCGTTATCGGCATCAATTTCCCATGCAAATAAACCACCTAGCTGATTAGAGAGCACATATTGGCCCTTGGCTTTAACGGAGCGAGCATCATCGAAGGTGATTAAATCCCCCGTTGATGCATTAAATACCGAAGGTGCTTCGGCGGTTTCGTCATAGCTGTAACTCCAACCTGCGCCCATATAATCCTTTGCAATTTGGCGATAATCCACCACACCAGCTTCCCATGTGCCTTTCACTTTGCCCGTGGCGGTGCCCGTGAATGGATTATTGCCACTGTAGCCATTAACACCCGTCCAACCACGGCCGTACATAGCAGCACCGACCACAATTTTCCCAGGAGTGACGCCTTGGCCTAACAGGGCTTTTACGCCTTTATCTGTGGTGTAGCGGGTATCGGGATCCCAACTCGCCTCATAGAGATTGGTTTGATGACCCAGTTCAGTATTAGTCCAACCGCCATTGAAGTCGTAACTCATCAAGAAGATGTAATCCATATACTGCTGAGCAGCTTGGTAGTCGACTTTAGCTATCTTGTCATCACCCGCACTGATTGCCGATGTGAGTTCATAGGTACGCCCCGTCTCAGCACTTAACTCGTCAAGCATAACGCGCAGTTCACGCATCAAAGCGACATAGGTTTCGCCGTCGTTGGCATTACCTAAATTGGGGTTAGCACCACTGCCGCCGGGGAATTCCCAGTCGATATCCACACCATCGAAGAACTTCCACGTCTGCAGGAATTCCTTCACCGATGCGACAAAAGTGTCGCGCTTAGTTTTATCACCAAAGAAAAAGAAGGGATCGGATAGCGTCCAGCCACCGACCGAAGGCAAAATCTTCAAATCGGGATGCGCCTGCTTAAGCGCCATCAATTGGCCAAAGTTACCTTTGTAGGGATCTGAGTAGTCACTCACGCCCGCCTGCGGCATTTGGATCGCCGCCCAAGGATCGTGGATAGCGACTTTAAAATCGGCACGGCCGCTACAGGCACGTTGCAACGCTTGGAAACTGCCGTCGATTTCTTTCAAACTATCGTTAATGCCATCACCGCCACAAATAGGGGTAAAGCCATATAAAATATGAGTTAAGTTTTGTGCAGGGATCTTATCGACCGGGAACTTACGGCCGTATACGCCCCATTCGACAAAGTAACTACCCACGACTTTGCCCGACTTGTTAGCGTATGGACGATTGTTTTCCTGTAGGGGCGCATTGAGCGGCACTAAATGGCTGCCATCGGTATCGGCCACAAGGATTTCTTTGGCATCACTCGCCGTACAACCGTCGCTATTACACAGTTGTACTTGCATCTGATAACGGCCGCCTTTGTTCACCTTAAAATTAGCGGTGCCAGAAGCGCCCGAGGGGCCTTCCCAAGCGACATTGCCGTTGAGCAGTACTTGGGCTTTATTGCCTACATCACCACTCCAAAGATTCCAGCTAACGGACACATCGGCGGCGTCTTTAACAGTCACTAACTGGTTATAAGCCGTGGCCGCTTGATCCACTTCGATAATGGCGAACTTAGTTTCGCCCCAACCTATAGTCGGTTTGCCGGGCGCTGCGGCAAATGCACTGGCACTCACGGTAGATGCCAGCGCCGAGGCCACCAGCAAGGCTGATGTTGAAATTTGAGTCTTGAACATGAGATATCCCTATTGAATTTTTATATGCATCAATAAGGCAAACAAAGCGTAGACAGGAAACAACACTCTCTTAAGACCATGCAACATGACTGATCATTGCACGAAGAAAAACCTGTGGTATCCCCGCTATCATAGGTACGGACGAACCCTTAGACCGGAGGCTTTGCGTCCCAGTTTTTCAACTGGTTTGCCTTTTACACGCAATGACAACGTTGTCATTGCGATATTCAGCATAGACGTAAGCTCAATAAAAATGCAACAAAATATTATCAGCTAAGTTAGTAGTCTAATAAGAAAGGAATTAAATGTAGTTCAGTCATCACTAACATTTACTTGTACAATTAATGGTTTACTGACTATTTTAAACATAAAAAAACAGGACACGATAAGCCAAAGGCATTACCTGTCCTGTTTTATATTTCACCCTTTATGCTGCTAAAACTGAGCCGCTGAACTCCCATGGATAAGACCATAAGCTAACAGCATCTATGATCCTTATACGCGAGGAAAATCCCTCGCAAGGATCACGGATAACCCTCGGCAAACTAAGGTTTCCATATCATCGACCCGATGGATTTTCATCTCGGCTAGGGGCGCACTCAATGCCATTTGCTTTAAGCTTTCGAGGCAACCCTTGTAGTAAGGCGCACTGTTCATCATGCCGCCCGCTAACCAGATGCGATTGGGATTAAATAAATTCACCGCCCACGCCAGTCCCATACCAAGGTAACTACCCGCACGATACAACTCATCCTGAGTCGTGATTTTACGGCTGCGCACTGAATCGCCACTGGCGAGTTGTTCTAAGCTAAACTCGCCGGATTCTGTCATCACGCGGCAATGACCAAGCTCCCCCGCCACACCGGATGCGCCGGTAAATACCTTGCCATTGAAGGCAATAGACATACCTATCCCTGTGCCGCACATCACCAATAACTCACAGGCATATTTTGCATCGCAGGTTGCCTGCATACCGGCATCGATATCGTTGCAGATAAGCTTAAGCTCGCCCTGGGTTTTTACTGTGTCAAAACTTAACCCATTGAGACCGGGTAACGACTTACAGGAGACCAAACGATTATGTTGTACGAGTCCGGGTACGGCTATCGCTAATTGGTAATCTTGTAAATCGTAATCCCGTTCTAGGGCTGCGATTTGATGATTTAACTCTTCAATTTTAAAGCCTTCACCTGTGGGGATTTTATATTGTTCTGTATGCCCCGCGAGCTGAAGTTCGAATAGGGCTTTGGTACCGCCCACGTCTATTGTTAATGTTTGCATCGCCAACTCCACTGATACATGTGCTCCCCTCTGACCCCGAGCGGAGATGGCGAATGTTAGCACAGGGGGTGTATATTAGCGATTGAATAATGCTTAAGTTGCTAATTTTTAAGGTGTAGTGCCAAAAAACAAGTGAGGTAGACAACGGGTGGTAATGAATTTTTGCAGGAGATCACACCAAAATACAGCCCTTACTCGCAGGCATTTTTGCAACACTCACAAAATTGTATACAAAATCCTTTATTCCATCCCCTTGCAACTTTGTCATAGTGCTTGCGATAATCGCCGCCAGCAATATACCAAATAACCTGAAGATGCAGGATTCAGTGGGAATTTACCCCACGACCAAAGCAGACCCATTGGAGCCCCTATGTCACACAAGATAGCCCAGCGTCTCGATGCTATTCGTAGCGAAATGGCCGCTGCCCATTTAGATGCTTTTATTATTCCCCGCGCCGACGAGTACTTAGGCGAATATGTGCCAGAACACAATGAGCGTTTATATTGGGCAACGGATTTTACCGGCTCGGCGGGCATGGCTATCGTATTGAAAGATAAGGCCGCTATCTTTACCGACGGCCGCTATACTGTGCAAGTTCGCCTGCAAGTCGATGCCAACCTATTCAGTTATGAGAGTCTGACCGACACCCCACAAATCGAGTGGTTGTGTGACACATTGCCAGCGGGCTCCCGTGTCGGCTTCGATGCAAGATTGCATACCTTAGCTTGGCATGAAAATGCTAAGGCGACCTTAAGTAAAGCCCAAATCGAATTAGTGGCGATTGAACAAAACCCCATCGATTTGCATTGGCAGAATAGACCCGCACCGTCCAGCGCGCCTATCACTTTATTCAGTAACGAGAGTGCCGGCAAAACTAGCCTGCAAAAACGCATTGAAATTGGCACCTTAGTGAAAAAAGCCGGCGCCGATATCGCTTTAATCGCCGCCTTAGACTCCTTTTGCTGGTTGCTCAATATTCGCGGTAACGATGTGCCGCGCCTACCGGTTGTGCTCGGCAGTGCGCTGCTCCACGCCAATGGCGATATGCAGCTTTTTACCGACTTAAGCAAGTTACCAGAGGGCATTGATGAGCATGTTGGCGTTGGCGTAAGCTTTAAGAGCGAGGCATCTTTTTCCGATACTTTATCGAGTTTACAAGGTGTTAAGCTGCTGGCAGATCCCAATTCGGCTAACGCTTGGGCACAAAACCTCGCCCGTGAAGCCGGGGCGAAATTAATTGCCGGAATCGATCCCGCCTCTTTACCTAAGGCGCAGAAAAACCCAGCAGAACTTGCCGGCATGCGCGCCTGCCATATCCGCGATGGTGTCGCCGTGAGTCGATTCCTTGCATGGCTCGATGCCGAAGTGGCAGCCAATCGCATGCACGATGAAGGCACCCTTGCCGATAAATTAGAAAGCTTTCGCCTAGAAGATGAGCGTTACCGCGAGCCAAGTTTCGATACCATTTCAGCCGCCGGTCCCAATGCCGCCATGTGCCATTACAATCACAATAATGGCACCCCAGCCATGATGACCATGGACAGCATCTATCTAGTGGATTCTGGCGCGCAATATATCGATGGCACCACAGATGTGACCCGCACCATTGCGATTGGTGATGTGACCGCTGAGCATAAAAAAATGGTCACCCTAGTGCTAAAAGGCCATATCGCGCTGGATCAGGCTCGCTTCCCCAAAGGCACTTCTGGCCAGCAGCTCGATGCATTCGCCCGCCAATATTTATGGCAGCAGGGTTTTGATTACGACCACGGCACAGGCCATGGCGTGGGCCACTTTTTAAGTGTGCACGAAGGCCCGCAGCGCATAGGTAAAAATGTTAATGGTGTCGCGCTGATGCCAGGCATGGTGCTCTCCAACGAGCCTGGGTACTACCGCGCTGAAAGTTTTGGTATTCGCTTAGAGAACTTAGTGGTAGTGCAACACTGTGAAGCACTTAACGGGGCTGAGCGTGAGATGTATGAGTTCGATGCGTTGACTATGATCCCTATGGACACACGCCTTATCGATAAGAGCCTGTTAACCCAAGGGGAAATCGACTGGCTTAATCAATACCATAGTAAAGTATTTAATACCCTCGCCCCCTTGATGTCGGGCGATGAACTCCAGTGGTTAACACAGGCCACCCGCGCCATTTAACCCACCGAGTTTTAGATAAAACGCCCAAGGGGCCATGCCTCCTGGGCGTTTTTGTATCGGGACTGCGCCATTAAACAACCTTAGGTTGCATCATGGTTAGCAGTACCTCGTTATCTAAAGATGCCTTAGATAGGGCTTCAAACTCCCCGTGAATTGCCATAAAACACTCGACTAAAATAGGATCGAAATGCTTGCCTTTTCCCTCAAGGATCAAATCAATCGCCTCTTGATGGCTGAAGGGACGCTTATAGCAACGGGGCGATGTGAGCGCATCATAAACATCGACAAGGGCGACAATTCTGGCCGATAGAGGGATATCTTCCCCTTTTAAGCCATAGGGATAGCCACTGCCATCCCATTTTTCATGGTGACCGGAGGCAATATCCCGTCCCATTTTAATAAAGGTACATTGGGGTGCATATTCCAACAAACTGCGTAACACTTGCCCCCCAATCACAGGATGGGCCTTAATCTGCTCAAACTCTTCGGGGGTTAATTTACCCGGTTTAAGCAAAATGGCATCGGCGATACCGACTTTACCTATATCGTGTAAAATGGCCGATAAACTAATATCTTGAATAAAATCATCGTCCAATTCTGCGGGGGGATTATCGGCCAACATGCGCTGGGCAGCGAGCATTTTAGAATACTGCCGCATCCGTAATAAATGCGCCCCCGTCTCGTTATCTCGATATTCGGCCAACTTGGCTAAACCCAATACGGTTGCTTGCCTAGAGGCTAAAGTGGAATCTAAGGCGACACTGAGTTTTTCTAATAGATAACCCATAGTTAAGGTCACCATCGCATTAGTGACTAAAAAGTTTACCGCCACTACGGCCCAAATCCCTACGCTATAGTCTTGGGTTATTGGCCAGCTCAGTCCTTGAAAATGGTAGACGACACCAATCAATATCAAACTGAATGCATTTAAAAACTGTGCATAAAAACTGGCACGGCGCCCCAAAAAAATACTCACTAATGGCGGGAAGATAAATAACCAGAAAAATCCCGCACCAGAGGGACCTATCGCGATCAAAAATCCCACCCCGATGGCATAGGCAAGCAAACAACCACAACTAAAACGGGTCTTATCGGAAAAGTGAGGAAGCAGGAGTAACGCCAGCAAAAACAAATACGCGAACGTATCAAATATCACCATGCCCCATAAATGCGTAATAGCACAGAGATACACGCTAGTGATATAGACAGGCACGCACAGAATGGCGAGAAAACCAAATAAATGTTTAAAAATCACTCGCCGCCAATGTGGCAGACATACCGCATTATTTGAACTGGTTACATCACTTCGCAGAGCTATTGCCATGGGAAGGTCCTTTTGCAATGGTATTTCCGTTGTAACCTAGTGAGTTGAAGCATGCATATTCCCATGAGTAGAGATGAGTAACAGGTTAGGCTGCACACAAGAACTCAAACCCATTAAAGGATAGCCGAATAAGTATAGGGTGGCAGAACAATCCCATAGACACTCACAGTCCCCCACAATGGCCCGAGTCTTATCTCTTTATAGGTATTTAAGCTATCAAGCTCTGCCAACAACAGCAGACTCCCACATTAATTAAACCCAGATCCAATTAACCCTATATAAAATACTGGAATTAGCGAATAAACAGGATAAACACGGGTTACAGATTGCCGTAAAATAACAAAAACCCATATTTTGCAGTGAGTTATAAATACAACGAACGATTGATAATCATAGATATAAGGTAAAAAATCATTCTCCTATACCCACACAAAAATGATAGTCTTATCACATAACAAGCCGCCCCCTATGAGAGGCTGCGCATATTTAGCATATTCGATTTTACCCAAAATCATCATATCGGCCCTGAATGGACAGACTGCACAATGAGCCAGAGTAACTTCATCGAAAATCGCCCCTCACATATGGGACGAGCAGAACAAGAAATCTGCTTAACCGCACAAGACGAACTGATTTCCACCACTGATACCCGCGGTATCATCACCTATGTGAATGACCGCTTTGTTAGCATTTCTGGCTATAGCGCCCAAGAACTGATGGGTTCCCCCCACAATGTAGTGCGTCACCCCGATATGCCCAGTGCTGCTTTTAAAGAAATGTGGGAAAAGCTTAAATCCGGTCAATCCTGGCGTGGTGTCGTAAAGAATCGCTGTAAAAATGGCGACTTTTACTGGGTCGATGCCTTTGTATCGCCGTTGTTTGAAAATGGCACTATCGTAGGATATCAATCGGTACGCATTCAGCCCAAAGCGGCCTATGTGACTAAGGCGACGGATATCTATCAAAGACTTAAGCAGGATAAATCTATACCTAAGCCTTTAAGTTTGATGCAAAAACGCATTGTCTCAGCCATTGTCGCCTCGACGGGATTACTGATCGCGGGATATTTTTGGGGATGGGGCGTGATCATCGCTGGGGCGATTTTGATGAGTTTAAACCTCGCCATCTTCTACGATGAGGCCTTTCGCATCCCGACTCAGCTGTTGCAGATGCAGCAAAAATACGACTCTATCAGCCGTTATATTTATTCCGGTGCCGATACTTCATCCATCCTTGATTTTCAACTGATCATGCTACAGGCCAAGATGAATGGCGTCCTCGGTCGAACTCAAGATCAGGCCAATCATCTACATGCCATAGCCGACCAATTAGTCGTCACCACTGAGCAAACCTATGTCAGCCTAGATCAAGAGAAAAATCAGCTAGAGCAACTCGCCAGTGCGATGGAAGAAATGAGTGCCACCATAGCCGAAGTCGCACAAAATACCCACCTGACATCCACTAACATCAACACAGCTTACGATCTCTGCCTTAAAAGTAGCGCCAATATGAAGGCTAATACCCAACAGATTGAATTATTAGCGAAATCCGTTGCCGATGCGGCTAACAATGCCCATCAATTGAATCGGGAGGCTGAACGGGTAGCCAATGCCATGGGTGAAATCGATTCTATCGCCGAACAAACAAATCTGCTCGCCCTCAATGCCGCCATTGAAGCCGCCCGCGCCGGTGAACAAGGCAGGGGATTTGCGGTGGTTGCCGATGAAGTTCGCGCCCTATCGAGCCGCACCCAACTGTCGACTAATAGCATTTCCCAGAGTGTCGATAAGATGTTTAGCATGTTAAATGCCTGGGCCAAGGAAATGGAGCAGAGCCGCCAACATGCCGAACTCTGCGCCAATGATATTCAAGCATCCGCCAATAACGTCAATACCATCTATCAAGAGGTCAGTGAAATCCACACCTTTGCCCAGCAAAACGCCGTTGCTGCCGATCAACAGCGCCAAGTGGTCAATGAGATCACCAGTAATATTCACTCAATCAGCCAGACTAGCAGTGAAAACCTCGCCGCAACCCATCAAATTGGTGAAGCTGCCAATCACCTAAAACACAATGCTCAAAAGGCGCAGGGATTACGCCGTGCCTTTGGCTAGGGCATAAAAAATAGTCAAACAGCTCAAGATGCAGATTCCAGTAAAACGTCGCTTAAAGGCGCCCCAATACCTTACTCGATTGAGGCATTGAGGCGCCATTGTGAGTATAAAGCCCAGACAAGGTTAAAAAGTACAGGTTTTAACCAAAAATTTTGCTATACTCCGCGCCCGCCATTTTTCTTATAAATCTGTGTGGAAGAATGAGCAAACCCAGTGTGATGTCGCAGCCTGAGTGCAGAGTCAAACTTGGCGCTTGAATGTTTGAATAAGTGAATGATAGGAATCCAAAATGAGATTTGAATCTTTTAGTTTTTCCCCCGAGATTTTGCGCGCTATCTCAGATTGCGGTTATCAACAAATGACGCCTATTCAGCAGCAAGCAATCCCTGCTATTCGCCGTGGCCAAGATGTGCTGGCCAGCGCACAAACGGGCACAGGTAAAACCGCGGCCTTTGCGCTTCCTATCCTGCAAAAGATGGTTGAAAAGCCAAGCGAAACCCTAAAGTCGAATGCCCGCGTATTGATCCTTACCCCGACTCGTGAGCTGGCGGCTCAAGTCGCAGATAACGTGACGGCATACAGCAAATACTTAAACTTCAGCGTATTAACGATTTACGGCGGCGTAAAAGTCGAGACTCAAGCGCAAAAGCTGAAACGCGGCGCCGATGTAATCGTTGCTACGCCAGGTCGTTTACTCGAACACCTTACCGCCTGTAATTTAAGCCTGTCGAACATCGACTTTTTAGTGCTCGATGAAGCCGACCGAATGCTCGACATGGGCTTTAGCGCCGATATTCAAAAGATCCTCCAAGCGGTGAATAAGAAGCGCCAAAACCTACTCTTCTCGGCCACTTTCTCGAGTGCCGTGAAGAAACTCGCCAACGACATGATGGTTAAACCGCAGGTGATCAGCGTCGATAAACAAAACACTACCGCCGATACCGTCAGCCAAGTGGTTTATCCGGTTGAACAACGCCGTAAACGTGAACTGTTATCAGAGCTAATCGGTAAGAAAAACTGGCAACAGGTTTTAGTCTTTACCGCCACCCGTGAAGCCGCGGATACCTTAGTCAAAGAATTGAACTTAGATGGTATACCCTCTGAAGTCGTCCACGGTGAAAAGGGTCAAGGCAGTCGCCGCCGTGCCCTGCGCGAATTTGTGGCTGGTAAAGTTCGAGTACTCGTCGCGACCGAAGTTGCCGCCCGCGGTTTAGATATTCCAAGCCTAGAATATGTCGTCAACTATGACTTACCTTTCCTCGCCGAGGACTATGTTCATCGTATCGGTCGAACGGGCCGTGCGGGTAAAACCGGGGTCGCCATTTCATTCGTAAGTCGCGAAGAAGAGCGCACGCTGGCGGATATCGAAAAATTGATCGGCCAACAGATCCGCCGCGTCACAGTGCCAGGTTATGAAGTCGGCAGCCGCGAGCTGCTCCTAAAACAGTTGCAAACCCGTCGTAGTTTTGCCAAAAAGCAACAACGAACCGACAATGTTGGTGCACAGGTTATAGCAGAAAAAAGTATGCAGGGCCGCCGTGTCAAAGTAAAAGTGGGCCAAGTGCCAAGCAAAGCTAAAAAGCTAAAAAGCTAAAGTGATTTGCGAGATAAGCTTAAACAGCAACATTTTTTAATTGAACTAAAATGCACATAAAAAAGCGTCCTAAAGTGGACGCTTTTTTTATTCTACTTGTCCTGTCCTGTGTCCCGCCCTGACATACATTGTCCCAATTTTATTTCAACGCAAATGCAATGGAATATCGTATTTTTTAAAAAGTTTTACTATCGACTCCTTATATAGTGGCTTAATAATATAACCTTTTGCTCCGGCTGTTACAGCCTGCTGAACGGATGACTTATTTTTATTACCTGTTAGCATGACAATAGGTGTGCTTGAATTTATTCCATTAGTTTTATTTACATGATTTATAATATAAAACCCATTGGTATCAGGAAGATTTATATCCATTAAAATAACGTCGTATTTTTTCTTCGACAACAAGTCCAACGCCATGCGTCCCGATAGGGAAGTATCAAGTTCTATTGCATAGGTTCTAAGCAGCATAATAGTGAGATTTAAACTAATATGATCATCTTCAACAATTAACATCTTTGGTACTATCGGAATTTCAATTTCCAGCGATGATGCAGATGCCGTTTTTGATTCAGAATATAATCTATTATAGGTATATTTAGTGTCAGAAACAGTAGCACTTTTCTTATGAGTGACGGTGGCCTCTTCCTCTTCTGGTAAAGGAGTTTCTGCAACTGATGCAACATTTGATACATCAGTAACAACAAGCTCAAGTAAATGCAATGCTTTACTTTGTAATTTTAACAGCGCTGGTCGAATTTCGTTAGAGCGAATAAAAGATAATATTTTTTTTAATGATGTCACATCTAACTCAGCAGATTTTTTATTCGCAAGATGTGACTCTGCCTTATCTAAAGACTTATCTATCTCCTCTAAGCTCAACTCAAAATCATGTTCCAAATCCTTCTTTCGCTGAGCCCCTCTTAAAACAATCTCTTTTATGTGCGAAGAGTAATTCTCTTGTACATTAACAAACTCTTCAACTTTTCTATATTTACCCTTTAATCCAATCTCTCTCAATAAATGTGTACAAATGATAATTGCCCTATGTATTTCATACATGGGTCTGGCTATTAAATAATCATTAATTATCCCACTGCGATAGGCCTCATACGCTTCTTTCTCCTGATGCTTTGGAATAAGAGAAACAACAGCATGTTCGCATATTTCTACAGCTTGTAATTCTTCAATAGCTTCGTAATAAATGAGCAAGGTTTCTTGCAACGTTTCGGCCGCAACTAAAATAACTTTAGGTGTTGACTGTTTTATCTGTTCAATCAGTTCAGTATTCGATTTAATAACATGAATACGAGAAAAATGGCGTATCAGGACACTGATCAATAATCGGTCATTCTCTTGATCGTTCGTATAGAGTACTATATGTTCAAAATTAACTCTGTCCACTCTGATTACTCCTTTGTATAAAAAACTCCGTCAAAGTAAACAAATCATCATCCACTTCTTGCCAACAATCTAAGAGAGCATTGTAATCAACTGTGTTATCACGTGAAATATTTTCTAATTCTTGACAAGATAAGTTTAGCTTTTTAGCACCAACAAAAAGAGAATTACTTTTAAGCGTATGACTAATAGTGCTGATCCTCAGGAAATCATTCTCCATTATTGCCGATTTTAATGCTTCACGCTTTACGATTAAGTTACTATAATATTGTTCTAAAAATGTCTCTAACTCTTCATCACTAATATCTTCGCCAACAAACTTATATATCTCTGAGAAGTTGACCAACTGCGCCATAGACTGTGACTGTGGTGTCATTTCACACAGTGTTACATCATGCTCATCAAAACAAACAAAGTCATTCTCTTCGATATTACTATCATTGCCAGCTATAACAAAGTGGCTCTTAGTATGATGGGGGAAAGTCGCCTTAACGTCATCTAAAAGACACTCCAACTCGCTTAAGGCTAACGGTTTCACGAGTACCCTGTTAGCACCGGCTTGCAAACATTCATCTTTACAGTCATCACCATGTTCTGCTGTCAACATAATGATTATCGACGGTGTTAACTCTCTATAATTTTCAACATCTCTAATAACACTGACTAAATCGACGCCATATATCGTTGGCATCACCACATCAGAAATGACGACATTGAAATTATTAACTTTAAAAAGTTCAATGGCTTGTATCGGATCCTGTACACAAGTCGCCTTCACACCCAAAGATAACAGTTGCTTTTCAATAACAAATAAGTTTTCTTGGCAATCATCAATAACCAACACGCAGATATCATTATAATCAACTTCATCACTGTCTACCTCGCAAATACAACTTAATCGATCTTTATCATTAATAAAATCAATAACTTTCCACATCTTCAGTGGCGGATATAAAATTATTTCGCAATCTAAATATGACTCAGTAAATGACACTTTTCTCAATTCAGCAACACATTCACCCCGAGGAGATAAATAGGCTAAAAACTCATCCATTGAAACAATATCACTTTGATTTAAATCAATAAAAAACACCCCATCAGCAATATCAACAAGGATCATTTCACTGCTGGATAAATACAACAATTCAAAATTGGTTTCTTGTGAATATCGACTAACGGACGTATAGAATAATGGGCTATTAGTATAAACTCTAACTAAATTATCACTCTTATAGACATGCGCATTATCATCTACTGTAACAACATCTTCATCGTCTAACATAAACTCTAATACAAAATAAAAAATACTGCCTTCGCCTTTTTTACTAATAACCTTAAGATCTCCCCCCATAGAATGACATATATTTTTACTTATATACAACCCTAAACCAATACCATGATGTTTACTATAGGCATCTGAAGACACTTGCTCATATTTGCCAAACACTTTTGATTGTTCGTCTTCAGTCAAACCAATACCATTATCAATAACGGAAAATTTCAATTTAGCACTATCAAATGTTTTTTCTAGGACATCAATAGTCAGTAGAACAGAAGCACTATTTTCACCAGAAAACTTCATTGCATTGGAAATTAAATTATAGATAACTTGGCTTAGCTTTACCTCATCGCAAATTATTTTGCTTCTAAAGTTTAGTGGCATATAAAAATCTAAATTAATATTTTTTTTATCAGCTTGAACACTGAAAGCATCAACAATAGACTCCCCAAGCCTTCTGATGTCTACCACATCATGGGCAATCTCTAGCCGATCATCGCGCCCTCTTTTAAAGTTCAGCATATTATTAATGAGTGATAGAACTTGTTTCGATGTACTAAATGCTATAGATAATAATGGTCTATCTTGCGCCCTTACACTACCTAAACTAAGCTCAATTAAACCTAATACAGCATTTAATGGAGTTCGAATTTCATGACCAAGGGTTGCAATAAAATCACTCTGATTTTCATTGAATTGGATGAGCAGAGAGTATTCCTGTTTTATTGCCTCCGCGCGTTTATATTTCTCGGTTCGATCAATCAGTAACCCAAATCGACTCCCATCATCAAAAAAAACATCTCTATACTCTAGGATAAATCCAGATTCAGTTTTGAATAGGAACTGAATTCTTTTATTTTCTTTAAGTTTAAACTCAAACCATTGCAATACATTAAAAGAATCTCTACTAATAAACTGATATTCATGATTAACAATATCAGTAATTAATGTAAAAAATTGTTTTCCGGCATAGAACTCGCCATACAAATAAGGAAATATAGATTCAATTTTTTCATTTATTAATTCAATGTAACCTAGTTTATTTATAAGAATAAATGCATCCGAACAAATAGGCCGTCGATGACAGCAATCATAATCAGCAATCTCTAATTTATTAGGCTGATTATATTCAAACTCATTATTTACTTGGGAATCATTTATAACATTACAAAAGACAACAATATCTTTAGTTATCGTTTCTAATATTTTAAATCTTATATATTTCCCATTAACTCTCAGGTATTCATCTGGAAATAAGTTATCTTTTAAGGTATTAAAATGATCATAAATTAATTTTTTTGAGTTTGATAAGAACGCATCAATTGAAAATGCATAATTCTCACTTAACCATTCCCCTTTAGGGGATAGCATAAATGCACAAGAATTAAACAAGTTCAAATCCACAATACTCATATACCAATATCCTTATGGTTACCTTACATTGATCACTATTGAATTGAACGTTGATACTGACTCAACCAACTGTATACTCTGTCACACCTTGAAATCAGCCTATCTGGGTCAATTTGATAAGTGTCAGTAAAATAATCTACAGAAACCCAATCTCCCTCCATATAAGCCAGTGCAAGTTGTAAGCAATGCGCTAAGTATCCTTCATCTTTAAGTAGGGCACATTTTATTTGTTGATCTAAAGGAAGTTGTTCTAATGCTTTTTCCATAGATTTATCTAAAATAGTATCCAAAGTAGATAATAATCCTGTTAGAAAAGCAGACTCCATCAATGATGGGTAACCCATTAAAGACACTAACTCTTCACATAGCCTAGCTCTTATCATAGTATTATGAATTAATACTGCAGGTTTATTTGGATTAAGTTCAGCTAAAATAATAAGGCTCACAAATTTACGAAGTTTATTTTCACCTAAAAAAACCATTGTTTGCTTGATTGAAGTAAACTCTTTCGCATGTTTAAATTGACTTGAGTTGACAAATTTCAATAGCTTATAAGTCAGATCTAAATCCTGTGAAAAATATCTTTCCAGTCTATTAAAGCTAAATTCTTTTTTTATTACCTCATTATAAATTGACATAATAGAATATTGAGTAGCACCTATATCATTCCCTTCCATTATTTCTGGTTTACAAAAAAAATACCCCTGAAAATAATCAAAACCTAAAGACTCAGCTAATTTAAACTCTTCAAGTGTTTCCACTTTTTCTGCAAGTAACTTTAAATTATATTTCCTAAACATAGGAATTAAATGTGAAATACTATTCAAAGGTGTAGAAACTATGTCAATTTTGATCAGTTTGAAAAAAGGAAAAAAACGTTCCCATTGAGGTGAATAAACAAAATCGTCTAAAGCCAAATAATACCCAATATTAAATAACTCTTTGATTATATTTAAATTTTCATCAGTAGGATTGACTGTTTCTAATACTTCAACGACGATATTCTTGTATGGCAACATATACAATAGGTGCTCGCTCAAGAAATGAGCGGGGAAGTTAACTAACGCAGGCTTGCCTTCGGTAAGTTCATCTAACTCCATGTTTAAATAGCTATTTATGAGTAATTTTGCCGTAGCAACTTTATCAGCAACCCCCTGTGGAAAGCTGTTTTCTCGACTATTTCTAAAGAGTAATTCATAAGCAACTACGTGTTTTTTTCTATTTAATATAGGTTGTCTTGCCATATAAAAGCGCATAGTTCACCTCTTCCATTATTGTCACTTAAATTTATCTTTAGAGTGAATCAGTCCTTTAATATTTTAAGTCTAGACCTAGGAGCCCCATCTTTCAACCGTACTTTTCAGTGCAAATATGAATATTTAAGCCCTAAGGATAAAGTAGCCCCGCATCTCAACGGCTACGAATACTGGGCTAGTCGGTTCGCAAGAATCATTATCGATTTAATGATGGCTTTGTTAAACTAACGCCGCCGCAACCAATAACATCAATGCTCAAATAGTTAACATCACCTCAACCCGCGGCGGAGTCATAATGAATTCTCAAACCTATAACCAAGCCGTGCTCGAACTCGCCCTCGCTGGCCTTGCCGATTTAACTGCATCGGCCCAAGCCAAAAGAGCACAACGCACTCCAGCGCAGGAAAGTCACTTTCTGTGTAATTGGATGGTCGAATCCCTAAAGGAAAAGCGCTTTTCTAAACTGGTTGCCGATGACCTAACAGCATGGATACGTTTAGCCCGCAGTCAAGGTGCTGGTGCTGAACTTAAGCGTTTACTAGAGAGAATTGTATTTCAATATCAAACAGTTGATGAATCAAAGCAAGCATTAGGTACGGCATTAAACGCCATGATAGAAACCTTAAAGCAAGCCGATTGGTTAGTCTTTACCGATACAGAAATCAACACCAAACTCAAACTCGACGGTGAGGGTCAATCTAGCCTAGTGATTGATGTGAAAGAGCTGACACAACATATCAAAGATGACCAACTCATTAAGCCAATCAGTTTATATGTTCGGGCCGATGAACAGCAACTCACCCGCATCGCCCTATCCCACGGTTTGCTGATCAGCCAAGGCAATAAAAAATCGAGCCTAATTAAACACCATAAAACCTATAGGATTTATCCTAATAATCAGCTACCTTCCCTATGTCAGTTGTTGGTTTAGTCTATAAAAGTGGCTGAATGTGAGCAAGGCAACAATTGATTTACCGTGATTGCGTAAAATGACTCGAAGATTGGGCTAAGGCATAACGAAGGGAAGGGGTATATGGTTAAAGGATGGCAATCTAAACAGTTCGTTAGATATGTTTTATTCGGTCTTTGCCTCATTCATCAGCACAGCTTTGCGGTGCCGCTCAAATACAATATCACGGGTTCCTATTCTTGGTATCCGTATTTTATTGGTGATCAGCCACAAGCACCGGGAATGATCACTGAGCTTATCCCCATGATTTTATCCCTCGCTAATATTGAGGGGGAAATTTTATCTTTACCCCCTAAACGCACCAATAATGCCTTAGAAACTGGCCTATTAGATTTTGATGTCGTAAGTCCAAGCTGGTTTGAAAAACAAGCTTTTGGCCCGCAGTTTGTGCAGTCTGCCCCCATAATGCAAATCACTGAGTACGTTGTAACTCTGCCAGAGAACGTCAAACAATATGACAGTATCGATCAGATAAAAGGCAAGGCAATTGGTACGGTTCGGGGATATTTGTACCACAATGATAAGGAATTTATCCGTGTTGATTTCACCTCCGAGCAGGAGCTTATCAAGGCATTAAATAAACACCGAATCGATGCCATTATCGTCGGTAACTATCCGGCTCTCTACTGGTCATCAAAACTCGGCGTTCCAGTGGGGTTGGCTGCAATACACTCCAACGGAGAATTGGTCTTAAGGTTGCGCAAAGAACACGCTGAATTGCTCCCCGCAATCAATCAGGCCATTACCACTCTCAAGGCCAATGGCAAAATTGACGAAATCATCAAAAAGTACACCCAGACTTTAGCCAGTTAAGTCTTACTCATTTCCGTGGCTGGGAGGTGACTCTAGGATTCAGCACTAAAGGTTTCCCCTCATTGAGATAGATTGTACAGGCGACACGCAACAAGACGCACACTAGTTACGACGCTATCGATACGAATAGAACGGGTTTTAAGTTCGAACAGTTCGGGTTCAATGCCGGAATAGATTTCACACACTCTCTTGCTCCCCTTAGGTATCGACCCGAACTGTTATGTCACAAAATCAAACTGATAAGCTAGCCAAGCAACTGATTAAATTGTGCAAGCCAGATAGGATGAGCAGGCCAAGCGGGGGCGGCGACAAGCTTACCATCGGTAATCGCTTGGGTTACGGCAATCTCGCAATATTCGGCGCCGCTTGCCTCGCCTCGGGAGCACATGCTGGATAAGCTGAAACCTTTTTACCACCAACGACATCCGCCGCCGCCAGCAACTGTGCACCGTGGCAAATGGCCGCCATGGGCTTATCTTGCTCCGAAAACGCTCGCAAAAATGCGAGCGTTTTTAGTTAATCAAGCAGATTTAATCTCATAAAGCTAACCTCGTAAAGTTAGCTAAATCGACTTTACAGCTTAGGCACGCTTTGACTCTCGACCACTTGTGTTTGGCTGTAATCTTTAAGCTCTGCATGAGACGACTTCACACCACTTAACGCCTCGGCGGTTAAGGTATTATTACCGTTCAATAAATCATTTAAGGTGCCAGAGTCGCCATTCACTAACCCTAATTCCCTGAGCATGGCATCGATAACTGGCGCATTGGCGCGATAGTTTAATGCAGCACTGGTGACTTGCTCGGCGATACCACCTTGATGGTGAGCGCCTTCGCCACCCGCGGCAAATTGATTGCCAGCGCCATAGCCTTGAAGGATTTTAATGCCTTCGATGTTTTCCAACGGTTTAACGGCTTGTGCCACGATTTCAGGCAACGCTTTCAAAATCGCGAGGGATTTTTGCAGGGCAATTTGCTCATCACTCAAGACGTTTTCGGCTTCGTAAAGTGCTTGTTTACCCGCAGCTTCAACGGCATAGACCTTCTCATCCGCTTCGGCCTGCAGTTTTTTCGCATCGGCACTGGCACGCGCTTCAATCAGAATTGCACTCGATCTGTCTTCGGCGGCACGTTTCTCGGCTTCGGCTTGTACAGTTACGCCTACCGCATCACGCTCAGCTTCTTTACGGGCGTCAATCACTTCAATCTCTTTACGACGATTAGCCTCCGCCACTTGACGCACCGTGATAACCGCTTCTTCTTTCTCCACTTTCAGTTTTTCCGCTTCAGCAGCGCGGGCACGGGCGGCGGACTCTTCTTCGGATTTGGCCGCAACGGCGATACGTTTTTCCTGCTCGGCAACTTCAATATCCCTTTGCTGCTGGATGCGCGACTGTTCGATAGACTTGCGCTTTTCAATCTCGCGGGTTTCGATATCTTTAGTCTTTTCGATTTCAGCGGTTTCGATAGCGCGCTCTTTAGCAATTTCGGCTTCGCGTTCTTCGCGGGCCTTATTTTCTTTTTGTTTAATGATTTCCGCTTTTTGATCGGCGCGTTTAAATTCCAAAGACTGTTGCTGGATCAGCCGCGCCTCTTCTTCCGACTTTTCAATCTCCAGAGATTCTTTTTCAGCTTCGAGGTTACGCTGCTCGATCTTAATCCGGTTTTCCTGTTGGATATCGTTGGTTTCTTTGCGTTTTTCTTCAATAATCTTCGCCAGACGCGCACGACCTTCGGCATCGAATGCGTTGTTTTCATTGAAGAACTGCAGATCAGTTTGGTCAAACCCGGTTAACGAAACCGACTCGAGTTCGAGACCGTTTTTCTCCAGATCGTTAGCCACGTTATTTTGCACACGTTGTACAAAATCGGCACGCTGCTCATGCATTTCTGTCATGGTCATTTCAGCGGCAACGGCGCGCAGCACGTCGACAAACTTAGACTCCATCAGCTTTTTAAGCTCTTCGACGCGGTTTGTGCGCGTCCCTAGAGTTTGCGCCGCCATCGAAATACCATCTGAATTGGGAGCAACTCGCAAATAGAAGTCTGCCTTCACATCGACACGCATTCTGTCTTTAGTGATCAGCGCATCTTTCTGGGTTTTTTCCACTTCGATACGCAGGGTATTCATGTTGACCGAAATGGTTTCATGCAGCACGGGCAGGACGATAGCGCCGCCATCTTTAATGATTTTCTCACCGCCAAAGCCGGTACGCACAAAGGCCATTTCTTTGGTTGCCCGTTTATATAACTTGGCAAAAATTAACCCTATCACGATAAAGCCAAGTAACACCATACCGGCAACGAGCAAAATAAAACTACCGGATGAACCGATATCAGTTAACACATCCATTTGATTTCCTTTCAATTGATTTATGGCTGGGGACGATTAATTATCAAAACGCGTAGCAGACCAGACACGGCCTTCACGTTTAAGTAGCACTACTTGAGTGCCAGAGGCAAACTCGATGCCCGAAGTTTCAGGCTCGACTAAGACATAATGTTTTTGTTGGTGTTTATCACGCACAACGGCTTCAGAGGGCATGCCTTTAATGGCGCAGCCTAAGGTAATAGTCGCGACATAGCCGCTCAAATCATCAAGGGAAATTGCGCTCGATTCATTTTTCGGCAGATGATCCGCCAGCACTCGACCGAAATAACGGCAAGAAAAGGCACTCGCAACTATAGCAATGGGTAAGGTGAACAATTGCGGCAGCAAAAGACCAGCGACATTGAAACTGATAAAATTGACGATATAACCCGCTATCGCAAAACTGGTCAGGGCGAGCACAAACCAAATCAATAACGGCAGTCGATTGAGGCACAGCCAACCGGCAATGCCGGTGAGCCCACCAGGGCTGACATCGGCGTCATAATCCGCATCGATAGGCACCCATTGGTCTAGTGCACTCATCATGCTTAGGCCAATAACTAACGCGAAGGCTTCAAACACACCGAGGGCCAGAACACAGGCAAAAGCTATGGTGTAAGGTAAATTAGGCTGCTCAACTAAAAACGCCCACATAGTCATCTCCTTGAACAATACAGCATTCCATTTATTTCACTATAATTATCGACTTATGCGCCACAGAATAGCAAGCCAAGCCCTATTTCCAAACTAAAAATTTACCCTAAAATGGATTTTCACTGTAACCCTGCTGCGCCAAAATAGCGTGGGCTGTCATCGCCGATAATGCCATATCGACTCCGGGTAATAATGAGGCATTGGTCAAATCAAAATAGGCGGCGCTCTGTCCGCAGATATAAAACTTCACGCCGTGATCAACCAGAGCCTTAACCAAAGTACGATTGGCGTTGACGGCACCTGAGTGCTGCTTGGCATAAAAAACATCATCAGCTAAATCGCTGATGCCACCACCATGCACCACCATGGCCAGTTCGATATCAGTTTCTTTAACGCCTGCCGCCACATGCATATTGATAAAACGGGCTAAACTTTCGAGCTGACGATTCGTCTTACCCGCATCGGCCGCCTTACTCATATCAAAAGCCACTTTAAACTTTATGCCCTTAGGAATGGGCATCATGCTATCGACTTTGGCAATCTGACCAAATTCAGGAATAGCAGGCCCAGCCACAAATTTATCGGCGCCCGCCTGCGCCGTCGAAGCGATAGCGGCTAGGGTCAGGCACAGCGCAGCCTTAAGCGTTTTAGTGCTATATGATTTTGACTTCATTGTATTATCATCCTGTTATTGTTATTTATTCGCGCAGATTTTATGCGCCAGAAGGGAAATCCCATGGGCACACCTAAGACTAAAGTACCAACGCCAAGTTACGACAAACTGACGGCACATTTCCAGAAAATTTCTCACTTTGAACATTTCAGCGCTTTGGGGGACTGGGATCAAGCGGCCATGATGCCGATGGGTGGCGGTCAAGATCGCGGCGATGCTATGGCAGAACTGGCGCTGCATATCCACGGTCTCAAAACCTCAGCCGTATTAGCCGAGCACTTACACGGCGCGGCGGACGAATCACTCTCAACTGAGCAAGAAGCTAATCTGCGGGAAATGCAGTACCAGTATCAACAGGCCAACTTAGTGCCCGGCGACCTAGTACAAGCCAAAACCAAGATGGCCTATCAATGTGAGAATGCGTGGCGCGAGCAGCGTAAAAATAATGATTGGCTGGGCTTTAAGCCCAATCTAAAAGCGGTCATCGACCTTGCCAAGGAAGAAGCGCAGATCCGCGGCGAAGCCCAAAATATCGCGCCCTATGATGCCCTACTCAATAAATTTGAGCCGGGAATGACCACGGCAAAACTTGAACAAACCTTTGGTGGCCTGAAAGATTGGCTACCGACACTCATCCAAGAAGTGCTGGCTAAGCAGGCAAACGAGCCTAAGCTTGTACTCAATGGCCCCTTCGATATCAGCGCGCAGCAAGCCCTTGGCCGTGACGTCATGGCGTTTTTGGGGTTTGACTTTAATCACGGCAGGCTGGATATGAGTAGCCATCCATTTTGTGGCGGCGTGCCAAGCGATGTGCGGATAACGACTCGCTACAATGAGGCCGATTTCAGTAGCGCAATCATGGGCATAGTTCATGAAACAGGCCATGCCAGATACGAGCAAGGTTTACCTCAAGCGTGGCGCGGTCAACCCGCAGGGCTTGCACGTTCTATGGGCGTCCACGAAAGCCAAAGTCTATTTTGCGAAATGCAGCTTGGGGCTAACCCGGCGTTTTTACGCCAATTGCAGCCACTGATTAAACAGCACTTAGGCTGCAAGTTCAGCGCCCAAGACTTGGCAAGACACTACACCCGCGTGGCTCCCGGACTTATCCGCGTCGACGCCGATGAAGTCACCTATCCTTGCCACATTTTGCTGCGGTTTGAGGCGGAAAAAGCCTTTGTCGACAGCAGCTTAACCGTCGATGATTTACCTGATTTTTGGTCAAGTCAGATGCAACAATTACTGGGGATCAATACTGATGGCAATTATCGCGACGGCTGTATGCAGGACATACATTGGGCTGTGGGGGAATTAGGCTATTTCCCCAGCTATACCTTAGGCGCCATGTATGCCGCCCAATGCCGCTTTGCGATGGAAAAAGCCTTAGGGCCGATTGAAGCCCTAATCGATGCAGGCAAGTTGGACTCGGTATTTCAATGGCTGAGTGAGCACATTTGGTCTAAGGGATCCTTGCTCACCACCGATGAACTGATCCGCCAAGCAACGGGCGAAACCTTAAATGGTCAATATCTTGAGCGTCACCTGCGCCAACGATATCAGGGCATTTAACCGCTTTAAAAGCGCTGAAAGCTCAGTTTATACGGGTTTTAAAGCGCTTTATATTACCGCCGGAGCCTGCATTTTGAAGCCGCTTGAGGTTATAATGCCGAGTTATTTTAATCAGGACTCTTGAAACAGGATAATTGTCGGCCATGCTACTGCGAGCAATCACCCCACAGGATTGGGATGCCATTCTAGCAATCCAAGATGAGTGTTACTCACAACTGGATCCTGAGCCCCTGCATGTACTGCAGAGTAAATGGCAGGTATCGCCACAATCCTGTTTTGTGTTCGAAGTGAATGGCTCGGTTGTCGGTTATTGCTTGGCCCACCCTTGGACCACCAATATGCCGCCCGCGCTCTATCAGCCCATCACTCATTTACCTAAGGCTGATACTTTATACCTACACGATATTGCGATTTCGGCCAAAGCCCAAGGTTTAGGCGCAGGTGCTAAGGCGCTCACCCGCTTAACACTACTGGCGGATCGCTATAATCTCAATTCCTTGTCCCTCGTTGCCGTTCAAGGTGCCGACAGTTATTGGCTAAAAATGGGCTTTAAACCTCAGGCTATAGACAAGTGCCTTGGCAGCTATACCGACGATGCCATGTACATGATTTATAATATTGATCATAGAGATATATGATGAACCCAACCCTCACCACTATCGGCTTACTCTGTCTTAGCAATATTTTTATGACCTTTGCCTGGTATGGGCATTTAAAAACCTTAGGTTCAAAGCCTTGGGTTATCGCCGCTTTAGTGAGTTGGGGCATCGCCCTATTTGAATACTTGCTGCAAGTGCCCGCTAACCGTATCGGTTACACGGTCATGAATGTCGGCCAGTTAAAAATTTTACAAGAAGTCATCACCTTAAGTCTGTTCGTCCCCTTTGCCTATTTCTATATGAAAGAACCATTGAAGCTCGATTATCTGTGGGCAGGATTATGCATATTAGGTGCTGTGTATTTTATTTTTAGAAGCGAATTCAATTAATTTCAGGAGAGCCCCATGGCACGTCAAGTCACTTATACCTTCAAAGGTACGACTAAAACCATCGCCTTTAGCTACGACAAACACCATGATTTATATGAGGCAGTTGCCGAAGCCGAAGGTATCGATCTGAGCAAATTTTTGGCCATGGAACAACAAGTCGCTATGACCTCGCGCAAGGGGGCTAAGGCTGAAAAAGAATTCAGAAAAGTAGAATTTGCCCGCTTTGGCTTTAGCAATATCCACTTTGTCCGCGACGAAGAACCCGAAGCCTAGACTAGCGTATTTATTTTTGTATTCGCTTTAAGCACTTTAAAAACAGGACACTGTGATGCTCAATACCGAACATGCTAACTTTCCCCGTGCGGGATTCTTTCGCCGCTTAGGTGCTGCCGTTTACGATTCGCTGTTAGCCGTGGCCGTTTATATGGTTTCTGGCGCTGTGGGCTTTGGCATTTTCTACGGTCTTACCGCTTCAGGATTGGCTGGCATGAATGGCTTTGAGCATGTCTCAGATGCGCTCAATGGCACGCCGATTTACCACGGTCTTTATCAACTCTGGCTCGTCTTGTGTGTCGGAACTTTCTATGCCTTGTTCTGGAGTAAGGGCGGTCAAACCTTAGGGATGCGCGCTTGGCGGCTTAAGATCCAACATCCTAATGGCCAAAACTTAAGCATGATCACCGCCTATGCCCGTATCGTTTGGTCATTGCTCGGCATTGGCAATTTATGGATTGTCATCAATGATGATAAACGCGCACTGCAGGATAGGATGACGCGTTCTGAAGTGGTTGTTCTCTCGAAGGAAGCTAACCAAATGCGTAACTGGCACGGCGCTTAGATTTGAAGCTTAGATTTGAAGCTTAGATTTGAAGCTTAGGTTTCGGAGCTTAAACCAAGCCAAATCCACCCATAAAAAACGACGCAACGCGTCGTTTTTTATGGGCTAAATTCGGCATAACTGAATGCATATCATCGCCGAATAAAGTAGAAGGCAATCCCCGTAAATAACAGACTCGGTGCTACGGCCCCCACATAGGCTGGCAACTCGTAGACTATGCTCATAGGGCCAAAGATTTCATTGCTGATATAAAAGCTAAAGCCCGCAACAACCCCGAGCAACACCCTAGCGCCCATAGTCACGGTTCGCAGCGGGCCAAATACAAATGAGAGGGCCACCAGCATCATGACGCCGACGGTAATAGGTTGCATAAATTTACGCCATAGGGCCAACTCATAACGACTGGGATCTTGGCTATTCGTTTTAAGATAATCGAGATAACCGAGTAGGCCACGGATAGAGAGCGCCTCTGGTTTAATCGACACTACGCTGAGCTTATCCGGCGTTAAACTCGATTTCCACACATCTTCTTCGAGGTAATCTAAGCTCACGAGATCGGATGTCACTTCTGTGCGCTCAACCCCAAATAAACGCCAACTGTCCTTAGCAAATAGGGCTCGGTCAGCGTGTACAACATTGGTGAGTTTAAGCTCATTATTGAATTTATAGAGAGTGATGTTATTGAGTTTATTGATATCTTCAACTTCGCCAATATTGACGAATAGGTCCCCATCCTTAGCCCAAATGCCTCGGTGTGATTTAATTAAACTGCCACCGGATAACTTAATCGCTTGTAACTCATTGGCTTTCTGCTCGGCAATCGGTGCCCCCCACTCCCCCAGCGCCATCACCATCAGCATTAAAGGTACCGCCGTTTTCATGGCGGAAAGCGTGATCTGCAAACGCGACATCCCCGAGGCCTGCATCACCACCAATTCAGAGTTCGACGCCAACATGCCCATCCCGATTAAAGCACCGAGCAGAACGGCCATCGGAAAAAACATTTCGATATCCCGCGGCACTAAAAATAGGACATAGATCCCGGCATCCATCATGGTATAAGTCCCACGACCAACTAAACGCAATTGGTCAACCCACTTGATAATGCCAGAAAGACCGGTGAGTACGAGTAAACACAGCGCCGAAGTGCTCAATAATACCCTAGCGATATAAAGGTCTAAGATCTTCATGCAGCCACCTTTCTACGCACCATTGCAGTGGATAAACGCGCAAATAAGGGTCTGTCTTTACCGAGCAGGAGAAGCCCCATGATCAAAGCAGACAAATGTATCCACCACATGCCTAAATACAGTGGGATCACGCCATCTTGAAGCGCTTTACGCCCTGCTACCATCAGACCAAAATAGCCTAAATACAGGAGCACTGCGGGCAACATCTTCGCAAATTTACCTTGGCGCACATTCACCCTTGCTAATGGCACGGCGATAAGCGTCATAATCGGAATGGCCAACGGAATAGCGAGACGCCACTGGAACTCTGCCACCGCTTCTGCTCCTTCGACGTTAAGCAGATCCTTCAACGGGAGAGCCGATAGTTTGCGACGACGTTCATCGACTTGTTGCTCTTTAATCTGCATTTTATAATCACCAAATTCAATCATTTGGTAGTTTTTCAGCTGTGGGCTGCCCTGGTAACGAACCCCCTCATTTAGCTGCAATTGCTGGGCACCGAACTTATCCTCCAGCACGCGACCACCTTTCGCCACCACCACATTGGTTAAGCCAACTTCATCACTGGGATCGGGTAACTGGGCCACAAACACTTTGTCCAGCTCATTATCTTTGCCGATGCGCTCGACGAATAACACGGCGCGGCCGTTAGGACTCGCCTGGAAACGTCCCTGCACCAGTGCGGCCAATCCAGCTTCAGATTGAGCCTTTTCAAGCACTTGATTTTGTTGTTCCTCCGCCCAGGGAGCGACATAGAGGGACAAATATCCCGTAAACAACATATTGATAACGGCAAGAATTAAGGTCACTCGGGTCACATACCACTCGCTCACGCCGACCCCATGGAGGATCACCATTTCGTTCTCGGCATACATGCGACCATGGGCCATCAAGATCCCAAGAAACAAACTCAAGGGTAAAACGAGCACCACTAAATAGGGGAGGTTTAAGCCAATTAATGTCGCAATGAGGGAGGCAGGAAATTCACCATCGGAGGCGTCGGCCAGTATACGCACGAAATGCTGGCTAATAAAAATAGTTAACAGTACAAAAAGTACTGCAATCTGCGCTTTTAAAACTTCTCGAATAAGGTATCTAAATACAATCACAGGTAGGATCCGGTCTCTAAACTTATCTTTTTGCTGGTAACAGACTAACTTTCATGTAAACTGTTTACTTTTGATAGTTTTCTGACCAGCTTCAGGGGTTCCTGGCAAACTTAAGTATACGAGTGTTTCACAAACACGTGACTCAAATGCCGAGAATAAATCACCTTTGGAGTAATAACTTAGGCCCTTTTCGGGACAAGCAGACATTATCCAATAAATATAAAAATTTGTCTTTAAGAATCTAGGAGTGCTCATGGAGTTTAGCGTAAAGAGCGGTAGCCCCGAAAAACAACGCTCGGCTTGTATCGTTGTCGGTGTTTATGAACCCCGCCGTCTATCCGGCATCGCCGAGCAATTAGACAAGATTAGCGAAGGTTATATCAGTAATCTGTTGCGTCGCGGTGATCTGGAAGGCAAGCCTGGCCAGATGTTATTGCTGCACCACGTTCCTAACGTATTGAGTGAGCGTGTATTATTAGTTGGCTGTGGCAAAGAACGAGAACTAGACGAACGCCAATATAAGCAAATCATTACTAAAACGATCAACACCTTAAATGAAACTGGGTCGATGGAAGCCGTGTGCTTCTTAACCGAGTTGCATGTTAAAGGTCGTGATACCTATTGGAAAGTACGTCAAGCCGTCGAAACCACCAATAACAGCTTGTATAGCTTCGATGCGTTAAAAAGCCGCAAAGGTGAAACCCGTCGTCCACTGCGTAAGTTAGTGTTCAATGTGCCAACTCGCCGCGAATTAACCTTAGGTGAACGCGCCATTGAGCACGGTATGGCCGTATCTGCGGGTGTGCATTTATGCCGCGATGTGGCCAATATGCCACCAAACATCTGCAATCCAGCCTATTTAGCCTCACAAGCACGCCAACTGGCTGAAATACATGAAAATCTGCATGTCACCACCGTAGGTGAAGAGCAAATGGCCAAGTTAGGCATGAACTCTTATCTAGCCGTGGGTCGTGCCAGCGCCAACGAATCCATCATGACAGTGATGGAATATAAAGGCGCCGTTGACAGCACAGAGAAGCCTATTGTGCTGGTTGGTAAAGGTTTAACCTTCGACTCTGGTGGTATTTCTTTAAAACCTGGCGAAGCTATGGATGAAATGAAATACGACATGGGCGGCGCTGCGGGTGTGATTGGCACCATGAAAGCCATCTGTGAGATGAAGTTACCTATTAATGTCATCGGTGTGCTCGCGGGTTGTGAAAACATGCCATCGGGTAATGCCTATCGTCCGGGTGATATTCTGACCACTATGTCAGGCCAAACCGTTGAAGTGCTTAATACCGACGCCGAAGGCCGTTTAGTGCTATGTGATGTATTAACCTATGTTGAGCGTTTCGAGCCTGAATTAGTGATCGACACTGCCACCTTAACCGGGGCCTGCGTGATCGCCTTAGGTAAACACGCTTCAGGCCTATTCTCATCCCACAACCCATTGGCACACGAGCTGTTAAATGCCGGAGAGCAGAGCGGTGACCGCGCATGGCGCATGCCATTATGGGATGAATACCAAGATATGCTCGACAGCCCATTTGCGGATATGACCAACCTAGGCGGTCGTCCTGCCGGTGCTATTACCGCCGCTTGCTTCCTGTCGCGTTTCGCGAAAAAGTACAACTGGGCTCACTTAGACGTAGCCGGTACTGCGTGGAACAGTGGCGCCAATAAAGGCTCCACGGGTCGTCCAGTACCGATTTTGACACAGTTCTTAATCAATCGTGCTGGTGTTGAACTGGGCGAGTAAATTTAACGGATAAGTTAATGCTCACAAAAGGCGAAGATAATCCTCTTCGCCTTTTTTATCTCTTTGAAACTAGAGTTTTTCCCCTCATCCCTAGGCGAATTAATCTATTCTCCTTCGTTACCCGCTAATCCCTCATCTTGAGTAAGTTTTGATTGACAGCTACGCCCCAGCCCTTTAGTTTTAACCCCATGAAAACGATGACTGCAGCTTTTTTTACTTTCTTTTTTACACCCCCACTCTAGGAGGCGGATTTACTGTGTAAAAACGAAAGTAAAAATCCAAAGCCTCCCCACTGGGAGGCTTTTTTGTCTTAAACGATTGATAAATACACGGCGGCAATTGAGGTCAGAATGCATAAACCACAGCCTTTAAACCAAACTCGAGAACAAATCACTCAGCTCGATAATGAACTGCTCTCATTACTCGCCGAGCGCCGTCGCTTAAGTTTAGAAGTGGCCCGCAGCAAAGAAGTCGATATCAGACCCATTAGGGACACCCAAAGGGAAAAGGAATTATTAACCAGACTGGTTAAGGAAGGGCGGGAAAAAGGCCTAGATGCCCACTATGTGATCTCCCTTTATCAAAGCATTATTGAAGATTCAGTGCTCAATCAGCAGGCTTATTTACACGGTCGCGCCAATCCTGAAACACAAAAACAGCAGTATTGTATCGCCTACCTTGGCGCTAGGGGCTCCTATTCTTACCTTGCCGCGAGCCGTTATTGCCTACGCCGCCAAGTCGATATGTTGGATTTAGGCTGCCAAAGTTTCGATGAAATTGTGCAAGCGGTTGAATCGGGTCATGCCGATTATGGGTTTCTGCCGATTGAAAATACCTCATCGGGTTCGATCAACGAAGTGTATGACGTGCTGCAGCATACCAGTCTCTCCATCGTGGGCGAGACTACCATAGAAGTGAGCCATTGCTTACTTGGCAAACCCGGCAGCAAATTGAGCGATATCAAGACCGTTTACGCCCATCCACAACCCATCAGCCAATGCAGCCGTTATCTCAGTCAACATAAGGATTTAAGGCTGGAATATTGCTCGAGCAGCGCCGAGGCGATGGAAAAGGTCAATCAAAGTGCCGACAATAGCGCTGGGGCTATTGGTAGCGCCGAAGGTGGTGCGCTCTATCAGCTAGAGTCCATAGAAGCGGGCCTTGCGAATCAAAAAATCAACCAAAGTCGTTTTATTGTTGTCGCCCGTAAAGCCGTGGCGGTGCCTGAACAACTCCCCGCGAAAACGACCTTAATCATGGCAACGAGCCAAAAAGCCGGCGCCTTAGTCGAGGCATTACTGGTACTGAAGGCTCATCAATTGAATATGAGCAAGTTAGAGTCTCGCCCTATCCCTGGCACGCCTTGGGAAGAAATGTTCTACCTCGATATCGATGCCAATATATCCAGCGAAGCCATGCAGGCAGGATTGAAGCAATTAGAGCGGATCACACGTTTTATCAAAGTATTAGGTTGCTACCCCTGTGAAACAGTCAAACCAACACAGCTGAGCAACAGCCAACTGCTGATTGAGCCTAGCACCTCTAAGACGCAAAACATAAACCCCTCAGCGCCGGAAATAAGCCCCTATAGATACAGCAAAGCCTATAAAGCACAGGACAGCGAAATTAGCAGCGGTCCATTGAGTATCGGCGCAGGCCATATTGGGGCGATAGCCAAGCTTAGCCTGACTAAGGAACTGTCTCCCTTAGCGTTATCTCAATTTGAACATAGGGTGAAACAGCTTAAGGAAATCGGGTTTCAAGCCATTATTTTGGAGGCGGTAAATCTCTTAGCTTCACCTGAGTTAACCTTAGCTAAACTGCGTCAAATCCTGCATCAATACGATTTACAGTGCATTGTCGCCGTGGAACAAAGCGCGGATATAGCACTGGTCACCCAGCAGGTAGACATGTTGTTTATCATGGGAAAACAAATGTTTAACCAAACTTTGTTGACCCAAGTTGGCACTCTGCCCATTCCGCTATTGCTCGAACGTAATGATATGGCAAGCTATGAGGAGTTTTTGGCGGCGACCGAGATTATTTTAAGCCAAGGCAATCAGCAGTTGATCCTCTGCGACTCGGGCGTTCGCACCTTTAACCACGCGAACCTTCCGACCCTAGATCTTGCGAGCCTGATCCAAATTAAGGCCACTAGCCATTTACCCATAGTGATCAATCCCTGTTATGCCATAGCACAGGACGCTTTGGTGCTGCAAACCCAAGGGATTAAACAACTCAAGGCCGATGGTTTAGTACTGAACTGCGCACTCGAAGACGATGGGCTAGAACTCATGGCCCAAGTTGTGCGGGAATTATATCGTTAACCTTTAAGGTAAAAGAGAAGCCACAGCACTGAGCTGTGGCTTTTTTATCACGGATAAGCTTATTTGGACGCAGGCCAGCTATCCTATTTCGCATTGACTGGCACAGCATTACTCCTGCGAATAAGTCCTGCCATAGTCGAACCTTGCACTAAGATAGAAAACACCACCACCGCATAGGTCATCACCAATAAGAGTTCACGTAACTCCACACCACTGCTCACATCGACCACTATCCCCTGCGGTAGACTCATGGCCATTGCCAGTGCCAGTCCGCCACGTAGCCCACCCCAAATCAAAATAGATTCGGCATAGGGATTATAGGATTTAACCAATCTAAATCCCCGATAAGGCAGTAACACACTGATGGCTCGCGCCAATAGCACGAGCGGAATCGACACAAACATAAACCACCACAGCGGCGCTTTAAACGTCACAAGTAACAGTAATAGGCCAAGTAACAGGAAGAGTAGCGCATTGAAGAAGGATTCGATCAGTGACCAAAATGTCAGTAACTTAACTCGCTCCTGACGAACAAAATATTTAGGCACACTGAAATTACCTATGATAATACCAGCACTTACCATAGCGAGCGGTCCAGAAACCCCAAAAACCTCCGCCATCACATATCCCGCAGTCGGAATAAGCAAAGTCACTAACATCAATTGGGTTTCTTCCTCACAGTAACGGAAAAAATGATGTAATAAGAAACCTAATACCGCGCCGTAAATCAGACCACCTATCGCCTCATGGAAGAATAAAACCGATACCTGCAGAGTCGTAATAGACTCGGTCGAAAACGCCATTTGGGATAACACCACAAAAACGACTAACCCAATACCATCATTAAATAATGACTCTCCCTCCACTTGAATGGCGATATCTTCCGGAGCCCCCATCTTCTTTAAAATGGCTAGCACGGCTATGGGATCCGTGGGAGAAATTAAGGCACCAAAGAGTAGGCAATGGGTGAGCGCTAGGGGTAATCCCAATTGGGGCGCAACCCAAAACAGCAGACCACCAATTATAAAGGTCGACAGTAATGTGCTCACACAGGCAAGAATGAGGATCTCCCACTTTTGGTGCTTTAATATTGATAAGCGGATCTGCAGGGCACCAGCGAAAAGTAAGAAGCCGAGCATGCCGTTAAGTAAGAGTGCCTGAAAATCGAGTTTCTTAAGCCCAACCACGAAATAGCCATATACCTCGCCCCCAAGTGCCTTTCCCCCGAGGAGGAGCAATAAACTCATCCCAAGGGCCAAAGCCGTGATAGCAACGGTTTCTTGTAATTTATGCACCCGAGAAGAGATTACAGAGGTGACTAAGGCTAACGCGCAGAGAATACAGAGAATTTGATAGCTGGACATGGGAGCCTCTTTCAACACAAAGATGCAGAGACTCTAGCACATATTTAGACTTCTAAACCATCCAATAAGCTTAACCAACCCTTTAGGATTCGATGACAAAACCAAATAATACCAAAGAGATAAATCGAAAGACTGAGCCAAGTGACAGGCACCCAATAACCGAGAGCCAACAGACCGATAAAAATAATATTGGAATGGCGCTGCCAGCGCAGATGCGAAGCAAGCAGTCCATTATTCAGTGTTTGGCGTTGGGATACATTGATAAACAGACTCAACAGCACAGGAAGCAAGAGTAGCGGGAAACCCGACATCAAAGCATAAAGCAAATGCCCAAGGCTACGATCTTCAATTTTTGCGGCATAGGTGGTTGTCGTTGTCATTGAGAGACTCCAGCCAGATGATGGGACTGGGCGCTCACACTCAACGCCCCTGTCTTTAACCTTACGTTCTCGGGTAAATAATCGCAACTAAGGAGTTAAAATATTTCCTCTCGAAAGTTAATATCCATGCAGACTACAAGGACAAAGTGATATCGGACTTCAACTTAGTTGAACAGGCTAAGACAAAGCCGGCTTCAATTTCAGCGGGGGTTAATGTCATAATGCTGCTGGATTCTGTCTCCCCTTCGAGCACTTGGCATTTGCAGGCACCACACACGCCTGAACGGCAGGCGGCAATAATCGGTAAACCTTCAGCCTCAATGCCTTCGAGTAAGCTTTGCTCCGAGGTTAACTCGCGCTTTCTATCGCCGATGGACAACATAAAAGCCGAGCTGGAATTGGCCGGCTCTATGCCCTGCATTTCAGCTTGCTTAACTCTGTGCTGCGCATCTTTGACCGCGGTGGCAAAGCTTTCATGGTGCAGTTGAGCCATATCAAAATTAAGCTCACCCAGTAAGCGTTTCACCGCCTGCATATAGGGCTCTGGACCACATAAAAACACGGTCCGTTCCGCAAAATCGGGCACTAAATTAAGTAAACTTTCGGCACTTAACCGCCCAATCTCATGTAAAACCTCATCCCCATGCCATAGTGTTTCTGTTGTGATAGATTCCAACATGTAACGCAGCTTAAAACGGCTATGACGCTGCGCCATAGTGGCTAAGGAGGATTTAAAAATGATGTCCGCTTCGGAGCGCGCACTGTGTACAAAGGCAATATCGGCATCCATCTGGCTATCGGTAAGATAACGGGACATAGAGTACATAGGGGTAATGCCGCAGCCAGCACTCAAGAATAGATATTTTTTTGCAGGAATATCAAACAGATTAAACTGCCCCGTTGGCGGTAATACTCGAACACTTTGCCCCGGCTGCAGATGGTCAATAAGATAATTGGAGACCAGTCCACCTTCGACCCGCTTGATGGTCACCATAAGGGAATAGGGCCGCGAGGGTGTGGAAGATAAGGTATAACTGCGACAAGCCTGCTCACCGTTGATCTCAAGCACTAAGGTCATAAACTGCCCAGGCTTATAGTCAAACTTCATTGGCTCGCCGGCTTGAAAACGAAAGCTCACCACATCAGCGGTTTCGTTCCAGCGTTCGACGCACACTAATTGATTGAAACTCTCCTGTCTTTGGGGAGAAAAGGATAATGTCCCCTCCCTCGACATCAGACTCATATTCATAGCATTCTTATTCCACAAAACACTGCGGTTTTACTCAAACGCTTAAAACCGCAGTTAAACAAAGGTTCTCGGTTGATTTAGGCCACGTTTAACATGGTTTTCAAATCGGCCTCGACGGTCGTGGTATTACGTAAACCAAACTTTTCTTCCAAAATTTTGGCTAAATTTGCCGTTAGGAAGGCGGGTGGTGTTGGGCCAGTACGAATGTTTTTTACCCCAAGGGAGAGCAAGGTCAACAATACAACAATGGCTTTTTGCTCGAACCATGAAAGCACTAAGCTAAGGGGTAATTCATTAATATCGCACTCAAAAATCTCTGAAAGGGCAATCGCAAGCTGAATAGCAGAATAAGCATCGTTGCACTGGCCAATATCGAGTAAACGCGGGATACCGTTGATATCACCAAAGTCGAGTTTATTGAACTTGTACTTGCCGCAACCTAAGGTCAGGATCACAGAGTCTTTAGGGGCTGACTTAGCCAGATCGGTAAAATAGCTTCTTTCAGCCTTATCGCCATCACAGCCCCCTACGAGGAAGAAGTGCTTGATTGAGCCATTTTTCACATTATCAACCACGGCAGGAGCCGCAGTCATTAAGGCATTACGGGCAAAACCTATGGTGATATTGTGTGGAATTTCATCGTATTGGAAGCCTTCTAAAGCAAGGGCCTTATCGACTACCGCCGAGAAATCATCCCCAACAATATGTGTCACCCCTGGCCAGCCGACAATGCTGCGGGTGAAAATGCGGTCGCTATAATTGCCCACATTTGGATCGATAATGCAGTTTGATGTCATCACTACAGCACCGGGGAAGTTAGCGAACTCCTTTTGTTGGTTCTGCCAAGCGCTGCCGTAGTTACCGACAAGGTGAGGATATTTTTTAAAGGCGGGATAGGCCAATGCGGGTAACATTTCACCGTGGGTATACACATTGATACCCTTGCCAGCTGTTTGCTCGAGGATAAGCTCTAAATCCTTCATATCATGGCCGGAAACTAAAATCGCCTTGCCCTTAACTGACTTAGTATTCACTACTGTTGGCTCAGGGTGACCGAAGGCTTCGGTTTCGCCCGCATCGAGCATAGCCATAATGCGATAATTAAGCTGACCTATGTCCATTGCGGTGGTGAATAATTTGTCGCCATCGACGCTAGGCTCACCCAAAAATGCCATAATTTCATGGAAACCTTCCGCAATGCTGGCATCCGTCTTACCTAATACGCGAGCATGCTCCATATAGGCGGCGGCGCCTTTAAGGCCATATAGGCAAAGCAGTCTTAAACCTAGGATATCCTCATGGATTTCATGTTTGTCTTTATTCAATAGCGCGATAGGCGCCTGAGAAAGCATTTCAACTTTGCTCGTTCCCAGCACTAATTGAGCAACTTCAGGAACCTGCTCTGCAACGATCCCAGCGCTCTGGCATGCCGCTTCATAGGCAAGCTTTAAACTCGTACGATACTTAGCGGCCTGCTGTGCGTAGGCAATCAGACGTTCATCGTCAAAATTGACGTTGGTCAGCGTAGAGAAAAATGCCTTAGGCACAAAACTGTCCACTTCGGCATCGATAATGCCCAGCCCGCGAGCTTTAACCGCATACACAGACACGCCCTGCAGCATATAAATCAATAAATCCTGCAGATCGGACGTTGCCGCCAACTTGCCACACATACCTTGGGAATAACTACAACCATTGCCAGCGGGTGTGCGGATGGTTTGCTCACACTGAATACAAAACATGGATAGACTCCTAATTTAAATTCATGCTTTATTTATGCATGTTTAAAACTAGTCTACCGAAACCCTGTGTAAGCGACAGTAATTTCTAAAATTCAATATCAAATTTTAGAGAAAGATCACCTTAAGCAAATGCTAATAAACATAAATAAACCTAGCCAAGATCCATAAAAAACGCCCATATATGATGGGCGTTTTTATATAACTAATTGTTTATTAATTGGCTTTCATATCATTAACCGATTGCAACATAGTGCGACTTTCACGCTGAAACTGCGGTGCAAAGTCCCCAAACCACTTAGCAACGGTTTGAAACTGCTTAATGAACTCGTCCCTATCGCCACGCTTTAGTAGCTCTAATGCTTCACGATAGTTATCCAAATAATCACCGATGGCATGCTGACTATCCTGCTGGGCAAAAATAATATCGGCGTAAAGCTCTGGGCTTTGGGCGAATAAGCGCCCGACCATGGCTAATTCCAAGCGGTAAATCGGCGAGCTAAATTGCAGTAGAGTGTCGATATCCGCCTCTTCCTTGCACAGATTCAAACCGTATACAAAGGTCGAAAAATGCCGCATCGCCTGTACTAACTGCATCGCACTGTCGTGGCGCTCGGGCTCAGCTTCGACAATCCGCGCCCCCCAAATGGCGATCTGTTCGAGTAACCATTGGTATTTATCAGGCTCACGTCCGTGACACACCACCACCACTTGCTTGGCTAAGCTCCCAACATCGGGGCCAAACATAGGATGGAATCCCACCACAGGGCCATTATGGGCCTCGAGCATAGCGTTAACTGGCCCAGTTTTGATGGACGTTAAGTCGGCTAAAATGCAATCCTTGGGTAACTGGGTCAGTTTTTCACGGATCAGCTCACAGGTAATGGCAATCGGCACAGTGACTAGCACCAATCCCGCCTCGGCAAATAAGCTGTCTGCTTGCTGCCAGTCGTCTTTATCAAGAATATTCACTTGATAGCCCGACAGCTTTAGCATCTGTTGAAACAGTCCACCAAGCTGCCCTTTGCCGCCAACAATCACCACTGGGCCGAGATCTTGCTTCACTTGCTTAAAACCAACGTCTTTTTCATTGAGATAAGACTCACGCATCAAGCGGCGTAGAATGTCCTCAATGAGCTGTGGTGCAATCCCCATCGCATTGGCTTCTTCACGGCGTTTCGCCAGCATAGCCGCTTCCCGCTGCGGCGCATAAATAGGCAGTCCTGCGGCATGTTTCACCGTGCCAACCTGGGCGACTAAATCCAACCGTTTACGCAGTAAATGCAATAATTGCTGATCGACACCATCGATAAGTCCACGGAGGTTTTCTAACTCGGCCGTTGTCTTTTCATTCATACTGTGAGTCCATTAAGCACTTAGGCATTTACCACTTTCAAGGTATTAAAACGTGTCGGGAGTATCGAAGATAACTTCGATGCACCTTGGCGTAAAACGGTTTCGGTTTTTTCCCAATTAATACAGGAATCCGTCACAGAAACACCGTATGCCAACTCGCTTAATGGCTTATCACAGCTTTGATTACCTTCATTTAAATGGCTCTCTAACATCACCCCGATAATGGACTTATTGCCATGGTAGATCTGGGTAAAAACATCCTCACACACTGGAATTTGCCGCGCATAATCCTTAGAGGAGTTGCCATGGCTACAATCGATGATAAGGCGAGCATTGAGCTTCGCTTTATGGAGCTGCATTTCACACTCGGCCACACTGGCGGCATCGTAGTTTGGTGTTGCGCCACCACGTAAAATCACATGACCATCGGGATTACCCGCCGTTTGCAGCAGCGCAACCTGCCCCTGTTGGTTAATCCCCATAAATCTATGGCTGCTGGCCGCCGATTTAAGCGCATTGATAGCCACATCGAGCTTACCATCTGTGCCATTTTTAAAGCCAACTGGCATAGACAGGCCCGACGCCATTTCCCTGTGGGTTTGCGATTCAGTAGTACGGGCTCCAATGGCCGACCATGTCACTAATTCCGAGATGTACTGAGGGCTGATAGGATCGAGCGCTTCGGTGGCGACTGGCAATTCCAGCTCGGCCAGCCAAATCATCAGCTCACGGGCCAGTTTCAGACCTTTTTCGACATCGAAGGATTCATCCATATCGGGGTCGTTGATCATGCCCTTCCAACCTACCGTTGTACGCGGTTTTTCAAAGTACACTCGCATTAAAATATAAAACTCATCGCTGAGTTCATCGTGTAATTTTTTAAGCTTTAAGGCATATTCCTTAGCCGCGCTGATGTCGTGGATAGAACAAGGGCCAGCGACAATCAGCACACGGTTATCGCGTTTATGGACGATATCGGCGACGGTTTTGCGGGCATTGAGGATATAACGATAGGCATGTTCGGAGAGTGGCAGCGCATTTTTAAGCTCCTGCGGTGTGATTAAGATCTTCTCTGAACTAATGTGTACGTTATTAATCGTATCCTGCTGCATGCTTACCACCTGAGGCCGAGTGTTATACCCTGTTTTAAAGCTCATCTTTAAAGGTTTGGGTGTGAGTGTATTCGTAAAAATGATGACATTACAAGTGTAATTTCGTAATGCTACACCATTACAATAAAGCGTCACTATGCCTGCAAATGGTTTGAAGATCAAGGAGAAGTGTCAGAAATGATACTTGAGCCATCCCAAATAATAGGAATTAGTAAAAATTGGCTTGAAAAACAACAACAAAAAACCGCCACTAGGGCGGTTTTTTGTGCGAACACTACGTCTTGTTTTCTGTAGCGGGTACTATTACTTAGTAGCCAGCTTTTCACGGATACGTGCAGATTTACCTGAACGATCACGTAAATAGTACAGTTTGGCGCGACGAACGCGGCCACGACGCTTAACTTCAATGCTAGCGATCAGCGGGCTGTGCGTTTGGAATGCACGCTCAACACCTTCACCATTAGAGATTTTACGTACTGTGAATGCAGAGTGCAGACCACGGTTACGTTTAGCAATTACAACGCCTTCGAAAGCCTGTAAACGCTCTTTATCACCTTCTTTAACACGAACCTGAACTACTACTGTATCACCAGCACCAAACGCAGGTACGTCTTGTTTCATTTGCTCATCGTTGAGCATTTTAATGATGTTGTTCATAACTTACTCCGTTCTAGAATTAACTGAGCTACGACTAAGCATGCTTGTCCATTGCTTCAACGAACTGCGCTAAAAGAGTCGTTTGTTCGTCAGTCAGAGCTAGATTTTCAAATAATTCTGGTCGTCTTAGAAAAGTCCTACCAAGGCTTTGCTGTAAACGCCAGAGTCTAATTTGTTCGTGGTTGCCACTTAGCAGCACTGCTGGCACATCGAGTCCATCTAGGCTTTCAGGGCGAGTGTAATGAGGACAATCCAGTAGGCCGTCGGAGAAAGAATCTTGCTCCGCCGAGGCTTGTTTTCCTAGCACGCCAGGAACCAATCTCGATACTGCATCTATGAGTGTCATTGCTGGTAATTCACCGCCCGAGAGCACGTAATCACCAATTGACCACTCCTCATCCACCTCCGTTTGAATAATCCGTTCATCAATACCTTCGTATCGACCACAGACCAAAATCAAACGTGATGATTGCGCCAACTCAGAAACGCCTTGCTGATCCAGCTTGCGTCCTTGAGGTGACAAGTAAATCACCTTCGCACCTTCACCCGCTGCAGCTCTCGCTGCATGGATGGCATCGCGTAAGGGTTGCACCATCATCAACATGCCGGGACCACCGCCGTAAGGTCGGTCATCCACAGTACTGTGTCTATCATGGGTGAAATCACGGGGATTCCAGGTTTGCAACTCCAGCAGGCCGTTTTTCACGGCTCGACCCGTAACACCAAAGTCTGTCACGGCACGGAACATCTCTGGGAACAGGGTTATTACCCCTAACCACATCTGTTGTACCTCGACTTAGAAGTCAGGATCCCAATCCACTAAAATCTGTTTACCTTGCAGATCCACCGTTTTGATGAACTGCTCAGGGACAAAGGGGATCATACGTTCCACTTTGCCGAAACTATCTTTAGCGTTGGCCTTAACTAAAAGTACATCGTTCGATCCTGTTTCCACGATCTGATCGACTATGCCCATGTTATAGCCCGTTGTATTGACCACTTCACAACCGATGAGATCACGCCAGTAGAATTCATCTGCTGGCAAATCGTTCATCTGTTCCGGCAAAATCGCAATCTCACAATTTGTGAGCATTTGCGCTCGCTCCCGCGTGTTGACACCTTCAAGTTCGGCAACAACGGCCTTACCTTGGTATCGCCACTGGGTGACCTTTACTTCGCGCCATTCACCATTTTCTTTAATAAGCCAAGGTGAATAGTCAAAGATACCTTCAACAGAATCGGTATAGGCGGTGATTCTCAGCCAACCTTTAATGCCATGACAGGAGCCTAATTTCCCCAGTACGACTGGCTGTTGGTTACTGCTCATCAATCTATACCTTAACGCTATTAAGCAGCTGCTTTACGAGCGTCTTTGATCAATTTTGCTACGCGATCAGTTGTCGCAGCGCCGTTAGAAACCCAGTGCTCAACGCGAGCTAGGTCTAAACGTAAAGTTTCTTCTTGGCCACGGGCCAATGGGTTGAAGAAACCAACACGCTCAATGAAACGACCGTCACGAGCGTTACGGCTGTCAGCAACAACGATGTTGTAAAATGGACGCTTTTTAGCGCCGCCACGAGCTAAACGAATGGTAACCATGCGTTTTCAATCCTCTAATGATTTGCTTGAAGCAAAAATAAAAACTGGAACCCCGTGTTCGCGAAGAGTCCCAGATAGAAAGCCGGAAGATTTTACCTGACTTTTCAACGAATGCAACCAAATCTGGCGATTATTAAACCTGCCACCCTAGTGCGCTCGTCGATCTAAGCTAAATCAACCGACTGATAAAACATTAACTTTGGTCAAAATAGCTGAAATTAACGGCCGGGAAATTTCATCCCGCCCGGCATCATGCCACGCATTCCGCGCATCATTTTTTGCATGCCACCCTTGGCCGACATTTTTTTCATCATCTTTTGCATCTGGGTAAACTGTTTCAATAAACGGTTTACGTCTTGAATTTGCGTGCCTGAACCCGCGGCGATACGGCGCTTACGCGAGCCCTTGATTAAATCCGGGTTTTTGCGCTCTTTGGCCGTCATAGAGTTGATGATGGCTTCCATTTGGCCCGTCATCTTGCCGTCTTGAATTTGCGCAAGGGCCTCTGGCGGCAATTGACCGACACCGGGCAGCTTTTCCAGCATGTTCATCATGCCGCCCATATTTTTCATTTGCTGTAGCTGTTCACGGAAATCTTCTAAATCGAAACTGCCGCCCTGCTTCACTTTGGAAGCCAGCTTCATCGCCTTTTCTTTATCGACGCCGCGCTCCACTTCTTCGATAAGCGATAACACATCGCCCATGCCCAAAATACGTGAGGCGATACGATCGGGATGGAATGGCTCTAACGCGTCGGTCTTTTCACCGACACCGAGGAATTTAATCGGTTTGCCTGTGATATGGCGAATCGATAATGCCGCACCGCCGCGGGCATCACCATCGACCTTAGTTAAGATGACACCGGTTAAGGGCAAGGCTTCATTAAAGGCTTTGGCGGTATTGGCCGCATCTTGCCCCGTCATCGCATCGACAACGAAGAGGGTTTCGATAGGTTTAACCGCGGCATGTAGCGCCTTGATTTCATCCATCATGGCTTCATCGACGTGCAGACGGCCTGCGGTATCGAGGATAACGACATCAATAAACTTTAGTTTTGCGTGGGCAATGGCCGCTTTCGCAATGTCGATTGGCTTTTGGCTGACGTCCGATGGGAAGAACTCCACATCGACTTCACTCGCTAAGGTCTCAAGCTGTTTGATTGCCGCTGGACGATAAACGTCGGCGCTGACCACCAATACGGATTTCTTATGGCGAGTACGCAGTAATTTACCTAATTTGGCAACACTGGTGGTTTTACCCGCACCTTGCAGGCCCGCCATCATAATCACGGCGGGTGGCTGAGTCGCTAAATCTAAGGCTTCATTCGCCTCGCCCATGGATTTTTCAAGTTCGCTTTGAACTATCTTAATAAAGGCTTGGCCTGGGCTTAAACTTTTCGCCACTTCTTGGCCAACGGCGCGCTCTTTAACATTGTTAACGAACTCACGTACCACGGGCAGGGCAACATCGGCCTCTAGCAGTGCCATACGCACTTCGCGCAGGGTTTCCTTAACGTTTTCTTCAGTTAAGCGACCACGGCCACTGATATTTTTCAGCGTGCGTGACAGTCTGTCGGTTAGATTCTCAAACATTATCCTGCTCTATACCTTTAAGGATCTCGATTAATGGACTGTATTATAACGATGCCGGCGCATTATGCTACTGCCACACTCATCTTGCGAGCACTTAAGCATTTTGCTTGCACTGGCTCATGTTTTACCGCTAGGCGTGAACTATTTACACCTAACAATAAGAATCTGCTAAATTTTGCAACTCATGTCACTGCCCATTTATCGACAGCTCATGTTATTCTAAGGAAAATATTGATCTGTATGCCCCGTTTTCAAGGCACCTTTAACAACACGAATAGGTTAATTATCCATGGTCATTTTTTCCGCCTCAGCCATGTTTTTTTACTGCATTGCATTGGTATTAGTGACAAGCCGACTGTTCCATCCTGAGGGGCCTAATCGCCGAGCCGTTGCGGGTGTGGCGGCGATTGCCGTTATTTTACATGCCGCTGCACTGTCCCAAGCGATATTTACCAGCGACGGACAAAACCTCAGCCTGACCAATGTTATTTCATTAGTGAACTGGATTATCGCCTTCACCTTTACTGTGATGATGTTCAGACTAAAAGTGATCGTCGTTGTACCCGTGGTTTATGCCTGTTCTGTGCTATCTGTGGCCCTACTCTGGTTATTACCGCCTAAATTTATCACCCACTTTGAACTCTACCCCGAAGTATTGGCCCACGTTGTATTATCACTCATGGCCTACAGTGCACTGATGATTGCCGCTCTGTATGCCATTCAGCTGGCGATGATCCAAAATAAACTTAAGAAGAAACAATTGATGTTAAGCCCTGGCATTCCACCGTTGATGACGGTAGAAAAGCAGCTCTATCATCTTGTGATTATTGGGGTTATCTTACTTAGCTTATCACTCGCCACAGGCTTTATCTTCCTCGACGATATGTTCGCCGATGGCAAAGGTCATAAAGCCATTCTGTCGATTATGGCTTGGTTCGTGTATATCACTATGCTGTGGCAACAATATTCCGTCGGCTGCAAAATCCGCACCGCCGTTATTTACACTTTAACGGGTGCAACCTTGCTCTCACTCGCTTATTTTGGTGCACGTATTGTTAAAGAGTTAATCCTCAGCTAATAATGTTAAGCCAGCGATATGATGAATGCTTTCGCTGGCTTGACACTCCTTTTAAATATCGGTATTTACTTAAGTTTACTGGCTAATTTGGGATCGACTTTTTGGACGCTATATCGACCGGCGCACTCCTCATTTTTTTACTAGTGCTCATTCTATTCTCAGCCTACTTTTCAGGCTCAGAAACCGCCATGATGACCCTCAATCGCTATCGTTTAAGGCATTTAGCATCCAATGGTCATAAAGGCGCAATACGGGCATTAAAACTGTTAGAACGCCCAGACCGCTTAATAGGCTTAATCCTTATCGGTAATAACTTAGTCAATATTCTAGCCTCAGCCGTAGCGACTATTATTGGCATGCGACTCTGGGGGGACTTAGGGGTCGCTATCGCCACAGGCGTCCTCACCTTAGTGGTATTAGTGTTTGCGGAAGTGACCCCCAAGACTATTGCCGCATTAAACCCAGAACGAATTGCCTTTCCATCGAGCATCTTACTGATCGCACTGTCGACAATATTTGCCTATGTTGTTACCAGCGTGAACCTCATCACCACGGGTATACTGCGTTTATTCGGTATCAAAACCATCAGCAGTAGCGATGCCTTAAGCCAAGAAGAACTTCGCACTGTCGTGCATGAAGCCGGGGCGCTTATCCCTCAGCGGCATCAAGAAATGTTGCTGTCTATTTTAGATCTCGAGAAAGTCACAGTTGAAGATATTATGGTGCCCCGTTCGGATATTTACGCCATTAACGTTAACGATGAATTTAAAGTCATTAACCGCCAGGTTATCCAAAGCCCTCATACCCGAGTGTTAGTCTACCGTGACACCATTGACGATGCGGTGGGCTTTATCCATTTACGTGATGCCCTGCGTCTACAATCCAAGGAACAATTCAGTAAATCCTCTTTATTACGCGCCGTAAAGGAACTGTATTTTATTCCCGAAGGCACACCGTTAAATGTGCAATTGGCGAATTTTCAACATAATAAAGAACGAATAGGACTCGTGGTGGATGAATATGGTGATATCCAGGGCCTAGTCACCTTAGAAGATATTTTAGAAGAAATTGTTGGTGATTTTACCACCTCTATGATTGCGACCCCGAGCGAAGATATTACCGTCCAGCAGGATGGTAGCTACTTGATCGACGCCAGCATCACCATCCGTGATCTCAATAAAGAAATGAAGTGGAATTTCCCAACGGATGGCCCTAAGACACTCAATGGGTTAATTTTGGAATATCTAGAAGATATCCCCTCGGAAAACACCAGTTTACGCCTCGCGGGCTACCCATTAGAGGTGATCGAGGTGGCTGATAATATGGTCAAAACGGTAAGGTTGATCCCGCAGCATTATCACCCGCCACGCCCATAATTCACGGCTTACCTCGCATAAAAAATCGGCTGAACCCAATGGGTCCAGCCGATTTTGCACTCCCCCGAGTAAATTAGGTCTTTTTTTGTGCCTCGATGGCGCGACGTTTTTCGATCGCTATGGGTGTTATTTCCTCATTCAGCGACTTTTCCAAACCCAGCATAAAATACACTTCGGCCATTAAAAAAAACGGTCCGATAAGCAGTTGATTTAAGTCGTCCACAAAGGCAGGTTTGGCTTTCTCATATCGATGACCGATAAGCTGAAAAACCCAACCTAGGATAAACACTCCCAACGCCAACCAGATGGCATTAGCCGAGTGTGATACCAGTTCAGTGGTATAGAGCACGGGAATTAAAAACAGGGTTAGCCCAATGGCTAACTTCCAGTGTAAGCGGACATAATACAGCAGCACAAGGACACCTAAGATCAGTCCTAAACTGGTTTCTCCCAAGCCTCCAAGTGGTACCCTAACGGTCGCCAATAACAAAAATGCCGACCAAATAATTAATGGAATACCAATGAAGTGCGTTTGAATATTTCGATGATTTAGATGCACACTTTTATAGGTTGATAACTGCTCTACGGCGGATTTCATCTGGGGCTCCTCTATTATTGTCCCTGCATTATGCTAATGCAGCTCCACTCTCACATAGGATTACAATACCTAAAATTAAGTGGTCGCTGATGCAATAAGCTAACGCAAAATATCCCCACTGAACAGAGAAAGTAAATGAAATGTTGCAAATACAAAAGAAAACAGGGAACCGCGGGTTCCCTGTTTAATGAGTCAATACTGAAGTCGGCTTATAGGGACTCGATGATCACAGTCGCTATGGCGTAGGATTTTTCATCGGCAATAGAAATATGCCCGACCTTCGCATTAAGCTGCTCTAGCCGAGCAAGAGCGCCCCCGGTAAATCCTATCGTCGGCGCGCCGTTATCATTGTTACCAATGTGAATATGCTGAAAAGAGACACCACGACCTATGCCCGTCCCCAGCGCTTTGGCGGCGGCCTCTTTCGCGGCAAAGCGTTTAGCCAGATATCGACTCGGTTGACTATGGGCACCATAGAGAGCAAATTCAGCCTCAGTCAGTACACGTTTAGCTAACCTATCACCCGCACGTTTAATCTGGGTTTCTATACGTTCAATTTCAACGATATCTGTGCCTAAACCAACAATGGCCATTATTCGCCCCGGCGCCCTTCAAGCATCAGGGTTTTCATATCCTTAACGGCGGTTGCTAAACCATCGATCGCCGCACGGGCAACGATAGCATGGCCAATATTGAGCTCATATAACTCAGGGATCGCGGCAATAGGCTTAACATTGTGATAGTGCAAACCGTGGCCAGCATTGACAATAAGCCCTTTGGCATGGGCATATTTTGCCATCTCGCTAATTCTGGCTAATTCACGGGCTTCATCCGCTTCCGTTTTAGCATCGGCATAGCAACCCGTATGGATTTCGATCAGTGGTGCGCCAGAGGCGACCGCGGCATCGATTTGGGTCTTATCCGCATCGATAAATAAAGAGACTTGAATACCATTAGCGGCTAAACGTGTCACTGCTGCGGTGATTTTCTCAAGTTGCCCAGCGACATCTAAGCCACCTTCCGTGGTAACTTCCTGACGTTTTTCAGGTACTAAACAAACATAGGTCGGTTTAACTTCACAGGCGATATTAAGCATTTCTTCGGTGACGGCACATTCGAAGTTCATGCGGGTTTTTAAGGTTTGTGCCAATAAATACACGTCACGGTCGATAATATGGCGTCTATCTTCACGCAAATGGATGGTGATACCGTCGGCACCCGCATGTTCTGCAACGGCCGCCGCATGGACGGGATCGGGATAATTAGTGCCACGCGCCTGACGTAGGGTCGCAATATGGTCGATATTTACACCCAATAAGATACGGCTCATCGGGAACTCCTTTATTGTAGTAAGGCTAGAATTAACACTGAAATTGCGCCCTATTGTACTGACACCCAGATGAAAAAACACTGCGACGCTCACTAAAAACAACTACTCGAGCGAATTATTCCCATCATGTTTTGCCATTAAGGCGCTCTGAAACAATTGCCGGCTGAGCAAAGGTTTAGTGCCAAGCAGAGGTTGTAGCATAGAACGCATCAACCGCTTAGCACTTAAAAAATGCTCCTCTAGCAATTGATTATCGTTAAGCGCCGTTAGCATGGCCCCTTGATAGGCGTTGCGGGCACGGGAATTCAGCACAAATTGAAAGCCTAACTCGGGAATGAGTTGATAGTAATCTTCAGGGATCAGCGCCTCACCTTGGGTGTCGCGACTCAGAGAAGGCATAGCCCCTAACTCCTGCAATAATGCGAGTTCAACATAACGCAACTGGGATTGACAAAAATCGGCGGCGAGACCGACTAAGGCGCGATGATAAATGAGGAATAAGGCTTCGGCATTGTGCTGCACAGACAAGGTGCGCATCAGCAACTCATTGATATACATGCCAGCATATAGACTGTGGCCGCTAAGCGGCACGGCGGGGGCCGCCGCTTCAATTTGTGTTAAGGTTTTTAATTCAGACTTGCCGCTAAACTCAAATATCAGCGGTTGAAAGGGCTGGAGAATACTCTTGATAGAACGCTTACCACTGCCGATTCTGGCAACCACATCGACGCGTCCAATGCCGTCAACCAACAGGTTAACTAAAGCACTGGACTCACGGTATGGACGGTGATGCAGAACATAACCCCGTTTCATCGATAAGCATGCTCCAATGACAAAAATTAATCGTCACCGTAACCTAAGCTACGTAGGGCGCGCTCATCGTCGGCCCAGCCGGATTTCACTTTCACCCACACTTCGAGGAACACTTTGTTATCAAACAGCGTTTCCATATCGAGGCGCGCTTGGGTTGCTATGGTACGAATACGCTCACCTTTACTGCCGATCACCATACGTTTTTGGCCTTCGCGCTCGACGAGGATCAGGGCGTTAATTTGATACACGCCATTTTCCATCATCTTAAACTGCTCGATTTCAACCGTGGCATCGTAGGGCAGCTCATCCCCAAGAAAACGCATCAGTTTTTCACGGACAATTTCCGACGCCATAAAACGCTGGGAACGGTCGGTGACATAATCTTCGGGGAAGAAGAATGGATTCTCCGGCAGGGAGTCAGCCGCTAATTCCAAAATCCGCTTAACGTTAGTGCCTTTGCTGGCTGAAATCGGCAGAATTTCATCGAAGGGATACTTCTTCGCGACTTCTTCCAAATAGGGGAAAAGTGCTTCTTTGTCTTTGATATTATCGACTTTATTGATAGCTAAAATGGTTTTACGCTCTTCACCACCGCGGCGCAGTTTACTCAATACCATTTCATCATCGGCGGTCCAAGTCATACCATCGACAACAAAAATCACCATAGAGACATCGGCAAGTGAACTGGCCGCGGCACGGTTCATCAAGCGGTTGATGGCACGTTGTTCTTCAATATGCAGCCCCGGTGTATCGATAAACACGATTTGCTTAGGGCCATCGGTATGGATGCCCATGATACGGTGACGGGTCGTTTGTGGTTTTTTAGAGGTGATACTCACCTTTTGCCCGAGCAAACGATTTAATAGGGTCGATTTGCCCACATTCGGACGGCCGATAATGGCCACCATGCCGCAGTAGGTCACATCATAGTGGGCCGACGGCGTTGGCGCGGCCGCATTCATCCTTGCCAGTAATTCGTCTAAGCTAGGTTCATTGCTCGCATTCGCGGCATCGACAGCTGGCAAGTCTGTTTTTTTGGTCATTTCTTCAGTAACTCCAATACTTGGGCCGCGGCGATCTGTTCGGCTTTGCGGCGTGAACTCGCCACCCCGATTACGCTTTGGCTCAAGTCTTCAATACGGCATTCAACGGTGAATGTCTGGTCATGGGCATCGCCTTCTATATTGATTACTTGGTAATCCGGTAGTGGCTTTTTTAACCCTTGTAAATATTCTTGCAGCAAGGTTTTAGCATCTTTCTGGCTTACGCCGGGTTGAATTTCCGCTAAACGCTCGGCATACCAGGTCAGCAGCAACTTGCGGCAGACCTCTAGATCTGAATCGAGATAAATCGCACCGATAATGGCTTCTACCGCATCGGCAAGAATGGACTCACGACGAAATCCACCACTTTTTAATTCACCAGGACCTAAGTATAGATAGTCCCCTAGCTTAAAAGCTTGGGCGATAAGCGTTAGGGTGTCGCCACGCACTAAGGTGGCGCGCATTCGGCTTAAATCGCCTTCGGTCGCCTTAGGAAACTGGTGATAAAGTGCATCGGATATCACGATGGATAAAATCGAATCACCTAAAAACTCTAGACGTTCGTTGTGTTTATTTGCCGCACTTCTATGGGTCAAGGCCTGGGTTAATAACTCAATTTTCTTGAACTCATAGCCTAAGGTACGACACAAACGTGGCAAATTTTTAATCGGTTCCATGCTATTTTATTCCACCTACACGCTCAAAACGCACACCGCTTGGTACCCAAGTTGGGAGGAAATCGGCGGCTGCGCGGTCAAATTCAAAACTAATCCAAATCGCTACCGCTTTACCAACCAAGTTTTCTTCGGGGACAAAACCCCAGAAACGACTGTCGGTACTGTTATCGCGGTTATCACCCATGGCAAAGTAATGGCCTTCAGGCACGAGGAATTCACCTGCGGGTAAGTTACCTTCGCGCTTAAAGTAACCCAACATATCAGGACGGCTTGGGTTGATTAAGATATCGTGGGCCACTTCGCCCAATTGTTCCTTATAACGCAACAATGGCACCCCATCTTGACTATAGTCGCCACGGCTGATCTCGGTACGTGCAACCACTTCTGGCTCGGGGCAATTTGACTGCTCAATACCACAGACTTTTTGGAGCATCAGCTGCTTATTGCGATAAATAATACGATCACCCGGTAATCCGACAACGCGCTTGATATAGTCAATTTGCGGATTTTCAGGGTATTTAAATACGATCACATCGCCACGTTCAGGCTCGCCCGTTTCAACTAGCTTAGTGCGCCATACGGGATCTTTAAGGCCATAACTAAACTTTTCCACCAGAATAAAATCCCCCACCAACAGGGTTGGCATCATAGAACCCGAGGGGATTTGAAATGGCTCATAAATGAAGGAACGCAGGATCAACACAAAGGCAATCACAGGGAAGATAGAATGCGCAGTTTCGACTAGGGTCGACTCACGAATGATTTGGTACTCGGCCTCTTCGGTTAACGTCGCCTGTGATGCCTTTGCCAACGCTAAACTCTCGCGGCGCTTAGGGGCAAACATCAGCACATCGACTAACCAGATAAGCCCTGAAATCAGGGTTACCAGCACTAAAATAATGGAAAAATAGGCTGCCATTGCTTATTGAACTCCTGCCTTGAAATAATTAAAGGTTCTTAACTTAGCGACTAGTGTATTTCGACTCGCGAACTTTAGTTAACTTACCGCATTTCATCATAAACACCACAAAATCATGCGATAACCTAACTAAAGCGCCGCAAACTGCGGCGCAATAGTTAACTAAATTGTCATGTTGTTACCCAAGATTACTCATTGAGTTTAAGTACCGCTAAGAATGCCTCCTGCGGCACCTCAACGTTACCCACTTGCTTCATCCGTTTCTTACCCTCTTTTTGTTTATTTAAGAGTTTTTTCTTACGGGAAACGTCGCCGCCGTAACACTTAGCCGTAACGTCTTTACGTAGGGCTTTTACGGTTGAACGGGCAATAATCTGGCTGCCAACGGCTGCTTGAATCGCAATATCAAACATTTGGCGTGGGATCAGCTCTTTCATCTTTTCAACAAGTGCTAAACCGCGGTGACGAATGTTTGATCTGTGGATGACCATAGCGAGGGCATCGACTCGATCGCCGTTAATCAAGATATCTAAGCGCACCATGTCGGCGGGATCGAAGCGAATAAAGTTATATTCGAGCGAAGCATAACCGCGGCTGGTCGATTTCAAACGGTCGAAGAAATCCATCACCACTTCCGCCATTGGCAGATGATAGGTCACGGCCACTTGGTTACCGTGGTAAACCATGTTCACCTGAGTGCCACGTTTTTCAATACACAGGGTAATCACGTTACCTAGGTATTCTTTTGGCACTAAAATGTTGGCCTCAACAATCGGCTCACGCATTTCTTCGATATTGTTAATCGCGGGTAAATCTGACGGGTTATCGACATAGACGGTTTCACCGTTCGTCATCACCACTTCATAAACAACCGTCGGTGCCGTAGTGATCAGTTCAAGATTGTATTCACGCTCTAAGCGTTCTTGAATGATTTCCATGTGGAGCAGGCCTAAATAGCCAATACGGAAACCAAAACCGAGGGCCGATGAACTTTCAGGCTCGAAGAACAATGAAGCATCATTCAGGCTGAGTTTGTTTAACGCATCACGGAAGTTTTCATATTCGTCGGTCGAAATCGGGAATACGCCCGCATAAACCTGCGGTTTTACCTTCTTAAAACCTGGCAGTGGCTTATCCGCGCCATTCTTCGCCAGCGTCAAGGTATCGCCCACTGGCGCGCCGTGGATCTCCTTAATACCTGCGATCACAAAACCTACCTCACCGGTTTTCAGCTCGGCCTTATCGGTTTGTTTTGGCGTGAAAATACCGACGCGATCGGCGGTATGGTTTTGTCCGGTCGACATCACCTTAAACTTATCGCCTTTCTTCAGGCTACCGTGTTTAATGCGCACTAACGACACAACACCCAAATAGCTATCAAACCAAGAATCTATGATTAAGGCTTGCAGCGGCGCATCCGGATTACCCTCTGGTGGCGGGATCTGTGCAACGATCACTTCTAACACATCATCGACGCCGACACCGGTCTTAGCGGAACAGCGCACGGCATTCATCGCATCGATACCGACAATATCTTCGATTTCGGCGGCAACACGCTCAGGATCGGCTTGCGGTAAGTCGATCTTGTTTAAAATAGGCACTACATCCAGATTCATATCCAGTGCGGTATAACAGTTTGCCAAAGTCTGAGCTTCTACGCCCTGACCCGCATCCACCACCAGCAATGCACCTTCGCAGGCCGCCAATGAACGTGACACTTCATAGGAAAAGTCGACGTGGCCAGGGGTATCAATAAAGTTGAGTTGATAGACTTGGCCATCTTTAGCCTTGTAGTCTAGGGTGACACTTTGTGCCTTAATCGTGATACCACGCTCACGCTCAAGATCCATAGAATCGAGCACTTGAGCATCCATTTCACGGTCGGTTAAACCGCCACAAACCTGAATAAGACGATCTGATAGCGTCGATTTACCATGGTCGATATGGGCAATAATTGAGAAGTTTCTAATGTGTTTCATTATGCTGCAATGACTAATACTGAAAATGGATACGGTTCAAAGGAGCGAAATTGTACCTGATTGCGGTTTCAATACCAATCAGATTCACTCCTAGTTACATTTATGCCACCAAAAGGCATGAAAGTCTCAAATTAACTTGCTATCTTAAACGGCTAATAGACTGAAACTAATCGGTTAATTTACCTAAACTGACGCCCATACCTAAATAAGCCAAAATCACGGGCTTTGCATCCACTTCGAGCCGTTTAGCCCACTGTTTTCCAAACCACCAAGCCAGCAAAGTGCCAAGGGCGGCAAAAGCCATGGCACTCAGATCAGGATTCAATTGGATAAGATGAGCGATAAATTGCCCTAAAACGGCCCCGGCAAACAAACCTAACAAAGGCAATAGGTAGACCAAGGCGGCCGCTTTTAGAATAACACTCTCGGGAAGACCTAACTTCAGAAGCTCACCGGGCTCGCAGGGACGCTCGCTTTGAATGGAGAATTGTTGGGTTTTGGCTGAAAAAGCCTGCGCCACGGCGGAAGTACCGCAGGACTCATTACTACTGCAACTCTTACAGGTGCTCTTAAGCTCAACTTCAACCCTGAGCCAGCCCTGATTATCACAGGCAATCACCCTTGCTACTTCTTCCATCATAGTGCAGCGCCCTATTCTAGTCTGAGGCTTTTTGCAATGCGCGACAGGGTTTCTGTCGGCACTTTACCTACGGCGACGACTTCAGCATTGCCCACTGTTTCAGAGACCAGCGATAAACCATTGCGGGTGATTAACTCCTCTGGCAATGGGCTAGAACCGGCTCTGGCCACATAAACGGAAATATTAGCGAGCCCATCGGTCAATGCGATATATTCCACCGCTTCATGGCTGCCGATTAAACGGTGATGATCACGCACAACAACGCTAAAACCCGCAGGTAACCAAGAGAATTGCCAATTTTGACCATCTTGTCGCTCCGCTTGATCGATAACAGCAGGCCACTCTTGTTTGTAGGCTTCCTGTAAAATAGTTGGCGGCTCGGTGAATTCGATAAGTTCAATCACCATGATCTGCTCAAGCAGTTGTTTATCTTGAGTCAGCATGTCATATCGCAGCGGCAAATAGGTCTCCATATCGAGCCAGATCTGAAAACCATAACGATATTCATCATTTGGTAACAAGCGGATCATTTGCCCAGGACGGCCTGCAATACGCGTTCGACCACCGAGCACGAATTGATAACCGACTTCTAAATCGCTCATTTTAGAGGAAAATGCCGCAGGCCAAACACCTTGAATATGATTAGATATAATGCTGTATGCCGGTTGATCGTGCTCAATAAAGGTCACACGATTCCCCACACGTACCGCATTCTTTGGGGGACCATTGAGGTACTCTAAAAAAGCAACCTCTTGTTCATTTACTTTGCCGTGAAGATAAACCAAAGGCCGAATATGATCGGCCTGAAGTTGGATAATCGATGCTTTAAACTCTTTCTCTTTTAACGCCTGACTCATTTTATCGAGCCAGACCTTGGCGGGCATATCTTCCTGCGCCATTGCAGGGAACACCAAGGCTAACAAAGCCAACAGGATTAGACGCAAGCTAACTCCTTACTACTGATTGAGCGGAACGGGGATAACCTCGGTATTGTCTTCTATAACCGCCCCAGTATTCAATCGTTGTTGCAACATATGATCTTGAATATAAGTATTAATTCGACGGCGTTGTTCGTTCATTTGATCATTAGTGTAACCTTGGTTTTGCTGCACTGGCCCAGTTTGTAAACTCACTGGAGAAGCACTGCCCACCAAAGGACGGGTGATCAATACCGGCGATGGAGACGCAGCATCATCGGCCGTTTGATTGTAATTTTGTACACCGACAATCGCAAACATAGCCACGGTTGCCGCGATAGCGTATTGACCAAACTGCTTAAACAATGGCACAACACGACTATTGCCAGCATTAACAGCAATTTGCGTCGTTACCGGAGAATCGACTTCAGGAGCCGTCACTTGAGGGGCGACAATCGCAGGTTCAAGTTCAATTGCAGCTGCAATGCTAGCGGAAAGATCTAACATAATAGTTTGAGGCAACTCGCCTCGCATAGCATCACCTATCATGTGATAGTTATGCCATTTATTATGCGAATGCGTATCGACAACTAATTCTGCCATGGTCTGCGCATCAGTCTCTCCATCGACCGCGGCAGATACCCATTCTTGACCTAATTTGTCCATTGTTCACCTGTATATAAGAGTTTTCTTAGTATAAGAACTAACTTAGTATAAGAACTTAGGCTTCCAGTAAGGGCTGGAGCTTTTTATCGATGGCCTCTCGAGCACGGAAGATACGCGATCTCACTGTGCCGACGGGGCAATCCATCACTATGGCAATATCTTCGTAACTCATACCGTCGAGCTCACGCAAGGAGATAGCCATTCGTAACTCTTCTGGCAGTGTCTCTAAAGTATCGAAAATCACTTTTTTGATTTCATCCGATAACATGATGCGCTCGGGGGAGGCAAACTCCTTTAGCGCATCACTGCCTTCATAATATTCGGCATCTTCAGCATCAACATCATTCGCAGGCGCCCTACGCCCCTGTGATACGAGATAATTCTTCGCAGTGTTTACTGCAATGCGATACAACCAGGTATAAAACGCACTTTCTCCGCGAAAGTTTGGCAAAGCCCGATAAGCTTTGATAAACGCTTCCTGTGCCACATCGGTAACGTCCGCTTGGTTACGCACATACCGCGAAATCAAGCTAATAACTTTACTTTGATATTTAAGCACTAACAGGTTAAAAGCGTTTTTATCTCCCCGTTGCACGCGCTCAACTAATTGTTGATCACTTATTTGTCCACTCATCCGAGCCGACTTCTCCCAAATCTAAAATGCTGATTTCTCAGTCGCTCGAATCATATTCACTTATGTAGACTAGCGTGCTTTGAAAAAGTTCTTAAAATTATACAAAAAAAGTAAAGGCAAAAGGAAAGTACCCATATTTCGTCAGTTGGTTTACCATAGATGGCACTCTCAGTCACATCATGATACCCGATGAAACAAGTAGTTGAACACCAATCTGACATATTAGTCATAGGTAGCGGTGCCGCAGGTCTGACACTAGCTTTGCATCTTGCTGAAAAAGCAAACGTAATTCTGCTTTCAAAAGGCCCGCTCTCGGAAGGGTCGACGTACTATGCCCAAGGCGGAATAGCCTCCGTCTTCGATGAAAGTGACACTATCGAATCCCATGTGGCCGATACTTTAGTCGCGGGAGCGGGTTTATGCGATAAAGAAGTGGTGACCTTTACCGCAGAAAACGCAAAAAGTGCCATGCAATGGCTTATCGAATGCGGCGTCGCCTTCGATAAAGAAGAAACCAACGATGGCAATGCTAAGGATGCGCCCTATCATCTCACCCGTGAAGGTGGCCATAGTCATAGGCGTATTTTGCATGCCGCAGATGCGACGGGCAAAGAAGTGCAAACAACGCTGCAAGAACGCGCACTTGCCCACCCCAACATTAAAGTGTTGGAACGCTATAACGCCATCGATCTTATTACCACCCGTAAGCTTAACCGCCCAGGAAACCGAGTGTTAGGCGCTTACGTGTGGAATCGCAACGAAGAACACGTTGAAACCGTTAAGGCCAAATTTGTCGCCTTAGCGACGGGCGGCAGTTCTAAAGTTTACCAATATACTTCAAACCCCGATGTCGCCAGCGGTGATGGTATAGCCATGGCCTGGCGCGCAGGTTGTCGTGTCGCCAATATGGAATTTAACCAATTCCACCCGACGTGTTTATACCATGCCGATGCGCGTAATTTTTTGCTGACCGAAGCGCTGCGCGGTGAAGGCGCTTATTTACGTCGCCCAGACGGTAGCCGTTTTATGCCCGACTTTGATGAACGCGCCGAGTTAGCTCCCCGTGACATCGTTGCCCGTGCCATCGATTATGAGATGAAGCGTCTCGGTGCCGACTGCGTTTATTTGGATATTAGCCATAAAGATAGCGACTTTATCATCAAGCATTTCCCGACGATTTACAGTCGCTGCTTAGAATTAGGCATAGATATCACTCAAGGTCCTATCCCTGTGGTACCCGCAGCCCACTATACCTGTGGCGGCGTAATGACAGACTTGCATGGCCAAACGGATCTCAATGGACTCTATGCGATTGGTGAAGTTGCCTATACAGGCCTGCATGGTGCCAATCGCCTTGCGAGTAATTCTCTGCTCGAATGTCTGGTATTTGCCCGCGCCGCCTCACAGGATATTGAGAGCCAATTGCATAAAATCGCTCTACCAGGGCAAATTCCGCCTTGGGATGAGAGTAAAGTATCAAATTCGGATGAAGAGGTTGTGATTGCCCACAATTGGCACGAACTGCGGCTATTTATGTGGGATTATGTCGGCATTGTGCGCTCGGATAAGCGTCTCGAACGGGCACTGCGCCGCTGTTTGATGCTTCAGCAGGAAATCCAAGAGTATTACAGCAACTTCAGGGTCAGCAATAACCTGCTCGAACTGCGTAATCTAGTGCAGGTGGCTGAACTCATCATTCGCTGCGCGATGGAACGCAAGGAAAGCCGTGGATTGCATTACAATATTGATCACCCAGGCAAACTAGACTCGCCACTGCCGACCATTTTGCAACCAGAGAAATAAATCGGTAAAAACCACTTCAACATGCTACAGGCTAAATTTCAGTACGAGATTTAGCCTGCAATGTTTTAGCATTGAGCAGCAAGCGGCATAAATGGCGATAATCGGCATCGGTAAACATATCGGCCCAAAGCGGCAATACCCTAGGTTTAGCGTCGATATCGAGATACATCAAACATACAAACGGGGTCACCCAAGTCCGCCGTAAAACCTGAAAATGCTCCCCCGTAGCAAGCCGCCCCTCGCCATTTCGATTGAGTACAAAGCATAATTGCCAATCTTTAAGTCGCCAAAATTGATACAGCAAAAAACACACATTCAGCGAAATAACTGCCAGTTTTAATAGAAAAACGCCAAAGGACTCAGTTTGGGGCCAAGCGAGCAAGGATGATAAGCAAATAGACATAAAAACGACCAACGATAGTCGTTGGTCGAAGGAGGCTTTGACACTAAAACTATGGTGCCGCTCTTCCACGGACTTTCACCACCATACGAGCTAATTCGGCGTCAGGGCAGATTTCATGGCCCATAAACCACGCAAATAACTCCGGATCTTCACACTCGAGCAAGCGAATAAACACGGCTTTATCTTCATCGGCTAAATCTTGATAAACATGTTCGACGAAGGGTTGAAACAGTACGTCTAGCTCCAGCATGCCGCGGCGACATGCCCAACGTACCCGTGCAATGTTCATTAATTCCAAGGTTTTTCTCCCAAAACAAATTTGGCCTTAGTCTACCAGTTCATTCCCTAAGGTGTCGATTGAGAAGGTCCAAATTAGCATTGCTGCACTTGAGCATCGAGACCCGCAAACAGATCACTGAAATCCGTTTCTAATAATCGTTTTACCGCCGGATGTTGGATCATTCGCTCGGCAAACATCACATGGTATTCCTCTTTCACATCGAGGGTTTCACCGAGTAAATGCATACCATGGGAGATCACCTCCTGACGATAAATAGACGGCGTAACAAAAATACCGCGTTTCAAGTATCCAAATGCCTTCATCATTGCCGCATCATCAAACTCACCTAAAATACTCACATTGAGATTTTGTTCATCAAACCAACGATATAACTGCTGACCAAGGGAAGTTCTACGCCCAGGGATCAGTAACTGACCTTGCTCTAAACAAGCAGGAAAATCTGCACTATAGGGTTCGGCAGAGAAGAAACTCACGCCACATTCGCCAAGCTTCTTAGATAGAATTTCAGGGTACTTCAAAGACTCGCCAGCACAATCCGAGAGGATAATATCTAGCTTATGTTCACGCAGCCGAGCCATCAAACTCTCGTGTGTCGCTTCATAACAAGCCAAATGCATTGAGCCATCGTTCGGGACAACGGTCAATAAAACACGACTAACCAAGGCCTTAGATAAAGCATCGGCAATGCCTACCTCAAACAGAATCGCATCATCTTTTTGATAGTTAAGTAGATCGAGCATCTCGTAGCTAAGGCTGAACATTTTATCCGCATAACGAAACACTAACTCCCCCAATTCGGTCGCCTCTAAGGTGCGCCCCACTCGCTTAAATAAACTGCCATTTAACCTGTCTTCTAAGGCGCGGATCTGCCCCGTTATGGTTTGCGGCGTTAAGCAAAGGGCCTCAGCAGCCTTAGCTACTGAACCCTTTTTTTTAATCATCCAAAAGTAATACAGATGGTTATAATTCAAATGCAGCATAGCCACTCACCTTTTCTATCATTTATACCGTTGCGCTTAAGTACACTCAACGGCACTCAGTATTGCAAAGGTTCACCATAGCGCTCAACGATGTGGATCCTAGTGGCTATTTTAAACGCTGACAATCCAATAAGTTAACAACTATGCCCTGTAATTGTTCTAGATCGGCAGCGGTCCCAGTACTGACGGCTTCTGTGATTCCCAAGACTAACGTATCGCGGTCAGGTATACGACTGGCACAGTAGGTTCGGTTGGCTTCTTGGAAACGCTTGCCACCGCGGTATTTGAGCGCACGAGACTCATAACCGTTGGTTTCGAGCCTTGCGCCTAATGCCTCCGATTTAAACATCAAAGCACCATCGACTATACCTTCAAGGTAACTCTGGCAGGTTTGTGACGTTACGTCTTTATTACAGGCATCAATTTGAGAAGCCATCACAGTTGAAGATAAGGTTAAGAGGGCTGCTATTCCTACTAATTTCAAGTTTATCATAGTCATACTCCTTTTTTAGGTAACACTTTTGATAGCCAGAAATACCCAACTAAGGCGGCAAGAATCGACCCAATTAAGGTGCCTAGCCGAGCCAAATCACCGTACATAGGATCCGCTTGCTCGAAGGCTAATGAGGCAATAAACATCGACATAGTAAAACCAATACCGCACATGGCCGCGACCGGCGCAATTTGCTTCCAGCCTATACCGTCGGGTAATTGCGCCAATTTCAGTTTTACTGCAACAAAACTAAACACCATGACCCCTATCGGTTTACCTAGGATTAACCCTAAGGCAATTCCCACTGGCACCGGCGAAATAAGTGTATCTAAACTCATATTTCCCAATGAAACACCCGCGTTAGCGAAGGCAAACACGGGCAGAATGAGGAAAGTACTCCATGGATGCAGGCTGTGCTCTAGATGCTCTGAGGGTGAGCTGCCATCTTTAGCTCGAAGCGGTATACAAAAGGCAATGATAACCCCCGCCAGAGTCGCATGAACCCCCGACTTAAGCACAGCAACCCAAAGAATAAGGCCGAATATTCCGTATGGCGTCAGTGAAGTCACGCCTTTACGATTTAACCCAACAAGGCCCGCAATCGCCAAACTGGCAATCACTAAGCTGATGGTCGATAAATCACTGCTGTAAAACAGCGCAATAATCACGATAACGCCCAAGTCATCGATAATGGCCAAGGCTAATAGGAAGACTTTTAGCGCCACGGGAACACGGCTTCCCAGTAATGCCATAATCCCGAGCGCAAAGGCGATATCCGTTGCCGCTGGAATTGCCCACCCCGCCTGCGTAACAGGATCGCCATAGTTGAATAACAGATAGATCCCCGCAGGGGCAATCATGCCACCTATTGCGGCAAAGGTTGGCAAGGAAGCTTGAGTAACACTCGACAGTGCTCCTTCGAGCAATTCACGTTTTACCTCTAAACCAATCAGTAGAAAAAACAATGCCATTAAGCCATCGTTAATCCATAGCAATAGAGGTTTATGGATATCGAGAGCACCAACACGAACCTGAACATCTGTGCCTAAAAATCCTTGGTAAAGCCCAGATAAAGGAGAATTCGCCAGCAACATGGCTAGGGCAACAGCAACCAATAGGAGGATGCCCCCCGCCGATTCTTGACTCAGAAAATTTCTAATTGCTTTTTCCATCTTGCACTCCAAAAAACCATAATGAGTTGAGTGTAAATGAATAATAACAACAAATATAATCGTAAGTTTCGACAAAACACCTCGGTTTTTCCGAGGTGTTAGCCGATTAAATCGCTGTTATATGGCCACGGGGGCTTTGATATGGGGATGGGGATCGTAGTGGGTCAATTCGAAATCTTCGAATTGATAATCAAAAATGGAGGCAGGTTTACGCAAAATGGTCATGCTGGGTAATGGTTTGGGATCGCGGCTTAACTGCAACGCCGTTTGCTCCATATGATTGGAGTACAAATGCGTATCACCGCCAGTCCATACAAAATCCCCTAAGGCGAGATCGCACTGCTGGGCCACCATCATTGTCAGCAGCGCATAACTTGCGATGTTGAATGGTAAACCAAGGAACACATCACAGCTGCGCTGATAAAGCTGACAAGATAATTTACCCTCGGCGACATAAAACTGGAAAAATGCATGGCAAGGCGCTAGGGCCATTTTATCGAGTTCCCCCACATTCCATGCCGACACAATAAGACGGCGTGAATCAGGCTGAGATTTTATCTGCGCGATCACCTGTGAAATTTGATCAATAGCATCGCCACTCTGGGTTGGCCAGCTGCGCCACTGTGCACCATAAACGGGTCCCAAGTCGCCGTTTTCGTCGGCCCATTCATCCCAAATACTCACTTTGTTTTCACGCAGATAAGCAATATTAGTATCTCCCTTTAGAAACCAAAGCAACTCATGGATAATAGAGCGCATATGGCACTTCTTGGTCGTCACTAGGGGAAACCCCTTACTCAAATCGAAACGCATTTGGTAGCCAAATACCGAGCGAGTGCCTGTACCTGTGCGATCGGATTTATCGACACCTTCAGCTAAGATGTGCTTCATTAAGTCTAAATACTGTTGCATTACTGCTTACCCTGTGGACGAAAGATTAAATATAAACCGAATAAAATCATTGGCACAGATAGGATCTGCCCCATAGTCATAAAGCCCCAATAGAGTCCCAACTGTGCATCGGGTTGCCTCACCGATTCCACCAGCACACGGAAAATACCGTAACCGAATAAGAACATCCCAGACACAGCACCGACTTTGTTTGTACGTTTGCTAAACCAGAACAAGAGCAAGAACAGCGCTACCCCTTCAAGCGCAAATTGGTACAATTGCGACGGATGACGTGGCTCAGGTCCACCGCTTGGAAACACCATGGCCCAAGGAACATCGGTCACGCGTCCCCAAAGCTCTCCATTGATAAAATTACCAATACGCCCAGCACCTAATCCGATCGGGACTACTGGCGCCACCATATCAGCAACGGCGAAGAAAGTGCGCTTTTGTTTCCATCCGATGTAAATCATGGCGGTAATCACCCCCATCAATCCACCGTGAAATGACATTCCTCCCTCTGAGATCTTAAATAAATACATAGGACTAGCGAGGAAATAATCGAAATGATAGAAGAGCACATATCCGACTCTACCACCTAAAATCACCCCTAGGAATCCATAAAATAACAGATCGGACACTTGCTCACGGGTCCACCCCCCCTGAGATCTGTCCGCTTGACGATTGAGTAACCACATCGCCGCGACAAAACCCACTAGATAGGTAAAACCATACCAACGTAAGGCTGGCTCAAAGGTTTGCCCAAAAAGATTAAAGGGGCCAAAAGATACGATCACGGGATCGATATTGGGAAAGCTCAGCGCCATAACACATCCATTAGCAGTCTCAAACAGAGGTAAAATAAAAACTAGGTCAACATTAACTTAAGGCCAACACACAGTAGTAACAGTGCAAATATCTTTTTGAGTACAGGTGTTGGCCAAGTGCTTGCCGCTTTCACCCCTACAGGTGCCATCAAGACAGAAGTGATCACTAAACCAAACAATGCGGGCAAATAGATAAATCCGACGGTACCATAGGGTAATTCAGGCGCATTTATCCCCGCAATAATGTATCCGACACTACCGGAAAGAGAGATCAAGAAACCCATAGCCGCAGAAAAACCAACGGCGTAACGCATTTGCAAGCCATAAAAAGTCAAAAATGGCACTATGAGTATACCGCCACCTATCCCTGTCAAACCGGCCAAAACCGCAATAAAAGCCGATGCAATAAAAAGCACCGCAGCATTGGGTAACTGACGCTTCGACTCGGCCTTAACGGGGTAAGCCATCTGAATTGTCATTAAAATTACGAAGATAGCAAAACCTTGCTGTAAGGTGTCTGCGGGAATACGCCCAGCAATAAAGCCTGAAGCAAGCGCCCCGATAACCAGTCCTGGTAACATTGATTTGAATAAATCCCAAGGAATGTTGCCACGCTTATGGTGGGCTCGCGCCGACGAAATTGAAGTGAGAATAATAGCCGCCAACGAAGTGGCAATCGCAATATGGGGTAACTGAGCAGAGGTAATACCGACCGATGGCAAAATATAGAGCAGTGCGGGCACGACAATCAATCCGCCACCGATCCCTAATAGCCCCGCCATAAAGCCGACAAATGCACCTAAGGCCAAACAAATAAAAAACACCGACAACAAACTATCCACACGAGTACCTACAGCGTGATAAATTGAGGGTCTTAGCTTAAAGCAAAAGACAACTTTAGTTAATTAAGAATTGTCGCTAGACCTTGAGAGTTCAAATATTCTTTAACCAGCTCACGTACTTGAAAGCCATTGGATAGACTTAGTGCCTGTGCCAGCAATTGGTCTAAATCGGCGCGAGCGACTCGGCGCAACAGGTAATTTATGCGTGCTAGACTGCCTTGGTTCATGCTCAGCTGATCATACCCCATGGCCACCAATAGGATTGACCCCATAGGTTCCCCCGCCAATTCTCCACAAATACTGATATCGAGCTTATGGTAGCGACAATCGAGGTGAGCTTGATGTAATGCCCGTAAAATCCCTGGGTGGTAACTATCGAATAATGAACTTACTCTGGGGTTATTACGGTCGACGGCTAACAGATATTGAGTCAGATCGTTGCTACCAACGGAAACAAAATCGACACGTTTAGCCACTTCATCGAGTTGATATAACAGCGCAGGAACCTCAAGCATTATGCCGATTCTAGGCATAACAATCGCGCTATTGACATCATTTTTTAATTCAATAAACGCCTGCTGCAAATATTCAAGAGACTGATCAATCTCATCTAAGTTACTGACCATAGGCAGTAAAATACTCAATTGCCGCCCTTGTGCACCAGCCAACAGCATAGCTCTTAACTGCACTAGAAATAGTTCCGGATGGTCGAGCGATAACCGAATACCCCGCCACCCAAGGAAAGGGTTATCTTCTTTAATCGGAAAATAAGGTAAAGGTTTATCTCCGCCCACATCTAAGGTGCGCATCACGACTGGTCGACCGGACGCCGCCGATAACACCTGCTGATACACTTTCACTTGCTCAGATTCACTCGGGAATCGTTGTTGCAACATAAAAGGGATCTCAGTGCGGTAGAGCCCAATCCCATCTGCGCCTTCGGCAATTTCAGAGGCGACACCACTGAGCAAACCCGCATTTAAATACAAACGGATACGAGAGCCATCCGTGGTCACTGAAGGTAAAGAGAGTTCCTGAGCATATTGTCGCTGTAGGGCTTTTTGCGCCGAAATCAAACTGCGGTATTCACTGACAATCGCGGGGGATGGCGACACCATCAAGTGTCCACGACTGGCGTTAACCACTAAGAGTTTTTGATCTATATCGGCGGACAATAACTGCTCTACCCCCGTTATCGCTGGTACGCCCAGTGCCCGAGCGAGAATAGCAGCATGGGAATTGACGCCACCAAGCTCAGTCACAATTCCCGCTAACTTTTGCCTTGGGAACTCAGCCAACATAGTCGCATCGGCTTCACGGGTCACTAAAATAACCGGTTTATCGGGCTCAAGCTCTAAACGCTCAGGCTCAATAAGCTGGCGTAATACTTTTTGACCTAAGTCGCGGATATCACTCGCCCGCTCCTTAAGATAAGGATCCTCCATCGCCAAAAATTGCTGGATGTATCTAAGGGACACACGACTGACCGCAGATTCGGCCTCCCACCCCAGTTGAACTTCACGGGCGTATTCCCCCCCTAAGCTGGCATCATCGAGCAATAACAACAACGCATTGAAGATAGAGACAACCTCTTCATCCTGCTCACGGTCAAATCGTTGGGATAGGGCGCCAATTGCCTCTTTGCACCGCCCCATTGCCGCGACTAATCGGCTAGATTCCAGTGCAATATCTTGGCAATGTATATCGGGTTGCTCTAGGGAAATTTCTCCGCCCAGCACAAAGGCATGGGCAATGGCGATGCCATTTGAGGCTGAAGTACCTTGAAAAAGAATCTGTTGGTGATGCGAACTCACCTGTGCCTTTTGTTTCAAACCGCGCACCGCCATCGCGAGCTGAGCGGCAAGCGTCATCAAAAAGGCTTCTTCACCTTCGCTAAACTGACGAGCACTCGCCTGCTGGACAACGATAACGCCAACCACAGCTTTCTGATAGATGATAGGCACAGCTAAAAAGGCACGGTATTCCTCTTCGGCCACTTCAGGAAAGAGCTTAAATCTAGGGTGCACCCGGGCATCGGCTAAATTAACGGCTTCTTCTCGTTCGGCGGCTAAACCCACTAATCCTTGGCTGAGTGGCATACGCACTCGACCGACGGCACTTTTTTCAAGGCCATCGGTGGCAGATAACACGAGTTCTTGCTGCTCTAGAATATAAACTGAGCAGCACTGGGTTTCCATCGCGGCCTTCGTCGATGAAACTAAGACTTCTAATGCGGTTTCTAGACTATGGGCAGATGCCACAGCCTGGGTGATATCCCTGAGCGTATTTAACACTGTTTTCAATCCTCTTTTGAAAATCAGCCTGTTGCCTTTTGCCGTCCCCGCTTTTTCGGTATTTCTTGGGTCTGGAATGACAATGCCGTTACCGCAAACTCTTTCATTACCTTACGATAAACATCACGCTTAAATGAGACGACTTGCCGTACAGGATACCAATAACTTACCCAACGCCAATCATCAAACTCAGGATGTCCCGAAGAACTCAAATTAATCGCACTGTCTTGGCTTTTCAGTTGTAACAGAAACCACTTTTGCTTTTGCCCAATACACACAGGTTTACTGTCTTGCCTCACTAAACGCTTTGGCAGACGATACCTTAACCAAGAGCGAGTGGAAGTTAATATATGTACGTGCTCGGGTCTTAGGCCCACTTCTTCATATAACTCACGGTACATAGCTTCCTCCGCCGACTCACCGTCGTCGACCCCCCCTTGGGGGAATTGCCATGAGTGTTGACCGAAGCGTCTGGCCCACATGACTTGGCCGTATCTGTTACAAATTATTATGCCCACATTTGCGCGAAAGCCGTCGCTATCAATCACATGGACTCCGTATAAGGATAAATTTTAATAAACTGATTGTTTCATAAAGCTTGTCTCTCAGCAAACCTCTATTTTAAGCCGAGTTTTGGATAAATAAACCGCCTACTCGTATTTATCAACAAAGCAAGGTCAGGTAAATGGGGAATATCCACATTTTCTGTGGATATCTCTGTTTGAAACTCCCGTAAACTTGTTAGATCGTTCAAAAAACATCTGTTAAGTGCAGTTTACCTCTTTTACCCAAAAAGATTAATACAAAATAAATTCAATAGCATAGGCAAATTCATTTACAACTTAATGCACAAAACATCATTAAAGGTCATTTTTTAACCCATGGCGTCTATGGTGATCATTTCTTAAATCAGTGCCAATGTTATACACAGAACATACAAAAATTTGCTCACAATTAGGTAGACTAAGGACGATTTTTGCCATTGACTTGCATTTTCTATTGGGTTAAAGAGGCAGTTTTCAGGAGTTATCCATAATATCTGTGGATAACTATGTGGGGAACGCAAGGGAAAACCGAGAGTAACTCTGAACACTTTTATCAAATGATGAAAATCAACCTTATATCATCAGCTAAATCATAAGGTTATACTTAGCCACCGACTAAAGCATAGATATCAACTGTGCAGTTCATTTTTTAACCTCTGTTGCTAAGCGCTTATTTTTCAGTAAAATTCCACCTATGAAACCCATAATTCCTCCCCAGAATCTTACCGAATTACTCGAACGCGCCCATATGCTGGCGGGCATTAGCTTGGCCCAAATTGCGGCTCAGAGGGGCATTCCCGTCCCCAAGGATCTTAAACGTGATAAAGGCTGGGTCGGTCAATTAGTTGAAATGGAGTTAGGGGCAACTGCGGGTTCAAAGCCGGAACAGGATTTTTTACATTTAGGCGTTGAGCTTAAGACGATTCCTATCGATGCGCAGGGAAAACCCCTCGAAACGACTTATGTATGTGTCGCCCCGCTAATCAATATTGAAGGACTCACTTGGCAAAGCAGTTTAGTGTGCCACAAGCTGCAACGGGTACTCTGGGTTCCCGTAGAGGGAGAGCGGCAAATCCCTGTTGGTGAGCGGCGGATAGGGACACCGATCCTGTGGGAGCCCGATCCGCAGGAGCTATATCTATTACAACAGGATTGGGAAGAAATCATGGAACTTATCGCCCTAGGCCAGGTTGAGAAGCTCACCGCCCGTCACGGTGAAGTATTACAACTGCGCCCTAAAGCGGCCAATAGTAAGGCACAGACCCAAAGTATTGCCGAGGATGGCAGCCTTAAAATGACCAATCCCCGTGGCTTCTATTTAAAAACAGCCTTTACAGCAATGATACTAAATAAAGTGTTTGGTTAAATTTTCGTAGCAATATGGACTTGTATTGATCCAGATCACAAATATCACTGGTACTTTAGTGATGATTTTCTATAAACTACGGCATCCTGAAGTAATGGTCGTATTCGGATAAAAAGCGAGTAGTGAGAACACGTAGACAAGCGAAAAAACTTCTTTTTGCGATATTAGCTTGGGCGATTGCCATGGCTGCTTTCGTGTTTTTTCGATATGCACAATCACCCGAGCTGCCCCAATGGGCGGTAGGCTCGGCCGATCTCGCCACCCTTGCCATTTATATGGGCATCATTTTTGGCAGCCTACATTGGATGTCGAATCTGATCACCGATTTTAGTGCCATCAATCGCCTTCCTTATATCTTCTCAGTGATTTTTAAAGGTTTATTCCTATTACTCGGCGCAACAACCTTAGCCTACATGACCCAGTTCTTAAATATGTGGGCCATTGAAAATCATATGTCCACCTTAAGACAAATGCTCACGGCACACATACTGTACAGCCCTTCGTTTCAAGCTTTGATTGTATATTTAGTCGTTGTGCGTGTGAGTCTAGCCTTCGTCGAACAAATGGCACTCCTTGTGGGGCCACGTATTTTGCTCAATATTGGATTGGGTAAATACCACAAACCCCGCTATGAACAGCGTTTATTCCTTTATTTAGATATGGTTGCCTCAACCACACACGCGGAATCTCTCGGGGATTATCGCTTTAGTCGCTTAATTCAAGACAGTTTTAGCCTACTATCGGAGACGGTAACGAACAACGAAGCCGAAATTTATCGTTATATGGGCGATGCAGTGCTTATCCATTGGCCATTAGAAGAAGGAATTGTGCACGACCGCTGCATGAATATTTATTTTGAATTTAGCCAGCAACTAAGTTGGCAACGCCGCTACTTTGAAGAGCATTATGGTTTTGTACCAAAATTTAAAGCGGCGGCCCATTGTGGCCAAGTGGTAGCAGCTGTCGTCGGCGTGCAAAAACAAGAAATTAGCTTCTTTAGCGATGTACTCAACACCTTAGCGAGACTGCAGGATCAGTGTAATCCCCTGGGGCAACGTATGTTGATTTCAGGGGCATTGGCAGGACGCTTAGATAATCCGAATAGCGAGTATCGCCTATCCCATTTAGGGCCCGTCAAACTCAAAGGAAAACAACACTCGATTGAAGTGTTTGGCGTTTCCCCTCTTTAAGTTATCCGCTCGCCATTCTAACCTTTTTGGTCGCAAACGACTTCAATAGGAACTTCAAGTGGTGAGCTTTCGCATCTTGAAGCGGTTTGACTATAGAATCATTGCGTATCTTTAGTCAGTAACTTTTGGATCATTAAGCCTAAAGTACGGAAGGTTAAAATACGACTGGTCGTTTGCCGCCAGACTAAACCGATATCACGGTATGGCGCTTCACCCGGTGGCGTCATCACCACCAAATCGGTGTCATTTAATATCCCCGCATCTATGGCCATTTGCGGTAAGAAAGTCGTTCCGAGTTTACTGTTCACCATTTGTACTAAGGTGTGCAGACTCGTCGCCGCAAAGGGATTCACCTTAGCACTATCACCCAGTTGGCAAGCGGTAATCGCATGGCCCGTAATGCAATGCTCACTCTGTAATAGAAATATACTCTCGTCCGGTAAAGCTTGATAATCAATGGGCTGATGAATACCACTCGCGAGATCTTTATGGATCACCATTTTAAAGGGATCGATTCCCACCTTCATGCTGTGATAGCCACTGGTATCTACGGGTAACGCCAAGATCAATAAATCCAACTCCCCTTTGCCTAATGCATCCAATAAACGCTCAGTGGTATCTTCCTTTAGCAATAGACTCATCGCCGGGTAAGCCTGTTGGCATTGGCGCACAACGCGACTCAATAAAAACGGGGCTATGGTGGGAATACAACCTAAGCGTATATCTCCCGTCATAGGCTCGCCCTGGTTCTTAACCAGTTCGACCAAGTCATCCACATCGGTGAGAATTTTACGGGAGCGCTGAACGACCTCCTCGCCAATGGCGGTAAACATAAAGGACTTATGATCCCGCTCAATCAACTGGTGTCCAAGCTGCTCCTCTAAATTTTGAATGCCACTGGACAAGGTTGATTGACTGACAAAACACACCTTGGCAGCGCGATTAAAGTTTTGTTCTTGATGGAGATTGACCAAATAAAATAAATTTTTCAGGCTAGGTAAGCTTTTCATTTTATCGATTGCCATTAAGGTTATGGATTAGAAAATTAAATATACTCTACCATAAGTTAGCAACAATAAGCTGGCATTAGTTATCAAGACTGTGAGCAGAATCGATATTCCATCATTCGCAGATGAAGGCTGGGATCACCCATAATATTGCAGAAAAAAAGCCTGTTTTGGAGAAAAAATAAACAGATGAATTGGCGCAGCTTAACTCAGCATGACTGCGCCAATGGAGATCAAGCGAAGGATTTAGGCCTTAGCCTGTAGGAAGAGCTTTAACTGCTGTAGGTCCGCACTCGCATGTTCGACGATCTCAGCGACCCAAGATCCATGTTCTGCATCCCAACGCGCTTCTTCACCGTGTTGCAGTAACTGAGCAATCTGTTGAATACGTTTTAAACCAACGGATCCCGCAGCCCCTTTAAATTTATGGGCTTCGGAGCACAGGGTCTCTTTGTCTGCAGCATCGTTAGCCTTTACTAGGTTCCCCACATATTCAGGCATTAATTGCTCAAATAACACCACACTCTTAAGTAATGTTCCCGCGCCAATGGCGCTGCAGTACTGTTCCAGAGTATTGAGGTCTAGGATTGCTTCTAATTCAACTGTGGCCATCTAGGCCCCCCTTAAGTAGTCCAATGCTTAAAACGAGTTTATGACATGATACCCACTAAAATTGTCTGTGCAACTTATAGCGGCATTTGTTGTCCAATAAGCCTTTAACTTAACAGAAAATCAACCATTTAAATAAGTAAATACTGTCAATTTGTCGCATTCATAGCAAAATGCTGTGACTATCATAGTCACTCTAGTGCATCCCCTTGTCCACCAAAACGCTGCAAATTATCCACAATCGCGACTAAACCATTCCAGCGATAGGCGCACCAATCTGGTGCTAATAGCATAGGTTTTTTCGCATAGGCAGTGACGCGATGAAAAATGACATCCTTTGGAGTATGTCGGATAAGTTCGCCAACGCTCGCGGCGTACTCTTCTATCGTCAGCAGCGGCAAACGCCCGCTTCGCCAAGCTTTGGCCATAGTACTCCCTTCGACAATATGGAGAGGATGCAATTTAAGCCCATCAACACCTTGTTTCAACACGGCTTTTAGTGTGCTCATCACATCATCATGGGTTTCATCTGGCAGACCAAGGATAAGATGAGTGCATACCTTAAGACCGCGAACTCTCGCCCTAGCCACAGTTTCACAATAACAGGCAAAATCATGGCCACGATTGATCTTGCGTAATGTTTTATCATTAGCCGTTTGTAACCCTAATTCCAACCAAACATCGGTGCCTTTTTCTTGATAGTTTACGAGTAAATCAAGCACTTCATCGGGCACACAGTCGGGTCGCGTGCCGACACACAGGCCAACAATGTCACTGTCTCTCACCGCCTCATCATACTTATCCATAAGCACTTGGTACTCGCCATAGGTGCTCGTATAAGCCTGAAAATACGCGATAAATTTATCAGCATTCAGTTTAGGTTTCGCCTCTTTATAACGGGCTTTCCCCTGTTCTAACTGCTCACTGATGCTGAACGTTTCCGCTTGCTGATGACTAAAAGAAGCGACATTGCAAAAAGTGCACCCTCCACGCCCAAGGGTGCCATCCCGATTAGGGCAAGTGAATTGGGCATCGATAGTTAACTTACGTAATCTCTCTCCATATTTAGCCTTACATACGGCGCCGAATGTGTTGACATATGCATCGAGCCCCATTACGGCACCCACCGAATTTCATATCGTTTCATTTAAAATAACCAAGATAAAACCGCAAATTGCAAACAAAAAAGCGGGGTAAACAAAATAAAAAACCTATTATAAACAAAGCTGACCTCGATTTTTTAGCGACAGGTCAAATTCCTCCTCAATAGTCAGCGCGGCTAGCAATAATTCGAGCCACAGTTCCCATTTCATTTACACTTTGTGATTTAGTGCACGCTTAAAAAGAATAACAATTCACTTATTTTAAATTTTTATACTCTCACTGTATTTGCAATAAAAATCACTATTTCTAAATCAAAAACAATCAGCCACAATGTTACACTTTGGTAAATCTGCAGTGTTGTTATTTTTAAAATTCTTTTTATTCATAATGTTATACAGCGCTTTCATCAGTTAACGTCAACGTAAGCTGATTGTGATTTGTGTATAAAACATGAATTAATACCCATATTTTATGCAAATTTTTGGTTTGACCTTTAGTGAATCTCAGGCTAATTTGGGTGGTTCGGGTGCATATCTATAGAAAGTCTTTACATTTCTCCCCGAGTAGTAATTAGTTGAGGTCTAGGGAGGTTTTTGTATGAGCTTATATCATCCCAGTTTTGAGCGGGACAATTGTGGTTTTGGGTTGATAGCACAAATGGATGGCGAAGCCAGCCATCGTATCGTGCGCACGGCTATCCATGGCCTCGATCGCATGAAGCACCGTGGCGGTATCGCCTCCGACGGTCGCACCGGTGATGGTTGTGGTTTATTGATGCAACTGCCCGTACAGTTTTTTGAAGCGATCGCCTCGGAAAATGATTGGCATTTAAGCCGCAAGTTTGCCGTGGGTATGCTGTTTTTAAGTCAAGATGATGAACTGGCCGACCAAGCTAAGTTTATCCTTGAGCGCGAACTCGAGCGTGAAACCTTAAGTATTGCGGGTTGGCGTAAGGTCCCCGTCAATCCCGATGTGTTAGGCGAAATCGGTAAGTCCAGCCTGCCACAAATCTACCAAGTACTGATCAATGCCCCCATTGGCTGGCGTGAAAAAGACTTGGAACGCCGCCTTTATATGGCGCGTCGCCGCTTAGAGCAGCAAATCATCGACGACAAGGACTTCTATGTCGCGAGTTTGTCAGGCCAGGTTATCGTCTATAAAGGCCTGATGATGCCTGTAGACTTACCCGCGTTTTATCCCGATCTCGCGGACATTCGCTTAAAAAGCTCTATCTGCCTATTCCATCAACGTTTCTCAACCAATACTTCTCCTAAATGGCCATTAGCTCAGCCCTTTAGATATTTAGCCCATAACGGCGAAATCAATACTATTACCGGTAACCGTCAATGGGCCCGTGCCCGTGCCTATAAGTTTAATTCACCGCTACTGCCTGATTTGCAGCAGGCCGCGCCCTTTGTGAATGAAACAGGCTCAGACTCTTCATCCTTAGATAACATGCTGGAAATGCTGTTATCCGGTGGCATGGACTTATACCGTGCCATGCGGTTATTGATCCCGCCTGCTTGGCAAAGTAATCCAGAAATGGATGACGAATTAAAAGCCTTCTACGACTTTAACTCTATGCACATGGAACCTTGGGATGGTCCGGCAGGTATTGTGATGACCAACGGTCGCCATGCCGCCTGCGCCGTTGACCGTAACGGTCTGCGTCCATCGCGTTATGTGATCACTAAAGACCGTATTTTAACCCTCGCCTCCGAAGTCGGTATTTGGGATTACGCCGCCGATGAGGTGATTGAAAAAGGCCGCGTTGGACCGGGTGAGTTACTGGTACTCGATACCTTAAACGGCCGCCTGTACCAATCCTTTGAAATTGATAACGACTTGAAACGTCGCCACCCCTATAAAGAATGGATGGCGAAAAACAGCCGAACCTTGATCCCAGCGGAGCAACTCACCACAGAGCAACACGGTGCCAGTGAACTGAGCAACGAGCAATTGCTGCAATATCAAAAGCAATTTGGCTATACCCGCGAAGAATTAGAGCAGGTTATCTGGGTTCTCGCTAAACAGGGTGAAGAGGCCACGGGCTCCATGGGCGATGATACCCCGATGGCCGTGCTGTCGAAAAAATCTCGCTCACTCTACGACTATTTCAGGCAGAAATTTGCCCAGGTCACTAACCCGCCCATCGACCCATTACGTGAAAAACATGTCATGTCGTTGGCGACCTGTATCGGCCGCGAGCAGAACCTGTTTAATGAAACCACAGGGCACGCTTATCGCGTGATGTTCAACTCGCCAATTTTATTATTCAGTGATTTTAATCAGTTACTTGGCCTAGATAGCACTTACTATCGCGCCAATATCGTCGATTTAAATTATGATCCACAGGAAGGGCTCGAAAACGCCATTCGTCGCATCACCTCAGAAGCCGAACGTTTGGCCCGTAGCGGTACCACTTTGCTTATCCTCTCGGACAGAGCCATAGGTAAAACGGCGCAAGTGATCCCTGCGGCAATGGCGGTGGGCGCTGTGCAACAAATGCTGGTGAATAAGAGCCTGCGCTGCGACACCAACATCATTGTTGAAACCGCATCGGCGCGGGATCCGCATCATTTTGCCGTCCTGCTCGGCTTTGGTGCCACGGCGATTTATCCATATTTAGTGTATGAATCAATTTCTGAACTGGCGAAGCGTCACCAGTTAACAGACACCACGGCACTGATGCTGAACTTCCGTTACGGCATCGAAAAAGGCCTGCGTAAGATCATGTCTAAAATGGGCATCAGCACTGTGGGTTCTTACCGCTGTAGCCAGCAATTTGAAGCCATAGGCATAGCCAGTGATGTGATTGAACTGTGCTTTAAGGGTGTCATCAGCCGCATCGAAGGTGCAAGCTTTGCCGAAATAGCCCAAGATCAAGCGTTATTGCATAAAGCGGCCTACCGTGCCCATGTGCCATTGCCGCAAGGTGGCCTGCTGAAATACGTTGAAGGCGGTGAGTATCACTGCTTTAACCCAGATGTGGTCAACACCTTGCAGGCGTCATTGAAAGACAAAGACTTCGCTACCTATAAAAAGTTTGCCGAGTTAGTCGACAATCGCCCTATTGCCACACTGCGCGACTTAATCGGTATTAAAGGTGCTCAAACCTCGATTGACATCACCAATGTAGAAGCGGCAGCAAATCTATATTCACGTTTTGACAGCGCAGCCATGAGTATCGGCGCCTTAAGCCCTGAAGCCCATGAGGCATTAGCCATCGCGATGAATCGCTTAGGCGGCCGCTCTAACTCGGGTGAAGGCGGTGAGGATGCTCGCCGCTTTAATACCGAGCGTAACTCGGCGATTAAGCAGATTGCCTCGGCGCGCTTTGGCGTTACGGCACACTACTTAGTCAACGCCGATGTGTTGCAGATTAAAGTCGCCCAAGGGGCAAAACCCGGTGAAGGTGGCCAGTTACCCGGCCATAAAGTGAGCGTTGAAATCGCCGGCCTGCGCCACGCGCGTCCTGGTGTGACCTTGATTTCACCGCCACCACACCACGATATTTATTCTATCGAAGATTTAGCTCAGCTGATTTTCGACTTGAAGCAAATCAACACTAAAGCACTGATCTCTGTGAAGCTAGTGTCAGAACCCGGTGTAGGCACTATCGCCACGGGCGTAGCCAAAGCCTACGCGGATATGATTACTATTTCAGGCTACGATGGTGGCACAGGTGCCAGCCCAATCACCTCAGTGAAGTATGCGGGCAGCCCTTGGGAGCTAGGTTTAGCCGAAGTGCATCAATCCCTAGTAGAAAATGGTCTACGCCATAAAATTCGCCTGCAGGTCGATGGCGGTTTAAAAACCGGTACCGATGTGATTAAAGCTGCGTTGTTAGGCGCCGAAAGCTTTGGTTTTGGTACTGTGCCTATGATTGCCTTAGGCTGTAAGTACCTGCGTATCTGCCACTTAAACAACTGTGCGACTGGCGTGGCAACTCAGGATAAAAATCTGCGCGACAATCATTACCACGGCCTGCCAGAGCGAGTGATGACTTACTTTGAGTTTGTTGCCGAGGAAGTGCGTGAATGGATGGCGACCTTAGGGGTAAATAAGTTTGAAGACCTCGTCGGCCGCAGTGAGTGGCTACATACCTTAGAAGGCCAAACAGAGAAGCAACGCGGGCTCGATTTAGCGCCGATCCTGTATCAGCCTAAGGTCAAAGCCAGCACATCGCGTACCTGGCAAGAAACCAATCCGCCCGCAGATTTAGGGCTACTCAATCAACATCTGCTCAACGAGTGTCAAAGTGCGGTCGATAAGGGCGAATCTTTCGATGCCGCTTACAGTATCAACAACACCGACCGCTCAGTGGGAGCAAGACTGTCGGGCTATATCGCAAGCACGCTCGGTGTTAAAGGCACCAAAGCGCCGGTCAAACTGAGCTTTAACGGCAGTGCTGGCCAAAGTTTTGGCGTGTGGAACAGCCCAGGACTTGAGTTAAAACTCTGCGGTGATGCTAACGATTATGTCGGTAAAGGCATGTCTGGCGGTAAGATTGTGATTTACCCACCACTGGGCAGTCCATTCCAGAGCGAGCGCAGCGCCATCGTCGGTAACACTTGTCTCTATGGCGCGACAGGCGGCAAGTTCTTCGCTGCGGGTCAAGCGGGTGAGCGTTTTGCGGTGCGCAATTCGGGGGCGATTGCCGTGGTCGAAGGGCTCGGTGATAACGGCTGTGAATATATGACTAGCGGTATTGTGGTCGTGCTTGGTAAAACTGGGGTGAACTTCGGCGCAGGCATGACGGGCGGCTTTGCCTATGTGTTCGACCAATTCGGTCGTTTTAACCGCCGAGTCAACACTGAGCTTGTCGATACTCAAAAGCTGGAATCACCGATCCATCAACAACATTTAAAAGGCTTAATTGAGGCCCATGTGGCCGAAACGGGCAGTGAGCATGCCAAGATGATCCTAAGTGATTTTGGTAACTGGTTGGATTGCTTTGTATTAGTTAAACCTAAAAATATTGCGGTTGCCGATCTGCTCAAACTAGAGCAATCAAACCCAGAATTAGTCGTAAAAGCGGGGTAATGGCGCATGAGTAACGATTTTCAATTTATTGAAGTGGGTCGCAAAGACCCCACTAAACACCCTGCGGCAAAGCGTGCGACTCAGTTTATTGAGATTTATCAGCCTTTTGCTCAGCCTCAAGTGGCAGAACAAGCGGATCGCTGTTTAGATTGCGGCAACCCTTATTGTGAGTGGAAATGTCCACTGCACAATTATATTCCTAACTGGCTGAAGCTGGCCCAGCAGGGCCGCATCATGGAAGCGGCGGACTTAGTGCATGAGACCAACACCCTGCCAGAGATCTGCGGCCGTGTTTGTCCACAGGACAGGCTCTGCGAAGGTGCTTGTACCTTAAACGATGACTTTGGTGCCGTGACTATTGGTAATGTGGAAAAATACATTACCGATACCGCTATCGCCCAAGGCTGGCGCCCAGATATGAGTAAGGTCACGCCGCGCGCTGAACGAGTGGCAATTGTTGGTGCGGGTCCTGCTGGCCTCGGCTGCGCGGATATACTCGCCCGTAATGGAGTAAAAGCAGTAGTCTTTGATAAATATCCTCAAATTGGTGGCTTACTGACCTATGGTATTCCGTCTTTTAAACTCGACAAAAACGTCATGGCGACCCGTCGCAGTGTATTAGAAGGCATGGGCATTGAGTTCAAACTGGGTGTTACTGTGGGTAAGGACATCCCATTTACTAAACTGCTCGAAGAATACGATGCCGTCTTCCTCGGTATGGGCACCTATACCGCGATGAAAGCAGGCCTTGAGGGTGAAGATGCCCAAGGGGTATACCAAGCGCTACCCTATTTGATTGGCAATACCCACCATTTAATGGGCACGCAAGATGCACAAACGCCCTACCTGAACCTTGAAGGTAAACGTGTGGTGGTATTAGGCGGTGGTGATACCGCGATGGATTGCGTGCGCACAGCCGTTAGACAAGGTGCCAGCAGCGTAGTCTGTGCTTACCGCCGTGACGAGGCCAATATGCCGGGCTCACGCCGTGAAGTGCAAAATGCGCGGGAAGAAGGCGTTAACTTCCTGTTTAACCGTCAACCTGTGGCGATTAAAACCCAAGATGGCAAAGTAGTTGGCATTGAATGCGTCGAAACCGCCATGGGCAAAGCCGATGCAAGTGGTCGTCAACGCGCCGAAGCGATTGCCGGTAGCGAACAGTTGCTCGAAGCCGATGTGATTATTATCGCCTTCGGTTTCCAACCTAGCCCAGCACCTTGGTTTGCCGAGCATGGTATCGAGCTCGATCAATGGGGCCGAGTTAAAGCGAGTAAGTTAGATGAAAACCCATTCCAAACCACTAATCCGAAAGTATTTGCCGGTGGTGATATGGTGCGCGGTTCAGACTTAGTAGTAACTGCCATTGCCGAAGGTCGCGATGCCGCCCAAGGTATTCTTAACTACCTAGATTAATTAGCTGTTTTTTGTTTTCTCCCTGTAACTGAGGACCCCGGACTCGTGCATACGAGTCCGAACCATTTGCTTGTAACTTATCGCAAAAAATGGATAAAAAGCGCGCACCTTAGGGTGTGCATTTTTTTACCTATACCCCGTTTAACATTATCCCTATCAAGCAATCGCAATCCCACAATAACGCCAAAGCATAACTGTGGTATATTAGCCGCCATTCCGTCGTCCCACATCTGAAGTGGAATCAAAAAAGGTCTCCCATGAAAATTGGTATTATTGGCGCAATGGAGCCAGAAGTTGCCCATCTTATTGCGGCTATGACAAACGCCTCATCGCAAACGATTGCTGGTATTGAATTTATTGCTGGAACCCTCGCAGGCAAAGACGTAGTAGTGACTCGCTCTGGCATAGGAAAAGTTGCCGCCAGTATCGCCACCACCCTACTGATTGAGAAATATGCGCCGGATGCGGTGATCAACACAGGTTCTGCCGGTGGATTTGTCGATAGCCTTGCTATTGGTGATATTGTGATTTCATCGGAAGTACGCCACCACGATGTGGATGTCACGGCATTCGGTTATGAAATTGGCCAAATGGCGCAGCAACCTGCCGCGTTTATCCCTGCGCCCTATCTGGTCGACGCGGCCAACAAAGCCATTGCCCAGCTAGGTGAAGTCAAAGCGATTGAAGGTTTGATCTGTACTGGTGATAGCTTTATTTGCGATCCTGTTCGCACCCAAACCATGCTGAAAAACTTCCCGATGATGGCCGCCTGTGAAATGGAAGGCGCTGCCATCGCTCAAGTTTGCCATCAGTTTGGCGTGCCATTTGTCGTGATCCGCTCCCTCTCTGATAATGCCAACAATGATTCACCAGTTGATTTTGATTCTTACCTTGTTAAAGCCGGTTACCATTCGGCACTGATGGTGATGTTATTGCTCGAGCAATTACAGCCCAGCTCAGTAAACTAACCATCTCAGCGGAAAGTACCAAATGCACAGTTCTTTTTATCAACAACTTATCGAAATTGATGGGGCTTTGTTTGAGGGCTTTTTGGTACTTTTCTTCGCCCTACTGCTGGCGCGCCTAGCGCCCCTGCCCCGGGAAATGCAGCCACTCATTTGGTTTAGCCATTTAGCCAAACAACTCGCAGCCAAAGTTAATCGCCCTGAGCGCTCACCGAGTCAACAGGCGACGGCGGGCTTTTTAGCTATGCTGTTGCTGGTATTTCCATTTTGGGCCATCATCACTTTTTTGCTCGAACTCGCCGCATTCCCATGGTTTTTTGAATTCTTAGTCCTCTATCTATGCTTAGGTGACGCAGGTTTTAGCCAAGTTGCAGATGAAATTGCTAAAGCACTCAAACGTCAGGATAATGTCAGCGCAAAAAAGCTATTACAGCCGTGGGTTGTCCGCGATACGGATAGTCTATCGGAAGTGGGATTAACCAAAGCCACTATTGAAAAGCTCGCTACCGCGCCAATTTACGGCACGGCTTCGACTATCTTCTTCTTTGCTATCGCCGGTGCCCCTATGGTGCTGGCGGTACGTATGATTAAGCAATTGGAACTCAGCTGGCCGCCGATACAGCCGCAATATCAGCACTTTTGCCGCACAGCCCACAGTTTATCAACTGTACTGCTCGCCATCCCAGCTTGGCTTTGGAGTCTTTCGATAGCTATCCAAGGCGGTCCTCGTGCCTTAGCCAAGCTCTTTCATATCCCAAAGAATCACCCTGCGCTACGGGGCTATGTACTGAATATCAACCTTGTCGCCAGTATTTTAAAAATTGAACTTGGCGGGCCACAAAAGTTTGCAGGCCAACGCATCGATACCGCACGGATCAGCCATGGCCCACTGCCGACAAGCGATACCATAACGCCGGCACTGAAACTCACCTCTAGGGCCTGTGCTATTTGGTTTAGCTTTATCATCCTATTACCATTGCTTTGGGCGAGTTTACGCTGGTTACAAAGCCTGTGATATGATGCCGCATTATCTTAACGTGAAGTTAAAGGCTGACTATCGTGCTCGAAAATATGCATGTTTCATTAACAACTCCTGCCTTGTTATTTCCAGCTATATCATTGTTACTACTCGCTTATACCAATCGCTTTTTTGCCCTAGCGGCATTAATCCGCACCTTAAGCAGTGGTGAAAAACCCGTACATAAAGATCAAATTAAAAACCTGAGTCAGCGCATTACCATTATTCGGCGCATGCAGGAAGCGGGCGTGTCCAGTTTTGCCCTGTGTGTACTGTGCATGATTTTTATTTATATCGGTTTTAACAAAATCGGCTCAGTGATCTTTGGTGCCAGTTTGTTACTGCTGCTCTACTCGCTAATTTTATCGGTTATCGAAATCCGTATCTCTGTAGATGCATTAAACATTCATATCAAAGAGATGAGTAAATGAACCATTGGATCTATTTCTTTGATTTATGTGGCACAGCCGTTTTTGCCTTATCGGGCGCACTCGCTGCGGGTCGTCACAGGATGGATCCCTTTGGAGTCATAGTACTGGCCTCTGTGACGGCGATTGGCGGCGGCAGTATCCGTGATGCACTAATCGGAGCTACGCCCGTTTTTTGGATCCGCGATCCCAACTACATCATAGTCATACTAGCAACCGTGTTAGCTTGCTTACTGTTAGTTCGTCGGCCTCGCAAGGTGCCGCAATACACTTTGCCCGTAGCCGACGCCCTAGGTTTAGCGTTATTTACTGTCATTGGCGCCGAAAAAGCCCTCAATATGGGATTAAGTGGCATGATTGCCGTCGTGATGGGCTTGATCACAGGCGTGGGAGGAGGCATTATTCGAGACTTACTGTGTAGACAAATCCCTATGGTATTACGCACAGAAATCTATGCTACCGCATCCATTATCGGTGGTATTGGCTATACCGTGAGTTTGCACTACGGTATGGGGGAAAAAACGGCGTTGTTTCTGGCAATGACCTGTGCATTGATTATCCGCTTAAGTGCTATCAAATGGCATTTGTCGTTGCCGGCCTTTGATCTCAAAACCAAGAGGGAATAATTTGCGAATATTGTGTCTTTTAGTCTGTCTTATTTTTGTTCCGGCCTTGTATCCTCCGTCTGCACACGCCAACTCGGGGGAAATGCCAGAAGAACAGCAGTTAGCCGTAAAATATATGGACGCGCTAACCGAGCACGACTATCAAACACTCGGCAAATTCTATAACCGTGATACCGTCTTCTTCGATAAGACTGCCAATCGTAAATACACGGGGGGCAGGTTTATTATCGACTTCCTCGAGCGCGCCCACGAGGGTGTGCTCGAATATGATTTCAATATCGAACATATGTATAACGCAGGCTCCCTCGTGGTAATGATTGGTAACTATCACTTTAAGGGACCCGGAGAACAGTTTGGCAAACCCGGGAAAATTATTGATGTCGCCATTCCAGGGGTCACCAGCCTTAAGCTCGATATGCGTAACCACAGAGTCACAGAGCATGTAGATCTTATTGATTACCAGACCATGTCAGACCAATTAGCGATGCAGTAGTAGTCACAAAATTTACGCCGCTTTGAAACTTGAGCCTTAAAAACGAGTCCAACTCCCCAATGAGTCAATACTGCTGAGCCAAATGCCTCAGATCTGGCTAAGCCGCTCCGTTTCAATGAGGTTTGTATGAAGTTTTTTGGATTGATAGCCCTACTCGCCCTTAACGGCTTAATGCTGGCTCCCAAAGCACAGGCCCTACAGCCCATTATCGTGTCCTATGCCGTTCAGCCAGTAAGTCATTTCAATCAGCAGTTACGTATCGCCCAGGAGCAGCAGCAAGCTTGGTCCAAAGATCCCAGTAAAATCAGCAGCCAATACGCAGGTAATAAATTCACTTTAGTACGAACCCAAACCAATAAAGACAGTATTTTGACCTATCAGGTGAGTGAACTCTCCAAGCAGCATCCACAGATGCTATTGATTATCTCACTGAAACAAAACGCTAAACTTTGGCAGGTAAGTTCGGCGCAATTGGCGTGGAAATGCAGTGGCGGGCAACATTTTGGCACCGACAGATGCAATATTGCCGAGCATGAAGCCAACACAGCGCCTTAATCTTGTGGGGGAAACAGCTTAAAAACAAAGAGCGCCCTAAGGCGCTCTTTTTGTTAGGTTTACTGCTTTCGATTAACAAACAATAACTTAAACATTTTAAGTCGAACTAGAGTCAGTTAAACCACTGTCATCTGAACTAAAGTCACTTAAACCAAAGTCACTTAAACTAAAGCCATTTACACTAAAGTCACTTACACTAAAGTCACTTTGGCAAACTTGCGTTTACCGACTTGGAATACCGCGACAGTACCAGCAGATAACGTCATGCGACTATCGTCCAGCTTTTCGCCGTCCATCTTCACCGCGCCTTGCTTGATCATGCGCATCGCTTCCGATGTCGATGCCACTAAATCCGCGTCTTTCAACAGATTAGCAATCGCAATACCTTCACCCGCAACTAACTCGATTTCTTCGATATCGTCGGGGATCATGCCCTTAGCGCGGTCGACAAAGGCTTGGTGCGCGCTTTGCGCTGCGGCTTCATCGTGGAAACGTGTGATGATTTCCTTCGCCAAGGCGATTTTAATGTCCCGTGGGTTAGTCCCATTGGCGACATCTTGCTTAAACTGCTCAATTTCAGCCAGAGGGCGGAATGACAACAGCTCAAAATAGCGCCACATTAGGTCATCCGAAATCGACATCAGCTTGCCAAACATTTCATTGGCGGGTTCGCTCACACCAATATAGTTGTGTGCCGATTTAGACATTTTCTTCACGCCGTCTAGCCCTTCGAGCAGCGGCATCATAATCACAGCTTGTGGCTTCTGGCCTTCGGCTTTTTGCAGCTCACGGCCCATTAACAGGTTGAATTTTTGGTCGGTACCACCCAATTCAACGTCGGCTTTGAGGGCAACTGAGTCATAACCTTGCAGCAGCGGATACATAAACTCATGAATCGCAATCGATTGACCCGAGGCATAACGCTTCTTAAAGTCATCACGCTCCATCATACGGGCAACGGTTTGCTGCGAGGCTAAACGGATCATTCCCGCGGCGCCTAATGGCTCTAACCAGCTCGAGTTGAACTCGATACGGGTTTTGACAGGATCCAGAATTTTATAGACCTGCTCTTTATAGGTTTCAGCATTCGCTAATACTTGCTCACGGGTGAGTGGTGGACGAGTGCTGTTTTTACCACTTGGATCACCCACCATACCGGTAAAGTCACCAATTAAGAAAATGACTTCATGACCTAACTCTTGGAATAATCTTAATTTATTTAAAATTACTGTGTGTCCAAGATGGATATCCGGTGCGGTAGGATCTGCGCCTAACTTGATACGAAGTGGACGTCCTTCTTTGAGTTTTTCCAGCAGATCCGATTCGAGTAGGATCTCGTCGGTACCACGTCTAATTTCTGCTAATACTTGGTCTAAATCAGCCATCTCGGCGGGGACTCCTAAGGCCATGGTCATAAAATGAGGAGACTTATGTTACTTGTTAGCCAGCACAATTGAAAGTGTGTACACTAACGGGATTATTCAAGCCTCAGGTTATCGGTATCGGCGTCAATGGGAAAGGTTATTACGTTATTTAAATTGTTGCCTAAAAAGCATCAAATTCTCCTCAGCATTCTTTCTGTTATCACAACGATAACCATGCTATTCCCCTCTGAAGAAGCCCAAGCTTCAAGACAAACCCAAGGTGTCGCAGAACAAGCTCAAGTCAATACCCGTTATGATGTGCCATTAGCCTTCCGCTCGCCGCAACGCCCCGAATCGCTGGATGAGGCACCGGATAATGCCCCCACCAATGCACTCCCTTTGGCATCAAGTGAGGCCCTCGCTATAGGCAAGGGAGCAACAGAATCCTTAGAGAGTGCCCACCATAGGGATGTTGAGCATTTCAACGTGAAAAATGGCGATACCTTAGCCGCCGTATTTGATCGTGCAGGTTTAAGTAGTAAAGACGTGTATGAGATCACTCAGTTGCCTTTAGCCAAGCAAAATTTACTCAAGATCATGCCCGGTGAAGAAATTGTCATTTCCAAGGATGCAAACGGTGATTTAACCGAAGTACGCTACCGTATCGATGCGATTTCAACGCTAGTCATCACTAAAAACCAAGAGCAATATTTTGAAAAAATCTCCGAGAAAGATGTGGAGATCCGCACCCATTTCACCAGCGCTAAAATTAAAAGCAATTTTTGGAATGCTGCCGTCGATGCGGGAATGACAGCTAACCAAATCATGCAGTTATCAACGGTGTTTGGCTGGGATATCGACTTTGCCTTGGATTTGCGTGAGGGCGACAGCTTCGCGATTATCTATGAGCAGGAATATGCCGAAGGGGAGTTTTTACGTAACGGCAATATCCTCGCCGCCGAGTTTATCAACCAGGATGAACGCTATACCGCGATTCGTTATACCGACGGCAACTACTACTCCGAAAACGGCACTAGCATGCGTAAGGCCTTCCTGCGCTCACCCGTTGACTTTAAATATGTCAGTTCGAACTTTAACCCTAAGCGTTTGCATCCTGTCACTGGGCAAGTGAAGGCCCACCGCGGAGTGGATTATGTGGCAGCTATCGGGACCCCCATTAAAGCCGCGGGTAGCGGGCGCGTCATCGAGGCTGGCTATAATCAATTCAATGGTAACTATGTGTTTATTAAACACAACGATACCTACACTACTAAATATTTACACCTCACAAAACGTAATGTCAGTAAAGGCGCCAGTGTTAAACAAGGCCAAATCATTGGTACTTTAGGTAAAACGGGCCGCGTTACAGGTGCGCATTTACATTACGAATTTATCGTCAATGGCGTCCATCGCAACCCAAGAACCATAACGCTACCTAAAGCCGAATCGATTGCGAGAAAAGAAAAAAATCAATTCGATGCACTCAGCCAGCAATTGATGACTACACTTTCGCAAAACAAACAAACGCAATTGGCAATGCAATAACGACAGGACGGACTCCTCTCAATGAAAAATGCTTATTATATTGGACTGATGTCAGGCACCAGCATGGATGGTGTCGATGCGGTATTGGTCGACTTTTCGGGCCCACAGCCACAGCTTATCGCCAGTCATACCGAAGCTATTCCGAGCCATTTACTCAAAGGCTTGCAGCGTTTGTGCCTACCTGGCCCCGATGAAATTAACCGTTTAGGCCGTTTAGATCGCAATGTCGGAGAGCTGTTCGCTTTGGCGGTCAACAATCTGCTCACCAAAACCCAAATTGCCAAACAAGAAATCATCGCCATTGGTAGCCACGGCCAAACCGTGCGCCATATGCCGAACCTCGAAGTGGGGTTTACCCTGCAAATTGGCGATCCTAATACCATAGCAATCGAAACCGGTATTGATGTCATTGCCGATTTTCGCCGTAAAGATATTGCCCTTGGCGGTCAAGGCGCCCCCTTAGTGCCCGCATTCCACCAGCAAACCTTTGCCGAAATAGGTAAAAAGCGCATCATTTTAAATATTGGTGGCATAGCGAATGTGACTTACCTTCCCGGCAATAGCGAGCATGTGCTCGGCTTCGATACGGGCCCTGGGAATACGCTTATCGATGCCTGGATCCAGCAAGTTAAAAGTGAGCCCTTCGATAAAGATGGCGAATGGGCTGCGTCCGGTAAAACCGATCCTGACCTATTAGCTCAGTTGCTATCGCACCCGTATTTTTCCCTTGCTTACCCTAAAAGTACGGGCCGTGAATTGTTCAATCAGGCTTGGTTAGAACAACAATTATCGCCTTTTAATCAATTAGATGAAGAAGATATTCAATCGACATTATTGGATTTGACCTGCCACAGCATAGCCCAAGACATTATTAAACTATCCAATGAAGGGGAGTTATTCGTCTGTGGTGGCGGCGCATTTAATGGCCAACTGATGCAACGTCTTGCCGCCCTATTACCAGGTTATACCTTGGATACTACCTCAGCCCTTGGCGTCGACCCTAAATGGGCCGAAGGCATCGCCTTTGCATGGCTCGCCATGCGTAATCACTTAGGCTTACCCGCCAATCTTCCCGCCGTCACAGGCGCCTCCCGTGAAGCCGTGCTCGGCGGACGATTTAGCGCTAAGTAATTTGCTTTCTCAAAATATCAAGCGATAACCTAAATAAGAGCTTCTAAATGAAGCTCTTGTTGCCTCTAAAACGCCAACTTATCTTTCTCCCTCTTCCTCCCTAAATTTATCAAGAAAATCAGCAGCTATTTTAAATCCGTCTATCATTAGTCACTGAAGCTTAATTAAGTTTCGCTATCTTTATCATGGATGCGCTTGCCAAATTGGAGCGATGCGAGCATCTCATCATAACGATGACAAATATGAGTTTAAGGGAATGACCCTTTGCTATGGGATTCAGTGCCGAATCACCATTCACACTCGATCTCAGCGTAGGTGGTCAATTTAGGAATAAGGATACCTCTTTAACAAAGTGGCACCTTTAAAATAATAGGAAATTAACCGATGAATATGTCACAAAAAATGGCGGCGGAATTTATTGGAACTCTATGGTTAGTCCTTGGAGGCTGTGGCAGTGCGGTACTTGCAGCAGCTTTTCCTGAGGTGGGCATAGGTTTACTCGGTGTCGCGCTCGCATTTGGATTAACTGTGCTAACTATGGCCTTTGCCATAGGTCATATTTCGGGCTGTCATCTCAATCCTGCGGTGTCATTTGGCCTCTGGGCGGGTGGACGCTTTCCTGCGGCAGAATTATTGCCCTATATCATTGCCCAAGTCGCAGGCGGGATTGCGGGCGCAGGCATCTTGTATCTTATCGCTTCTGGTCAGGAGGGATTTTCACTCGCGGGCGGATTTGCCTCTAACGGCTTCGGTGAACATTCTCCTGGCGGCTATAGTATGCAATCGGTCATGATTTGCGAAATCGTTATGACACTGTTCTTCCTGATCATTATTTTAGGTGCGACCGACGAACGCGCCCCCAAAGGGTTTGCCCCGATTGCCATAGGCCTAGGCTTAACCTTGATCCACCTTATCAGTATTCCCGTATCAAACACTTCAGTGAACCCAGCGCGTAGCACAGGCCCGGCACTGTTTGTCGGTGACTGGGCGGTATCACAACTGTGGTTATTCTGGGTCGCACCGATTGTCGGCGCCATATTGGCAGGTTTTATCTATCGCTACTTCCGCGCGGCTGAATAAAAGTCGAAGATCCAACACAACAGCGCCCCCTTGGCGCTGTTGTTCTTTTTCTCATCCCACTCTAATGTTACCATTTAGCCAACTGGTGAATGTTGCTGTGCCTAGTTTTTTATATCTGGGACACAACAGCTTCGCCCTATCCAAGCCAAAGAGATATTTTTCATGAGCAAGACTGTTAAAACCCTCGCTGAGACAGCAGCAATGACACCGGAAGGCCGTTACGATTACCTCGTTGAACAAGTCAAAGAACATAAAACACTTTGGACCCTGCAGGATCAAGACGGTTGTGTAATGCTAACGACCGAAGAAGAAGATTGCATTCCTATGTGGCCAACCGAGGATGCAGCGGAATCTTGGGCCGTCGATGAGTGGAGCGATTGCCAGACCTTAGCGATTCCATACGATGAATGGCATGAAAGATGGGTCCCAGGCATGGAAGATGACGATCTGTTCGTGGCAGTATTCCCAGTTCAGGATGATTTAGGGGTAGTTATTCCACCCTATGAGTTAGACCAACGACTCATCACTAAGCAAAGTCACTAATATAACTGCGAAGCGAGAATGCCGATGAGTGAGCAAGAATCCTCTTTGCCAACGCCCACAGTGACACCAGCGACTAACCCTCGTTTACCTAAACGCCTCATTGTGTTGCTGCTACTCTATGTTGTCGCATCCGTGAGTGGCTTAATAGCCAAACAAGGGGTGTTATTTTGCCTACTCACTCTGTTTATGGTGTTAGGCATTTTAGGTCGCCAAAAGGCGGGGCTCATTATGCTGCGCGGCTACACGCTGGTGCAATTAGCCTTAGTCAGCATGCTGCCAATCATCCTATACGACCCTGATAATTTAGTGGTTGGCCCAACGACTGTGCATTTAGGTGAATGGCAGGGGAAACTTCCCGATTATGTCATTTTTATCGTCTTGATTATCTTATCCCTATTACAGGTCTGGGTCGCTTTCGATAAAAAAGTCAAAGCTTGGTTTAAGCCGAAGCTCAATCTCAATATTATGAATTAAGCCTGTGCTTGCTGATTTCTGCCAACAAAAAAGCCGTCATTTTGACGGCTTTTTTCTCATCCAAATGGGGGAACTTACACCGAGAAACTCGCTCCACAACCACAGGTTGTCGTCGCATTCGGGTTTTTAACAAAGAAGCGCGAACCTTCGAGACCCGAAGTGTAATCCACTTCACCACCGACTAAATATTGCAGGCTCATAGGATCGACGACCAAGAGGACGCCTTGTTTTTCTATCGTAAAATCGCCGTCATTGACCTTTTCATCAAAGGTAAAGCCGTACTGAAATCCAGAACAACCACCGCCCGTCACGTAGACTCGTAGTTTAAGTGCAGGATTTTGCTCTTCTTCCAACAAGCCCTTTACCTTAGCGGCTGCCGCATCGGTAAATTTGATTGGCATTGCAGCATCAGCTTGATCAGTCATTACTACCTCTTACATCAGTTTTCTGGGGCAAATTATCCGTTACCTGACTATTTTGTTCAAGTATTACCCGCGGTTCTTTTTCACCCTGTAATAACTCAGGGACACTATAGACGTGTTCTGTCTGCGAATTCTTGGTCCAGCGGCTCGATGGCACAACCACTTTGACTTTGACTTTCAGTAAATTAAAGCCCGCTGGCACAGTGACCTTGGTATCTATGACCTGAAAATAACGAAAATCAAATTCCAATTTTGAACCCGTGAGTTTGTTCACACTTAGTTCAGCGGATTTGCCATCCTGCAGCCCAATTAAGGTCAATTCGGCTCGACCTTGAATGGCTTGCTTACGTTTTTGTAACTGAGTCAACACCAGTTTGAGATTGTACTCGTCCGCAAGGGCGCCCGATGTCATTTCAAGCCCATGAATGGCAACGCCTTCGGCATTATCATCCGGAGCCATAATGCTACGGTAGAAGGCCAATTCACGCTGCAATTCCTGTTGCTTTTTGAGCTGCTCGCCAAACATCTCCTGCATCTGGGTATTGGCTTCCCGTTCAACTGACAGCTCTAAATTGCGCGTTGCCAGTAATTGGGTTTGCGCCTCTAATTCAGCGGTTAATCGCTGGGATTTACTGCTAATGTGCTTCACTACGGGCTCATCACTACTTAAAAGAATAAAACTAACCCAAGCGCCAAGCAGAAAAGCGACTAACACTAAAAGTGATAAATATATTGAAGATGAACGATACTTGCGCTCCATCACTTGCAGGCGATCTAGCCAACGATGATAATTTGGCATTAGGTAACAGCCCCTTATATAAAATACAATCAACTCAAGAAGAGTTCGATACAATACAACTCAGGCCAATGCAGTGCAATTAACGATAAATAAAGTCGCTATTCAACATGCCGTAGTCACAGCCAAGAAGTATTTAGCTAATGAGCTACGAGATCATTTATCCAAAGCCAAGATCAGTGCGCAGTTATGCATACTGGCGTTACTTTTTGCCATCTTTGCCTCCGGCGTGATCCTGCTGTTTCGACTCTTACTGCTATGGGCGAATCATTTTACCCAGATAGAAAAGCTGGATTTTACGGGGAACGTCGCCGACTGGCGAGCACTGTTGCCACTTTTAGGGGCTATATTAATTTGGGTTGTCGCCAAGCTCGGTTCCAAACGCTACAAACGTATGGGCATCGCCTACGTGTTACATAGGGTTAAATTGCACTATGGTAAAATTCCCCTGCAATCCGCACCGGGGCAGTTTTTTCAAGCACTGTTCGCCCTAGGAACAAACTTCTCCGTTGGGCGAGAAGGCCCCGCCATTCATCTCGGTGCAGTCAGTGCCAGTGTGTTGGCTGAGAAATTCAACCTTCCCGATAACAGCGTGCGCATTATGTGTGCCAGTGGCATTGCCGCTGGGATTGCCGCAACCTTTAACGCGCCCTTGGCGGCGGTAATTTTTGTGCTGGAAGTGATAGTACGAGAATATAAAATTCACTACTTCTTCCCGATTATGCTCTCCGCTATTTGCGGCGCGGTTTCGAGCCAACTGGTGTTTGGTAATGTGCACGAATTTGACCGTATTCAAGTGTTTCACATTCCCCTCGATCACTACCCCATTCTCGCCGTCGGGGGAGTCGTTTTAGGGTGCACGGCTGCATTGTTCAATTACTCACTCCTTAAAGTCACGGCATCGAGTCAGAATTGGCCGTTAATCTACCGTCTGCTTCTCGCGGGAAGTATCACCACTTTGATCGGTTTAATCTTACCCCAGGCGCTGGGAACGGGGGATTTAGCCATTAGCGAAGCCATCAGTGAACACCCAAGTTTATTACTCTTAATCGCCCTGTTGGCCGCTAAAATCATCGCAACCGTTGCGGCGATAGGCCTTGGCATTCCAGGGGGATTAATTGGGCCACTCTACGGCATAGGAGCCTTAATTGGGGCCATTTTAGCTCTAGTGAGCGCGGTCATGTTCCCATCGATCGCTCCCTATGTTGGGCTTTACACTGTGATCGGCATGACGGCCATGATGGGCGTGTGTTTAAGTGCGCCGTTGGCGGCGTTAGTCGCCCTGCTAGAAATGACCAACGATGCCAGTATTATTCTGCCGGCGATGTTTGTGACTATTCCTGCGTTTTTAATTGCCTATCAAGGCTTTAAAACTGACTCTATTTTCTTTAAACAATTAGACATCATGGGGCTAGGCTATAAAGTTGCGCCGGTGAATTTAGCGTTGCAGAAAAAAGGCGTGCGAGCCTTGATGGATAAACGCTTTGTGATCGTCAATAACAACGATGAATTATTACTCGAAGTGCTCAAACGGGCCGAAGGTCGACCCGTGTTAGTGCGTAACGCCGATGATGTTATCGAAATGCTTAGCCTTGAAATGCAGTCCTATGACGATAACATCACCCTCTCGCGTCATCCCATGCAGGGCGTAAGCGATACCGCCACCCTCAACGAAGTTTACCTCCTCTTATTGCCCTGTCGCAGTGGTGAAGTCTTTATTTATCAAGATACGCCCGATAACGTGGTCGGGGTGATCAGTTGGTCGAACCTGCAGCAGGAAATTCGCGCTGGCCAAGCATAATTCTAAACAAACGGCTGAATTCGAGTCACAAAAGCAATGGCTTTATCGCAAAAATCTAACGCTGTGACCCTGCCGCTATTTCGTTGCCCCTGTGCTTCTGCTACAATCGCGCCTCAGCCACCCTACATAACATCAGGGCAGATAAGCGCGATACCGCAGCTTAAAATGCCCCCTAGCAATTGGACAACAGGCTGATGAATCAGTTCGAAGGATCCCATATCCTCTCCGTAAACCAGTTAGATCTTGACTCAATCCAAACTATTTTTAATGTCGCCAGCCGCATGATGCCCTATGCACTTCGAGAGAAGCGCAATAATGTGCTCGAAGGCGCCATTTTAGGTAACCTGTTTTTCGAACCCAGTACCCGTACCCGCGTGAGTTTTGGCTGTGCCTTTAACTTACTCGGCGGCCATGTGCGTGAAACCACAGGTATGGCGTCATCGTCTTTATCTAAGGGTGAGTCCCTGTACGATACGGCGCGGGTGTTATCCACTTATTCCGATGTGATTGCCATGCGCCATCCCGACTCTTATTCGGTAAAAGAGTTTGCCGAAGGCAGCCGCGTCCCAGTGATCAACGGCGGCGATGGTTCGAACGAACATCCGACCCAAGCTTTACTCGATTTATACACTATCCAAAAAGAACTCAAATGTGCCGGCCGCGGTATCGATGGCATGCATATAGCCATGGTCGGCGACTTAAAATTTGGCCGTACTGTGCATTCACTGTCACGTTTACTCTGCATGTATAAGAACATCAGTTTCACACTGATTTCACCTGCTGAATTAGCTATGCCTGATTATGTGATCTCTGACATTGAAAATGCTGGCCATAGCATCAAAATAACCGACCAGCTTGAAGGCCATTTAGATAAAGCAGATATTCTGTATCTCACGCGCATTCAGGAAGAGCGCTTCCCTTCACAGGATGAAGCGAATAAGTATCGCGGCAAGTTCCGCTTAAATCGCAGTATTTACACTCAGCATTGCAAATCTAACACTGTCATTATGCATCCGCTTCCAAGGGATTCACGCGCGCAAGCCAATGAGTTAGATAATGATTTAAACAGCCATCCCAATCTCGCTATCTTCAGACAGGCGGATAATGGACTGTTAATTCGTATGGCTTTGTTTGCATTGACACTCGGCGTTGATAATCAACTCGAAAAATATGAGTGTCCGGTTAATTGGTATTCACGTAAAGCCGATCGCTAGTTGGCTACAGACTTTAAGGACTCAACATGACCCGTTCCGAAGCGCTATTTGAACAGGCTAAAAAAACCATCCCCGGCGGCGTTAACTCTCCGGTTCGTGCATTTAATGGTGTCGGCGGTTCGCCCCTGTTTATTGAAAAAGCAAACGGCGCTTATATTTACGATGCCGATGGCAAAGCTTATATCGACTATGTCGGTTCTTGGGGCCCGATGATCCTCGGCCACAACCACCCTAAAATCCGTGCAGCGGTATTAGCGGCGGTGGAAAATGGCTTGTCTTTTGGCGCACCAACCGAGCTTGAAGTGCAAATGGCCGAGAAAGTCATCTCTATGGTGCCTTCTATCGAGCAAGTGCGTATGGTGAGTTCAGGCACGGAAGCCACTATGAGTGCCATTCGTTTAGCGCGCGGTTTTACCAGCCGTGACAAGATCTTAAAATTCGAAGGTTGTTACCACGGCCATGCGGATTGCCTGTTAGTGAAAGCCGGTTCTGGTGCGTTAACTTTAGGTCAACCTAGCTCACCCGGTATTCCTGAAGACTTCGCCAAACACACCTTAACCGCTGTGTATAACGACTTAGATTCAGTCAGAACCTTGTTCGAACAGTATCCTACAGACATTTCTTGCATCATCATCGAGCCGGTTGCTGGCAACATGAACTGCATCCCACCTATCCCAGGTTTCCTTCAAGGCCTGCGTGATATGTGTGATGAGTTTGGTGCGCTGTTGATTATCGATGAAGTGATGACAGGTTTTCGCGTATCACAAAGCGGCGCTCAAGGTTACTACGGCGTCACACCAGACTTGACCACGCTCGGTAAAGTCATTGGTGGCGGTATGCCAGTGGGTGCCTTCGGTGGCCGTAAAGACGTGATGCAATTTATTGCACCAACCGGTCCGGTTTACCAAGCGGGAACGTTATCGGGTAACCCTATTGCAATGTCAGCGGGTCTGGCACAAATGGACGCCCTGTGTGAAGAAGGTCTGTACGAAGCGCTGAGCGCGAAAACCAAACGTATCGCCGAAGGCTTTAAAGCGGCGGCGGATAAGCACGGTATTCCAATGGCGATCAACTATGTTGGCGGCATGTTCGGTTTCTTCTTCACGGAACAAGCGGAGATCACCCGTTTCGACCAAGTGACCCAATGCAATATCGAGCAGTTCCGTATTTTCTACCACGGCATGTTAGATGAAGGCGTGTACTTGGCACCGAGCGCCTATGAAGCCGGTTTCTTGTCTATGGCCCATGGCGAAGAAGAACTGCGCTTAACCTTAGAAGCGGCAGACCGTGTATTAGCGAGCATGAAAGCGGCAAACTAAACCTAGATTTTAGGGTTGCTGCACGTTAAAAATAACCAAGGGACGCAATAGCGTCCCTTTGCTTTAATTAGATTTAGCTAGATTCAGTTAGCTTTGTTTAGCGCTAGTAGCTATCAGACTTCTTAGAACCTAAAGCCGATTTAAATATGATCGCCGCCACAACGAGCTGTATGGTCAAATTAATATGCTCAATGGCCAGTTCAGGCTGACTCATCACGCCCAGTGCAATAAGCTGCTTGCCAGAATACGTTAACCAAACGAGTGAGCCCAAAAGCAAAAGGCTCCGGATAACAAATGTCATTTACATCTACTCCAAATACACAACATCCAGTGTTAACACAACATCCTGTGTCCAGATAAGAAAGCAGCCACAAGATAGCGCTCACTTTGTATCCAGTCAAGATTTTGGCAAAGACATTTTTGTGACACGCGAATCAATTACGCCATTGAGGCCAATAACAGGGGAAAGTGTGGAAAAACAACTCCACTCTGGCCGCAGCATTCATGAATATCTTGCTGAACAAAAATTAATTGAAGGATCGACAAACTGACTGCTTAGACTTTAATCGTAGATCTTACTTTACAGGCCATAATCCCCCACAGCTATATAGTAAAATGGTCTGTAAAATAGGAAATATGCGATATATTTCGCTATAAATAGAGCCAAAACCACGAGATCAACATCACAAAGTCAAATAAAACTGAGTTACAGCTAACAGTTGCGTTCTTTCCCCCATTATGTTCTGATCCGCACGCGTTAGCAGGCAAGCTTAATGTTGCCTTAAAAATGCCATCCATAGCTTGCCCTAGGCCAGCGACGACATTAAAACAGCAGTTGGAATTGCAGTTATGTTATATACCTTTCTCATCATACTGGCCTTGCTCGCATTGCTCAGTATTATTTTCGAAGAAGTGACCCACCTTAATAAAGCAAAAACCACCTTATTCTTTGGCTGTATATCTTGGGTAGCGCTGTTTATGGCTGCTGGAGATCCCGCCCATGAGAAAATCATCGCCCATCAACTCAATGAAAACTTGCTCGAAATTGCCACCCTTTGGCTATTTTTGATGTCGACCATGACCTTCGTTGCTTACCTCAACGCTAAGGGCATGATCCAAATCATGGTGCAAAAGCTGTTCCCGCAGAAAGTCTCTGTGCGCATGCTGATGATCCAAGTGGCACTGTTCGCGCTCGTGCTGTCAGCATTTTGTGATAACGTCACCGCGACGTTAGTGTCATTAGGCTTATTAACCACCTTTAAACTCGACAAGCAAATGCGCCGCAGAATGGCGGTGTTGATTATCTTCGCGGTGAACTCAGGCGGTGTAGCCTTGATCACCGGCGATGTGACAACACTGATGATCTTCTTAGGTGGCCATGTGCATATGTCTGAACTGCTGATGTTGTTTATCCCATCGGCCGTGAGCGTGATTCTGCTGGCTACCCTGTTCTCACTCAAAGCCGAAGGTGTGGTGAGCACGACGCCAATCAAACATACTTATCAAACCGTTGATGTCTTGATTGCCCTCGTGTTCTTCTGCACTATTTTAATGACCATGCTACTCAACATATTATTTGGGATCCCACCGGTGCTGACCTTCTTAACGGGTCTGTCGATCATGTTCCTGATTGGCCATACTACGCGCAGCGATAAAGAAGAAATCAAGATCCTCGAATATATTCGCCAAGTAGAATATGACACCTTGTTGTTCTTCTTAGGAATTTTACTGCTTGTCGGTATGCTTAAAGAAATCGGCACCTTAGATATGCTGACCGAAGCTTATGCCATGTTTAATCCAAACATCTCTAACTTCGTCACAGGTATGGGCTCAGCCTTGATCGATAACGTGCCATTAACGGCTGCATTGTTAAAAGCAAGCCCTGTGCTGAATACGCCAGAATGGCTCGGCTTAACCTATAGCGTGGGTGTGGGTGGCTCACTGCTGATTATTGGTTCCGCTGCGGGCATTGTTGCCATGAGCAAAGTGAAGGAACTGACTTTCGTAAGCTACCTCAAATACGTGCCAGCCCTATTCCTATGCTATAGCGTTGGATATGGTCTAACACTGTTTCTTGCTTATAATTTCTTCGCATAACCTTAATGTGATGGTAGGGAAAAGGCGCCTCTTGGCGCCTTTTCTTTTGGTTGCATCATTAAAATTTAGGGAGCTTAAACTGCAAGCACTGAAATAGCAGAGGCTTTAAATCGCAGGAACTTTAAATTGTGTCCCTTGTATATCCAAGACAACATCCCTTGGACGAATAGAGATGATCTTCAACTTGCCACCTATCATATCCCCCTCCTGTAACTCCGCGCCGTCCACATTTAACCAACGCTGGCTCGCATCCGTGGAATACACATGGGCCACAATATTAAATTCCGGCACTTGCAACTGCAGTCCAGCGGGTAATTGGCCGTATTTAGGAATATCATCCCCTGCGGGCTTAGGGATGGGATCTAACTTAGGCTCAGTGACAGGCGTTTTCGCCGCCTTAACATATTCCACATCCTTTAGTGCATCTTGAAATGTAGCAACCAGCTGATCATCTTTACGACTCTGGTTGGTTTCTAAGCCCACATCTGCCGCAGCGGCACTGACCTGCTGACGTAATGCTTCCAACTGTTCTAAACCTTGGTGATTAGCACCCGCGCCTAGCATAATAGGTTCTTGGCTCACAGGCATTTGTGCTAATTCCGCTGGGTTTATGCCATTTTCATCGATCACTGAATACTGACTTGAGTCAGGCGTTGTCGCATCTACAACCGCAGACGTGGTGAGGTAATCTTGATAACTTGGATCGCGATTTTGTGGAATGCTACTAACACCATAACTATTGGCATTCGATGGCGCAGGTACCACTGATGCGCCGCCATTTAATTCCTGCGCCCTAGGCAGAGCAACTTTTCCTGCAAGGCGAATCCCCGTATTGAGATTATCTGCGGCAGATATCTGTGCAGTTGTTGTCCGTTCAGAGTCTGTCACTGTCCCCTGAGCGGCTCTTTGAACCACCGTTTGCGCTGTGGGTGTCGTTGCGGCGATCATCGCTGACACGCCTACTGGGGGCTTATCCGCCGGAAGCAACTCAGATTGTCGAAACTCAGATTGTCGATACATAGCCACGCCCCATGCTACCCCCACGCCTAACGCAATGGCGAGTGCTAATGCCGAAAGTTTAGCAACGGGAACACTTGCCTGACGGGGCTGGGGATAATGAGCCCTTGGCGTTAATACCGCATCGGGTAAGGGCGACGACTGCTGCTGTTTATTACGGGTGACCGCATCGAGTAAAATGGACATTAACTCTGCGCTCCATTATCGGTCAAACGTGGCCCCTGCTCACTTAAATACAAATTTAGTCTCACTAATGTTTGATTACCTGCAATGCCATCGGCTTTTAACCCATGCTGGCTTTGGAATGTTTTAAGATCATTTTCTAATTTAAGATCGAATTGGGAAACTCTTCTCGCATTGCGGTTAGCCACATGGGCAAGGGCATTTTCCAGCCACTGTAGTTGTCCCGGGCTCGATTTTTGGCTGATTTCCATCATAGGTAGACTCGGCGATTGCCAGAGGATTTCAAACGTCCCGCTAAAGTGCTGGTTAAACCAAGTTCTGTCTACCCACAGTTGTTGCTCTCCCAGTTGCATCAACAACTGCTCGCCATCCACCGCAATCACAGCGCCATAAAAATCTTGCTGATTATCATCGACTAAATAGACAACTGCCGGATAATTTAATCGCGTGAGCGACATCCAGTTTCCCTGTTGCTGGTAACAGGCAAGCCCTTGTTCAACGGCAGATTGACAGGCAGTCAATCCCTTATAGGGCACTTTCCCCCAAACACTGAAGAGTCCGGCAAAGGCGGTATCGATATCGCGACTCTGATTAATCACATCATTTAGCAAGCGTTGATTGGGATCAGGTATCGACGCCTGAGTCACCTGACTGCTTGGATCTGCAGGTGGTACTAACTTATTTGTTTCTTCGGCCGCGCTCAAAGCTTGAGTGTTTGATGCTGTCACATTGGTTGGTGCAGACTCAACGACTATATTGGACGCTGACGCCGCACTGACAGGTTTATCGGTAAATAGCCAATAGGAAACGCCAAAAGCGACCAATAACGCCGCAGCGGTCGCTGTCGGCCAAAGATACCTATTCTGAGCCGGCTCCTCTTCACCTAATACTTCTGCCGCAGCTTGTCTCACCATGTGATGATCTATGGGCACGCGCGATTGTGCATAGCCCGCCATCAGCGAGCGTTCACATAAAAGATTAATTAATCGAGGGATACCATCACTATATTTTTGCAACACCTTAATCGCTTTACGGGTAAACAAAGGCTCGAATCGTCCCGCCACTTGTAAGCGGTGCAACACATAGAGGGCGATTTCATCTTCATTGAGTGGTAATAGGTGATAACGCGCGGTGATCCGCTGGGCAAGTTGCCTAAGCTCTTGTCGTTTGAGCAGTAACTGCAGTTCAGGCTGACCAATGAGTATCACCTGAAGCAGCTTTTTAGTGTCCGTTTCTAGGTTAGTGAGCAGCCTGAGTTGCTCTAACACTTCGGCGCGCAGATGCTGAGCCTCATCGATAATGAGTACGGTATTGCGACCTTTTTCATGATTTGCCAGTAAAAAGCGGCTCAAATGATCGGTTAACTGCTTAAGGCTAGGATTATCCCCATAACTGATCTTAAGCTCATCACAGAGAGTGGCGAGTAATTCCAACTCTGTGAGTGAGGGATTCAGGATAAATGCAGTATCAGTGTTATCGGGTAATTGCCCAAGCAAACAGCGCGATACAGTGGTTTTACCTGTGCCGACTTCCCCGGTTAGCAACACAAAGCCACCGGTTTCACCTAACCCATAGGTCAAATGAGCCAAGGCTTCCCTGTGCCTGTCACTTAAAAATAAATAATGGGGATTGGGTGCAATTGAAAAAGGGTTATCACTGAGTCCATAAAAGGCCTTGTACATACCACCAATCATCCTTAGCTAAAAATAACGCTCACGTTAAAGCGTCACACTGTTATTGTCAAAGCATCCGCAACATCGATGTGACATTTAATAAATATCTGCAAATAAATATCTGCCCCTAGGTTACACAGGGAATCTTATCATCATGTTAAGCTATCCCTATGACAGATTAGCCGAATCATTCCAATGAAAATATATTTAGTCGGCGGCGCTGTACGTGACAGCCTGCTCAATCTCCCCATTAAAGATAAAGACTATATGGTCGTTGGCGCGACCCCCGAGCAAATGCTGCGACGGGGTTATCGTCAAGTAGGTAAAGATTTTCCGGTATTCCTCCATCCGACAACTCAGCAAGAATATGCCCTCGCAAGAACAGAGCGTAAAGTAGGGTTAGGTTACGGTGGTTTTCACTGCTATGCCAGCCCGGATGTTACCTTAGAGCAAGACTTGCTACGCCGTGATTTGACCATTAATGCGATCGCTCAAGATGAAGAAGGTAACTTATACGATCCCTTCGGCGGCATTAAAGATATTGAAGCGCGTCAATTACGCCATGTTTCCGATGCTTTTATCGAAGATCCCCTTAGAGTACTACGTGTCGCCCGATTTGCCGCAAGATTCCATGCACTGGGTTTTAGTATCGCCAGCGAAACCTTTGCGCTTATGCGCCATATCAGTGCGAGTGATGAACTCAGCGCATTAACGGCGGAACGAGTGTGGCAGGAAGTCGATAAGAGTTTAGGCGGGCCTAACCCTGAGATCTTTTTTGAGGTACTACGCCAATGTGGCGCCCTCAAAATACTCTTTCCCGAAATATTTGCCTTATTCGGAATTCCCCAACCAGAAAAATGGCACCCCGAGATAGATACGGGCGTGCATACATTAATGGTGCTCGCCCAAGCAGCCCAACTCACTCAGGATAAAAACGTGCGTTTTGCCGCACTCGTCCATGATTTAGGCAAAGCATTAAGCCCTAAGGAGCATCTACCTAAACATCACGGTCATGGCCAAAAGGGCTTACCGCTGATCAAAGCCCTTTGCACACGCTTACGCGTGCCGAACGAAATGCGCGATTTGGCGTTATTAGTGAGCGATCAACACCAAAATGTGCACCAAGCGTTTGAGTTGAGGCCCGAAACCATCATCAAAATATTCGATAAAGCCGACTTCTGGCGCAAACCTGAGCGGCTCAATCAAGTTATTTTAAGCTGCATTGCCGACATGCGTGGACGAACAGGATTTGAAGCCCACGAATATCCCCAGGGAGAGTACCTTGCTGATTGTTTTTTAGCCGCCAGTAAGGTTAATGTCAGTGCGATTATTACCGCAGGTTTTCAAGGAGCAGAGATAAAGCAAGCGCTCAATTTGAAGCGAATCGAAGCCGTCAACATACTAAAACTCCAAAAGCAAAATGATGCAGAACATTGCACTCGATAAAATTGTAATAAAATTGTAAAGCCGGCATCACTTTATGGTAAATACAGTGCCATTTTTTGATGAAAATCGTCGATATAACCACTAAAAAATGCTTTTAAAAAAAATTTATATGTCTATAGTGGTTAAACGCATTAATATTCGTAGCAAATTAAAATAGCTATGTCATAATTAGGCAGTTTCGATTACAAAGTGGCGAAACATTCAAATCCAACCTATTTTAAGGGATTTTTTACAATGAACAAAAAAGTACTGATGATTGCTGGTTTAGCAATGACTGCCCTACTAGGTGGTTGTGCAAACACTACTGCTCTGGAAGAAAGCGTTGCTACTCTGGGCAACAAAGTTGATCAATTGTCAGCTGATGTCGGCTCTCTGAAATCTGAGCAAAGCAAACTGTCTGCAGACGTTAAAGATGCTAAAGCAGCAGCTATGGACGCACAAGCAGAAGCTAAGCGTGCTAACGACCGTCTAGACAACGTTGCTTCTCGTTACAAGAAGTAATGATAAATAATTAGCCTACAATTCAGTAGGTTAAGCTAAAAGGCTTGTGAGAGATGACAACGAATAGTGCATCCATCCAAGCCTTTTTTTATGCCTTCAGTTTAAAGAATTCCTGCTTCTAATTAATGACCTTCAGCTAGAAAACACCCAAGCCCTATCCAATTTACACCGGAATGATCCCTGCTATTAACCTGTGTACCTTAAAATTAACCTCTGTATAAAGCCTGTGCTTCAGTAAACCATTAACCCGCTTTAATAACCATTTGCGGTTTAATCTTTCCGACAAACTTATACTTTTAAGATCCTTTAAGCAGTGTTTACCGCTTCCTTAAAAAAGTTATTTTTATAGATGAAGAATGAAGGCATTTAAAAGAAAGCTCAATCACCAAAATTGAGTCCCTAAGGGAAACAAAGACAAGAGGAACGTTATATTTATCACTAAACAAATAAGCGTAAAGTTAACAATAACGCAGCCCTTGATTATCTTTACATAAAAACAACATAAAAACGTCAATATCTATCATGGACTTGCATAATAAGAGGCTATTTAGCACCTCAAAACAAAATATCTAACCCCATGAATAGGCTAAAAAACAATCTATTCAATCGTTACTTTTAAGGGACTTAGACCCATAGGGACATTTTTGCGCCAACACTAATACAAAATTGACTTCGAGCGATTCAAAGTGCTTTGCTTGAATATCGTGTTTCATCTTATCCGTTGCCCGCCACGCATAGGGCGTCATATCTAATAGGGTTAATGCCTGTTCACCCGATACGGTCAGATTAAAACTCAGGGCTTGTGTTTCTTTGATCGACAATCCTGAGGGTAAATTAATTTGCACCGATTTTTCTGTCAAATCGGGATAGATATGTTCCTTTAACTGCCATAAATGCCGAGTGCCAGGCAAGACTAGCAACATAAACCCTTGCTCCTTAAGCACACGAACACACTCTTTCCCCTTGAGTGGCTTATCAATCACAGTCACTAAATCTATGCTGTTATCGGCAAAAGGTAAGACTTTTGAGGTGCTTAAACATAACATGCCAGGCGTTTGCGCTTTAGCTGCCGCAAAAACGGCATTTTCTGCGTCCGCAACGCCGCTGTAATGGACATTTATCCCATTGGCAAGCTCAGCAAGCTTGGAAGACAAAGCGCGCAGGTAGAAGCCCTCAGCACACTCATAATCTAACAGGCTGAACTCCTCCTTCTGTAAGCTCAAGATCATCATCGCCATCTTATCGATCAGAGGAGAAAAAATACCCGATTCTAATAGAAAACGCTTCGCTCTTACCTGCTGACGGGAATCCCCCGTCGGTTTTTGCCTTTGGGGCTGAGTAAAAACCCAATAACCTTGCGGATTTCGATCGAAGTGGTGTTTATTAGCACAATAGAAACCTTGGGAGGATTGATGTTGTTTTAACGCAAGTCCACAGGTAGGACACTGAAATTCGAGACCCATATAAAGCTCCAAAAATGAGTTAAGCTTCAGAAAAATGAGGAAGCTCCAAAAACAAAAATCGGGTGCTAGACCCGATTCTTAGAAAAACGCCACTATGACTATTATAGAAAGATAAACCCACATAGGACTGCGCCCAGCGCAAGGCGATATATCACAAAGGGGGTCATTCCCATACGGCTGATGATTTTTAAGAAATAGTGGATACAAAGATAAGCCGCCGCAAACGAGATCACTGTGCCCAATGTGAGTGCTTGATAATCAATGGGAAGAGGGCTTTCAGCTAAGTCCTTACCGACTAAAATCGCCGCACCTAAACTGACAGGCACCGACATAAGAAATGAGAAACGAGCGGCAGCATCTCGGCTTAAACCGAGCATAAGTGCAGCCGTCATAGTGGCTCCCGATCTTGAGGTCCCAGGAATTAACGCCAATGCCTGTGCAAAACCAATCAGCAATGCCTTGCGCCAACCCGTTTGATAAACAGTTAAATCATGGCGTGACATCTTATCCGCCCACCACAAAAACAAACCAAAAACGACGGTAGTGACAGCAATGACACCTGCACTGCGTAAATGGGTTTCGATAAAATCCTTGGCCATAAACCCAAAAAATACTGCGGGGAGTGTTGCTAGGATAATCCACCAAGCGAGTCTGCTATCATCTGAATGCTTACCCTTAAATATACTGGCAATCCAAGCATTGAACATGGTCCATAGTTCGTGTCTAAAATAAATCACGACCGCAAACAATGAACCCGTGTTCACCGCAACATCGAAGGATAATCCCTGATCTTCCCAACCTAAAAGCTGGGCAGGGAGAATAAGATGAGCCGAACTAGAAATAGGAAGAAACTCTGTTAACCCTTGAATCAACGCTAAAATAATTACCTGAAACGTATCCATGACAACCCTATCAACAAATTAAAACGTCAGCCCTACAGGCCACTCAAACGTCACAGGCCAAAGCCGCTGTGAATCTTTATCATACTCATCCCAGAGTGTTGCATAGCTCTTATGGAGCACTGGATGGATCAATTCCGGAGCAAGTTCAGCTAAAGGCCACAACACAAAAGCGTTATTGACTATTTCGGCTCTGGGCAACACCACTGGGGTTTGGCACACAAGATCATCAAAAAGCAGTAGGTCTAAATCCAATGTCCTTGGGCTAAATTTCTTTGCGCCAACAAGCCGGCCGTGATTCTGCTCGATTTGCTTAAACTGCGCAACTATCTCGGCAATATTCAAATCAGTTTCGACACTCGCCACCATATTTAAAAAATTTGTCCCGCTAAATCCCACTGCCTCACTTTCATACATAGAAGAAAGTTTAAGTGGACCAAAGCATTCCCTTAATGACCGCAATCCCGCCTGTAAATAGCGACTGGGTTCAATATTACTGCCTAAACTAATATAAATAAGTGCCATGCAGATGTCCGAAATGTCTTTAAAAACGACGATAACTCACCACTATTATCTTAACTCTCGACGGATGTGGGTTGTGAGCGCTCAATTTCAACGCCTACCGAGGCAGCAGTAGCAACAGCCCCTGGCTTCATTACAACCACCTTAACCCAAGCGACGTTAAACTCACCCAGCAAGCATTCGGCAACACGTTCAGCAACTGTTTCAATAAGTTCAATGGGTTGCTCGGTAATCAATTGGGTGATCCGTTTAGAAACCGTTTCATAGCAAAGTGCAAATTGATAATCATCGCCCATTGCCGCCGGCTTATTGTCCCAAGCCATATCTAAGTCTAGAAATAGGCTCTGCTGGATTTTCTTTTCCCAGTCATAGACACCTATCACAGTATCAACACGTAATTGCCGTATAAGTACCTTATCCATACAGTCTCCAACTTACTCATTACTATGAGGTCTGATAAGCTAAACACGATAGAGTCTGTATAATCCGCCATGTTCCAACAGACGACTAATTTACTTTCTACTCGCGCTAATCCAAAGTAGGATATGGCCCGAAAAGGATTTGTTCGTTCAGAAATTATCTCTGTTTTAATAGTAGCGTTATCGCATTAACCTATGACCGAATACACAAGCCAAACAGACTTGTTAAATGGTGGCGCGATAATACCTTAAGACGCGTAAGGAAACCAATGTGAGTCCATTAACACTGACACTTTTGATGATTGTGAGCGCCTATTTGGCAGGCTCTGTCTCAAGTGCTGTGCTGGTATGTAGGATGAGAGGCCTGCCGGATCCAAGATCCCAAGGCTCTGGTAATCCGGGAGCTACAAATGTGCTGCGGATCGGTGGCGCCAGCTCGGCGGCCATGGTGCTATTTTTTGATATGCTCAAAGGCGCATTACCAACTTATCTCGCCTATTTAATGGGGATCGATGCCATTTCCCTTGGGCTTATTGCCATCGCGGCTTGTCTTGGGCATATCTATCCCATTTTCTTTGGCTTTAAAGGTGGCAAAGGGGTGGCAACCGCTTTCGGTGCCATGGCTCCCATTGGTGATGATTTAGCGATTTGCCTTATGGCTTCTTGGGTCGTGTTACTGCTCATTAGCCGCTACTCTTCCCTTGCTGCGATTATTACCGCCCTACTCGCCCCACTTTATACTTGGTGGCTTGACGATCGATTTACCATCCCCGTGGCCATGTTATCGACGCTGATCATCATACGTCATAAGGAAAACATTCAGCGGCTTCTCAAGGGTGAAGAATCGAAAGTCTCACGTAAAAAGCGTCCTAAAACCCCTTAAGCTTAGATTGTGTCCCCCATAAAAAACTGCGCCTTAGCGCAGTTTTTTACATTAATAGGCAGCCATTATGCCACTGGCGGTAAGGTATCGAGTGGCCAACGTGGCTGGCCCTTTACCGCTAAATCTTCGTGTTGTCCCGCCTTTAAACGCTGCAATCCCGCAAAGGCAATCATAGCGCCATTATCGGTACAAAACTCGCCACGGGGATAGTAAACTCGGCCACCGATTGACGCCATCATCTCGGCTAAAGTTTCCCGTAAACGCGTATTGGCACTGACACCACCAGCGATCACTAGGCGGTTATAACCCGTTTGCTTTAGCGCACGGCGGCATTTTATGGCCAAAGTATCAACCACGGCCTCTTCAAAGGCACGGGCAATATTAGCACGAGTCTGTTCATCACTGGGCTCTGCGGCAATGGTATTGGCGGTAAAGGTCTTTAACCCTGAGAAACTAAAATCTAGCCCAGGTCTATCGGTCATTGGGCGCGGAAACTGATAACCCGCAGGCACACCTTTTGCGGCAAGCTTCGCCAAACGTGGGCCACCAGGATAATCCAAACCCATTAATTTGGCTGTTTTATCAAAGGCTTCACCCGCAGCATCGTCAACCGATTCGCCGAGCACTTCATAGAGACCTATGCCATCGACTTTGACTAACATCGAATGCCCACCGGAAACCAATAGGGCCACAAATGGAAACTCAGGCGCATCCTCCTCAAGCATAGGGGCCAATAAGTGCCCTTCCATATGGTGCACCCCAATCGCAGGCTTGTCCCAAGCAAAAGCCAGTGAGCGTCCAACACAGGCGCCCACTAATAAGGCACCAATCAAGCCAGGGCCCTTGGTATAAGCAATCCCATCGAGATCGGCAATCTCGGTATTGGCATCTTTCAGTGCCTGACGAATAAGCGGCACTATCTTACGCACATGATCCCGAGAAGCTAATTCAGGCACCACACCACCGTAATCGGCATGCAATTTCACTTGACTATATAAAGCATGGGATAACAATCCTTGCTTATCGTCGTAGACGGCAATGCCTGTCTCGTCACAGGATGTCTCAATACCTAAAACCCGCATGGTGCCTCATCAGAAAATAATAAAAGGGCGTCAATTCTACCTGCATGCAGGCAATTACTCCAGTTAGACAGACCTATATTCTCCCCGCCAGCAAACACAGTGCAGTATTAGGGCTTTACAAGCCTAGTTGTCTCGGTATAAAATTCCGCACCATTTTAAATAGACTTGGTTCGAGCAATTGAACCACACAACCTACACCTAAGGGGTGATGGCGTATGCCAATTATTAAAGTACGTGAAAACGAACCATTCGACGTAGCTCTGCGTCGTTTCAAGCGCTCTTGTGAAAAAGCTGGTATTTTAGCCGACGTGCGTGCTCGTGAATTCTACGAGAAGCCAACTACTGCACGTAAGCGCGCAAAAGCAGCTGCAGTTAAACGTTTAGCTAAAAAGCTTTCTCGCGAAAACGCACGTCGCGTACGTTTATACTAATCTCTTATGAGCCTAATTGATCAGCTAAAAGACCATATGAAACAGGCCATGATCGCCAAAGAGAAGGCGAGATTGGGCACTATTCGTATGGCATTAGCCGCCATTAAACAGATTGAAGTGGATACCCGCGAAACTCTGACTGATGAGCAGGTTATAGCTGTCTTAACCAAAATGGTGAAACAACGTCGCGATTCGATTGCTCAATTTGAAGCAGCGGGTCGTAACGAGTTGGCCGAAGCGGAAGCAGCAGAGATTCAAGTCATTGAAGCTTTCCTGCCGACTCCCCTCTCTGAGGCGGAAATCGCAGCCTTCATCGATGCAGCTATTGTTGAAATAGGTGCATCCTCCATGGCGGATATGGGCAAAGTAATGGGAGCATTAAAACCTAAAGTTCAAGGACGTGCAGACATGGGCGCTATCGGCGCTATGATCCGCGCAAAATTGCAATAATTAGCGTTTCAATGTATGAACAAGCCGTGCCTATGCGCGGCTTGTTTGTTTAAATTCGCTTTAGGCGAGATTTTAAGCATTCAATGGCAATACCTCGTGATTTTATCAATGAGCTAATCGCTCGCACCGACATAGTCGAGCTAATCGATCGTAAGGTGCCCTTGAAAAAGGCGGGTAAGAACTACTCGGCCTGTTGCCCTTTTCATAGTGAAAAATCACCTTCTTTCACCGTTAGCCGGGATAAACAGTTCTATCATTGCTTTGGCTGCGGTGCCCACGGCAATGCCATCGATTTTGTGATGGAATATGACAGACTCGACTTTGTCGATGCCATAGAAGATCTGGCAGGACAACTTGGGTTAGAGGTTCCCAGAGAGCAAGGTACTGGCAAACGCCATGATGATGGCTTAAGTCGCGACTTATACCAATTAATGGAAGAAGCAAGCCGCTATTTTCAAACCCAACTTAGACAACACCAAGATAAACAAAAAGTTATCGACTACCTCGTCTATCGCGGCTTATCCGATGACATAGTGGAACATTTTGGTATTGGGTTTGCACCCGACGGCTGGGACGGCCTATTAGGTCGCTATCGTCAAAATCAAGATGCACAGGACAAACTGCTGACCGCCGGCATGCTAATCAGCAATGACAGCGGTAAGAGATATGATAGATTTCGTGACCGACTCATGTTCCCCATCCGCGACCGCCGTGGACGGGTGATTGGCTTTGGTGGCCGAGTTTTAGGTGATGGCACACCCAAGTACTTGAATTCACCGGAAACGCCCATATTTCATAAGGGCAATGAGCTTTATGGTCTATATGAACTAAAGCAACGCCATCGCGATCCTGACAAGGTGCTGATCGTCGAAGGCTATATGGACGTAGTAGCCCTTGCCCAATACGGTGTCGACTATGCAGTGGCCTCCTTAGGAACATCCACTACGGCGGAACAGTTTCAGTTATTGCTTCGTAGTGCCAAGGAAGTGGTATGTTGTTACGACGGTGACCGTGCTGGTACAGAAGCGGCGTGGCGAGCCTTAGAAACGGCATTACCACTCTTAAAGCCCGGCGATCAAGTGCGATTTATGTTTCTGCCCCAGGCGGAAGATCCGGATTCAATGGTGCGAAAAATAGGTAAAGAAGCCTTCGAAACTCTGATGAATAGCGCCATATCGCTCCCCGAGTTTATCTTCGATACCCTAGCAACAAAATACGGTACGGATAAAGGTAACTTAGCCAAGCAAGCCTTTATCCTAATTGAAAAAATTCAAGATACTGTGCTACAAAATTTGCTGCTTGAGAACTTAGCTCACAAGCTCGGAATGAATAGTTCAGAGGATATGAAGAAAAAGCTAGGATTTAGTGTCAAACAAACTAAGCCTACCGCTTCAGCAGGACTCAAAGGACGCGGTACCCCTTTGCGACTCGCCATCGCACTGTTAGTACAGCATCCTCAGCTGGGAATGGGTTTACCCCCACAACCCGCACTTAATCACCTGCAGATGCCAGGCATAGATTTGCTGCCACTGCTGCTCAATTTAACTCGAGAGCATAGGTTAAACAGCGCACAACTACTTGAACAATTCAGAGATAGCCCACACAGCGGCACTCTCCATAAATTGGCCCAATGGGACCATCAAGTGGCGGATGAAAACTTAGCTGAAAAGTTTAAACAGACCCTAGTTTGGTTGAACAATCAATATATTGAGCAGCGATACCAGGAATTGAGTCTAAAACAGACTCATACTAAAGAAGAGAAGATACAGCTACAGAAGCTGATCTCAGTCATGAAAGGATTGAACTGAGGCAAAAATGTCCTCATTCACTATCCCAGTGACTAGCACAGACATGTGCACACGGCTATAATTGACGATTTGCGCGGCACTTAGCTTAAAGCTAATTGTCCGTCGTTGTAACAGTTTCCCAACTTGGATGATATCTATGGATCATACTCCGCAGTCGCAACTCAAGCTGTTGCTTGCCAAAGGTAAAGAGCAAGGTTACTTAACCTATGCAGAAGTGAACGATCACTTACCTGCAGACATGGTCGATTCTGACCAGATCGAAGATATTATCCAGATGATAAATGACATGGGTATTCGGGTGTTCGAAGAAGCCCCCGATGCCGATGACATGATGATGTCGGAAGACAACACAGACGAAGATGCAGCAGAAGAAGCTGCGGCGGCCCTAGCCACAGTAGAGAGTGAGCTTGGTCGCACTACCGATCCCGTGCGCATGTATATGCGTGAAATGGGAACCGTTGAACTGTTGACCCGTGAAGGCGAAATTGTTATCGCCAAACGCATCGAAGAAGGCATCAACACAGTTCAAAGCTCTGTCGCCGAATACCCACAAGCGATCGCCATGATCCTTGAACAATTCGACCAATTTGAGGCCGATGAACTGCGTCTGTCTGATATTATCTCTGGATTTGTCAACCCGGACGAAGAAGATGTCGCGCCTACTGCCACACATATCGGCTCAGAACTGTCGGATGAAGATCTTGACGATGAAGACGACGAAGATGAGGACGATGAAGAAGGCGGCGATGAAGATGATGACGGTAATAAAGGCCCCGATCCTGAAGAAGCCCGTGAACGCTTTAGCCAATTAAGAACCGCCTATGAAAATGCGCTCAAAATCATTGAAGCTAAAGGTCGTGAGCATCCTGAGTCGGTCAAAGCGCTATTCGAAATCGGCGAAATTTTCAAAGAATTCCGCCTAGTCCCTAAACAGTTTGACCGTTTAGTGAAAAGCATGCGTTCTATGATGGACCGCGTGCGCGTGCAAGAGCGTTTGGTAATGAAGCTTTGCGTTGAGCAAGCCAAAATGCCGAAGAAAAACTTTGTTAAATTCTTCACTGGTAACGAAACCAATCTAGATTGGTTCCATGCCGAAAAAGCCTCAAATAAGCCTTACGCCGAAGGCCTAAGAATGGTTGAGGACGATGTGCTGCGCTGCCGTAGCAAACTGGCCGCCGTTGAAGAAGAAACCGGCTTAGCCATTGCGGCAATCAAAGACATCAACCGTCGTATGTCCATCGGTGAGGCTAAAGCCCGCCGTGCGAAGAAAGAAATGGTTGAGGCTAACTTACGTCTGGTTATTTCTATCGCGAAGAAATACACCAACCGTGGTCTGCAATTCTTGGACTTGATCCAAGAAGGCAACATAGGCCTGATGAAAGCGGTGGATAAGTTTGAATACCGCCGTGGTTACAAGTTCTCGACCTATGCCACTTGGTGGATCCGTCAGGCAATTACTCGCTCTATCGCCGACCAAGCGCGCACCATCCGTATTCCGGTGCATATGATCGAAACGATCAACAAGCTAAACCGTATTTCTCGTCAGATGCTGCAGGAAATGGGCCGCGAGCCCTCCCCTGAAGAACTGGCTGAGCGTATGATGATGCCGGAAGACAAGATCCGTAAGGTACTGAAAATCGCTAAAGAACCCATCTCCATGGAAACCCCAATCGGTGACGATGAAGATTCGCATTTAGGTGATTTTATCGAGGATACTACCCTCGAATTGCCACTGGACAGCGCTACCAGCGAAAGCTTAAAGAGTGCTACCCATGAGGTATTAGCGGGGCTAACGGCTCGCGAAGCCAAAGTGCTGCGTATGCGTTTCGGTATCGATATGAATACCGACCACACGCTGGAAGAGGTGGGCAAACAGTTTGACGTGACCCGTGAACGTATTCGTCAAATTGAAGCCAAGGCCTTGCGTAAGCTGCGCCACCCTTCACGCTCTGAAATCTTAAAGTCGTTCTTAGACGAATAGTCTAATTCGACACTCAATCAAGCCTCGCCACAGTGCGGGGCTTTTTATTATCTCAATATCTTCAAATACCCTAGCAATCTGGCAGCAACGTTAACCATTTGAATGGATGATTTAGCCTATAAAGGGAAAGTTTACCGTAGTTTTAGCCGTAAAAATGAAGAAGAAATACCTTAATGCAGAAAGGATTAAATCTTAAAATAAGATGTTTAACCTGTAATTTCCCCCTTGGCGGCAAGTCAATTGCTTAACAGATAACCAATTGAATCAGTTGCGTGAATTTCAAACCAAAACACGGGTGACAAGCGCAAACAAGCTTAGTATACTTCCTCCCGCTTTAGGTAATGACGATTACCTTTAGTCGGCCCCTTAGCTCAGTTGGTTAGAGCACACGACTCATAATCGTTAGGTCCACGGTTCAAGTCCGTGAGGGGCCACCACCCAATTCAACGAAAAAGCCCATTGATTCAATGGGCTTTTTTGTATCTAAATCCATATCAATGTGTTCTACACAAACAACTTTGTGCTAAGTTTTTAGCTTACCTAGCTGCTCATGTTGTTGTTTAACAAGCTCGGCGAGTACCACACTGCTTTGCTGCGCCTCACCCGCAAGCCTTGCGAGTTCTGATGCCGAATCGGAAATGCCGGTAATATTGCGGTTTACCTCTTCAGTGACTGCACTTTGCTCCTCTGCGGCGGCGGCAATATGGGTCACTTGGGCCGAGATCTCTTCTATCTGACTGACCATAGAGTTAAGGGATGTGAGCGCTTGTTCGGTTTGCGAAACCGCCATTTGTGCGCGCTCGGCACCTTTATCAATAATCCCGGAAGCACTGTGCACCTCTTTTTGCAACGCATCGATCAGTACGCTGATATCATCGGTTGAGCTTTGGGTTTTAGAGGCAAGCGCCCTCACCTCATCGGCGACGACTGCAAAACCACGTCCCTGCTCTCCCGCCCTCGCCGCTTCAATGGCTGCGTTTAGGGCCAGCAAGTTAGTTTGCGCAGCAATGGAGCTAATCACCTCAAGGATACGACTGATATTTGTGCTACTTTCAGCCACCTTACTGACGGCAACTTTTGCCTGCATCGATTCCTGAGACATAGTTGCCACAAAATCCATCGCTTTGGTTAGGCTTTCTTCACTGTGGCGTATATTCCGGGACATGGCCTCTGTCTCTGAGGCCGTTTGTTCCGAGGCTTTAGCCACTTCGAGAGCCGTCGCGCTCATTTGATTTACGGCTGTGACCACACTTTCAATTTCGCCATACTGCCGATGAACACTGTCACGGGTAAGTTGGGCAATTTTTGCCGAGGATTGGCTTTCCTCTTGGGTACGACTGGCTAAGGTTTTTAACTCAGCAATTAAATTCTTTAACTTATAGATGAAGGAATTAAATCCTTTTCCAAGGGCAATCAATTCCGCATGTGCATCTACTTCTATCGATTGAGTGAGATCGCCTTCTGCACTGGCTAAATGCTCAACACGCCCCTGGATCATCTTGAGTGGCGAGATGATACTGCGGATAACGAGGCTAATAGTCACCACAGCAAGCACAGACACCACTAAGCCCACTATCAATAATAGGCTGCCTAAAGAGGTCGCCATTTCATCCATTTTATCGTGGAGTGCGATCGAACTTTTATAGGCCTGCGCCTTAGGAACTTGGATAGCTAATGACCACTCGGCATTGGCTAGGGGAATTTTGATCGGGTAAGCGACGATAATTTCATCGTCATTCATCATGTACTTACCATTCTTGTGTAACGAGATGATTTGCGATGCCAATTGGGGATCGACCGACTCGGATAAGGGCCGAGCTTTTTTGCTGTAATGACTTGCCGCAACCACTAGACCTCGGGTACTCAAGAGGGTCACTTTGGCTTGGCCGTCATAGAGACTCTTTGACAGTGTATCAATCAGGGACTGAAATACCGGCAAATTGACATCCACCCCCACTACACCAATAAATTGCTTATGCTTAAGTACGGGTACTGTCAACGAGGTCATTAGAGCGGTGTTACCAGGGGTAATTTCATATAAATAAGGTTCCATCAGACAGGGTTTGAGAGTCTCTTTAGCACACAAATACCATTCGGCATCTCTGATCCCAAACTCATTCAGGCTGGTGAGGTACTTTTCTGCCGAATCATCAACTTGTTGATGTTCAACCGTGCCATCATCATTGCGAGTGTAATAGACCTCTAGGGCTCCCGACGAAGCCACACTATGACTCACCTGAACATTCAGGAACTCGCTATCGAGGCCATCGTAACCATTAGATTCAAATTGGGCGTACATGGAAGAAATTTGCGCATTCTTCTTGAGCACTGCTGCCACGGCAAGCTCTAAACGATCACGCTTTAAGGGCAATTCTTCTGCGGTACTTTCAAGCATGCCAGCGAAAGAAAAGGGGATCCGGTAAGCTTCATTAATAAATCCGGCGACCATTTCGCCATACTCACCGGCACGAGCTTCGAGCTTATCGCGGGTTTCGTTTTGTAAGCTATTCTGCACTTGCTCGGATAACTGAGCATTTTGATCCGATAGTGTCCACCAGAGGCTAATGGATAAAATTGCGACTATCGATAGGAACAAGGCGGAAGTGATCCACAACAACTTAGTACTGATGGACAAATGCTTCATCTAGTCAACTCCCAAGAGAACGACAATAGCGTAATTATTTTGATCTAATTCATTTTTTTATATTTTCTACCAGTACTAAAAATAGCACTTAGCATAAGAATTACCAGCACTTAAGATAAAGATTTGCTAATGAAATGTAAAACTTTTGCATGACAAAATCAAAAAAAAACCAAATTCAAATAAATGAATTTGGCCTTAAATATCAAACACTATTTCAGATTGAGTCTAGAGTTAACGTCCCCACAACCAAGCGGCACCACGCACCCCCGATGAAGCGCCATAACAGTTTTTAACAACTGGAGTGTGGCACTCACGGCCAACCACATATAAAGGTAAAACCTTGGGCAATTCTGTGTAGATAGCATCGATGTTAGAAACTCCGCCACCAAGGACGATAACATCAGGATCCATCATATTGATCACATGGGCCAATGAACGAGCTAAACGGTCAATAAAGCGGTCAAATGCTTGAGTCGCCAGCGGATCGCCCGCTTGCATCATTTGGGCAATTTCAATACCGCTGTCAGCGATACCACCTGCGGCGCGAAAATCGCGTACAAAGCCCGTCCCAGAGATAAACGTCTCGATGCAGTCCCTGTTACCACAAAAACACCTCGTGGTATTAAATTCATCAGCTTTCATCCAAGGCAAAGGATTATGACCCCACTCACCGCCGATGCCATTGCCACCATCATGCACTTGGCCTTTGATGGCGATACCAGCGCCGCAGCCAGTGCCAATAATGGCACCAAAGACCAGTGACTTGCCGGCAGCGGCGCCATCGACCGCTTCAGAGACGGCAAAACAGTTCGCATCGTTGGCGATCCTCACCTTACGGTTTAATCGAGCCCCCAGATCCACATCGAGGGGATGGCCATTGATCCACGTTGAATTAGCATTTTTAACTAGGCCAGTAAAAGGGGAAATCACCCCAGGAATACCAATGCCTATCGTGGCGGTTTGTTGCAGGCTCTCTTCGACTTCTGTCACGAGTGCGACTAACGCATCGACTGTTGCAACATATTCTCTCGGTGTTGGGATACGTTTACGAAACACTTCTTTACCAGCGTCATCTAATGCGACTAACTCGATTTTTGTGCCGCCAAGATCGATACCAATTCGTAACATCAACTTACTCCATCTCAATATATTTAACCCAAAATGGCTCGGTGAAGATCATCTCTACTGCCATACGCTGTCATTGAAAACTGACTCAAGTCAAAAACAACATTAGCCTCAGCCAAAGTCATGGCAATTCATGACTGTCTAAATTAAGGCGAAGTTGTCATTTAAACGACTCTCTGCGCCTTGAGGTGTTACATTACGGGCACTCGACCGACACCATATTCGCCGTCTTTGGCTTTAAGATAATATCGCTAAAACTGATATCCACGGCGTCCGATGAAGATAAGGTGAAAGGCGAGATAATTTTACCAAAATCGATCCCCTGCCCCTGATAGCAAGTGAGATCTATGTTTAGTTCACTCCAAGTATCAAGGCTTAATGCGCTTAGCTGAGTGCTAATATCCACATTGGCTCGACAATCGCCTTCGCAGATCATGCCGACATTCACTGGCGCCGTAATCGGTGAACCCACTTTGACTTGCATGCTGAGCACTGACTTACTCGCCAGATAAGCCCGCAAGTCTTCCGGGAAGTTCCCCTGCAAGCTCACAAAACCAAGCGCTTTACCGTTGAAACTAATGTGACGGGCATCTTCTTGCACTTGTTTATCAAAGGTTTTAATCGTAACAACATCATTTGCCTGCACGCTGCTGGCGATAGGTTCCATCGAAACCTTGTCACCTTCAACACTGCCAATTAGCATTTTCCAAGGCGCCTTAACGGCACGCTCGAATAACGGCTTCTGGCTAAGTGGCACTTGTTCACCGAAGTTATCTTCGGACAAACGATTCGATAATACCGCAGGCGCAGTAGTATCAGCCTTATCCGCATAACTCAAGCCATAACCATAGGGTAATAGTGGCGAATAATCACTGTCGTGAACATTCACGCGAGTTTGCTGCGGTGTCGACGGCCATGAGAAAGACAATTTACCAGTAAAGTCATACTGAACATCGCCATTGGCCTGAGTGAATAACACTTCGGCAATCCCTGCACCTTCGGTGCCAGGCAACCAAGCGGCGACAAAGGCGTCAGAGGCATTTAACTCAGGATTGACCCATAAAGGTCGGCCGCTGATAAACACAGAGACCACAGGAACCCCAGCGGCTTTGAGCTTTTGCAATAGTGCTAAGTCACGCTTATTACCCCTTTGATATTCAAGATTATCGATATCACCATTGCCTTCGGCATAGGGCTCCTCACCAAATACCACAATCGCCACATCGGGTTTATTCGCAGCTTCAAATTGACCATCGACACTCAGCACTGCGCTACCACCGCTGGCAGTAACCACCTTTGCTATGCCGGCATAAATCGATGTTGCTCCTGGGAAATCAGCATTTTGATTATCTGTACCCTGCCAAGTAATAGACCAACCACCCGATTGCTTGCCAATATTATCGGCGGCATCGCCCGCGACGAGCACTTTAGCTTTGGAGGATAAAGGCAATAAGTGTTGATTGTTCTTCAATAATACTAGCGACTCGCGTACTGCTTGGCGCGCAACGTCCCTGTGGCTCGCTTGGCCAATTAACTCGGTTTTACCCGATAAAGGACGCTTAGCAGGACTTGGCTTGTCAAATAATCCCGCTCGGATTTTTACGCGCAGGATACGGCTCACGGCATCGTCAATCCGCGCTTGACCTATCAAACCCGACTTCACTTGCGCGATAGTGTTTTCATATAAGGGTTTCCATGCCGCCGTTGGCACCATAAATACGTCTAAGCCCGCATTAACAGCCTGAGGACAAGATTCATTGCTGCAACCTTCGACCTGTCCATGGCCATTCCAGTCGCCGACAACCAAGCCATCAAAGCCCATGCGCGTCTTAAGTACATCGGTTAATAAATAAGGGTTACCGTGATTTTTAGCACCGTGCCAACTATTAAATGAGGCCATCACCGTTTGCGCGCCCGCGGTTAACCCGCCGATATAACCTTGGGCGTGAATATCAAACAAGGCTTGTTCGGATACGAGATTATCGCCCTGATCATCTCCCCCTTCGGTGCCGCCATCCCCTAAGAAATGTTTTACAGTCGCGATAACATGCTGATCCGATAAGAAGTCTTTATCATTGCCACCTTGTAATCCCTCAACAATCGCGTGGGAATAGGATTTAACGATGGCAGGATCTTCAGAATAGCCCTCGTAGGTTCGTCCCCAGCGGTCATCACGCACCACGGCAACAGTCGGTGCAAATACCCAATCGATCCCCGTCACCATCACTTCTTTGGCGGTGATCGCGGCTATTTGCTGGATAAGCTCAGGATGCTGGGCCGCACCTAACCCTATATTATGTGGGAACAGCGTTGCACCAATCACATTGTTGTGACCATGAACCGCATCCGTGCCCCACATAGTTGGAATACTGATGCCATCGAGCGAGTCATCCATAGAGGCTTGAAACATAGCGTCGGCTAAGGCAATCCAATCTGCTGGCGTCGCATGTTTATCTTGATTTGGGTAAGAGCCGCCACCATTTAAATAGGAGCCAAAGCCGTATTTGCGCATATCTTCGACCGTGATATCGCGGATCTCAGGTTGGATCATCTGCGCGACTTTCTGCTCTAGCGTCATTTTTGCTAATAAGTCCGCGACTCGCTTTTCAACATCTGGCTGATTTTTATGAGGTATAGTTAACTGTGGCCAAATATTAATATCGGTAGGCTTGCCATCGATACTGTAGCCATTGGGGCTATTGGGGCTATTGGGCGAGCTAGATGTGACCATATCATTGGGATTAACGGATTGACTAGGCACAACTTCCTTCACCTGCTCTGTTTTACTGCATCCACTTAAGCAAGCGCAGGTCAGCACAGCCAATAAACTCAAGCTAAAGGTTTTGGGTCTCAATGCGATAACGCTCATAATTCTCGCCCTTAAAAATAAAATGTCTTAATACACACGCCGTGTGCGCATCCATGTGTTTAATCGTCGTGTTTTAATTGATTTAAAATCTTGGTCTTGGGGCATCACAGCCCTTGGCGCCGTAATAGGCGATAAAGCCATAACAAAGCAGCGGTAAAATAAAGGCCAATTGAATACCAAAATGATCGGCTAACATACCTTGGAATAAGGGCACAATCGCACCGCCCACAATCGCCAAACATAAAATGCCAGAACCTTGGCTGGTATGTTGCTCAAGATCCTGCAATGCTAGGCTGAAAATCGTCGGGAACATAATAGAGTTACATAACCCGACTAGCAGTAAGGCCCACATCGCCATCGCCCCCGTACTGAACATGGCTAAGGCCACCAGCAGGCAAGCACAAATCGCATTAAAGGCTAACACTTTGCCGGCCTTGATTTTTTGCATCACGGCCGCACCAATAAAACGCCCAACCATAGCGCCACCAAAATAGTAGGCAATGTAATGCGCGGCTTCGGCATGGGTATAACCACCAATATCGGGCTGAACTAAAAAACTAATCAGAAAACTACCAATGGCGACTTCGGCCCCCACATACACAAAAATCCCCACGCTACCGAGAACAAGATGTGGAAATTGCCATGCACTGCCCAGCACTTTAGCACTGCTCGCCGGCAGTTTTTGGCCTAAAAAAGGCAGCTTTAACAGCATAAAAATGACCGCCAACACACATAAACTGGCCGCTAAAATCAAATAGGGAACTTGGACTGTGCTCGCTTGGGCCGCAGCACTGACCATAAGGTCAGATGCACCCTCTCCCGTCATTTGATGTGAGGTCGATAAAATCAACCAACTGCCGAAAAACGGGGCGACTGTGGTGCCAAAGGAATTAAACGCTTGGGTCAACGTGAGTCTCGATGAGGCGGTTTTCGCCGGTCCCAGCACGCTGACGTAGGGATTAGCCGCCACTTGTAGAATCGTAATGCCGGAGGCTAAAACAAAAAAAGCGCCTAGGAACATCCAATAGGAGGCAAAACTCGCCGAAGGATAAAACAATAAGCAGCCTAAACACGCAATACCAAGCCCTGTGACTATGCCTTTTTGATAACCAATTTTACCCACGAGTGCACCAGCGGGGATGGAGACAATGAAGTAAGCCCCAAAAAAACAAAACTGCACCAACATGGCTTGGGCGTAATTCAGCTCAAACATATTTTTTAAGTAAGGTATCAAGATATCGTTAAGACAAGTAATGAATCCCCACATGAAAAACAACGATGTTAAGGCCACTAAAGCGAACCTAAAGTTGCCACTCTGGTGCACACTCCTTGTCGACTCACTCACTGCACTCACCTTAGTTTCATTTGTAATAGCCATATTTGCCCTTTTCTCCCCAACCGATTACCTAGATAAAAACGTTTAATCTTCTTAGTCAAAATGGCGTGATTAATTTATCCGAATCACATATTGACCTTTTTATGATTAGTCACTAACCTCGATGTAAGCGCTTCCATTGTTAACATGTCGATAACCAAAGTCAATATTTTTAGTGACTGTCGGCAAGCATCTTTACTCTCTTTATCTTGAACTCTGTGTTTTAAATCGCAGGAATAAATTCAAAAATACAATTAAGTGACTGAATATATGAAAATATCTTTACCAAAGAACTCGAGACTCCAAAGCGAAGCGTTTACTTTTGGTGTTGCGACCGCTTCATTTCAAATCGAAGGTGGCGTGGACTCTCGCCAAACCTGTATTTGGGACACCTTCTGCGCAACACCAGATAAAATCCGTGATGCCTCCAATGGTAATGTTGCCTGCAACCACTTGAATCTATGGAAAGAAGATATCGCCTTAATCGCATCACTCGGGGTGGATGCCTATCGTTTTTCAATCGCGTGGGGACGCGTCTTAAATCAAGATGGCAGCATTAATCAACGGGGTGTTGATTTCTACATTGGCATTCTAGACGAGCTAAAACGTAGAAATATCAAAGCATTTGTTACGCTTTACCATTGGGATCTTCCTCAACATATTGAGGATCAAGGCGGCTGGTTAAACCGAGATACGGCTTACCTTTTCAAAGACTATGCCGACAAAATAAGCCAAGCCTTCGGCGACCGAGTGTATTCCTACGCCACCTTAAATGAACCCTTTTGCAGCTCATATTTAGGCTATGAGGCAGGTATTCACGCCCCCGGTTTAATGAAAAAAGCCTATGGCCGCCAATCGGCTCACCACCTGTTACTCGCCCACGGCTTAGCGATGCAAGTGCTGCAAAGGAACAGCCCTAACAGCATGAATGGCATAGTGCTTAACTTCACGCCCTGCTACGCATTAACCCAAAGTGCCGCCGATATTCAGGCCGCAAAACAAGCCGATGATTATTTTAATCAGTGGTATATCAAGCCGATTTTCGATGCGGCCTACCCAGCGCTTCTCACAACATTAGCACCAGAAGACAGACCGGAAATTCACGACGGCGACCTTGAGCTTATCAGTCAACCCATTGATTTTTTAGGGGTCAACTTTTATACCCGCGCCGTATATCAGGCCGATACAACACACGGATTTATACAAGTTGATTTACCAAGGGTACCCAAAACCGACATAGGCTGGGAGATCTATCCACAGGCCTTTACCGACTTACTGGTCTCTTTAAATCAAACCTATAATTTACCCCCTGTTTTCATCACAGAAAATGGCGCAGCCATGGACGATAAGTGTATTGATGGGCGTATCGATGACTTCGATAGACTCAGCTATTACCAGCACCATTTAACCGCTGTAGACAATGCCATAGTACAAGGTGTTAACATTCAGGGTTACTTTGCCTGGAGCTTGATGGATAATTTTGAGTGGGCCGAAGGCTACTTAAAACGCTTTGGCATAGTCTATGTGGATTATGCCAGCCAAACCCGCACGATAAAGGCCAGTGGTCACGCCTACAGCGATTTGATTCGCTCAAGGGCCCACTTAACGAATAACAATAATAAATAAGGCTAAAGCCATGATTAGCATAAAAGAAAAAATAGCTTATGGGCTTGGCGACACCGCCAGCAACATCGTTTTTCAAACCGTTATGCTGTTCCTTACCTTTTTTTACACCGACATCTTTGGCATTTCACCCGCCTTTGTCGGCACTATGTTTCTGCTCGTTCGGTTGATTGATGCCGTCACAGATCCTTTAATGGGGGCATTGGCAGACCGTACAAACACGCGTTGGGGGAAATTCAGACCCTATTTACTCTGGTTTGCCCTGCCCTTTGGGATTATCAGTGTATTGGCATTTACCACCCCAGATTTATCTGAAAATGGGAAAATGATATATGCCTTCGTGACTTACACGGCATTGATGATGGTATATACCGCCATTAATATTCCCTATTGCGCCCTAGGTGGCGTACTGACGGCCGATCCCAAAGAGCGGGTTTCGGTGCAATCCTATCGGTTTGTGTTCGCCATGCTCGGTGGTTTACTGGTCTCAGGACTTACCCTTCCTTTAGTCGAGTTTCTCGGTAAAGGTGACCAAGCAAAGGGCTATCAGCTCACGATCCTTGCCATGAGCATCTTAGGTGTTGCCATGTTTCTAACCTGCTTCTGGGGCACAAAAGAGCGCTTACACCCACCAGTCGATCAAAATTCTAGCTTTAAACAGGACGTTAAATACCTATTACAGAATGACCAATGGCGAGTGTTATCCGCCGCCGCGGTTTGCCTATTATCCGGCATGGTGTTACGCACTAGCCTCGCCATTTACTACGTAAAATATTTCCTTAACCTACCGGATATGATCACTCTTTTCATCACCTTAGGTATGGTTGGCAATATTTTTGGCTGCATTCTCGCAGAGCCATTAGCCAAGCACGTTTGTAAGGTCAAAGCCTATATTGTGTTGCAGCTCCTAGCCGCGACTCTGTGTGTACTGCACTTTTTTGTCCCTAAAGATCAAGTCGTTCTCGCCTTCACTCTTTATATTGTCTGGGGCTTTACCTTTAATATGGCCACCCCATTACTCTGGGCTAAAATGGCGGATACGGTCGATTATGGTCAATACAAAACCGGCGTGCGTATTACAGGTATGATTTACTCCTCGGTGATTTTCTTTATCAAGCTTGGGGTAGCCATTGGCGGTGCAGCGGCAGGGTGGTTACTGGCAAGTTATGGCTATCAAGCCGATGTAGTTCAGAGTGAAACGACGCTCAATGGCATCTTAATTTCATTTACCCTTTATCCCGCTATCGGCTCGATTTTGGTCGCATTTATCATGCGTCGTTATAGGCTAAATAACCAAAAAGTGGATGAAATCCATCTGGAATTAAATAGAGCCAGCTAATAAAAATATGCTAATCTTCAAGGCATTGTACTTTTCAGTCCCTCTAATTTGAGACGATATGGCCACTATTTACGACGTTTCGGTACTTGCAGGCGTGTCACTTGCGACTGTGTCAAGGGTAATGAATAAAAACACCAATGTCAGTGAAAAAACCAAACAAAAGGTATTAGACGCTATGACTCAGTTGGACTATCGCCCCAATGCGATAGCCCAATCATTAGCGTCCAACTGCTCAAATAGTGTGGGCGTCCTAGTATCACAATTGGATGGCCCGTTTTATGGGCCTATGATGACTGAAATTGAAGATGCCCTGCGTGATGCGGGTAAACACGTCATTATTGCCGCGGGTAAAAGTAATGAATCCCTAGAAAAGGATGCGGTGCAATTTTTACTGGATCGCGGCTGTGATGCATTAATTATCGATGTGGAAGCGGTTTCAGATGACTACCTTATCGATCTCTGTAAGCGCAGCACGCCAATCGTACTGATTAACCGCTATGTTGCCGCCATACGTGAACGCTGTATTTACCTCGATAACGAGCTTGGCGGTTACCTCGCGACTCAGCATATGTTGTCGTTAGGGCATAAACATATTGCTTATATATCAGGGCCTTTATTCAAACTAGATGCTAGGCAGCGCCTGATGGGCCATAAAAAAGCGCTCACCGAATCGGCCATTCCCTATGAGAGTGAGCTGTTCTACGAAGGGACGTTTAAAGAGTCGAGCGGTTGCGATGGCATGCGACATTTACTCAGCCTACAACGGCCGTTTACTGCGGTGATTTGCGCCAATGATCAAATGGCATCGGGAGCGATTTCAACCTGCCTTGAACAAGGGGTGAAGGTGCCTGAAGACTTATCCTTCATGGGCTACGATAATATCCCGTTTCCCCAGTATATTTCCCCTAAGCTCACCTCAGTCAGTAACCCCATCCATGAAATGGGTAAAATGGCGGCGCTCTGGGTACTAAAGCACGTATACAATAAAACCGATGTGGAGATTATTAGCCGCTTCACACCCTCATTATTTGTAAGAGATTCAGCAATTAAGCTCGTAAATAGTTAAATCATTAAGGCGAGTACTGCCCTAGCCAGATCATGTATTCGAGCTGCTCTAATGAGCCGTTTCCATGGGTAAGGCACTGCACCTTCTTGCTATATTTTACGGGCACAAGTGAACAAGTTCGGTTCAAAAACAGTTTAAAAAACGGTACCAAAAGCCAAGTAAAACTCGCTCAATATTCTTCACTCGCACAAGATATCCCTTGAATTTAAGCATTCACCCTAGCGTAAAAATGCTATTTCAAATGTCATTAAGCAGATTTAGCCCCTATTTATCACCAATAGCATCATAAATATGTAACAGAAAATAGATCTATTTATATTTTAAAACAATGAGTTAAAATATGGCGACCAACAAAAACAGCATTATATTGCAACATTAAAGTAACTTACCGTTGACTCTATGGATAATTTAAATTAGCTTTATGTAAGCGCTTACATAAACCTAACTCGAACAAGAATATGAGCAAGCTGTACATAATTTGTTCTACCCAAAAACAAAATCAGAGAGTTGTAGCCTGAATATCTACTCAACGGGGAGATGTAGATGGAACTTAGAACATTTAGAAAAACCAGATTGGCCACTAGCCTTTCGCTAGTCTTAGGCATGGGATCTATGATGCCTGCCCATGCAGCCGATGCTGACAAAAAAGAAGAAAATATTGAAGTTATTCAAGTAACAGGGATCCGCGGTAGTTTAGTCCGTTCGATGGACGTAAAACGCAGCTCAGAAGGCATTGTTGATGCCATTAACGCCGAAGATATCGGTAAATTCCCCGACAGTAACTTAGCTGAATCACTACAGCGTATTTCTGGCGTATCAATCGACCGTCAAAACGGTGAAGGTAGCCGAGTGTCGGTCCGTGGTTTTGGTGCCGATCAAAACTTAGTATTGTTGAACGGACGTCAAATGCCGGTCACCACAGGCTCTCGCTCATTCGATTTTGCCAACATAGCCTCAGAAGCCATCAGTGCGGTGGAAGTGGAGAAAACCGCTAAGGCGGAAAATCCAACGGGCGGTATTGGCGCCACGATCAATGTACTCACCCATAGACCGCTAAGCTCGCCAGGCATGAAGGCGACTTTCGGTGTAAAGGCCGTTGATGACTCATCCACGGATAAAGGCTCTACTACACCTGAAATTTCAGGCTTGTACTCCAACACCTTTGACGATGATAAATTTGGGATTTCTATCTCAGGTAGCTATCAAGAAAGGGAAAGTGGTAATCAGCAGGCTCAAGTCGGTACCGGTTGGCGCAGCTTCCCAGGTATCGTTGACCAAGATTACAGCGGTAGCAATGCAGAATGGGGCGGCGTTCCAAAAAACGACAGTCAAGTCAATCGTCCGGGTGATGATGACGTGTATAGCGTGCCACAAACCACGATTTACCGTTTTGAAGAACAGCAACGCAAACGCACAAACGGTCAATTAGTGCTGCAATACGAGCCGATTGATTCGCTGCGCGCAACGCTCGATTACACTTACATGCGTAACGACATAGATACTCAGTCCCACGACGTCTCGGCATGGTTTAACTTTGTGCCAACCCAAGAAAGTACTTGGAGTGACGGCCCTGTCTCATCACCACTCGTGTATTCCGAAACCTACGATGCACCAGCCGATCTTTCAATGGCTGCTGGCGATTACGGCACCCGCGACCAAAGTGGCTCACTCGGTTTTAACTTAGCCTGGGAAGCCAGTGATAATCTGACCTTAAACTTGGATTACCATAACTCCTACGCCGAACGCACGCCTAACAATGTCAATGGCAGCTCAAGCAACCTCAGTACCGCCGCCTTTATTCGTACCAGTGCAGCGACCGATTTTAGCGGCGATGTCCCAGTGCTCGCCGTCGGGGGTGGAAATGCGGTTCGCCCAGAAGATATGCGCGTGACCGGTTCAACCTTCACCAATGCCGTCAATCGCTCCGAAATTGAACAGCTGCAAATGTCGGGTAAATATGATTTAGCCGAGGCGGGCAGTATCGATTTTGGTATTGCGATGTCAGACGTGAATAACCACTCCCAACAGGTTGATATTCAACGTAACGACTGGGGTGGCGTTGGTGCAGCCGGCGATTTAGACGCCGCTTGGTTCCCAACCAGTTCGGTTATCGATAAATTCGATGGCTCCCAAGGTAATTTCGCAGGTTATAACGGCAATGCATCGACGGATCCGTTAAACACTATGTTCCTGTGGGACTTTGCGGCGGTTCGCGCCCGCGCCGCAGAACTCTATGCAACCAGCATAGTGGGTGATTGTGGTAATGGCTTCTGCCCTTCAACTGATTACTCCAAAGGCACTGACCGTTTCACTGAAGAAAAATCTCAATCTGCCTATATCCAATATAATTTCGCCAGCGAAATTGCCAATATGCCCTACGATGTGCATTTTGGCTTACGCTATGAAAAAACTGACGTTGAATCCACTTCTGTCGTTTCCTCTTATGATACAGCAACTTGGATTGCAGAATCTGAAATAGCAGTAACCAGCTCGGTAGATAATAATCGCGTTTATCAGACTCAAAAGGGTGATTACGATTACCTGTTACCCAGCTTCAATTTTAATATTGAAATGCTGGAAGATGTGTTCGTCCGCGCCGCCTTTAGCCAAACGATTGGTCGTCCTGATTACACCTCTATTCAAGGTGGCACCACAGTAGGAACGCTTGCCTATCGCAACGGTGGTAGCGGCTCGGCGGGTAATCCAAGTCTGTTACCACTCGAGTCAACGAACTACGACCTGTCGACTGAATGGTATTACAACGATGCCAGTTATGTCTCAATCGGTTATTTCCGTAAAGATGTGACTAACTTTATCAGCAGCAACCCTGAAAACTCAGACATCTACAACATTCCGGATCCAGCACATGGCAAGTATGTTGATGAAGCCATTGCGGCAGGTGCCACTACTGCGATTCAGCAACGTCAATGGATTTATGACAAATACGGTGCAACCGATCCGAATGTGACGCTCAACCCTGATAACGGCAACATCGAGATCACCGGTAACCCAGGTGATCCAGCGCTAAACTTTCTTATTACCAACCCAACTAACAGTGATTTAAGCAATGTGATCGATGGTTGGGAGTTTTCTATCCAGCACTTCTTTGGTGAATCAGGATTTGGTCTCCAAGCCAACTACACTATGGTGGATGCGGGGGACAGCTACGATAACTTTAACTTAGGCCGCCCAGGTGATGCTACTCAGAACGTGATTTTAGGGATCAGCGATACCGCAAACTTAGTCGGTATCTATGAAAACTATGGTTTTTCGGCTCGTATCGCCTACAACTGGCGTGATGAGTTCCTAAATTCAACAGGCCAAGGCACGGGGGCTAACCCTCAATATACCGAAGCCTATTCACAGGTGGACTTTAACATAGGCTACGACGTTGAAGCGGTTGAAGGTTTAACCATCTTCATTGAAGGCTTAAACATCACCAATGAAGCCACCCGTGTACATGGTCGTGCGACGGAACAAGTGTTGAACTACACCCAGACTGGAGCGCGTTACAGTATAGGTGCACGTTACACTTTCTAGTCGTACTAGTTAAAGAGCAACAGATCTTTACCCTAAGGTCGTGTGAGGTATGCCATAGATGCCTCATTTTTATCAGGATGACGGCAGGCTACACGGAGGTAGCCGCTCTTTTTAGTCAATATGCGCAAAATAAATACTGGAAATCGCAGTAAAACTATTCAATCCTAACGCAAGCGTTAACCGCGTTAGTGGTAACGAAAAAATATAAAAGCCTTTCATAAACAACAATAAAAGATTAGGCATTCAATATGCAGCAAGCAACTCACACAGCCATTAATAAGATTGTCATTGTCGGTGGCGGCACAGCCGGTTGGATAACCGCAGCTCTTTTGGCCGCCGAGCATAATGTCGATAAAGGCCAGCTTGCGCACTCTCCTAGACTCGATATCACATTGATAGAATCCCCCGATGTTGCCACTATCGGCGTCGGCGAAGGCACTTGGCCTTCGATGCGTAACACCTTAGATAAAATCGGCATCAGCGAAACCGAATTTATCCGCCAATGCGACGCGAGTTTCAAGCAAGGCTCACGCTTTATTCACTGGCAGCACGACGATACTGAACACACTAACCCATTCGGTTCCAACCAATATATACACCCCTTTAGCCTGCCCCATGGCCATCAAGAGTTAGATTTGTGTCCCTTTTGGTTACCCCACAGTGACAAGGTCAGTTTTGCCCATGCGGTATCCAACCAAGATGCGCTGACTCAGTTAGGGCTGGCACCGAAAACCATTGCGACGCCTGAATATCATTTTCAAAACAATTACGGCTATCACTTAGATGCGGGAAAATTTAGTCAGCTGTTAATGCAGCATTGCACCGAAAAACTGGGGATCAAGTATATTCGTGATCATGTCACTCAGGTTCACAGTCATCCCAATGGCGATATCGAAAGCCTTGCGACCAAAGAACATGGCGTGATCTTAGGGGATATGTTTGTCGATTGTTCTGGCACTAAATCATTGCTGCTGGGCGAGCATTTTAACGTGCCCTTCCTCTGCCAAAAAGCTGTGCTGTTTAACGACAGCGCCTTAGCAATACAAGTCCCCTATGCCGAAGAAAATAGCCCTATCGCCTCATGCACACTCTCGACGGCGCAGCCCAATGGCTGGATCTGGGATATAGGTTTACCGACTCGCAAAGGCGTGGGTTATGTCTATTCATCGGCCCATTGTAGCGATGACGAGGCAGAACAAACCTTGAGAGCCTATTTAGCCAATGACACATCAACCAAGCCTCAATCGGCATCCAGCAACGCAGTTGATAGTCGTAAACAAGAATATCGAAAGCTGAATATCAACCCTGGCTACCATGCAAAATGCTGGCAAAACAACTGTATTGCCATCGGCATGGCGGCAGGCTTCATTGAACCTTTAGAAGCATCGGCATTGGCTTTAGTGGAATGGACGGCAAATACCTTAGCCACACAACTGCCAACGCATCGCGGCGTGATGGATACAATTGCCCAGCGAGTGAATGAACGCTACGAGCGCCACTGGCAGCAAATCATCGATTTTTTGAAACTGCATTATGTCGTGAGTCGACGCGAAGTGGATGGTTACTGGCGCGATCACCGGGACACCGCATCCATTCCTGAAAGATTACAGCAGCAACTCGACCTATGGCGTTATCAAGCGCCAAGCAGTCACGATATTAGCTATAAAGAACCCTTATTTCCGGCGGCAAGTTTCCAATATGTACTTTATGGAATGGGCTTTCATACTGCCCTACCGACTCATATCAAACCGTCGCAACAGCAAGTCGCCCAAAGACTTTTTAGCGAGAATCAAAAAAAGATTAATGCATTGAGCCAGAGTCTTCCGAACAATCGCGACCTGTTAAACAAGGTCAGGCAATTTGGTTTTTCTAAGATTTAACACAAATAACAAGAATAACTCGCGGCAGTGAGAACCAACAAAGGACAAAGGTAACCCTATGAGCCAACACGTATTACTTAATAGCGTAGATCATAAAGATATTAAAATTATTACTGAGCGTAGTGCTAAGTACGGCGATAATGTCTGGTTCAGTGTCACCTTTCCGGCGGAGTTTCGCAGCGTACAGGCGTATTATCCGATTTTTTTCCAAAAGGATCAGACCACAGGCCAGCTCTTTGCGGTGGCGCTTTATGGTTTCCAACATAATGAGAATCTGTTCCTAAATAATGGCACTTGGCAGGCGTCTTATATTCCCCTCACCCTACGTCGTCAGCCGTTTCTGATTGGTCAGCAAAACGTGCGCGAAGACGGTGTCGAGCGCAAACAGAGGGTCATACATATCGATATGGCGAGCCCAAGAGTCAGCACAACCGAAGGCCAAGCTTTGTTCCATCCCTATGGTGGCAATACGCAATATCTGGATGACATTGGGGATATGCTGGAAGGTATCCACCACGGGCTTATCGACAGTAAGCACTTTATCGATTTGCTTATCGAACATAAGTTGCTGGAATCCTTTACCTTAGATATCAAGCTCGACAATGGCCACCAGCATCAAATGATGGGTTTCTATACCATTAATGAAGAAACGCTAGCGGCCCTCTCGGCAGAAGTGCTCACGCAACTGCATGCTAAGGGTTACCTAGAGGCGATTTACATGACCTTGGCCTCACAGGCAAGAGTACGTGACTTGCTTAACCTTAAAAATGCGCAAGGTTAACTAGGTCGTAGCCATGAGTCTTGATCTGATTGAACCTAAAGCTAATGTCGTCAAACACCTTGAAAACTGCTCAACCGAGGAGATGCTCGCGCTGATTAAAGACGCTGAGCAGCCTTTGGTATTTAAAGGACTTTGCGCAAACTGGCCCTTAGTGAAAGCAGGGCTTGAATCCAGCGATAGCGCGATGAAGTATCTGGCCCAGTTTTATAAAGGCATGCCCGTCACCGCCTATTATTTAGCGCCAGAACATCGAGGCCGCGTGTTTTATAACGACACTTTAGATGGGTTTAATTATCAGGCGGGTAAGTTAGATCTGCGGCAAATCTTCACCCAGCTATCTCAACCGCAAGATGCCAGTATTTATATGGGCTCAACCGATATTAATCAGTGCTTACCTGGACTTGGCGCCGATAATAGTTTTAATCTTGCGCCTTTGTCACCGCTCACCAATATCTGGCTTGGCAATCAAACTCGTATCGCGGCCCATTTCGACTTTCCCCATAACTTAGCCTGCAATGTCGTCGGTAGACGCACTTTTACCCTGTTTCCGCCGGAGCAAATCAGCAATCTGTATATTGGCCCAATGGAGTTTGCCCCGGGCGGCCAAGATATTAGCCTAGTCGATATGGATAACCCCGATTTTGACCGCTTTCCTAAATTTGCCAAGGCGATGGAAGCCGCGCAAGTCGCCGCACTGGAACCCGGTGATGTGTTATTCATCCCCAGTATGTGGTGGCACCATGTGCGCGGAATGGATGGCTTTAATGTGCTCATTACCCATTGGTGGCGAGATACGCCCGGCTATCTTGGTCGCCCCAATAATGCCTTACTGCATGCGATGTTAAGTTTACGCTCCTTACCCAAGGCGCAACGTCAGGCGTGGAAGGCCCTGTTCGATCACTATATTTTTGACCATGAAGATGGCGATCAAGAGCATATTCCTAGCGCAGCCCAAGGCATGCTGACTACCCCACTCGATGAAGTCAACGCCCGAAAATTGCGGGCAGATTTAACCAATAAGCTCAAACGTTAGCCCAATTGAGGATATAAACGATGACAACAGCCATAAAAAGAGTCGTGATAGCGGGTGGCGGAACAGCCGGATGGATGGCCGCTGCGGCGCTCACTAAGTTGATGGGCAAACACTTAGAAATTGTGCTGGTCGAATCCGATGAAATTGGTACGGTCGGCGTGGGCGAAGCGACAATTCCCACATTGCACATTTTTCATCGATTACTCGGCCTCAAAGAACAAGAGGTGATGGCTGCGACGAATGCGACCTTTAAACTCGGGATCTCCTTTGAAAATTGGCAGGATACCAATAAAAACTACCTGCATTCCTTCGGTTTTTTAGGTAAAGATTGTTGGGCCTGTGGTTTTCAACATTTTTGGTTGAAAGGTAAACAGCTCGGCATAGTGAGTGACATTGGCGACTACTGCGCCGAACATCTCGCCGCCCGCCAAGGACGCTTTGCCGTATTGCCAAACCAAGATTACAACCATGCATACCACATGGACGCTAGCCTCTATGCCAAGTACCTTCGAAAAATGGCCGAGCAACACGGCATTCATCGTATTGAAGGAAAAATAAAACAGGTATTACAGCATCATGATAGCGGCAATATCAAAGCGCTCGTCCTAGAGAATGACGAAACAATCGAAGGGGATTTATTTATCGATTGCACCGGCTTTCGCGCACTGCTGATCGAGCAAACCCTTAATACTGGCTTTGAAGATTGGAGTCATTATCTCCCCTGTGACAGTGCGATTGCGGTGCAAACCCAGTCCGTAGGTGCCCCTATTCCCTATACTCGCTCGATTGCCCGCGAGTCGGGTTGGCAGTGGCGTATTCCACTGCAAAATCGCACGGGCAATGGCCTCGTCTTTTGCAGCAAATTTATCTCAGATGAGGATGCCACTGAGTTGCTCCTCGCTAATCTTGAAGGGGAACCGCTGAATAAACCTAGGGTCATTAAGTTTAAAACCGGCACCCGTCGCCTGCATTGGCATAAAAACTGTGTTGCTGTCGGGCTGTCCGGCGGCTTTTTAGAGCCACTGGAATCCACCAGCATTCATTTGATCCAGCGTAGTATTATCAGATTGATGCAACTATTTCCGTCGGCGGGCATAATGCAATCCGATATTGATGAGTTTAATCAACAAACTAAACTCGAAATGGACAATATCCGCGACTTTATCATCTTGCATTACAAGGCCACGGAACGCGAGGACAGCCGTTTCTGGCGTTATTGTAAAAATATGGACATTCCAGCGTCACTCAAACATCGAATCGAAATGTTTGCCGACAGCGGCAAAGTCTATAAATACGGTAGCGAACTCTTTGGCGAAAGCTCATGGATCCAAGTGATGATGGGCCAAGGCATAATGCCAAAACACTATCACCCGATAGTCGATGTGATGGAAGAGCCTGAACTCGAAGCCTTCTTAAACAACATTAAATCGACCGTTAAGCGTAAGGTAGAAAGCCTACCTGCCCACCTCGATTTTATTCAGCACTATTGCCCTGCTGAGGTTTTGACCAACACTAAACCTATGGCAATGTGAGGGACAGGGATGCAAACCATAGATCGCAACGCGAATACGGCTAAGCCACAGGCAACTAAACAACAGGCAACTAAACAACAGGCAACTAAGCCACAGGCAGTCAAGCTCACGCCTCAGCTAGTCTATCTTGGCAATGAAAAGACGCCCTTGATTATTATCGATAATTTTGCGGCGGATCTGTTGCCAATACGCCAGTGCGCTTACAACCAAGCGCACTTTTCTGCCGATAACGGGTCTTTTTACCCCGGCGTGCGTGCCCCCTTGCCGCAGGCCTATGTCACCGATGTGCTCAATCTTGTGTACCAACTGATTTATGATGTGTATCAACTCCCTTCGAGCTTAAGCATCAAATTACAGGCGCTGTATTTCTCGCTGATCAGCACCCCCGCGAGTGCCCTTAAGCCGCTGCAATGCCTGCCACATTTTGATACTCCATCACCGCACTATTTCGCGCTGTTGCACTATTTAAACGACGGCCCCCATGGCAATACGGCGTTTTTCCGCCATATTGCGACGGGCTTTGAGCGGATAAATGAAGAACGTATGCCGGACTACTTTAAGTCGGCTCAGCCCTTGGTCGATGAGATTACTCGCCATCCTTCGGGCTATTGTGTTGAAAGCGATAGTCATTTTGAGATTTATCATCAAGTAGAGTATCGCCCGAATCGTTTAGTGATTTATCCCGGTAATCTACTGCATTCCACCTTAGTGAACCCACAAACCGATATTGATGCCAACCCCCAAACAGGCCGGCTAACGAGCAATATTTTTATCGAGTTTAAACCCTCAGCCCGCTAACTCAGCGATACATAAAGCCTTATGCCACTGTGGCTGACGCTGACGACTTTCGTTTTAGCTCGGTTTATCTACGCTCCCAAATCGTAGTTAACAGGACCCAACGCCTTAAATACAGCTTAAAATTTATCAGTTCATTTGTAACAAAGTCTGTTTTTGCCAGTCTCTGCCATTGGTTTGCTTGGATTATCGCCTTATACTTTTGAGTTCAAATATTAAAACAACAATGTTGGAAGCGAGCGATATGACTATTGGGACTGCTCCGGTAAGTAAAACACATTCATTTATGACTGTGTCTCTTATCGAATTATGGGAACGCTTTGGTTATTACGGCATGCAGGCGCTGATCGTGTACTTTATGGTGCAGCGCCTTGGCTTTGATGACTCACGGGCAAACTTAGTATGGAGCGCCTGCGCGGCGCTCATTTATGTATCACCGGCAATTGGTGGCTGGGTTGGGGATAAGATCCTCGGTACCAAACGCACTATGTTGCTGGGTGCGGGAATATTGTCAGTAGGCTACACACTGATGACAGTGCCAACCGAAAACACTTGGTTTATGTTCTCCGCTCTTGGGGTGATTGTGGTCGGTAACGGCCTGTTCAAACCCAATGCGGGTAACTTAGTCCGTAAGATCTACGAAGGTGACGACTCAAAAATCGACAGTGCGTTTACCATCTATTATATGGCGGTCAACGTCGGCTCAACCTTCTCCATGTTGCTAACGCCTTGGATTAAAGATTACGTTAACGCCCAATATGGCAATGAATATGGTTGGCACGCCGCCTTTGCCGTGTGCTGTGTGGGCTTACTGGTCGGTTTAGGTAACTACGCCTTAATGCGTAAGAGTCTGGCCCATTATGGCTCCGAGCCTGATACGCGCCCGGTGAACAAGAAAAGTCTCGCTATAGTGTTAGTATTGGCGGCACTATCTGTTGTTGCTTCGGCCATTATTCTTGAATATGAAGATGTTGCCCGTGTATTCGTTTACGCCGCTGGCGTAGCCGTATTAGGTATTTTCTTCCATTTAATTCGTACCAGTGAGCCAAGCGAGCGTGCAGGCTTAATTGCGGCACTGATCTTGACGGTACAAACCGTGTTCTTCTTTATCTTCTATCAACAAATGTCCACCTCGCTTGCACTCTTCGCATTACGTAACGTGGATTGGGATTTCCAAGTGTTTGGCACCCATTTATGGACTTGGTCACCCGCCCAATTCCAAGCGCTTAACCCGCTATGGATCATGGTGTTAAGTCCTGTGCTGGCTTGGAGCTATTCTTGGGCAGGACGCAATAATAAAGACTTTTCGATTGCCGCTAAGTTTGCCTTAGGTTTTGCGGTAGTGGCGATAGGTTTCTTTATCTATGGTTTTGCAGGCCAATTTGCCGTCAACGGTAAAACCTCATCTTGGATCATGATCTGGGGCTATGCTTCTTACTCTTTAGGTGAACTGCTAGTGAGTGGTCTTGGTCTTGCCATGATTGCCCGCTACGTACCTGCACGCATGGGCGGCTTTATGATGGGCGCCTATTTCGTCGCCTCCGGTATTTCACAGTATCTGGGCGGTGTGGTTGCTAACTTCGCCAGTGTGCCACAGGATTTGGTCGACCCATTGCAAACCTTACCTGTGTATACCAGTCTGTTCAACAAACTAGGTATTGCGGCCATAATCTGTACCTTTATCGCCTTAGCCGTATTGCCGCTCATGCGTCGACTGACGGAGAGTCACCATGCCCATAACAATACCGATGGCTATGGTAATGACAGTGCCGCGGCATCACTGCGCGATATAAAAGCTGAGCAATAAATAAGCACTGAGTCGGTATAACCACAAACCTAAAATGCCAGTCAGTATTACTGACTGGCATTTTTTATTGACTACGGATTAGCGACCAGCATTAACTTTTTAGCACTGCATCGAAGCTGGCTTTGAGGATACCCAGGCCCACATCGATTTGTGCATCCGGCGCCGTTAATGGCACCAAAATACGCAGCACATTAGCGTAAGTGCCGCAGGATAATAAAATCAATCCACGGTCACGGGCATCACTCAACACTTGCACGCAATAGTGTGGCGCAGGCTTGCCATCTTCCATCAATTCGATGGCGATCATGGCGCCTAAACCACGCACATCGGCGATTTGTGCATGTTCGATTTGCATCACATTCAATGCAGACTTAATACGCTCACCTATTGCATTAGCGCGGTCTAACAGCTTTTCCTCTTCAAACACTTCAATGACAGCAAGTGCAGCGGCGCAGGCTAACGGATTACCACCATAGGTGCCACCAAGACCACCGGGGCCCACCGTATCCATGACTTGCGCGCGGCCGGTAATGCCCGAAAGAGGGAAACCACCCGCGATAGATTTAGCAAAAGTCGTGATATCCGCAGCTACGCCCATTTGCTCCATGGCAAAGAAAGTGCCAGTACGGCCAGCGCCCGTTTGCACTTCATCGGCGATCAGCATTATGCCTTCACGGTCGCACAGTGCGCGCAGCCGCTGCATAAAGGCCGGTGATGCCGCGTAAAAACCGCCCTCGCCCTGCACTGGCTCTAAAATAATGGCGGCGATATCACTTGGCTCGGCATCATTTTTAAAGATACGTTCAATCGAGGCCATGGCATCATCATCGGACACGCCGTGCAGCTCGCAGGGGAACTCGGCGCGGAACACATTCGCCGACATCAACCCCATACCTTTGCTGTAGGGTGCGACTTTTCCGGTCAGTGCCAAGGCCGCCATAGTGCGACCATGGTAGCCAGAGGTAAAGGCAATCACACCGGCACGTTTGGTATAGGCACGCGCCACTTTAACTGCGTTTTCAACCGCTTCTGAACCACTGGTAAATAGTGCCGTCTTCTTGGCAAAATCCCCTGGCACCAGTTGATTGAGCTTTTCACACACTTGGATATAGCTCTCGTAACCGAGCACCATAAAACAAGTGTGGGAGAAATTATCCAGCTGAGCCGCAACCGCCGCCTTCACTTTAGGGTGCAGATGACCGGTATTGAGCACGGCAATGCCGCCCGCAAAATCGATAAACTCGCGACCTTCAACATCCCACACGGTCGCGTTTTCGGCGCGCGCGGTAAAAATAGGGTGAATTTGCCCGACGCCACCCGCAACTGCGGCTTGGCGACGTGCCATCAATGAATCATTGGTTGTTGTCATTTAGTGTTCCTCACACGCCAAATCGGGCCGTATTAAACGGACATGCAGATGTACTTCATTTCTAAATATTCTTCGATGCCGAACTTAGAACCTTCGCGCCCCAGTCCTGAGGATTTCATCCCGCCAAAGGGCGCGACTTCAGTCGAAATCAAGCCAGTGTTGACCCCAACCATGCCGTATTCCAAGGCCTCAGCGACTTTCCACACCAGCGAAATATCGCGGCCATAGAAATAGGCAGCGAGGCCAAATTCCGTATCGTTAGCCTGTTTAATCACATCGTCGACATCGCTGAATTTAAACAGCGGCGCGAGTGGGCCAAAGGTCTCTTCGCGGGCGACACGCATGCTTTTATCGACATTGGTGAGCACGGTTGGCTCGAAGAAATTACCGCCAAGATCGTGGACTTTGCCGCCTGTGAGCACAGATGCGCCTTTGGCGATGGCATCGATAAGGTGACTCTGGACTTTCTCGACCGCGGCGGCATTGATCAGCGGGCCCGTAGTCACGCCCTCCTTGATCCCCTCTCCGACTTTGAGCTTGCCCACAGCTGTGCTGAGTTTTAGGGCGAATTCGTCGTATACATCGTCTTGCACATAAATGCGATTAGCGCAGACGCAGGTTTGGCCGGCATTACGGTACTTAGCGATCATGGCGCCTTCGACAGCGGCATCGATATTGGCATCGTTAAACACGATAAATGGCGCATTACCGCCTAATTCTAAAGATAATTTTTTAAGAGTTGGCGCACATTGCTCCATCAGCTTAATGCCGACATTGGTTGAGCCAGTGAACGACAGCTTACGCACTATCGGGTTGCTGCACATTTCATTACCAATCGCGATCGCATCACCCGTCACCACACTGAACACCCCAGCAGGAATGCCCGCACGCTCGGCAAGTTCAGCCAAGGCTAATGCGGTAAACGGCGTTTGCGGCGCAGGCTTAACCACCATAGTACAACCCGCGGCGAGAGCCGGAGCCGCTTTGCGGGTGATCATCGCCGCGGGGAAATTCCACGGCGTAATCGCCGCCGTTACGCCAACGGGCTGCTTGATCACCATCAAGCGTTTATCCCCTTGATGCCCAGGAATAGTATCGCCATAGATACGTTTCGCTTCTTCGGCAAACCACTCGATAAAGGACGCCGCGTAGGTCACTTCACCCTTGGCTTCCGCCAGCGGTTTGCCCTGTTCTGTGGTCATCAATAACGCGAGGTCATCACTGTTTTCATTGAGTAACTCAAACCAGCGTCTTAATTTAGCGCCGCGCTCTTTGGCCGTCAGTGCTCGCCATGCAGGTAAAGCCGCTTCAGCCGCTTTAATCGCGGCTTGGGTTTCGACTTGCCCCATTACAGGAACACTTGCAATCACAGCGCCTGTCGCAGGATTAGCAATAGCCACAGTCTCTTTAGACTCGGCATCGCACCACTGGCCGTTGATATAACATTGTTGACGCAGCAAACTCGGATCTTTTAGCAACACAAGGACGTCCTCGCATTAGTGAGGCAATCGCTTGCCTCGAATAAAAATAAATGAAACAGACTAGATACCTAGCTTGTCTCTCAAAGTGTAATACCAAGCTCCGATAGCACTAAAAGGGATGCGAAGTGCGTGACCACCGGGGAAGGGATAATGTGGCAATGCAGCAAAGGCATCGAAACGCGTGGCTTGGCCATTGAGCATCTCGGCCAGTAACTTGCCCGCCAGATGGGTATAAGTGACGCCGTGGCCACTGCAGCCCTGTGAATAATAGATGTTCTTACCGATACGACCGACCTGTGGCAGGCGCGACAGTGTCAGGAGGAAGTTACCCGTCCAGGCATAATCGATCTTCACATCTTTTAATTGCGGGAAGGTTTTGAGCATATTCGGAATGATGATCGACTTGATATCGGCCGGATCGCGGGCGCCATAGACTACGCCGCCGCCATAAATCATCCGCTTGTCGCCTGAAAGCCTAAAATAATCGAGCAAATAGTTACAGTCTTCGACGCAGTAATCCTGTGGTAATAAGCTCGCCGCCAGATCGGCACTCAAGGGCTCTGTGGTGATCACTTGCGTGCCGCAGGGCATAGATTTTGCCTGTAGCTCTGGCATTAACTTACCTAAATAGGCGTTACCCGCCACGACCACAAACTTGGCTTTGACACTGCCCTGCGCCGTATGCACAACAGGGCTATCGCCCTCATCGACACTCAACACCGCCGAGTCTTCAAAAATCTTACCGCCGAGGGATTCCACCGCCCGCGCTTCGCCTAGGGCTAAGTTAAGCGGGTGAATATGGCCGCCGCTTTTGTCTAACATACCACCGACATAGCGCTCAGTATTTACCACACCGCGAATGCCTTTGGCATCGAGGAGTTCAAGCTGATTAACATGGCCATGGCTTTCCCACAGTTGTTTTTGATGGCGCAGATGGCCCATTTGCTTTTCGTTCATCGCAGCAAACACACCGCCATCTTTGAGATCGCATTGAATGTTGTACTTAGCGATGCGATCGCGGATGATCTGCCCGCCCTCAAAGGCCATTTTGCCAAAGAGCTTACCTTGTTCTTTGCCGACGGTTTTTTCAATGGTATCAATATCACGGCTATAACTATTGACGATCTGCCCGCCATTACGGCCCGAGGCGCCCCAGCCAATGCGAGCGGCTTCTAACACCACGACACTCATGCCTGATTCTAATAAATGCAGTGCGGCAGAAAGGCCCGTATAACCCGCGCCAATCACACAAACATCGGCTTCAATCGATTCCTGTAGGCGCGGGCGTTCGACTTTATCGTTGGCCGATGCCGCATAATATGATCCAGTGTGGGGTATGGCAGACATGATGTTCCCTTGAGTTTTTTTGTTCATTATTTTAAACAACTATCACATCCTACACCTTCAAAAATCGAATGACTAGCCACAAAAGCATAATAATTTACATTTTGTTTGATATTTCAAACAGGCAAATATTCTGCGCCCAGTATGACCAAAGTGTGAATATGGCTTAACGAAAATGGCTGGAGAGGGGTTTATTGAAAATAAGCAGCATAACCTTGATTAATAAGGCCATGCTGCTTTTATCAGCTGCTTTTATCAGCTGCTTTTATCATTAGTTAAGCGGCATGCGCTCACGCTGTTCGGCTCGTCTTGCCATATACCAAGAGAGGAAGGCGATTAAAGACACACACAGAATGATCAGCGTCGCTAGGGCGTTGATCTTAGGTGATACCCCTAAACGCACCGAGGAGAACACCACCATAGGCAAGGTTGTTGCTCCTGGGCCCGAGGCAAAACTTGCGATCACTAAGTCGTCTAGGGATAAGCTGAAAGACAACAACCAACCCGCCACTAGTGCCGGCGAAATCATAGGCACAGTGATCAGGAAGAAGGTCTTAAGCGGTGTTGCCCCTAAGTCCATTGCCGCCTCTTCGATCGACATATCCAACTCACGCAGTCTTGAGGACACGACCACGGCCACATAGGCGGCGCAGAAGGTCGAGTGGGCAATCCACACAGTCAACATGCCACGCTCCTTTGGCCAACCTAAGAGATCCGCCATATGCACAAACAGCAGTAACAAAGACAGACCCGTGATCACCTCAGGCATCACCAGCGGTGCTGTGATCATATTTGATAGGGTTAACTTTGCCCATGAACGCTTAAAACGCGTCATCACAAAGGCAGCCATAGTGCCAATGATCACCGCCATGGTGGAACTGTAAAATGCAATCCGCAAACTGGTCCAAACCGCATCCAAAATTTGCTGATCCTTAAATAATTCCCCGTACCATTTAGGGGAAAATCCTCCCCATACGGTCACGAGCTTAGATTCGTTGAATGAATAAATCACCAGGATCAGCATAGGTGCGTACAGAAAAAACAGTCCGAACCACAACATCACAGAAGAAAAACTCAGCTTTTTCATAGGTCTTTCTCCAAACTACGGGCCTGATAGCGATGGAATAAGGTAATAGGAATAATCAAGAGTGCCAACATCACAATCGCCAATGAGGAGGCCACGGGCCAATCACGGTTATTGAAGAATTCTTGCCACAACACTTTACCTATCATCAGGGAATCTGGGCCGCCGAGGAGTTCTGGGATCACAAACTCACCCACGGCAGGAATAAACACTAACATAGAACCGGCAATCACACCGCTCTTAGAGAGTGGGAACGTAATTTTCCAGAAGGTATTTAATCGGCTAGAACCTAAATCCGATGCCGCTTCGATAAGGCTCATATCCATCTTTACTAAGGTGGCGTAAAGCGGAAGGATCATAAAGGGCAGATAGGCATAGATGATGCCGATATATACGGCAATATTGGTATTTAAGATCTGGAGCGGCTCGGAAATAATACCTAACCAGATCAAGGTATTGTTGATAATGCCGGTGTTACTCAACAGCCCCATCCAAGCGTAAACTCGAATCAGGAATGAGGTCCACGAAGGCAGCATGACTAACAATAACAACACGGTTTGCAAACGCGCTGGGGCACGGGCAATCGCATAGGCCATTGGATAGCCAATAATCAAACAGCCGATGGTCGAAATTAACGCCATCTTCAATGAGCTGAGATAAGCCGTGTAATACAGCGAATCATCAAGCAACATCAAATAGTTACCTAAATGCAGGAAGATATTTAACACATCGTCGCTATATTGGAACGTGGCTTCATAGGGGGGTATGGCAATCGCCGCCGTTGAGAAGCTGATCTTAAGGACTATCGCAAAGGGCAAAGCAAAAAACAGCAATAACCAAGCATAGGGAAATCCTATGGTCCAGACGCGCCCTTTCAGCCATTTTAATTTTGACGGTATCTTCATGATCTCAACACCACGCCACTGGTGTCCTCCCAACTGATGAATACTTCATCCCCCCAGGTGGCATGATCGGCGCGGCGCTCACGGTTAGTCATACTGCACTGGACAATTTGACCATTCTCCAAACGAATGTAATACACTGAAATCCCGCCTAAATAGGCGATATCATGCACAACCCCCTTTGCCCAGTTATATTCACCCTCTGGCTGCTCGCGGCTAATAATGGTCTTTTCGGGGCGCACGGCTAACCAAACATGTTTATCTTCGACGTTGGTCGTTACACCATAACCCACATAAAAAGATTGGGCTAACTCGTTGGGCTTGATGATCAGATGGTCGACTTCATCGACCACAATCTCACCACTGAAGAGATTCACCGAACCGATAAATTCGGCAATCATGCGGCTATTTGGGCTCTCATAGATGTCCATTGGCGAGCCCGTTTGGGCAATCCAGCCATCACTCATGATGGAGATACGCCCCGCCATTGTCATGGCTTCTTCCTGGTCGTGGGTCACCATCACACAAGTCACGCCGACGCGCTCAAGAATTTCAACCACTTCTAACTGCATCTGCGTACGCAGTTTTTTGTCCAATGCCCCCATAGGCTCATCGAGCAGTAATAATTTGGGACGTTTGGCAAGGGAGCGTGCTAGTGCAACACGTTGACGCTGGCCACCGGATAACTGGTGCGGCTTACGCTTACCGTATTGCTCCATATGCACCAGCTTGAGCATATCCTGCACACGCTGTTCAATTTCAGCTTTAGGCAGCTTATCTTGCTTTAAACCGAAGGCAATATTTTCCGCGACAGTCATATGGGGAAATAAAGCATAGGACTGGAACATCATATTAATAGGACGTTCATAGGGGGGTAAATCGGTGATATCTTCACCATCAAGATAAATACGGCCAGAGGTGGGCTTTTCAAATCCCGCTAACATGCGCAATAGGGTCGACTTACCCGAGCCTGAGCCACCGAGTAAGGCAAAAATCTCTCCCTTATTAATAGTCAATGACACATCATCAACCGCGCGGACATCATCGAAGAGTTTGCTTACCCGCTCAATCTTGAGCAGTACTTTTTCTTGCGTCTTTGTTGTCGGTTTATTGGTGACGCCCGAGGTGCTTGCCATAGTACTTCTCCACCCAAGATTGATACGATAGCACGCTCAACACTTGGGATTTACACAATAAATTAATGAATAGAGGCTAAATCTGTTGACCCTTCCCAACCATGCTGAGGGGATAGTCTATGTATTTAGTGAGTAGACCAAAGCAGGGGCAAGCAGAGCCTGCCCCGAATCGATTATTGGCCAGACTTCACTTTGGTCCACACGCGGGTGAGTACGCGTTGAACTTTTAGGGGGCGGATTTCACCAATGTACAACTTCTCTAGGACTTCTTTAGGTGGATAAATTGCGGGATCGGTGCGGATTGCCTCATCAACTAGAGGCTGAGCCGGATCGTTTGGATTGGCATAAGCTACATAGTTAGAGATGGGGGCGATTACGTCAGGACGCAACAAATAATTGATAAGCTTATGGGCATTCTCAACGTTCGCCGCATCGGCTGGAATAGCTAACATATCGAACCAGAGGTTAGCCCCTTCTTTGGGAATCGAATAACCAATCTTATTGCCGTTCCCCGCTTCATCGGCACGGGCCGCAGCTTGGAATACGTCACCGGAGAAACCAAAGGCCACGCAGATATCACCATTGGCGAGATCGGAGATATAACGCGATGAATGAAAATAAGTCACATAGGGACGGATTTTTTCCAGTAATTCACCCGCTTTTTCATAATCTTCTGCCTTAGTGCTGTTGGGATCTAAGCCTAAGTAAATCATGGCCTGTGGCACCATATCGTCGGCGGAATCTAACATAGCAAAACCGCATTTTGAGATTTTTTCAGCATATTTAGGGTTAAAAATCAGCTCCATAGAATCAAATGGCGCATCCTCACCCACGGCGGATTTCACTTTATCGATATTGTAACCAATGCCGTTAGTACCCCATAAATAAGGCACTGAATATTGATTACCCGGATCGGCTTTTTCAAGCTGTTTCATCAGCTCAGCATTAAGATTTTTAAAGTTAGGGAGTTTAGAACGATCTAACGGCTTAAAAGCACCGGCTTTGATTTGTTTTGCAAGAAAGTGATTAGAAGGCACAACGATGTCATAACCACTGCGGCCAGACAATAACTTAGCTTCCAGCACTTCGTTACTGTCAAACACATCGTAAACCACCCGAATGCCCGTTTCTTTCTTGAAGTTTTCTAAGGTATCTTCCGCGATATAATCAGACCAGTTATACATGCGCACCACTTCTTCGGCCTGTGCTGCGACGCTAGCGAGTGCGCCGGCCGTCACTAAAGCCAGAGTGGTCATCTTATTAAATAGCTTCATGCTTTCTCCTTTCTCGGGTAGCAGAATTGCCTATATCAATTCTGAAATTGTGTCACCGACCAACAGCTCGGTTATTGTTGTTATTCTCGACCAATGCTACACCTTAAAAACCGCATCGGCAGTCTCTACAGCACCCTAATCATGCCTTCTGATTTAGGTCGCTGCAATTTGTAGATATCAGATTTCATGCCAAATTGATCTGTTTTCACGATTGCATTAACACTCACAAAAACAGACTAGATATGACACATACCCTACATATTGCAACATTAAGGCAAATGCCTCAAGTCCCTAAAACAACCGCTGAAACCATCAAAATAAAGTATCTTTTTAATTTGACTAACAACCAGTTAGCTAAAATAAATTTTAATCTTGTTTGTACATAATACCAATGCTGAAAAAAATCTTCCGCTTCATGCCTAACTGAATGGGTCTACATAAATTTATTTACCCAAACTCAGATAAATAACGGCCTTTGAGTTAAAAATACTGCTGCACTAAAGTTAAGCAACCAAAGTTAATCAAGAGCACCAAAGTAGTGCGAAGGATTTTTTAACTCGGCTCGAACATAGGCAACATGTTGAGTCAAGATAGCCAAATGCCGAGCCATTTCTATGTTAAAACAACCCGCATTACACACTCAGAAGCAGGAACTCCCGTTCCCAAGAACTGACCACACGGCGGAAGTTCTCAAGTTCGGCCTGTTTTACCGCCACAAACCCCGTAGTGAAGGCTTCGCCTAAATATTCCTTACAGGCATCACTCTCTTCCATTGCCGCTAACGCTTCCTCTAAGGTTAGAGGCAAGCAATGCGGGTTATTGCTACGACTTTCGTTCGATTTGCCTTGCACAGGCGTCGAGGGTTTTAGTCCTTCGACCATGCCGATATAACCACATAACAAACTCGCTGCAATCGCTAAATAGCAGTTAGCATCGGCGCCTGGGATACGGTTTTCGATACGACGATTTTGTGGTGACGACTCAGGAATACGTAGACCGCAGGTACGATTTTCAACACCCCACTCTAAGTTAACCGGGGCAGATGTTCCGGGAAGAAAACGACGGAAGGAGTTAGCATTCGGCGCCATCAAAGGTAACAACTCAGGGATAAATTTCTGTAACCCTGCAATATAACTCAGAAATAATGCGCTTTGAGTGCCATCTTCATTGGTAAAAATATTTTTACCTGTTTCTTTATTAATCACACTCTGGTGAATATGCATCGCACTGCCCGGTTCATCGGTAACCGGCTTGGCCATAAAAGTAGCACACACATCGTGCTTAAGAGCCGCTTCACGTAGGGTACGTTTGAAGATAAAAACCTGATCGGCTAGAGATAGAGGGTTGCCATGACTGAAGTTGATCTCCATTTGTGCGGGGCCATCTTCATGGATCAAGGTATCGATATCTAAGCCTTGAATTTCACACCAGTCATACATGTCTTCAAACAAGGGGTCGTATTCGTTGGCTGCATCGATAGAGAATGACTGGCGGCCCGCCTCGGGTCTACCCGAACGCCCAATAGGCGGCTTGAGCGGTAAGTCATGGTCATCACTACGGCGGGTCAAATAGAATTCCATTTCCGGTGCAATAACAGGTTCCCAACCTTTCTCTTCGTAGAGGGATAACACTTTTTTCAACACGTTACGAGGTGATAACTCGATAGGATTGCCCATTCTGTCATAGCAATCGTGGATCACCTGTGCCGTGGCTTCTATGGTCCAAGGCAACATAAAGACGGCATTTTCATCGGGAACGCAGACAAAATCGATATCCGCATCATCGAGTAAGCGGTAATAAATATCTTCACCGACAAAATCACCGGTCACCGTCTGCAACAGCACACTTTCGGGCAAACGCATGCCCTTCTCAGAGACAAACTTATCTACTGGGGCAATTTTACCGCGGGCAATGCCGGTCATATCACTGATAACACATTCGACTTCTGTGATTTTTCGTTCTTTTAAAAAAGCGATTAGCTTATTCATTATTATTTCACTCGAGTTGTCGCCCTACGTCGGCATGCATCACCGAAGGCATTGAAAATAGACAGGTAAAATGGGTTTTCACTCACCTTCCATTCCGGATGCCATTGCACACCTAGGGCAAATTCTTTAGTACCTATTACGGAGAAAGCCTCCACTAATCCATCGGGAGCATAAGCTTCTGGCCGCAACCCAACACCCAGACGCTCCACGCCTTGAGTATGAACAGAGTTAACCTCTGCAGAGCTACGGCCCCAGGCCTCGTAAATGACCCCCCCAGGCTCCACAGTGATACTGTGGGATGGCCCATATTGCACCTCTAACGAGGCATTTTTATCTTCTCTATGTTCAATAAAACCACCCACCTCATGGAGCTTTTGATGCAAACTGCCCCCAAAAGCTACATTCATCTCTTGAAAACCGCGACAAATCCCCAGCACTGGCACGCCAGCTGCAATGGCAGCATGGATAAGCGGCAGCGTGGTCGCGTCACGTTTGGGATCGTGGTGTGTCCCCTCCTCGCTGGGAAGGCCTGCATAATGGTGGGGTTCAACATTGGAAGGTGAGCCAGTAAACAAAAGGCCATCGAGTCGTGCCAAAATAGCTTCAATGGGTTGGTCCGCCCCCAAAGACGGGATCACTAAGGGCCAACCTTTCGCGCCATTCACTACACCGAGTAGGTATTTTTCACCCACTATATTAAAAGGATGTGATCCTAACTGTTGATTACATGCAATCACGCCAATGAAGGGCAACTCGACAGACATAGCTCACCTTAAGAATTTATTTTACTAGCATAACGAACACTTTAACTTCAAACGTTCATTTTTTCACACAGTACACCGAATTTACCCCCTAGGCAAGAGGTTAAGTACTTGTTAAAGGCTATTTAATCCGCCTGCGATTAATAGGTATAAATAACATATAGTTAAATCTATATTCAGGTTATTTAATGTTATTTCATGTGAATAAAATAGTGCTTCAGTTGGCAAAAACCCCGCTTTTTGTAGCGTAAATTAAATCGTATCCGAGTTAAATTTGAACCAATATTATTTACACAAAGAGGAGGGTATATAACAAATATGACAGGATGAGAAAAGATAAATACGCAGTTGTGTTGAATAACAGTATTACGCCACTCACTTTTAGCGAATAAGTGGCCTAACCAATATAGCAAGTTGGTGATTTAATTAGAAATTTGCCGGTGTCGTCGCGCTCACCAAACGGCAAGGTTCGTCGAAGGGGTTGCGAAATCTATGGGGCAACTCACTGTTAAAATAATAGCTATCACCCGCAGCCAGAATATAAATGTCATCCCCAACAGTCAGTTCCAATTTCCCCTCGACCACCATAGCGGCTTCCTCACCTTCGTGCTTTAGCATCTCCTCACCCGTATCAGAGCCAGGTGGATAGGTTTCGCTCATCACTGACATTGCACGATTCGGAAAGTCACGGCCTATCAGCTTAAACTCCAATGGACCCGTCCCAATATCCAACAACTCATCGGAGCGATAAACAACCTTCTGCTCACTATCAGATGAGGCCTCAATGGAGAAAAAGTCCACTAAAGACATAGGGATACCAGACAATACTTTTTTCAAAGAACTGACCGATGGGCTAACACTGTTTTTTTCGATCATTGAAATCGTACTGTTAGTCACACCAGCACGTTTGGCCAATTCTCGTTGAGATAAGCCTTTCATTTTTCGAACAGTTTTGAGACTGGCTCCAATATCCAAATTTAACATCTCCCCAAAGGCTCGGGTCTCCCCGATAGATGACGAACAGGTTGTTCAGGATAAACACCATCTAGGGCGATTTTTCGCTCCCAAGCGCGTGTTTTACCGCTTTCATTGTATTCTACATAAAAAGCGTGTTAAATAAAACGAACACTTTTTTGTGCCATGTTAAAAGTGTGATGAGTATACTGAGACAAGTCCAATTTACAATAAAAACAATTTTTGGAGCCATAATGGCAAGTCCCCCCCCAGTGCACAGCGAACAGTACCCACACTCATATTATGTGGATACAGCGAAGGAAATTTATGCGCATCCACAGCTTGAAGGCGAAATCAGCGCCGATGTCTGTATTGTGGGCGGCGGCTTTAGCGGCATCAATACCGCGATTGAACTCACTCAGCGTGGGCTGAGTGTGGTTTTATTGGAAGCCAAGCGTATCGGCTGGGGGGCATCGGGGCGTAATGGCGGCGAACTCATTCGCGGCATAGGCCATGACCCTTCGCAATTTCAAAATGAAATCGGCATAGAAGGGGTGCAAGCCATTCAACAAATGGGCTTTGAAGCGGTGGAAATTGTGCGCAATCGCATCCAAGAACATCAAATCGACTGCGATCTGCAAATGGGGTATTGCGACTTAGCGGTAAAACCTCGCCATATGGATGAGCTTGAAGAAGAATTTAGCGCACTCAAAGCCATGGGTTATCAGCAAGAAATCAAGCTGTTAACTAAGCCACAACTAGGTGAAGTCATAGGTTCAAATTTTTATCAAGGTGCGCTAGTCGATATGGGCAGTGGCCATTTGCATCCGCTCAATCTTGCCCTCGGTGAAGCCCGAGTCGCCCGCAATCTCGGTACTCAGTTGTTTGAATACAGTGCTGCAGAGAAGATTATTCAAGGGGCTAGACCTAAGGTCATTACCGCCAAGGGATCTGTCAATTGCCAATATTTAGTCTTGGCGGGCAATGCCTATATAGGCCATAAACTCAATGCTTACCTCGGTGGTAAAGTCTTGCCCGCTGGCAGTTATTTGCTGGCGACAGAACCCTTAACCGAAGCCCAATGCGCGAGTATCATTCCGCAAAATATGGCCTTCGCCGATATGCGAATTGCCTTAGATTACTTTCACTTATCCGCAGACCGCCGGCTGCTGTTTGGCGGCCTCTGCACTTACTCAGGTAAAGACCCCAGAGATATTGAAGCGGCACTGAGACCAAATCTGGAGAAGGTGTTCCCGCAGTTAAAAGGCGTACGCATCGATTATAAATGGGGCGGTATGATAGGTATCGGTGCTAACCGTATGCCACAAATTGGTCGCCTACCCGATGCCAATAATATTTTCTATGCCCAAGCCTATGCGGGACATGGGGTGAACGCCACCCATATGGCGGCCAAACTACTGGCCGAGGCCATTTGCCAACAGGCGGGACATTTCGATGTATTCGCTAAAATCAAGCACATGACCTTCCCCGGCGGCCCGACATTTCGCTCACCTATGCTCGCGGCTGGCATGCTGTATCATAGATTTAAGGACTTGTTTTAAGAGCTTATTTTAAGGACTTGTTTAAAAACTAGCGCATGATGCCCACCGGATAAACGATTCGATGGGCATCACTATTATTTAAGTACGAGTCATTTAAGTGCTCATTGTTTAAATGCTCATTGTTTAAGTGCTCGCCAATCTCTGCCGCTTTTTACGCCTTGCACACAGGATAAAAGGGATAGAACCAAGGTAATGCACGCCTAACGCCACCACAACACCAAAGCCAATCCCACTGGCGGTTAAAGGTATCCCAGACTTAAAGTTGCTGATGGTTTTCTTAAGATAATCAAAGCGGACGGGATTAAACATATAGGCAGTTTTCTCAAACAAATTGCCCGTATTAAAGATCGCCACGCCCTGTGTTAGCTCTTTATAAAGCGCCAGTGTCTGCAGCTTTTGTTCGGCGTCGGCACGCACACTAGGTTCCTCATTTTGCTGGTGACGGGCAATCATGGCCTCAACATCGGCATAATGATATTCCTTAGCCGTTGCCTCGTAACCCTCAACCTGCCATCGAGTCGACTCATAAAGCCCAGCTAGAAATTGCTGATAATGATCAGCCAGTTGCGGTAACTGTAAGGCAATCACCAGAATCAACCCAAACATCAACTTATCAATTAATCTGCCAATCAAGACCGTCTCCTTAGCATTTTGCCAAACGACGTAAAAATCCCATGATGTTCAACAAAAACCACGCTAACTTAATCTACAGCACGAATGTCAATATAAAGCTCACTTAGCACTCTATGGGGAGATCGGTACGACTGCCCCAATCCGCCCAGGAGCCATCATAGAGAATGGGATTGGTATGCCCCGCCGCTACCGAAGCCAAGATCAAAATGCACGCCGTAATCCCAGAACCACAGCTAAATATCCGTGCAGACTTATCCGCAGCTAGCCCTTGATAAATAACCTGTAACTCACTGGCCGTTTTGATTTTATTGCCATCGAGCACTTGAGCGAAGGGTAGGTTAACCGAGCGAGGAATATGCCCTGAGCGCACACCGGGGCGCGGCTCACTGACTTGACCTAAAAACCGTGGCGCCCCACGGGCATCGACAATCGCGGTTTCGGCATCTTCGATACGTGATAACACGGCCTCGGCATCCACCACCCGCTCGGGGTGGTATTGCAGTACATCAGCTAAAGTATCGATATCCGTCGGGCCATAATCGACGCCTTCGGCTTGATAACGCGATGAAGTGATGCGGTCTTCTTCAATCCACTGGGGCAAGCCACCATCAAGCACATAGACTCGATTAAAGCCCATGACTTTAAAGGTCCACCATGCCCGTGGGGATGAATAAATACCTTGATTATCATAGATAACGATAACACTGTCAGTCTCAATGCCAAGTTGCGCTATCCCTTGAATGAATTGCTCAAATGTCGGCAAGGCATGGATTTGGGTGGAAGTCGTATCACAAAATACATTTTCCACATCGAACCGACGTGAGCGCGGAATGCAAATAGGCTCATCGTAAACTAGGGGGTCTTTACCAATAACGGTTTCCATACTGGCATCGAGCAAGACTAAATGGGGATCGGTGAGGTGTGCTTCGAGCCACTGCGTGCTAACAAGTGGGTATTCCATAGCGGGTCCTTTTACTGTTATCTAAGTCTGCCACTAGTCTCTCACCAAATGTCATAAAGCCCAAATATCGGCTTAACAAATTGTCTGCTTTGGGGTTTTATTTAAAAGCGTGGACTCGATTTTATGCACTCAATCATTAGATTGCGGCGAAGCCGTATTTTGAACAGTGCTCTCAAGCCGCTCATTTTTAAAATAGCCGCTACTTAATGACTTCAATTTTCACATCAATCAAACCAGAGGAAGTGTTGCCTATGCTACTAAAGGCCGATTTAGACAGATCAATAATACGGCCACGCACGAAAGGCCCCCTATCATTGATTTTCACAATCACACTTTTACCATTATCGACATTGGTGACCTTAACGCTCGAGCCAAAGGGCAGCTTTTTATGCGCCGCCGTCTTTAATTTATGCTGGTAAAGCTCACCGCTGGCCGTCTGCTTATTTTGATGTTTATCCCCATAAAAGGAAGCCTGGCCAGCTTCAGTGAATCCCACCCAATTACCATTCTCACCCGTCTGCATTGAAGAACAACCGGCCAAAAAACTTAACAATGCCAGCACAGCTAATTTGACGAAATTGAGCGGCTTAATTATGTTTTGAAGTGCATTCACACGACCCCCTCTCTAATGAGTGAACGCTTTACTGACGAGCAATAGGCTCAGCAAACGTCACAGGGAAAATAACGAATAACCTTAGATGACAAAGCTCAAGGCCCACATCCTAAAAGATCAGAACAAGAAACAATAAATGTCCACGAGGCTACCGCAGTTGCACGCTAAAATCACGTATTTACAGGTGAATGCTCTCGGTTTGAAGCCAAAAGGTTGCGGACATACTGACTTAAAAAACAGACAGAATAGCGTTAAAAATAGAGGCCTAGTACGACTAAATAACTTGTTTGGTAACTTAAATGCTGGCCCCTACTGATGGGCAAGCCATGGTGTTCACTCACCGACACGCAGCAAGTCCCTCCCTGGATGCTCGACCGCCCCATCCATGGGGGCGGACGGTCGTCTCGCAAATCACCTTGGCTCACCTTTTTAGCATTAACGTAACCTACAGGCTTTAAGAGAATACCTAGCACGATTTTGGACGTGCGACGTGAAGTCGTATGAAGCGCTGTTCACCGCTTAACGAGTGAACCATCTGTATCACCAGATGAACCTAGGAGCCTGAATAAAGTAGCGGCTCTGACAATGTAACGAAGATTGGTCTTT